>Ga0272444_10002292_pt1 | contig 17757 bp, 17 predicted proteins | sample SSMForm13_FD_201033 | JGI IMG/M metagenome (GOLD analysis project Ga0272444, IMG submission 201033) | Marine sediment archaeal communities from Little Sippewissett salt marsh, Falmouth, MA, United States - SSM-Form-13 | ecosystem: Environmental > Aquatic > Marine > Wetlands > Sediment ... | reverse complement strand
CCGGCATGCCGGCCGGGTGGCTCTGATGGTCAAGGACCGAAACGGCCGATACATCGGCATCACCTACCGGGAGCTGAAAGAGACCGTCGGACGCCTGGCCGGCGCCCTGCAAAATCTGGGCATCGCCCCGGGTGACCGGGTGGCCATTTACAGCCGTAATCGTCCGGAGTGGGCCGTGGCCGATCTGGCCGTTCTGAAGCTGGGTGGGATCGTGGTGCCCGTCTATCAGACGCTTCCGCCGGCCGCCGTGGCCGATATCATCAACGACTCTGGCAGCCGGCTCCTGTTCGTTCAGAATGCCGAGCTGTTCTCCGGCCTGGAGACGGTGTCACAACAATGCCCGACACTGCTTCATGTGGTCTTCTTCGAAGATCCCGGAAGACGGGTCTGCCAGGAGGACCGCACCTTCTCCGACCTGCTCACCCACTCGCCGACGGCTCCGGATGAAGACCCTTCGGGCCGCGTCCCCGGCATCTCCCCGGACAACCCCGCCACCATCGTGTACACCTCCGGCACGACCGGAGAGCCCAAGGGGGCCGTGCTGACCCATGGCAACATCGTGTCCAACGCCCTGGCGGCTGAGAAACGGTTCCGGTTCACAGCGGACGACGTCATTCTCTCCTATCTGCCTCTCTGTCATATGTTCGAGAGAACCTGCGGCTACTACACCTTCCTGTTCGCCGGCGCCCGCATCGCCTATGCCCAGGACATGACCACCATCGTCGACGATATCCGGCTGGTCCGGCCGACCATTCTGATCGCTGTGCCACGGATCATCGAAAAGGTCTATCAGGCCGTCAGCCAGCGGATCCGCGAAAGCACCGTGATCCGCCGCAAGCTGGTCACGGCCGCCATGGGTGACCTGAACGAATACTGGAACCGGATCTATCGGGGCCTGAAGATCCCCGTCACGTTGGGCCTGAAGCGTTTCTTTTTTGATGCCGTGGTCGCCTCCAAGTTTCGCAGGATCGCCGGGGGCCGGCTGCGGCTGCTGGTATCCGGCGGCGCAGCCCTGGATAGAGGTATCGAGAAAACGCTTCACATCCTGGGATTCAATATCATCCAGGGATACGGGCTGACCGAGACCTCGCCGGTGGTCACCTGCCGGTCGTTGGACGACAACCGTCTGGGCACGGTGGGCAAACCCCTGGACGGCGTGGAGGTGCGGATCGGAGAGGATGACGAGATACTGGTCAGAGGGCCCAACGTGATGAAGGAGTATTTCCGGAAACCGGAGGAAACGAAGGCGGCCATCGACGAAGGGGGCTGGTTCCATACGGGCGATCAGGGGCGATTCGACGAGGACGGAAATCTCATCATCACCGGGAGGATCAAGGAGCTGTTGGTCACCTCTTACGGCAAGAACGTGGCCCCGGTGGCCATCGAAAGGAAGCTCGCCGGCATCCCCTACGTGGAACAATCGGTCCTCATCGGAGACGGGCGGAAATATCTTACCGCTCTGATCGTGCCCCGCCGGGAGATGGTGTCACGGTATGCCGTCGAGCAGGGCCTCCGGGCGGACGACTACCCTGAGGTGTTACGGACATCGGCACTCAGGGACCTGTTCGCCGAACAGATCGCCCGGGCCACCGCCGATCTGCCCGGTTTCGAACAGGTCAGGGCCTTCACCCTGCTGGATGAGACCTTCACGGTCGAGAACGGCCTGTTGACGCCGACCCTGAAGGTCAGAAGAGGAAAGATCCTGGAGCGGTATCGTCACCAGATCGAGGATATGTACGGCTCTCACGCGGATCGATAGGATGGGATCTCCTTATGCCTGCTGACATCTTTCTCACCGGAGCCACCGGCTTCATCGGCAGCGGCCTGCTGCAGAAATGGCTCGCCACCACCGACGCCAGGTTTCATCTGCTGGTCAGATCCAGACATGATCAGGATCCCGGAAGCCGGATCGACAAGATCCTCGGCGAGCTCTATCCGGAGGGCGGCGCATCGCGCCTGCGGTCGAGGCTCGAGATCCTGGAGGGCGACATCGCCCGGCAGCGTCTCGGACTACGCCGGGCCGATTATGAGCGCCTGACCGAAACCATCACCCACATCGTGCATTGCGCCGCCGCGGCCCGGTTCGACCTGGAGATCGACCAGGCCCGCCGGATCAACGTGGGCGGCACCGAGCAGATTCTAACTCTGGCGCAGCGATGTCCAGGATTGGTAAAATTGGATTATATTGGAACCGCCTATGTGGCCGGCCGGCGGGATGGCATCATCACAGAGGATCAGCTGGACCAGGGCCAGGAGCACAACAACACCTACGAGCGGAGCAAGCTGGAGGCGGAACGGCTGATCCGGGAACACTGGACGCGCCTGCCGATCACCGTCTTCCGTCCCAGCATCGTCATCTGCGACGCGGCCACCGGCCGCATCTCCCGGCACAGCGCTTTCTACCGGGTCCTGGAGATGTACCGGCAGGGCCGGGTCAAGGTGCTGCCCGGCGATCCCGGCGCCCTCCTGGACTTGGTGCCGCTGGACTATTGCGCCCAGGCCGTGGCCCTCATCTCCCCGGAGGCCTCCAGCGTGGGGAGATGTTATCACCTCACCGCCGGGCCGGACAACCTGACATCTCTGGGCCAGATCAGGGACCTGGCCGCCCGCCATTTCGGCGTCGCGCCGTTCGCCATCCTCCCTCCTGAAGCCTTCGGCGCCATGATCGCCGAACGAAAGGAGGCCCTCTCCGAGGAGGACCAGAAGATGCTCGCCGAGATCGACATCTACCGCCCCTATCTCTCCGGCCGCCCGAGATTCGACCCTGCCCACACGGTCGCGGCCCTGAAGGACCGGGGCGTCGAGGTTCCCCGCCTGAAAGACTACTTTCCCCGAATGGTGGCCTACATGAACCGCCCGATGACATCATAGAGAATCGCCGGATTCGACCCCATCAGCCATTTTGGCATAAATATCGTCAAAATGGCCCTCTCTCGATGATCCAGTGTCATTCTGGCAGATAAATAAATGCCATAATGACATTTTTTTCTGTCCGGCCGCCTGCCCACTCAATCCCCGCTAAAGATTCATCTTTTTAATCCTTTGTATAACAATATATTAAAGCTGCAGATGAGCTGCGGCCCAGTTCTGGCACGACCATTGCAACCGATCCCTGATGAACCTGATAATGGAACCTGGAACAGTGAAAAGGAGGTGAACCGAGATGGCGATCATCAGTTTAAAACCCTGGGGAGACCGGGCACACGATTTCTTCGGACAAGGCCAGTTCGGGCGGTCTCCGGTGAAACGAGAGGAGTGCCGCTGGGTTCCGGCGGTGGACATCTCCGAGGATGATAACAGTCTGTATGTCGAGGTCGAGATCCCGGGGATGAAGAAGGAGAACATCAAGGTCTCTCTGGAGCACAACGTGCTCAGCCTGAAGGGCGAGAAGAAACAGAACAGGGAGGTCAAGGAGGAGAACTATCACCGCTGGGAACGCTGTTACGGATCCTTCTCCCGGGCCTTCGAGCTGCCCATACCCGTTCAGGCCGACAGGATCAAGGCCAAGTACCACGATGGGGTGCTGCACGTCGAGCTGCCCAAGGCCGAGGAGGTCAAGCCCAAGGAGATCCCCATCGAGGTGAAGTAGACCTCTCCCGCATACGCAAAGCGCCGGGGCCATGCGGATTGAAGCGATCCCCGCCGCGGGAATTCAAACCAAAGCAATTCAGATCAAGGCCTTTATAAACATTATCGGAGGTGAATGAAGATGGCCATCATGAGGTGGAAACCATGGGGAGACCAGGTCGGTATGAACCTGGTCGGCATCCAGGATGAGATGAACCGGCTGTTCGACGATTTTTTCGTGCGGTCTCCTTTCGAACGAGGCCTGGACAGAGGTATCGAGGGCCGCTGGGCTCCGGCGGTGGATATCTCCGAGAACGCCGAGCATCTCTATGTCGACGTTGAGATCCCGGGGATGAAGAAGGAGGACATCAAGGTCTCGCTGGAGCACAACGTGCTCAGCCTGAAGGGCGAGAAGAAGCAGGAGAAAGAGGTCAAGGACGAAAATTACCATCGCTGGGAGCGGCGCTACGGTTCCTTCGCCCGGTCCTTCGAGCTGCCCATACCCGTTCAGGCCGACAAGATCAAGGCCTCCTACAAACACGGCGTGCTGCACATCGAGCTGCCCAAGGCCGAGGAGGTCAAGCCCAGGGAGATCCCCATCGAGGTGAAGTAACTCAGACGGCACCGACAACACGCTGTGACCTGAAGGCAGGCAGGGGTCTCCTTCCCCTGAAGGATACAAACACAGCGCGGCAGAAGAATCCCTGCCTGTTGCCGTATCATAAGAAACAATCGAAACAGTTATCAGATTCACTGCGAATACGTCAGGAGGAATCAATCATGGCAAAAATCATCGGCATCGACCTGGGCACCACCAACAGCTGCGTGGCTGTCATGGAGGGCGGCGCTCCGACCGTCATCCCCAACGCGGAGGGCGGGCGCACCACCCCCTCGGTGGTGGCCTTCGCCAAATCCGGAGAACGGCTGGTCGGCCAGGTGGCCAAGCGACAGGCCATCACCAACCCGCAGAATACCGTTTTTTCTGTCAAACGGTTCATGGGACGCAAGTTCGACGAGGTGGCCCAGGAGAAAAAAGAGGTCCCCTTCGAGGTGGTCAAGGGACCCAACGGGGACGCCCGCGTCAAGGCCGGCGGCAAGGACCACTCTCCGCCGGAGATATCGGCCATTATCCTGCAGAAGATGCGGCAGACGGCCGAGGATTATCTCGGCGAGAAGATCACCGAAGCCGTCATCACCGTGCCGGCCTATTTCAACGACAGCCAGCGGCAGGCCACCAAGGATGCCGGCCGGATCGCCGGTCTGGACGTCAAGCGGATCATCAATGAGCCCACGGCGGCCTCGCTGGCCTACGGCCTGGACAAGAAAAAGGACGAGAAGATCGCCGTGTTCGACCTGGGCGGGGGCACCTTCGACATCTCCATTCTGGAGCTGGGCGACGGGGTCTTCGAGGTCAAGGCCACCAACGGCGACACCCACCTGGGCGGCGACGATTTCGACGAACAGATCATGAACTGGCTGGCCGACGAGTTCAAGAAGCAGGAGGGCATCGACCTGCGCAAGGATCCCATGGCCCTGCAGCGTCTCAAGGAGGCGTCCGAGAAGGCCAAATGCGAGCTGTCCAGCTCGATGCAGACCGACATCAACCTGCCCTTCATCACCGCCGACCAGAGCGGCCCCAAGCACCTCAATATCACGCTCACCAGAGCCAAGCTGGAACAACTGGTGGATAAACTGGTTCAGAGAACCAAGGGGCCCTGTGAAAAAGCCCTGAAAGACGCCGGGCTGACCGCCAAGGACATCGACGAGGTCATTCTGGTGGGCGGCCAGTCGCGCATGCCCAAGGTCCAGGAACTGGTTCAGTCCATTTTCGGCAGGGAGCCCCATAAGGGCGTCAATCCCGACGAGGTGGTGGCCGTGGGCGCAGCCATCCAGGGCGGCGTGCTGGCCGGTGAGGTCAAGGACGTCCTGCTGCTGGACGTCACGCCTCTGTCGCTTGGCATCGAGACCCTGGGGGGGGTGATGACGCGCCTGATCGAGCGCAACACCACCATTCCCACCAAGAAGATGGAAGTTTTCTCGACCGCGCAGGACCATCAGACCCAGGTGGAGATTCACGTGCTCCAGGGCGAGCGGGAGATGGCCATCGATAACAAAACCATCGGCCGCTTTCAGCTGACCGGGATTCCGCCGGCTCCCCGGGGCATGCCTCAGATCGAGGTGGCCTTCGATATCGACGCCAACGGCATCATGAACGTCTCCGCCAAGGACAAAGCCACCGGAAAAGAGCAGAGCATCCGCATCGAGGCCTCCAGCGGCCTCACCGAGCAGGAGATCAAGAAAATGGTCACGGATGCGCAGACTCACGCCGGCGAGGATAAACTCAAACGGGAGCAAATCGACACTCGAAATCGCGCTGACCAAATGGTCTACGAGATAGACAAAAACCTCAAGGAATACGGCGATAAGATCGATCCCGACACCCGGGCCAAGGTCGAGGCGGCGCTTAGTCGTGTCAAAGAAGCCCTCAAGACCGATCAGATCGATGAGATCAAATCGGCCAGTGAAGCGCTGACCCAGATCTGGCAGCAGGCCGCCGCCGCCATGTATCAACAGGCTTCGGCCCAAAGCGGTCCGCAGGGTGATTCCGCTCAGCCCGGTCCCCAGCCTGGAGCGGCTGCCGATGACCCGGGAGACAAAGAGAAGACCGTCGATGCCGACTTTGAGGTCGTGGAATAACCAGATCTGACGAAGAGAAGGAGGTGGAGACGATGTTGACGCGCCAGCACAGAGAAGCCAGCCGCCGGACGGCGGATGCCGTCACCCCGCGCACCGACCTGGTCGAGACCCCCGAGCGCTTTCTGCTTTACATGGATCTGCCGGGCGTTCCCAGGGACCGGATCAGCGTCAGGATGACGGACAGCATGCTCACCGTGACCGGCATTCCGGAACAGGTTCAGACCCCGGGGCGAAAAATCCTCCGGAGCGAGGTCGGACATGCCGCCTTCCATCGCCACATCAGGCTGTCGGACGAGGCCGTGGACACGAACGGCATCTCAGCGCGCCTGGACAACGGCGTCCTCTCGGTCACCATTCCGAAACGACACACGGACGGAAGCCGGAGGAGACGCATACCGGTTCGACGCCTGCAATAACACATCCCGGGAGCGGGGCGGATCGGCCGACGAGATGCCCCGCCCGGGAGATCTCTCAGGAGGATATGCTTGGAAAGGGAAATCGACATCACCGTGGAGGAGGAACGCGAGGATCAATCCCCGTCTCCGGACGAGGACATCCCCCGGTCCTGCGACAGCGATCAGTACCTCGATCAGCTGCAGCGGCTGCAGGCGGATTTCGATAATTATCGCAAGCGCATTCAACGCCGGGAGGGACAGCTGACTGATGAGGTCCGGGGAGAGATGTGTAAACAGCTTCTTCCGGTCGTGGACGATATGGAGCGGGCCCTGGCCCATTCCCGGGAGGAACCGGGCACGATCCGTTCCGGCCTGGAGCTGGTCTACGGCAACTTCATCTCCCTTCTGACCGGCATGGGGCTGAAGGCCATCGAGACCTCCGGACAGCCCTTCGATCCCCAGGTTCACGAGGCGGTCATGGTCGTTGTCGATCCCGCAGGCCGGGATGAGATCGTCACCGAGGAGCTCCAGAAAGGCTATTTTTTCAAGGACAGGCTGCTGCGCCCGGCCAGGGTGACAGTGTCGCAGGGAAGTTAAAAAAGATGTCCCCACGGAAATCCGGTAATTGCCATGCCTGATAAAGACCTCTATAAAATCCTCGGCGTCAGCGAGACGGCCACCCCGGACGAGATCAAGAAGGCCTACCGCCGACTGGCCAAGAAATACCATCCCGACGCCAATCCGGGGAACCGGACCGCCGAGGAGCATTTCAAGGATATTTCCACCGCCTACGAGGTGCTCGGCGACCTGAACAAACGGAAACAATACGATCAACTTCGAAAATACGGGGCCGGCGGGTTCGAGGGCTTCCGACCCGGTCAGGGGACCGGACGATGGAATCCCGGCCGGGGAACCGGCCAGGGATTTTCCTTTCAGGATCTCGGGGGCTTCGGGAATCTCGGCGACATCTTCAAGGATCTGTTCGATCTGGGCGGGATGGGATCCCGCTCCGGGCCGTCCTCACAGCGCGGCGACGATCTCCATTCGGAGATCGAGGTCCCCTTCGAAACGGCCATATCCGGAGGGAACAGCCTTCTCCACGTTCCCCTGGAGGAGCCCTGCCCGGCCTGTCAGGGCTCGGGAGCCGAACCGGGCTCTGAGACCTCGGTCTGCCCGGAATGTCACGGTCAGGGACATCTCTCCTTCGCCCAGGGCGGTTTTTCAGTAAACCGCCCGTGCCCCCGCTGCTACGGCCGCGGCCATATCGTCACACAGCCGTGCCGAACCTGCGCCGGCCGTGGGCGGGTGCAAAAAATGCGAAAGATTTCGCTGAAGATCCCGGCCGGGATCGACGCTGGCGATCACATCCGCCTGCGCGGTCAGGGACGTCAGGGATCAGGCGGCGCTTCTCCCGGAGATCTTATCATCACCGTTCGAATCGGGGAGCACCGGTTCTTCCACCGCAAGGGGCGCGATCTGCACTGTGAGGTGCCCATCAATCTGGCCCAGGCCGTCCTGGGAAGCCGCCTGCGCGTGAGAACCCTGGAGGGCCGGATCGAACTCATCATACCTCCCGGAACACAGCCCGGAACGGTGTTTCGAGTTCCAGGAAAGGGGTTGTCTGTCAATGGGAAACGCGGCGATCAGCTGATCAAGGTGGGGATGAAAGTGCCGCAGAATATCAGCGAACGGCAGCGCCAATTAATGCAGGATTTCGCCCGGGAAGGCGATTTACCGCATTAAAAATAGTCCTTGACATGAAGGCCCGTCATGTGTATTATGGACGCTTCCCGGAGACCGCGTGAGCCCTCCTTACCGCACCGACACCCTCCGTCGATTCAGCAGAGCGCATCGGGAACGCTCCCAAGAGTATACTTCATGAGAAAAATACGTAGTTTTATCCCACAATTTACGTATTTCAGGCTATTGACCTTTTTTCAGTCATAATTTATATACTAACCGGAGATGACAATGCCGACCTACGAGTATGAGTGCAACAGCTGCGGACATCGCTTTGAGAGATTTCAAGCGATCACCGCACCGCCGGTGAAACGCTGCCCCGAATGCAAAAAAACGGTTCGGCGCCTGCTGGGAACCGGCGTCGGAGTGATATTCAAGGGCTCCGGGTTTTATACAACAGATTACCGCAGTGAAAGCTATAAAAAGGCAGCAAAAGCCGAAAGGGAGACAACATCGGATCAGGCGGGTGGCAAGAAAGCCGGGGAGGAGTAATTCCGATGGAAAAGAGAAAGGTCAACTACTTCAGCAGGCAGGTTCTCAAGAGCCGCGATGAGATCCTCAATAAACTCGCCGGGCTGGAGAAGGATCTCGATGAGCTGCAGCACAGCCAACCTAAGGACTGGGCGGAAGTGAACAACGACACCCTGGAGCGCGAGACCATCATGCAGAACATCAACAGCGAAAGCGAGAACCTTCGCCGCACCAACGATGCCCTGCGGAAGATCATGGAAGGCAAGTACGGGGTCTGTTCGGTCTGCGCAGACCGGATCTCGGAAGCCAGATTACGAGCTCTGCCGCTGGCCAGGCTGTGTATCAAATGCCAGGTCGAACAGGAAAGCTGGGTCCGTCAGGCCGGATAGACGAACGTTCGACGAGAAAAACCATGGGAGCAGGATGATTCACCATCATCCTGCTCTTTTCTTATCATGAGATGCGCTGTTGTCTTTTACGACTTTCTGCTCCGGACCCTGGTCAGACAGGGCAACGAAAACTCATATTCCAGCGTCTTAGATCCGGAACTGGCTGGATCAACCCTCAGCGACCTGGTCTGCTGTCGGATTTTCTGTTGACAACCGTACGGGGGCGGTTTATATTCGAACTGATCCCGCCATCGCCCGGTTCCGCATCCATCGGAGACCGGAACGACGATGGCTTCTCCATATTACGGCTTCCATCGGGCGGAAATGAGATGTTTACCGGCAAGCGCTATCAAAACGTTCAAAACGTATGGCTGATCGGCCTGTCGCTGATCATCATGGCAGGCGGTTGCTCCGAGAAAGCCAAGAATCCGGTGGGATTCGGACTCTGGGATGACGAAGGGCACTGGCAGGTGCATCAGCTTGTCAGCCAAACCGTTTTGGCCGACAGCAGCTTTCATGTCAGCCGCGGGACCGGAATCGGCCCCTACCTGTTGGTGGGCTCCTATGAGGGGCAGGAGGCCAGAAGCCTGTTGTCTTTCGAGGAGGGGCTGCCGGACACCCTGGATCGGCCGCTCACGGCGGTCACCTTGAACCTGATCGCCTACTCCCAGGTCAGCGACGATTCCATCCTGATCTCCGCCTACCCCCTTCACACGCCCTGGAGCGACTCCTCGGCCACCTGGGAGTCACCCTGGACGACGGCCGGCGGTGATTACGAGGCGGATCCCATCGCTGAGGGCTATTTCGCCACGGCCGGAGGATTACAGTTCCAGATCGAACTCAACACGGCCGGCGTGGAGCTGGTCCAGGGGTGGCTGGACGGACAGCCCAACTATGGCATCATGCTGAAGTCGAACGAGCAGGAGGATGACCATCTGAAGTATTTTTATTCCGAGGACACCCCCTATTACCCATATCTTCAAATGATCTTCACCTCACAGGACAGCGCCGACACCATCATGGTCGACAGCAAAAAGGACACCTTCATCGCCGAGCCGGTACCCCTTCCGGGAGAGGATCTTCTGCTGGTCAGCGACGGTCATGTGGCCCGCACCTGGCTACAGTTCGATATTTCCGCCATACCCGAGAGCAGCTTCATCAACCTGGCCATGCTGTCCCTCTCGGTGAGCGAGTTCAGGGATCCTCTGGACAACATGTCCATCCGGGCGTATCCGGTATCTGACCGCCACACCCTGAGCTACGAAACCTCTCCATCCGCCACGGCAAACCTCTTCCCCGGCAGAGAACTCGTCGAATTCAACATCACCACACTGGCTCAGGATTGGGTCACCGGGACCGAAAACCTGGGGATTCTCCTGCGGCCGTATCTGGAATACAGCAGCCTGTCTCAGGTGCTTTTTTATTCTTCCTCGGCCGATAGCGCTCACCGGCCATCTCTCAAAATCGTCTATACCATCCGGCCCGAGGATGCCCTCGCATCGTGCCGGGGAAAGCAGGGCGCCCGATGACGATTCACGGCTTCATAGCACCGGGAAAAGCGGTGCCCTCGGCCGCGGTTGGCCGCCTCACAGCGGTTCTGTCCCTGCTGCTGCTGTTCTCCCTCACGGCCCCGCTGTGGACGGCCGGTCCCCTGGCAGGATCTATCTTCTCGGCCTATGGCCTGGGCGAGATGATCACGGAGGGCGACGCCCGGTTGCACGGCATGGGTGGAACCGGTCTGGCCCTGACAGGGAACTCCAGCGGCAGCCTGATCAACCCGGCCCTTCTGGGGGGATTGAAATTCACGGGGGTCACCTTCACCTCCCGCCCGGAAGCTCTTTATGTCCGGGATGAGGAAAACGACAACGTGTTGACCTCGGCCCGCATCATGAACTTCGCTCTGTGCCTGCCCCTGGGGCGAGGCGTGGGCGTTTCCCTGGATCTTCGCCAGCTCAGCGATATGAAATTCAAAAGCTATCAGGAGACCACCTTTTTCGATGAGCCGTATACGAAGATGATCGCCCGCACCGGGGGGCTCAGCATGGTCTCCATCGGCCTGGCCGAGTCATTCGGCAACCGTCTATTTGTCGGGCTCCGCGGGGGATATGTTTTCGGACGGACCACCGAGAGCCGCAGCGGTGATTTCGAGGACGGTGATTTCCGGGACAGCAGGACCTTTTCCGATCGCCGGCATGCCGGGACTCAATTGACCGCGGGCCTGGCCGTGAAAATCAGCCGGAACTTCTCTGCCGGGGCCTTCATCACCCCGGCATACGATGTGCAGCAGGACGAGACCCGCTCCTCGTCCTTCACCAAAGCGGTCATCGAAGAGAGGACCCTGTCTTTTCCCGTCAAGTACGGTTTTGGAATGGCCTACCGCTCAGGGTCCCAATTTTCGGGCCAGATCGATGTCATCACCACCCGGTGGGCGGATTTTACGACCGATGATCAGACGGTGCCGGGCTATCGGGATGCCATTCGGCTAGCCGTCGGCGGTCAATATCAGGCCGTGCAGGAAAACACCAGATCGTACCTGCGCCGGATACCCCTCCGGCTGGGTTACGCTTACGAGCCATGGTACCAGAAAACATCCGATGGCGCCTCTATCACCGGTCATTTTCTCACCCTGGGCCTGGGGCTACCGTTCAGCCGTGGAGGGGCCGTGCTGGACGCGGCACTGGAGCTGGGATGGCGAGGAAACGTGTCGTCGGCCGGAGCAAAAGAGACGATCGTGCGGGGATATATTTCCCTGTGGGGTTTTGAGCCCTGGTTCCAACGAAAGAAATGATCGCTTCGCCGCCGCCCAGTGATCATTTCCGCTCGGCGGTCATTCCCGCCCGGCTGCCTCACGCCCGAGAGATCGATCCGAGCTTCAGGCCGCTGCCGTTTTCGCGATGCCCGCCATGAAAGTTATTCTCTCAGCCCTGATCTGTTCCAGCATCCTGGCGACGCCGGCTTCCCCGCGGGCCGCGATCCAGAATCACTACCGGACCATCAGCACTACCAGTCCCCGGCCTCTGGCCATGGGCGGAGCTTTTATTTCCGTCCGCGACGACCTCAGCGCTTTGAGCTGGAATCCCGCAGCCTTCATTCTATCCGACAAAGAGCTCACGCATCAGTTCCGGGTCTATTTTAATCCGATCATCGCCACGGTCCTGCTGTATGACGATCACCGCGATGTGGGCGACATCATCGCCGCCCTGGGAGCCGCGGTCAAAGCCATCACTTACTCCCACCGATGGGCGGAAATCGGCCTGCTGCTCTGGGAAGAACCGCTTTTCGATCCGTTATCTTCGCCGAACGGCCGTTTCCTTCAATCGAAGCGCATCCTCGAACATCACCGTCAATCGCTGGGGCTGCGGATCCGGTTGGCGCCCACGGTCTCTCTGGGCTGCACGGCCAATCTCTACAAGATACAGAACCGGGATGGCCATTCCACTCTGGCCGGGGGAAGCAATTACGGCGTGCTGCTCAGGCCGGTCAGGCGTCTTGAGGTCGGACTGACCTACTTTGATTTTCCCTCCGGCCTCGAGGATCTGCGTTTGGACTTCGAGGGCCTTCGGGATGAAAGCGTCAATGCCGGTGTTTCCCTCCATCCCGACGACCACACCATCGTGGCCGTGGGGCTGCGGGACGCCGCCGAGGGAGACAAGATCGGATGGGATAAATTTCGTTTCGGCGTTGAACGGACGTTTATGAACCTGGCATCGCTTCGATTCGGATACTTCCAGAGCCGGCGGGGGCAGAATGACGTATACTCTTTCGGACTCGCCCTGAAGCGTCAGGGAAAGAGAGCGGCGGACTTTTCGCCTCTGGGATTCGAAACTGTCGAGGCTCATTACGCCCTGCTGCTCGAAGAAGGGCGGGACGGCAGGAGCCTCTGGCATCTGCTTTCACTGCTGTTCGCCATCTAAAGGAAAGGGAATTTACCCTTGACATCTTCGGGTGATTCAGTATATATTCTGGAGGCCATCATCCGGATCTTCATTCCGGCCTCAACTTCAAAGGAGGATCTATGTGGCGCTCTTTCGTTCTCATGTTGACCGTTCTCTGCCTTATCGGCCTGTCCGGCTGTGCCACCACCAAAAAGAAAGCATCTCTTGAGGATGAGACCTGGTATCCGATGACCCAGGAGTTAAAGGAGGACATCAATCGCCTGGAGGGCATGCTGGAAGAGCTCAGTGACGAAACGTCAGATCTCAATAAACGGGCCAACAGCCTTGAAAACCGAATGTCTCTTCTCAGCCAGCCGGCACAGCAGCGGGAAGAATATACTCCACCGACAACCCCCGCTCCGAGCGGGCCGATGACGGGCAATGTTCAGACCACATACAACACCGCCCTGGATAACTACTATAACAGAGACTATGAAAAGGCCATCGGGAAATTCACGCAGATCATCTCCCAGCATTCGCGCAGCACACTGGCCGATAACGCTCAATACTGGCTGGCCGAATGCTACTACGGTCTGGAAGATTATCAACGGGCCATCGAAGAGTTCCGCAAGGTCTTCTCCTATGCCGATACCGAGAAGGATGACGACGCTCAGCTCAAACTGGGATTCTGTTATGCCAATACGGGCGACGCCACACAGGCCGTGGCGGAGCTCAGAAAACTCTTGAATCTGTATCCTGACAGTGAATTCGCGGATGTGGCCAGAAGCAGAATCGAGGCGCTATCTCCATGACCTCAGCGGGCCATCTTTTTTAAGGGAGAAACGGCCATACGGCGAATATCGACAGCGACCAAAGTCCTCCTGCTGATCTGCTCTCTCATTCTGGGTGCCTGGGTTCTCGGTGCCGCGGCGGTGGAACCGTCATCATACGAGAGCAATCAGGGGGAGAACCCCACCAACTTTGGACTGCTGAAAACGACTTTAGAGGAGGCGATCGAAGAGGTGTGCGATCGCCTCTCTTCACATGAACCTACCGTCATCTGCCTGGAGTCGCCGTCAGATTTCGAAGGCCGATGGCTGGTGGACCAGGTTCTGGCGGAGCAGCTGCTCGGCAGAGGCTACCGGATCGTTCTTCCCGACAGTCTGCCGGACCGGGCCGCGGAGATCTGCTCCCGGGCCGGATTTCTGCGATATCGCGTCGTGAAAATGGATCTGGACTATCCTTCCGCGCGGCGCCAGCATCTGTTCGGACCCCGTCTGGTGAAACGGGAGGTTCAACTCTATCTCTTCTTCCAGCTGAGCCGAGCAACCGGAGAAGTCATCTGGGCCGGCGAGGTGAGAAAAACCGGCGGAGATTGGATCGCCCGGAACGATCTGCCGCTGGCGGAGCAAGGGTCCCTGTCTTTTCTCTCACCGCGCCTGGAAACCGACGGCTGGGGCCGCCTGGCCGAGCCGGCCATTCTGACCGCGGCCATTGGAGGTCTCATCTACCTGTTCTATTCCACACAATAAACACAAATCGGAGAAACATGAAAAAGGGCATCGGACTCACCCTGTGTATAGTGTTCCTGCTTCTGGCGTGCGGTTCGCCTCCGCCAGCGGGCAGGCTTGACGCGGAGGATCAGTTTCTCTCGGCGCGGGAGCGGTACGATCACCGGGATTTCGAAGAGGCCCAACTGGAATTCCAGAAGCTCATCTGGAACTATCCGGGCAGCGATTACGTCGACGACGCCCAGTACTATCTGGCCGAATGCTACCGGAATCAGGAAGATTACCCCTCGGCCATCGTCGAGTATAGCCGCCTGCTTCGTAATTACTCTCAGAGCTCTCTCGCCCCGGCGGCGCAATATTACCTGGCGCTGTGCTATTTCGAGCAGTCACTCCCATCGCATCTGGATCAGGATTTCACCCAAAAGGCCATTCAGGAATTGCAGAATTTTCTGGAAGAGTACCCCCGGAGCGAGTTCAACGCCCAGGCCGGGGATTTGCTGTTGAGAGCCCGCGGCAAACTGGCCAAGAAGGACTACGACAACGCCCGTCTCTATATCAAGATGAACAGCTATGAGGCGGCCGTCATCTATATCGAGGAAATATTGGAGACCTATGGAGACACTGAATGGGCCGACGATGCGCAATACCTCCTGGGCGAATGCCATCGTCTACAGAAGAAATGGCGACCGGCTCTCACTGCTTACCGCCAAACTCTGGAAATGTCTCCTCCCAAGAAACTCCGGCATCAGACTGAATCTCGAATTCGCCAGATCGAAGATCTGCCGGAGTAAACCAGGAGCGATGGCTCTTCTATTATTAGCTTCTTAAACGAAAGCCTTTTCGATAGGCTCATGACCTCAGACCGCAGAAAACAGGCGCTTCCCGGCCTCGGTATTCTGGGCGGCACCTTCGACCCCGTTCATAACGGCCATCTCATCGCCGCCCAGGCTCTGCTGGACAAGCTGCATCTCTCTCGGATCCTCTTTCTGATCTCCGCTCACCCACCACATAAAGACTCCGGTGAATTATCATCCTGGGATGACCGCCGTCAGATGGTCACTCTGGCGATCCAGGACAACGAACGCTTCGAAGTGTCGGAGCTGGAGAGAACACGTTCCGGCCCATCGTATACCTTCGAAACGATGGAAACCCTGCGGTTACAATATGGCCGTCAATACCGTCTTCTCTTCATCGTGGGAGCCGACAGTATTCTGGAGATCTTCACCTGGCGACAGCCGGAGCGCCTGTTGGACAGCGGGATGCTGGTGGTTATTCCCCGTCCCGGGTTCGACCTGGGCAATCTGGACCCGAAGGTGAAAGAAAAGGTCACCCTGGTTCCGACACCCCTGGTGGACATCTCATCATCGGACATCCGGCGCCGGGTGCGGCAGCAACGGTCGATCCGCTATCTGGTTCCTCCGGCAGTGGAAAATTACATCCGGCGAAACAAGCTGTATCAACAACCCGATGGCACAGAATGAGTTGATGGCCGCCAGGATCCTCCTCTTGCAACTCGTGGATTTCTGTTGACAAAAGTGCCGAAATGTGATACCATGTGCATGGCATCCGGATTCCGATGCCCTCGGAAATCTCCCGATGGTGCCCGGCCGCGAACATGGCCGAAGCAAGCCCAAACACCCTGACCCCTCTATGACCATGTCAAATCAATATCAAAGCGGTCAACCTCTCAGATGGAGGTCAGAGACCATGGATCTACAAAAGCTTTTTTCTAAGAATGCTCATAGCATGAAGCGAAGCGCCATCCGCGAACTGTTGAAATTAACCAACAAACCCGGATTGATCTCCTTCGCCGGAGGCCTGCCGGACCCGCATATTTTCCCGGTGGAGGAAATCCGCGAGATCACCAACGAGATCCTTACCAAGGAACCGCAGCGAGCACTGCAATACGGACTCACCTCCGGGGATCCCCGGCTGCGAAAGCTCCTGGCCCAGCGGGCGGCTGCGGAGGGCATGCCGCTGACGGAGGAGAACGTCCTGATCACCACCGCCTCCCAACAGGGCTTGGAGCTGATCAGCAAGATCTTCATCGATCCGGGAGACATTGTGATCGTCGAGATGCCCAGTTATCTGGGCGGACTGAACGCCTTCACATCCTATCGCGCCAATTTGATCACCATTCCCCTGGACGATCAGGGCATGCGGATCGACATTTTACGCCAGAAACTCAAAGAACTCAGCGATGCCGGTCCGCTTCCCAAATTTATATACACCGTCCCGGATTTTCAGAATCCGGCCGGCGTGACGCTCTCTGCCGACAGAAGAAAAGAGCTGCTGGAGATCTGTTATCAGTATGATCTTCCCCTGGTGGAGGATACCCCTTATCGCGAGCTTCGCTTCGAGGGAGAGGCTCCGCCGGATCTGCTGTCTATGGATGACCGTGGGCATGTTGTCTCTTTACACACCTTCTCCAAGATCCTCTTCCCCGGCATGCGCCTCGGCTGGGCCCTGGCCAGCAAGGAGATTATCGATAAAATGGAGCTGGCCAAACAATCCATGGACCTGTGCACCCCGGCCTTCACCCAATCGATCGTGCTGCGCTACATCGAACGCGGCCTGCTCGATCCCCAGATTCAGAACGTTATCGAGGTCTACCGCAGGAAAAGAGACATCATGCTCCAGGCGCTGGAGACACATATGCCCAAGGCCGAGGGCCTCCACTGGACCCGGCCGGAAGGTGGCCTGTTTCTCTGGGTGACGCTCCCGGATGAGATCTACACCGAGGAAATGTTCACCGAGGCGGTGGAAAATGATGTGGCCTACGTTCTGGGAGCGGCCTTTTGCGCCAATTCCGGGGGCGAGCATGCCATGCGGCTGAACTTCTCCTATCCCGACGAGACTGAGATCACCGAGGGCATTCGCCGGCTGGCCGAAGCGGTCAAGGCCAGGCTGAAATAGGTCGCAGGAACATTACTTTCTCGACGCGAAGGATTCTCTTCTGCATCATCACTAACAAACTCCTTACCGATATATTGTACCAGCGCCCCGGGGGTTATCCACCGGGGCGCTTCTTTTTGTCCCCGGCCGTGCCAGTAAGTAAAACACACAATTAAATCACAGGATATTTTCCTTGACTTAAAGACCTATTTTGTGT
>Ga0272444_10002291_pt1 | contig 17759 bp, 19 predicted proteins | sample SSMForm13_FD_201033 | JGI IMG/M metagenome (GOLD analysis project Ga0272444, IMG submission 201033) | Marine sediment archaeal communities from Little Sippewissett salt marsh, Falmouth, MA, United States - SSM-Form-13 | ecosystem: Environmental > Aquatic > Marine > Wetlands > Sediment ... | reverse complement strand
GCGCATCTCTGGACGCTGATACGCTTCTCGCGCATTGCGGCTCCCAAACGAGACATTACTCGCCACACAGCAACGAACGAACGCGTTCTACATTCAGTCCCCCAGGCTCCATACCGCCTTTCCCATGCCGCGATTGCGCAGCAGCGACGAGCGAGACTGCTCTCGCCATGGGACACTACTTCTCTACGTTGTCGCCCCCTTGCTGCAAGGGTCCATATCGCTCCCTAAGAAGCTCTCTAGCAATGTCTGCTGGGTGCACGTAATTCAGTGGGCCGTGCAGATGGCCGCTGAGCTGCCGTTCCACTGCCGACAGGCTCAGGGAGTTGCGTCCAGAATCGCGCTCCGCAACCAGTTGGTAGTGCAACGCGATCTCGTTGAGGGAGCCAAGCACACTACGGCTTTCTGTTCGAGCGAGCATGACCGTTTCCAGTTCGGCACATTCTTGCAGTGCGATCTGGGTCGGCACGCCGATCATCCGCAGGAGGTTGTATACCCTTTCCGGGAACTCGATGAATACCCGATCGACCATCTGTACTGGCACTGCGACACTGAGCAAGGTCCGTTCGTTCGCGAGAACGACGAGCTCGCCCGCAACAGTCGGCACAAGGTTCCCATACCAGTTGCCGAGTGCAGCGGTGGCTTCTAGAGCACAATCAACTGGGTTGCCATCTAGCAGCCGCAACAACTTGCGAGTGCATCGCAGCGTGATCAACCGGTACCTTCTTTCCGGCGACACCCAAGCACGGGGTAGCACATGGCACTCGGAGTCCCGAGTCTTGCCCCGGCGCCATCCGGGCTGGGTCTCATTGAGGATCGAACATCTCGGTAAGGACGCGCAGCGACCTTTCCACAGCCTGAGCCGAGAGCATGCCCAACTCGCGCACGAGCCGCCGTCGATCCACAGTCCGAATTTGATCCAATACGACATGTCCGGGCTTCCCTTGGAACCGACAAGGGATTCGGAACGGGTAGCTATGGGTTGCCGTCGTCATGGGCGCGACGATACACGTCCGCAAGTGCTCGTTGAGCTCATCCGGGGAGACCACGACGCACGGGCGCGTCTTCCGGATCTCCCTCCCTTCAGTTGAATCCAGTGCCACCAGGTACACGTGTCCCCGCTGTACGCTTCGAACCGCTACCATTCCCATTCCTCGGCGTCGAAGCACGTTGGCATGGGAGCATCGAGGAGTGCATCCTCCTTGCGCTCCGCAAGCGAGATCGCTGCCTCTCGCCACCCAGCGCGAACCGGATCGGAAGGGGAGATGATTAGTTCGCCGTTTCGGACTTCCAGATCCACTTCGTCCACCAACCCCACCTGCTCAAGCAAGGGCTTGGGAAGACGAATCCCCTTTGAGTTTCCGATCCGGACGATCTTGGCCTTCATGGGGACACCTCCCGCTTGTAAGTACATCGTATGTACAGGCAGCGACCCCGTCAAGCTGTTCTGAGTCTCGGTCCACTGTTCTTCGCCCAACGCCTCGGTCCGGATGGAGCGTCAGAACCCGCGATTCTGACCTTCAACCGTAAATCCGATCCCATCGCTATGTCGGACTCGCCAGTTGTGAGCCGCAGAGCTTGAGAGGCCATACCGGCAACAAGCCCGGTGGGAACGGCACATGCGCTGATCGTATCCGTAGAAGGAAGATATGCATCACCACACAGAAACCCACGAACGCGTTCTGCATTCATGTCCCCTGGCGACGCCGGCAAGGTCTGCGTTCTCCACACGATCGACACGAATTCGAGAGGTCTTGGCTCCAGAGCGTCGTCTCGATCTATAAGTCGCAGAACGGCTTCGTGCCAAGTCAGACTTCCCCATGCCAGCCTCGACTTCTTGCTTGAGCCAGTTCGTGGGTGATGGTCAACCACCGAGCGACCATGTCAACGATCAAGGACTCACGGCCGGTTTGGCTGATAGATGCGAGAACGCTAAACTGCTAGGAGGTGTTTCCGATGATACGGAACATCGTAGTCGCCTCAGTTGTCTTCCTCTGCGCGTCGCTTCCTGTTCTATGCAGCCAGTTCCAACCACCACCATCAGGTGCTGTCCATCCAATCGTAACGAAGGAGCCACCCGATCTTGTCGTAGAAGAAGTCACCTACGAGATGACAGCCGGAATCCAGGGGAGGAAGCACTACCAGTTCACGATTGTAGTCAAGAATGTCGGGAGCGGTGACGCATCGGCTGGCACTGTTACCGCAGTTGCATTTACCTACAACCTGGGGGACGGCCACTTCTGGACAAACTGGGCACTTGACACGCCCGCCATAGCCGGGGGCTCTTCGACGCTACTGTCAATGACGCTTCAGAGAACTGACTTCCCGCGGACATGCATTATCGTCATCGTAGATGCACCGACCTTGGAGAGTCCTCTTGGACGGCGATTCGAGGGGCTTGGAGATGGCGAGCTAAACAATGGTTTCGTCTTCTTCTTCAACCCGGATGTTCCCGGTCTTCAGACGTTCCGGAATCCCGCGGTAGACGAATAGAGCAAGACGGACCAGCGCGGCATTCGCAGCACTCAGGTCAGGATCCTTGGGTCTGGCCTCCGGTCAGTCCCCCACGCCAGGGGCGAGTTCAAACACTGTCTCAATAGCGCGTTGTGAACATCAGGTAGCAAGAGGCTCAAGCGACGGAAGCCAGACCCTAGTACCGCTGCCGTGAATCGCAGTCACGGGAGCGAGGACATCCATTACCACTTCTCAACGCGGAACGCGATATCCATTCACTCCCCCAGGCTCCACCACTCAACTGCGGAGATCCGTCTGTCGCCTCTTCGCGTTGAGGGAACTTGCTGTGGCTCGTATACTTGAGCATTACGCATCCTATCATCGTGATACCGAAGGAGGTAGCATGCCCGCAAGAACGGTCTCTGAGCCTAACCTACAGCGCGATGCCCTCCGACTGTGTGACGCGAAGTAGTCCCATCCGGCAGATGCCCCATCCTGCCACTCTGCAGCCTTTCCCACAGTCTTCTCTGAGGTCATCGTGGCTTCGTTCGCAACTCAAGCAGTAAAGCATCGTGAGAGATCTCAAGGAGACACATGACATCAACGAAGAGCGAGCAGTACCGGCATCGTTCGGTGACAGCTGGCGATGTGAAAGCCATCCTGTCAGTTGTCAACACGCATTCCGAAAAGCACTACGGTGAAAAGCGCTGGGGAGAGGATGAGGTCCTCTCGTGGTTTGATGCCGACGGCAGACCGGCACGCGACGACATGGAGATCTGGCGCAATGCCAAAGGCGAAGCGTGTGCATACGCGCAGCTCTGCGACTCTGAGTGGCCACCCACATGGGACGTTTGGCTCGACCTGACCGTTCATCCGCAATCATCGGGCGACAGCGGTCTCTGGAGGGAGGTGCTGAACTGGGCCGAACGGAAAACTTGCGAACTGATCCCCGCCCGCGATGCCAACGCGGGGCATCGCTGCGGAGTTCGAATCCTCGAAACGGACAAGCCCGGCCTTCAGGCCTTGGAACAGCGTGGCTACGTGCGGGTTCGAACGGAGACGCTGATGCACACCGAACTCACTGGCGACAGCATGGTCGCGCCGGAATGGCCGGATGGGATTCAGGTACGTATCCTCAATCTGGACAGGGATTTGGAATCCTACGCGGGCGCCTATGGCGAGGCGTTTCGAGATCACTGGGGCCACACGGAGCTGTCGCGTGAGGAACTCATCCGCAAGAAGGAGGGCGAATTCAGTTCTTGGGGAGCCGAGTTCATACCCGAGTTGTGGTTTCTTGCTGTTGACGGAGATGAGATCGTCGGCGGGGCCGGCAACTTCCTCAACTACGGCGGCAGTCCGAGGCGAAGCTACATGTACAACGTATTCGTTCGAAGGGCTTGGAGAAACCGGGGCATTGCCACCGCACTCCTCCGGCATTCGTTCCAGGCGGTTCATCATCGTGGCGCACGCTCAGCGGAACTCCACGTGGACTCGGAGAACCTCACGTGGGCTCTTGAGCTGTATCGAGGCGTAGGTATGTCACCTCTGTGGCATCAGCACCTGTACGAGAGGATCCTCCCGCCGACGCCGAGCCGAGATAGAGAGGACTGCCACTGAAAACAAACAAGACGTCAAGCCGGGCTCCCTGCCCGGCTTGACGCTTCTTTCCGCACCCTATTTCACCATTCGCTTTGGCTGGCAGCATGACCTACGTGAAGCGCTCACTGTGCTGAGAGGATTCCGCGAGAGACACCTCCACCACGCCGCACCGCACGACCGCATTCCACATTCAGTCCCCGAGGCTCCAAGATGCTGTTCGGCTCTCTGGTGTCGAGAACCTCAATGTCTGCATCGCCCTCTGGCTTCCCCAAACGCTGGTCCGTGTCACTTCAGACAGTGCGTTTGGGCAGAATTCACGGATGAAGGCCAACGGCAGATCTCCTCAGATCAGAGCCAGGCCTACTCACCGATTGCTGTTTGGAGCCATTCGATTGCCGCTAGGAGCTGAGCGTCGATCCCATCCAGCAGCTGTTGTTGATTCAGCGCAATCTCAACGTCTGGCGTCACGCCGTTTCCCTCAAGAATGATGCCTCCGTATACACGAGACACTGCTATCGGAAAGACCAGCGTCGCACCATTCGGGAGGACTTCCCAATCGGCAACGAGTGCACTTCCTTGCGTCTGAGTTCCAATGATGGTAGCCCGTCCGACTGCCTGGAGGCTTCCTGCGACCTCTTCCGCCGCCGAAGCGGTCCCCTCGTCGACCAATACCACGACTTCACCGCGATATCGATTCGACATCGAATTCGAGTAGATCATCGCGTTTTCATCCTTGTATTGGTGATACCAGATCAGCTGTCGTCGGCCAATCAGCCTATCAATCAGTGCCTTGCGCACCTCGAAGAACCCGCCTGAATTCCCACGCAAGTCGAGAATAAGACCGGATGTGTCCATCATGCCGTCAAGCGCGCCAACCAGCCACTCAAGCAGTGCGGGATCGAAGGCACTGAATCGGATGTAGCCTGTGTCCTCATCAAGGAGTTGTGCCTCCATCTCTAGGAAGTTGGGGGGGAGCCCTTCTACCAGAACGGATTTGCGCGGTCGGGGTGCTCTCGTCAGGAGAATCTCACGTTCCTCTGTTGGGGTGCCAAACGCGATCTCAACTTCCTCTCCAGGTTGCCCATACGTGTGCATGAGAACATCTGCCGCAAGGTCACAGCGCAGTTTGCGATCGTTGAGTGGAGGCCAGCGGTGCGCGCGCGTCTCCGTAGCGATCTGCCCGATGTCCACACCGTCGATTCGAACGATCTCCCACCCTGCATGAACTCCGGCGTGATCCGCTGGCGATTCAAGCGCAACGCCAGTCACAATCGCTCGATCCTGCAGCCAACCAACGTCCAGCCCGATTCCACCTTCTGCGAAAGCTCGTGCGAAGCGCGGATCGAGCTCTGCAGGCAGATACATCAGGTGTGAAACGCCCGGCTCAAGGAAGATCTGGTACATCGTTTCCGCAAACTCCGCTTCCGTGGAAACGCGATGAATCGTCTCTTGATAGCGACCGAAGACCTCGTTCCAGTTGAACTCTCCAAGCGTTGTATCGAAGTATCGATTCTCGAGGATCTCAAGGACGGCTGCTGCAGTGTCCTCGTATATCGGCGCCTGAGCGCGCTGGAGCCATCCCGTCGAGAGCGCTGCGATGCCAAGCGCAGCCAAGGCGGCGATCAGAACAATACTCAGTGTGTGTCGCATGCCCGTCCTTTTCCTCCGCGCTCGAGTATCTGAATGTAGAACCAAGCAGCCAAATCGCACGCCAATTCCCTCCAGGCACATCTCGTACGAGACTGACCAGCCCTGACCTCGATCCTTGGATTCGGCCCAATCGAGCTGTTGGGATTCGAAGCAGCAGGTCTTAAGAAAGGAATCTTCTGTGGGGACCGAATCCGCTAGTTCAAGATCAATTCCGGCAGCATTGCTTGCAAACTCGTGACATCAGTCCATGCTGCGCCATACGAACGCGACGACTATCAGTCCCCCACGATGCCGAACGCTCGTTTCTTCGCGTTCTCCTTCTTCGTGCCAGGCATCTTCTATTGACGTGCTGATTCCTGCTACTCTCTCCTGTAGGGAGGGAGCATGAAGAGATCGGTGGCATTGATCGCTGTCGTCCTAGGTGTGTGGAGCCTGCCGCTCACGGCGGGCGAGTTCCTGATGAATGACTTGGGGGAGCTAGCAAGAGCTCTGCGCGTCACGTTCTCCGAGCCAGTGATCATCACAGCGTTCGGCGACACGCTTATGGATGTCTCGCCTTCTGAGGAATCAGCGGAGTTTACGTTCTCCGGTGGCGCGGTGGAGCCTTGGGGTGGCCATTGGCTGAACTGGGAGCCAACTGGCGCAAGAATCGTTCACCATGAGTGGATTGCTGACCGCACCGAGCTGCTTTCGTCCGATGCGATGATCGTTTCCTTGCCAGCAGGGACCAATGCCGAGTACCTGGGGAATCCTTTCTCCGAAAAACTACCCGACGGTTCGGGCTGGGAACATGCCCGTGCGGTGTGGGACATGGAGGTCTTCGATGGAGACATATACATGGCTCACGGCAGCATCGCCTCCAATGCAGGACCAGTCAAAGTCTGGTACTTCGATCCGGACTCCGGCACATTCAACACGGAATTCACGGTAGACGATGAATCCATCTGGTCGTTTGAGGACTGCGGTGACAAGCTTCTCATCATCGGCACAGACGCCACAGAGTCCTGGGATTGGGGGAATCTGTACATCTTCGACGGCGTCACCTGGACGAAACGCAGGAACCTGCCCAACGTGATCCATGGATTCTCCTGCTTCTGCCACGATGACAGGATCTTCGCGGTTGGGAATCGGTATGTCACACGCAAGGATGGAACAAGCTACAGCGACGACGCCGTGTTTGTCTCAGAAGATGACGGAGCCACGTGGCAAATGCTGCTGGAAGGGTCAGAGCACGATGTCTATTTCCCATTTGAGCTGCAGGGAGAGCTCTACGCCTGCAGCCCCTATCGACACGGCGTGTATCGGTATACGGGCAGCGACTTCGTTCCCGTTCCTGATGTTTCCCTGTTCCCGGGGATTCCTCTTCTGGAGTACGATTCCGGGAATCTGATGACAAACCGCATCACATATCAGGGAAGCCTCTTGTACTACGGCAGTGGCATCTTGCCAGACGCCTTCAGGAGGACCCCGCTCTACAAAGCATCTTCCATCGAAGGAGCTGTCCCCTGCACGCTACCGCTCCAAACAGCAGATGAGTACGTCGCCGACATGGTGGTCGCTCACGACAGGTGCTGGGTCATGACCAACGAGCTGCATGAAGACGACGTCGCATCAACGGCACGCCTCTATGTGACAGAGGATCTTGACGAGTGGGAGCTTGGCGCGGTTCTTGAGACGCCGACACCCGTCCAGTCTTTCGAGGTGTACGAAGGCTTTCTCTACTTCGGGCTGGGACCTGGGCACCCCATGGTCACGTATCGCGACACAGGAGTAGGCCAAGGCACTGCACGTGGCGACAACAACCCAAACTGCGGGGATGTTTACCGACTCGAGTTACCCGAAGAACTCATCCGCGGCTCTGATACAGCAGTTGTGGGGTCGGCCATGGGCGATGCTGCGAGCCTGGAACCAGCAAGTGCTCCTGAAACGGCACACCCTACCCCGGATTGGAGCAAGGAAACTGCATCAGTGATCTTCTTCAACGGCGGCGTCGTGCCGATGACGACAGAAGACGATGTCTTCGAAGCGATCGCGCTTGCCGATGATGTCGTACTGGCTTTAGGCCGCAACGCTGACATCCTGGAGCTGGCAGGTCCGAACACCCAGCTGATCGACCTAGACGGCCGGGCTGTCTATCCCGGATTCATCGATGTGCACACGCACTTCCTTCAAGAGGGGCCTTCATATTACGGATCTCGTGAGGCGGCAGAGCGGGAAGCGCTAAGTCACGGTGTAACGATGATGGGTGAGATGTTCAGTACAGAACAGGATCTCGCCATGTGGAGTGCGGAAGCACAGGATGGCCACCTGCTTCTTCAACACAGTCTCTACCTAATCCACAATGACGCCTGTGGAGCCGTGAAAGGGCCTTGGTATCTTGGCTACCACTCCGGTCAGAACCTAGCGCCAAATCTCGAGATCGGTGGCGTCAAGGTCTTCGCTGAGAAGTCGATCTGCAAAGGTCAGGCAGCTGAGGCGGTGTATTCGGACGAGATCTTGTCGGTCGCTGCTTCGTCCGCGCAGGAACGTTACGCTGACAGGGCGGTCCTCTTCTCTCCCGAGGAGCTGGCTGCCGTAATCCGAGATGCTCAGAACGTGGGGCTTCAGGTGGCCATACACTCCATTGGGGATGCTGGAACCGATCTGTGCCTTGATGCCCTCGATCAAGCCCTTGGCGGCAAGCCGAATTCGATGCGGCATGTGATCCTGCACAACTCATTCCTTCGTGATGCCCAGCTTGATCAATACGTCAAACTAGGGGTTCTGGCTGCCGTTGAACCTTTTGCCCCCTGCCTCGAGGCGTACTCAGCTAGCCGACTTGGAGAACAGATCTACCCACTCTATCACCGTTGGGATGATCTACTGGAGGGAGATATCCCAACCGCCTTGGACAGCGACTTCCCATTCTTCGGATGGCAGTATCTAGATCCACTTGAGCGCCTTCAGACCGTCATCACGGGTTTGCAGAGATTCGACACGGAAGGAGAGCCGGCGGACTGCGGCCCCATTCATTCTGCTCAACTGACTCTCTGGGAAGGTCTCCGCATGATGACCGCCGACGCAGCTTACGTGCTGAATCATGAGGATGATCTTGGCACGCTCGAGCCCGGCAAGCGGGCTGATCTGGTCGTTCTCACGGCCGATCCGCTGCTGGCAACTGCTGAAGAGATACAGGACATCTCAGTCCTGTTAACCATGGTCGACGGGAGAGTCGTGTATGAAGCACAGGCCATTGGTGCAGAGGCGCACTCAAGTGCTGGCAACCTGTCGCCAGAGCCCTCCCCAACTACGGTGGGGCTCGCAACGGAGGCGCCGCGAGTCGAGTACCTGGGAAACCCGCTTGCCGCGAAGATGCCTAACGGTTCTGGATGGGAACACGCACGGGCAGTCTGGGACATGCAGGCATTCAATGGAAGGGTCTACTTGGCTCACGGTAGTGTCAAGTCCAATGCCGGCCCTCTTGACGTCGTGAGCTTCAATCCAACGACGGGTTCTTTCCACACGGAGTTCGTTATAGAGGACGAGAGCATCTGGGAGTTTGTCGACGCCGGAGAGAAGCTCTATGTAGCAGGCGCGGATGCCACCGAGTCTTGGGACTGGGGGAATCTGTATGTCTTCGACGGATCGGTCTGGAGGAAGCGCCGGACCCTGCCCAATGTGGTTCATTGCTGGTCTGCGGAGTTCTACGAGGGAGAGCTCTTCGTGGTCGCAAGCCGCGTTCTACAGAGCGGAAGCGGTGAGCAAGTGCTTGTCGATGAGATCTTCATGACAAATGACGACGGAGAGAGCTGGGCCATGCTACTTCAGGATGCTGAGAAGGAGGTTTTCGAGATCTTCGCCTCGCCCGACGGCCTGTATGCATGTCGCGAGTGTGTGACAGACGTCTTCGAGCTAAGAGGCTCCTCATTCCAGCGTGCTGCGGGTGTCTCCATGTTTCCAGATCTTGCCCCGGAAGAGTGGGAAGACTGCTGGATGCATGTTGGGAACAGCGTCACATTCAATGATGCACTTGTGTACGTAGGACGGGCTGGACTGTCGCCTGCTTCCCTCGTACGGACACGTCTGCACATCGCCCGAGATATTGCGCGAGGCGATATCCAGGTCGTCGACGTGGGTAGGCCGGAAGAGATCATCTTGGACATCGTGGTGGAGCAAGACCTATGCTGGGTGTTGACGAATGAGATGAACGAAGATGACGTATCCTCGACGGCCAGGGTCTATGCTTCTACGGATCTTCACTCGTGGCAACTGGTTGCTGTCGTTGAGACGCCCACAATCGTTCAGTCTTTCGAGATCCTGGGCGACTTCTTGTACTTCGGTCTTGGTCCGGGACATCCGGGCAAGGTGAACTTCGAGATCCCCGTCGGAACAGGTCAAGCTGTTGGCGACAACGACTCGCACTGCGGTGAGATCTATCGCCTGGATATCTCAGAGCTTCTTGTAGATCTGCAAAGCGGTTTGAGCCTTGAACCGCTGACAGCACAGGCGGTAACGCAGATGCAGGAGATATCCCCCAGCCCTCTGCAATACAAGGCTCTGCCACTCATGGACTTCTCTTCCTCTGCGAGCTACTCGATCCAGCCGATTGGTGGAATTCAGCCTGAATCAAGCGCGCCAGTCAAACAGTGGTATGCTCACGCAATCAACGACGGGGTGCACTCGACGACGGATCTGTCGCGGCCTTCTGGGTCTCCAGTAACGTACGCCTACCCCGAAGACGGCAACTCGGGGTACCTTGCACTCCTCTATGAGCAACCTGTCGATATTTCGTCCTACGAGGGTCTGTTGATTGTGGCATCCGCAAATCACACAGTAGGCGTGGAGATTACCGTCGGAACCTGCGCTGACGAGATTCCTGCTGAGGAGGACTCCCCCTGCGGCGAAGGGGCAGCGAGATTCCCCCTCTCTCTTCCCTTGACGACAGAACCCCAAGCCTTCATCCTGCCGTTCTGCGAATTCGAGGTTCACCCTTGGATCCTGAACCAGCACCCTGAAGCATCTCTCGAACCTCAGTTTCATGGGGTCTTCGACATGGTCTTCCGGCCGGACGATGAGTCAGGCACACTTGTGATCCACGAAGTTGCAGCGATACGGAGGCTCTAGCGACCAGACTCAGCTGAACATCGAGTCCCTTGCACGTACACTCTGCCTATGACAAATGCCCAGCCAAGCAGCCCCATCGAGATCGAACTGCACCCGGATACGGGACGGTGTCGCGCCACCTATCGGCAGCTGATCGTTCGGGCGGTGACGGAGGTTGTGGAGAGATTCGAGCGCGGCAATGTGCACGTGGATTCGCGAGCGATCGAGAAGGCCGTCTTCCTGGCGAACCCTGAAGAGGCACGGGCTCTCATCTCGGGGGTCTTTGGGATACCTTCGGAGCAGATCCCCGCTACGTTCTGTGGAACGCCCGATGGAACAACGCTCTACATGGTCACAGAAGACATCGTCGAGCCAATCCTGCGTGAGCTCTACCCGTCGATCCCATGGCGAGGTGGCGTGGAGTACTTCGAGTGTGTCAAGCACGAGATCACACACCTGGCCCACGAGAAATGGGCGATCGAGCAAAAGGGGACCTCAGACGCCATGGGACCGACCTGGTTCTTCGAGAGCCTGGCCATCCTTGTCGCCGGGCAGTTCCCAACCCTTGCCGAAGAGGTGCCTCTGGAGCCGAGCGCACTCAGGAAGATCCTCGAGCGGAGTGAACATGAAAAGGTCTCCTACACCGACTTCGCACGCGTGGGGTACTCGCTCGCCCGTTCGTTCGATCTCAGGCGGATGATCGAAGCGGCTGCCGATCAAACCCTGCCAGACCTTCTCGCGCACTACACCGCCATCTCGGAGAAAGAGGATCACCGCTGAGGGTGCGCTGCCGGATCTGAGTACGCTGACCTTCACGAGGAATGCGGTCCAGCCATCCTGTCGAGTTCGTCTTTTCTGAACGAGCTTCCGAAGATAGGAAACCGCAAGTACTGCCAGACATCTGCGGGCTTCTTTCGGTGCACAGTCTCAAGTACAGAACATCCATTCCCACTTGACAATGCACGAACGCGTTCCGGATTCAGCCCCCGGCAACACAGACAAGCTGCGTTGCTGAGGGAGAAACCCTGCAACACTCGCCAGAAGCCGGTTCACCGTTGCTGAAGCGGAAGCCCGGAGTCTCGGCTTCCGCATAGACGACCTGCCCTTCTCCTTCTGTCCCCTTGTGCGTGAGCTCCAAATCGCTATCCCTATCTCGGTCTCGAAGACTCCCGCGTTTCGCATGTCCGCCTTCCTGCCTCAAGCGTCGGTTCATGCCGATTCTGACATTGCGTCTGCACCGGCTTCACGGGAGAACGGCACCCTCATTATGTCCTAATGCAATCTGGCGACCTCACTCACGCCAAACGACGCCGGTACGCCAAGCGCTCCCTCCCATACGACCCTCCGGAATTCGTCGGGGGCTGTATTGCCTTCACTGTTGATCAGAAGGACGTGCGAGTCGTCACCCAGGCCTAGGCGATCCCGAAGCGGTGCAAGCTCGGAGCGCTGCATGATGAGAGACAGCACGCCAAGTGTGACAGCGCCTGATTCGCCTGAAACGACGAAAGGATCGTCGGAAAGCGGCACTGCGTAGATCCGCATACCACGTGCCGCGACGAAGTCAGGACACGCGATGAAGACTTGTGCGCAATCCCACAGCACATCCCACGCTATTGGATTCGGCCTACCGCAAGACAGACCTGCCATGATCGTATGTAGGTCGCCCTCAATCTGATACGGCTTCCCTTCGCCAATCCGGACCGACTCGAATAGACATGCAGTGGTTGTCGGTTCGACAATGGTAGTCAAGGGTGCACTGGATCCGAAGAGGCTTCGGTAGTACGCAACCCCTGAAGCGGCAAGTGCTCCAACGCCCGCCTGTAGGAATACGTGTGTTGGGCGGACAATCCCCTGGGCGGCAAGCTGCTCCTGCGCCTCAGCGAAGAGGGTCGCGTACCCCTGCATGACCCAGGTGGGAATGTCCTCATACCCCTGCCATGCCGTATCCGAGATGACTTCCCATCCGTTTGTCTCAGCATCCTCCCAGATCCTCTCGACTGCTTCATCGTAGTTGCCGTCGATCACAGTGACTTGAGCTCCGTATCCCTCGATTGCCGAAATCCGCGCTGCCGCAGTTCCACGTGGCACGTAGATCACGCACCGATGGCCAAGCTTCTCCGCAGCCCAGGCAACGCCGCGACCATGGTTGCCGTCCGTAGCAGCAGCGAACGTGAGGATTCCAAGTCTGTCACGAACCTCCTGGCTTCTCAGGTCATCAAGTGTGACTTGGGAGTCCGCTAGACCTAGTTTCCGACGCAGTACGTTGTAGATTGCATAGGATCCGCCTAGTACCTTGAAGGAGTTGAGCTCAAGCCGCTGCGATTCGTCCTTGACCCAGATTCCGCCCAAATGGAGCATCGACGCAAGTCTTCCGAGACTCTTTAGCGGGCTGATACGGTATCCGGGTATCTGGCTATGGAAACGGCGTGTCGCTGTTGCCACGCTGTTGGGGATAATGCGCCTCGCTGCTTCGCTGTCCTCACATTCCCATGCTCGGCGGTTGAGAATCCAGTTGATCGACTCCACTTGAGACACCTCCTAAGAATTGTACGTCCGCCCTGAAGTGGTCTCAATGAGCTGGAACTCGACGCGTATAGCGAATCCTCGCTCAGCTAACTCGGCCCGAAATCGGCCCAGTAAAGATATCGGAACCGCTTGTTGTGAGCCTGGTCCCTTTGGGTGATAGAGGGAGAAACCGCCGGCTTCACAAGCTGATCGAGCAATGACGCCTGCACGGCACCAGACATCCATCACCACCTAGCGAAACACGAGAGCATCCTCCATTCAGTCCCGCGGACTCCAATGCTGACTGCTGGTTCTCGGAAAAATCCATCCGTCAGGGAACTTCACTGTCCTCCCAAGCGACATCCCCCGATCAGGTCTGTGGTTTCCTCAAGTAGTAGAACGAATGCACATAGGTGAAGTAGTCTGTTCGATGAGCGTAGCAGTCTTTCCACGTCGCTGCCGAGCACGCCCTCGGGGCCTCAGCGTGGAGTTCCATCCACTCAGACTCCGATAGGGCTGCAGCTTCCTGGGTTAGAATCCGGACGACCTTCTCTCGAAGCAGGATCTCCCAGTCCTCGACAAGTTGGTTGGCTTCAGCATCCGAGAACATCCCATGATGCACAGACGTACCGTCGGCACGTTGGCCGAAGATTGACTGAGGCCACGAATCCTTTGAGATCACACCGAACAGCGCCTTGCCTCCAGGTTTCAGCACACGCCGAAACTCGTCCAATGTTGCCTTGGTCTCATCTGCAGTGAGATGGCAAATAGAATAGTGCTCATAGACATAGTCGAATCGCTCGTCATCATAGGGCCACGAGCGCATATCCCCAAGTTTGAGATCCAAGTTGAGGTCGTGTGTTCTCGCGAACTCCCTGGCGTGCTCAAGCTGTCGCTTGTCGATCTCAATGCCATGCGCCTCCATCCCCTGTTCTGCAAAGATCGCTACTGGGGGAACCGGTCCTCCTGCGCCACAGTCCAGAATGCTTCGACCTGCAAGCGTCTCACCCTCCTCAAGGGAGTATCGGATAATTGACAGAAACTGGTTCACTATCGCCGCATTGGTTCGGAGGACTGTAGGGCTTTTCACGAACACCATCCTTTCTCTTGGCCAAAGCAATAACTCTACGAGACAGTCGTAGCGGAATCAAGCACAACGTGCGCACCTCCTCTTGATGCACTCTTCCCTGCAGCAAGCCATGGCGCCGCTCGGGGGAGTGTTCGCCTCGTCGGCCAAGTCGCTTCGCTTGAGTGTGCCTATTGCGTTCCATGCTGAAAGCGACGGGTCAAGTTTCCCCTTGGATCCAGTCCTGAGAGCGAAGCCAGGATTGCCCCTGAAAGCCTACGAACAGAGCAAGCAGGAGTTGCCAAGGAGGCGCTGTGCATGCGGCGACACCGATGAGCGATGACGCGCGGCTCCTTCTTACGTTCTCTCGAAACGGTGGAAGATCGCGGACAGCCTGATGCCATTCAACCCAGAGATCTCTTCGAGCCAAAGCATCCATCACCAGAGAGCAATGCAGCTAAGCGTTCTACACTTAGTTCCCCAGGGTCAAGACCGCTCCTCCAATCCCGGTACCGAAGAAGAAATGAGATCGACATGCTCCTCTTCCTGTCTGATGGCTAGTCCATGCGCATTTCACACTCTGCTAGGCCCGCTTCATGGAAGAGGCGAAGAAGCTCCTATTGAAACGGCTCTTGAGAATCAGCTAGACAGCGACTTCTAGACAACGCGGTGAGTCGTTCTAGAGGACGCCTTCGGCCGCACCGAACATCCTTGAGATGGCCTGCTCGGTTTCGCCATTCACGATCATGAGGATGTAGTCCCCCTCGTCGATTGGAACATCATCTGAAGGGAGTTTGATCAGCCTGTGCTCACCGTTGTTCGCTTTCGCAATCCCAATCAAGACGATGTTGTGCATCCGCTTGAGCTCCGTGAAGGCCTCCCCGTAGGTCCGTCCCAAGAAGGGATTGTCGGACGTAACGAGGAATTGCTGAATATCGTACTCATCGCGCTCCTTAGCAGACGCGAGGAGGTCTGTCTCGTATTCCGCGACGTCAGGTTCGAAGATGTAGCTGGCGACCATCTTGGCTGCTATCTCGCTGCGGGAAAGAACGAATGTCACTCCCGCGGTGCGGAACGTTCCCCTAAGATCCTCGTTGTCTAACGCAACGACAAACTGCGTGTGCGGAAACTCGCGCTTGATGTTGAGAATGGCAACCAACTTGTCTGTGTCAGTCTTGAGGTTTGGGAAGACCATCCCTGCTTCTCGAATCCCAGCCCTCTCTAGAACCAGCGGATCCCTCAAATCGGCGAACAACACGAAAACCCTGTCCTTCGGGAGTTGCTCGTAGATCAGATCAACATCATCCTTTACATCTGTGACAATCGCGATGCGTAGATCGGCACTGAGGAGCTGATGCGCCACAGCCCTCGCGAAGTCATCCCAGCCTAAGATCAAGACGTGCCTGCTGAAACTTGTTCCGTTGTATCCCATCCTTCTACGCTCCCTGATTTCGGTGATGTGCTCGGAGACCTTGTAAACAAGAACTCCAAGCACGCCAAGGCTGCCCAGGAGAAAGACGGCGCCAATCGCCTTGCCTGCCACACTCACGGGATACTCGTCGCCATAGCCGACGGTTGTCAGTGTCACCAACGAATACCAAGCGGCATCTCCGACGGACCGAATTGGAGACTCCGGGCGACTTCTCTCTGTCCATGCAAGCAATATGACAAGGGTTCCCCAGATCAGGATCACCGACAAGATCACTCGCCAGAGCTTTGCCCCTCTAGCTCTCTGCGTCAATGGCACCCTCTCGTTCCCACATCGTACAAGGCGTTCGGAGTCTCACTGAGCACATCATGCCAGTACGATAACTCTATCCTTTGAATCGCTTGCCGTAGGCTTGCCTAAAGGCGCTCACTACATCGCTTGCTCGAGACGGCAGCTCGTATTTGGTCTTGCCGGCGGGGCCGTGGAGCAACAAGTACCAGAGCGTTACATTCCGGTTGGCATCCTCGCGCATCTGAATGCGCACCTTTGAGAAGTTGCTGTTGGGTGTCACCGTGTGTCCCGGGTGTTTCTGTAAGATCTCATCGGGAGCCATGTCAAGAAACCGAGACGTATAACCGAGGGAAGCTTTCATCTGGGCAGCCCACTTCCCTGCAAAGCCCTTCCCTGCTGCAGCTGCCTCGTCGCGCGCGTCGACGATGGCCTGCTTCAGCATCTCATTCGTGAGTGGAATGAGGATCGTCCGTTGATCAGTCACGATCAACGCGAAGGACTTCGGGATGCCAAACAGCTTCACAGTCTTGACGGGGACGGCACATAGCACAGATTCAGACATGACTCTCCTCCTGCTGGATCAGCTAGCTCCAGGCTACCGACGATTTCACCCATTATGGAGTGGAAAGTCCTCCGCGAGAAGGGCGGACCAGATGATCACCCATTCCCTGGCGCGTGTAATCTACAGGAAAGGATTCGGTGGGACTCGGGAGCCAGAAGCAGCTGGTGTGATGCCCGTGCATTTTGGCATGGAACGGAACATTCCGATCTTCAGTCCCATGAACCAGTCGCCAAGACCGGCACCACTGGCACTGCCCACTGAACGTACAAGAGAAGCCATCTACCGGATTCCAACGGATGTTCCGGCAATCCGATCCGTCGCAAGGGGGGCACTACTCACTACGAAGAGATGTACGAACGCCCTCTGCGTGCAAATTCCAGGCTCATGAGCATCTCTGTTCTGGCGGTTCTTCAGGCGAACATCCCGTCGGGTTTCGGGCTCCTCACACACATCCAGCCTTTGATGCCCAGATCGTTGTCTTCCCCTCTCACCAATCACGTGCCCATCGCGGAGAGCTTCTTCAATCACGACACTAAGAGGGTGTGGTCTTGTCCACCCGAACAGGCTTCACTCTATTCACCAATGCCTTGCCCGCTAGCGGTCAAGTCTTCAAGTTGCTCGACCACATTCGAACGCGGTGCTTTCTCCTGTTATTCTCTCTTCGAAAGCATGACCGATTTCGCTGAAGTATCTTGCTCTGCAAGCTCCTTAGTGCGAGGAAGGATTGAGACGAAGTGAATAGCAACTCCGGCAAAGCCACACAGCGCACATACATCGGCGCGTACGCGGTGATTCTTGACCCCCGCGATCGCCTCCTTCTATGCCGCCTGAGCACGGGATGTATCGAAGCAGGTTTCTGGACGCTACCAGGTGGAGGTATCCATTGGGGCGAGCCGCCTGAGCAAGCCGTTCTTCGTGAACTCCTTGAGGAGACCGGACTGGAAGGATCCGAAGTCGAACTCATCCAGCAGGTCTTCACTCATGTGTATCCCGAGACTGAGGAGAGACCTGGCGACCCGGTTCACCACCTCGGCCTGCTCTATCGAGTTCGAAAACCTGAGGGGGGGGGCTAAGGTCAGAGACCGCTGGCACCACGAATCACTGTGCCTGGTTCACAGAAGAAG
>Ga0272444_10002290_pt1 | contig 17760 bp, 17 predicted proteins | sample SSMForm13_FD_201033 | JGI IMG/M metagenome (GOLD analysis project Ga0272444, IMG submission 201033) | Marine sediment archaeal communities from Little Sippewissett salt marsh, Falmouth, MA, United States - SSM-Form-13 | ecosystem: Environmental > Aquatic > Marine > Wetlands > Sediment ... | reverse complement strand
AGAGCTTCGCCACTCGGCTCAAAGGCGTACAGCAACAACGCACCATCGGCGACACCTTCGATCAATCGGCCGGCGGTGAAACGCTGGTCGACATGATCACGCTCGACCTGCTGGTCGCCTCCGGCGGTGTGTTGTCGCACGCGCCGTTAATGCACCAGACGGCCTGGATGCTCAACGAGGCGTTTCAACCGGCGGGCATCACCCGGCTGGCCAAAGATTCGATCTTCATGATGCCGCACCTGGGCGTGCTGGCCGAAGTGCATCCGAAGGCGGCCACCGAAGTCTTCATTAAAGATTGCCTGATTTACCTCGGCACTGTCGTCGCCCCCGTCGGCGCAGATAAAAAAACGGGTAAGCCGTGTTTCGAGTACGAACTGGAAATGCCGGACGGCGAAAAGACGACGGGCACGATGAACTATGGCGACGTAAAGATGATCGACCTGGGACCCGGACAGGAAGCGAAAATCAACGTGCAGCCGACACGCAACTTCGACATGGGCGCGGGTAAAGGCAACGCGGTGGAAGCGACAGTCTGGGGCGGCGAAGTCGGCTTGTTGCTCGATGCACGCGGGCGAGACGCCGAGCAAGCGAACGCAGACGAAGTCGATCCGGCTCAAAATCGGCCGCGGCTGGTTCAATGGCTGCGCGATTGGCAAGTTTACCCCGACACCGACCTGGGCGAGTAGGAGAAAGGCATGGCGCATACGTACACCCCCGGATTGAAGGTCACGGCGAAAACGAAAATCAGCAAGCAGCGCATCCTGCCGTTGAAAGGCGAACTACTGGTGCAGGTTGAACAAACGGTCGCGCCCGACGATGTGGTCGCTCGCACCGAACTGCCGGGCAACGCCGAGTTGATGAACGTAGCCAACCTGCTCAACGTCGAACCGGAAGAAGTGCCCGAGCGGATGATCAAACAGGAAGGCGACGCGGTCGAGGAAGGCGAAATCATTGCCCGGGCGAAAAGTTTTTTCGGCCTGATGAAAAGTGAAGCGCGCGCCAAAATGACCGGCACCATCGAAAAGATCAACGAAGTCACCGGGCAGGTTTTGCTGCGCGGCCCTTCGCTGCCGGTTGAAGTGAAGGCGTACGTTTCCGGGAAAGTGATCGACCTGCGCGAGCAGGAAGGCTGTACCGTGGAAACCTGGGCGTCCTTCGTGCAGGGAATTTTCGGTATCGGCGGCGAAACCAACGGCGAACTGGCGATGGCCTGCCAATCGCCCGACCAGCAACTGACGCCCGAACGAATCAAGCCGGAGATGGCGGACAAGGTCATCGTCGGCGGCAACCGCGTCACCGCCGCCGCGTTGAAGAAAGCGATCGAACAAGGCGTGCGCGGCGTGGTCGCCGGTGGTTTCGACGACCAGGATCTGCGCGACTTCCTCGGCTACGACCTCGGCGTGGCGATCACCGGCACCGAGCAGCTCGGCATCACCTTGATCATTACCGAAGGCTTCGGCGACATCAACATGGCCGATAAAACTTTTCGCTTGCTCGAAGCCAACGCGGGCAAGCTGGCCTGCATCAACGGGGCAACTCAGATCCGCGCCGGCGTCATCCGCCCCGAGGTCGTGATTCCGATCGAAACGCCGACGGAAAAGGTCGAGGCGGAAATCAGCGCCGCCGCCGGGTTGGATATCGGCAATCCGATCCGCGTCATCCGCGCCCCCTACTTCGGGCGCCTGGGCACCGTGTCGGCCCTACCCTCCGATCCGCATGTGTTGGATTCGGGCAGCAAGGCGCGTGTGCTGGAGGTCGACTTCGACGGTGAAAAGGCAATTGTTCCACGGGCCAACGTGGAATTGATCGAAGGATAAAATCAACCCTTTGCAAAAAGGAGAAATCAGATGACTTTGAAAGTCGGAATCATCGGCGGTAGCGGCCTGTATGACCTGCCGGGCATTGAAAACAAAGACGAGGTGACGATGGACACGCCTTTCGGCGCCCCGACCGATTCGCTGCATACCGGCACCCTGAAAGGCGTGGACATGGTGTTTCTGCCGCGTCACGGTCGCGGGCACCGCATCATGCCGACGGCAGTGCCTTACCGGGCCAACATCTGGGCGATGAAAAAGCTCGGTGTTACCCACATCATCAGCGTCAGCGCGGTCGGCTCTCTGGCCGAAGATTACAAACCCGGCGATATCGCCATCGTCGACCAGATGATCGACCGTACCCGCCATCGCAAAGACACCTTCTTCGAAGGCGGCATCGTCGCCCATGCTTCGCTGGCCGACCCGATCTGCCTGCCCCTGGCTAAATTGCTCTATGAAGCAGGTGTCAAACTCGGTCTGTCGATGATTAACGGCGGCATTTACGTCAACATGGAAGGCCCGCAATTCTCGACCCGCGCCGAAAGCAACCTTTACCGATCCTGGGGAGCGCATGTGATCGGCATGACCAACTACACCGAAGCACGCCTGGCCCGCGAAGCGGAAATCTGCTACGCCACCGCTGCACTGGTTACCGATTACGATTGCTGGCATGAAACGGAAGAAGCCGTCGATGCGACCGCCGTGCTCAAGGTTATGGCGCAAAACATTGAAAATGCTAAGAAAATCATCGTCGAAGTTATCAACAAAATCCCCGATGAGCCGGTACCCGGTTACAGCGATGCGATGGCTGTGGCCATTGTCACCCAGCCGGACGTGATTCCGGACAAAATCAAAAAAGATCTGGAACCGATTATCGGCAAATACATCAAATAAAAGGAACCGCATCCCCTTGTCGCGTGTCCATACGAGGCAGGGGGATTGCTGTATCCGCGTGAAAGCGGCTTGAATTTCCCATGTTTTTTCGAAAAGAAAGCAACAATATGTTGACATTATTCAAACACAATGCTACTAGATACGGGAATATTGGGGCGAGATTGCATTAAAATGAACAGACGGCGTTTATTCACCATCGCCTTAGTCATCTGTGTATTTGCGCTGGTTTCGTGCGCCAAAAAGCACGTTAGCGCAGAAGATGCGCGGCAGGCGGAAGGTTACTACATGCTGGGCGTGGCCTTTATCAATCAGGGCGACGCCACCGGCGCATTGGACGAGTTGCTCAAGGCGGTAAAACTCAATCCCTACGACCCGGACATCCACAATGCTCTGGGGCTGGTTTACTATTCCAAAGAAAAGTACCTCAAGGCGATCGATCACCTGAAAAAGGCGATCGAATTGAATCCCGACCACTCCGACGCGCACCACAACCTGGGCACGGTTTATGTTTATCAGGGCCGGTACGACCTAGCGATCCGGGAATTCGAGACGGCGCTGTCCAACGATCTCTATCGCAATCGCGCGCAAACCTACAACAGCATGGGTTACGCCTACTACAAGAAACGCGATTACCTGAAAGCGGAAGAGTATTTCAACAAGTGCGTCGAATATGATCGTCTGTATATTCTGGCCTACGACGGCCTGGGCAAAGTATACATCGCCCTGGAAAGATACGAGGACGCGCGTCAAATCCTGGAGCGGGCGCTGCAACTCCGCCCGGTATACCCCGAAGCGATGCTCGACCTGGGCCTGGTCTATTTGAAGATGGGCAAAAAAGATCAGGCCAAAGCGCTGTTTCAGAAAGTGGTTAAAGTGGACCCATTGGGGCAATACGGCACGCGCGCCCAAGAATTTCTCGATATGATCGAGTGAGGTAAGCCATGCAGCACGTCGAAGTGCATGCCCTGGAAATTCAGCCCGATCAGCGGCTGCAGCGGCAGGGTTCGCTTGGCGAAACATTGCGCTTCGAGCGCAAGCGCCGTGGCGTTTCCTTGGAAGAAATGCACGAGGTCACCAAAATCAAAACCGACATTCTGCTCGCACTGGAAGAGAACAACCATGACCTCCTGCCCGCACCGATTTTTGTTCGCGGCTTCATCAAAGCGATTGCCCAATACCTGGAACTGCCCGAAGACGACCTGTTAATGATCTACCATCGCGAAGGACCGCAAACGCCCAGCAAAGTGATGACCAACCCGACTTTGCTGCCCAGCGTCCCCTGGTGGCGCCGCCTGTGGAATCGGTTGATCGCTCTGTTTTCCCGTAAACGGATCAGCGACTGACCAAGGAGCCGAACATTACACAGCTTCCGCTACATCATCCGGACCTGCCCCGTATTCTTGCCTGGTTGAACGAACGCAAGGTCGGCCGGGTCGACGTCAGCATTCTACTCGGCAGCGGTCTGAGCGGCGTGATCGACTGGGCCAGAATCCAATTCGACTTTCACTACCGCGATATCGAAGGCTACCCGCCGACCAAAATCCCCGGTCATCCAGGCCGGTTGGTCATCGGCGACTTCGGCGAGAAGCGTTGCGCGATCTTTGTCGGCCGCTCGCATGGCTACGAAGGGGTTCCTGCCGAAGTGCTGACCCTGCCCGTCCAGGTCGCGGCGGGGCTCGGTGCAAAAACGATGGTGCTGAGTAATTCCGTCGGTGGTCTGAATCCCGACTTTGCCGGCGGCGACATCATGCTGGTGCAGGATCATATCAACTTCATGGGCGTCAATCCGCTGGTCGAGATGATCCGTAACTACGACGGCAATCCCTTCGAAGCAGGGCAGCCGACGCCCTTCGTCAACATGGTCGATGCCTACCGCGCCGATCTGTATCCGCAATTGCGCGACCGCCTCGCCGAACAGGACATTAAACTGCACCTGGGCGTGCTGGCCGTGGTGCTCGGCCCCAACTACGAAACGGCCACAGAAGTGCGTATGTTGCGCAGTTTCGGCGCCGACGCGGTGTGCATGAGCACTGTTCCCGAAACGATTTACGCTCGCTACGCCGGGCTTAAGGTCGTCGCCCTGGCGTTCGTCACCAACCTCGCCCACGACGGTAGCGAGGGTGAGCACCCCACCCATGAGCATGTCTTGCATGCGGCGAAAAGCGGCTCGGAAGATTTTGCCTTCGCCGTCCAGGAAGCGGTCAAACTAATCTAATTATTGATTGTTTAGCGGCGCCGTCTTTTCTTCGGCACGCTGGGGCCGACCATCCAGGTCGGATCGTAGGTATCCATCACGGTCAGCCAATCGTTTTCATCGATGACCCGGTGCATCGTGTACAGGCGCGGATTGGCCAAGTCGTAGGCGACCGCTTCGGTGCCGTCGTCCAGTTGAATGGTCGTGCGGCGGAAAAATTCCGGATGACTTTCCAATTGGCGGATCAGATCGAGATCCTCATCATCCAGTTCATAAAGCTCACTGGTATCGGTGCGACCGAGCATTCCGGTTTCCAGGTCGTGCTCGGATAATTTGGCATGAAGCATGACGTATAGCGGCGGCTTGTTGACGCGGCCGAGAAATTCTTCCACTTCCAACTTATCGAGGTTCTGCAGATTGCGCATCAATGACGCGTAGACGAAAACGCGCTGTCGGTTGTGTTGCATCGGTAGTTCGATCCCCTTCCTGCAAGTCATTTTCTATGTCCGAATTTGCATTGCTTTGACAAAAAGTGCAAGCGTTTAATCGCGCGTCCCGAAGATTGCCGTGCCCACCCGCACAAGGGTCGAACCTTCGGCGATAGCGACGGGGAAATCTGCGGTCATACCCATCGATAACTCCGGCAGCGCCAGGCCGGTTTCACCTTGCAGGCGATCGCGCAATTCATGCAGTTGACGGAAAAACGGGCGCACCTGCTCGGCCGGCCAGAACGGCGGCATGGTCATCAACCCGCACAATTCCAGATGCTTCATGTCCGCCACGGCCTGCACCAGCGCCGACGCCTCGTCCGGCGCGCATCCGCTTTTAACGTCTTCCTGAGCGATGTTGACCTGCACCAGCACCTTGATCGTCCGCTCGTGCTGCGCTGCGCGTTTGTCGATTTCCGCGGCCAGTTTGACGTTGTCGACGGTGTGAATCATATACACCCAGGGCGCCAGGTATTTAACCTTGTTGCGCTGCAGGTGACCGATGTAATGCCAGCGCGGCCTCTCACCCACCTGCTCGACCTTGCCGCGCACTTCCTGCACGTAATTCTCGCCGAAGTCGATCTGCCCGGCCGCCAACGCCTCGCGTACGAGGTCAGGTCCGTGCGTTTTGCTGACTGCCACCAGTGTGACCTCGTTCGGATCACGTCCGGCGTCGCGACAGGCCTCGGCGATTTGCCGCTTCACCTTTTCCAGATTGGCGGCGATGCTCAAGACTGACCTCCCACCAACACCTGCAAGCCGTGAATGCGTTCCCACAAAATCGCCACTTCCGCCAACGGCAGGCCGACCACGTTGGTGTAACTGCCGCGCACCTGCTGCACCAACCCGGCGCCGATCCCCTGAATAGCGTAAGCACCGGCTTTGTCCATCGGCTCGCCGGTGGCGACGTAAGCGCTGATCTGCTCGGGCGTCAGCGACCGGATGAACACGTCTGAAGCGACCGTACCGGAAAAACGTTTATCCAATGCTTTGTTCATCAGGCAGTAGCCGGTGAACACGGTATGCCAGCGACCACTGATCAGGCTGAGCATGGCGAAGGCGTCATCGGCGTCGTCGGGTTTGCCCAAAATCTTCTCGTCGATGACGACTGCCGTATCGGCGGCGAGCACCCATTGATCGCCGTGTTCGGCGGCAACCTTTTTTGCTTTGTCTTGCGCCAGGCGTTCGGTGTGTTGTTCGGGTGTTTCGCCGGGCAACAGGGTTTCGTCGACGTTGGGAACGACGACGGTAAAATCGATGCCCAGTTGGCCGATCAGAGCGCGGCGGCGGGGGCTGCCGCTGGCAAGCACAAGCTGCGGTGAACTCACTCCATGATCTCCGGATTGATCAGCAGCGTCATGATCGCTTTTTGTACGTGCAGGCGGTTTTCCGCTTCGTGCCAAACTTTCGACGCCTCGCTTTCGATGACGTCATCGGTAACTTCCTCGCCACGATGCGCCGGCAGGCAATGCAGGAAAATCGCACTGGGTTTGGCTTTGCCGAACAGTTCGCCGTTGACCTGATAGGGCGCAAAGACCTCGCGGCGCTGTTCTTCCTGCCCTTCCATGCCCATGCTGGTCCAGACATCGGTGGTGACCACATCGGCGCCGACCACCGCCTCGACCGGGTCACGGGTCAGCACGATGTTGCCGGCGGCTTCTTGTTGCGCCCGCGCCAGAATGTCGGCGTCGGGGTCGTACCCTTCGGGACAGGCCAGCGTCAGGTCGAAGGGCAAACGGGCGGCGGCGTTCAGCCAGGAATTGGCCATGTTGTTGCCGTCACCGACCCAGGCGATTTTCTTTTTCTCGTAACTGCCGAGGTGATCAATCACCGTTTGCAGGTCGGCCAGCACCTGGCAGGGATGCAGCAGGTCGGTCAGGCCGTTGATTACCGGGATGCTGCCGAACTGAGCAAATTCTTCGATCACGGCCTGGTCGAAGGTGCGGATCATCACCGCGTCGACGTAGCGCGACATCACCCGCGCCATATCCTTGATCGGTTCACCGCGGCCCATTTGTGTCGTGCCGCCGGCGATAAATAGCGGTTGCGCACCGAGTTGATAACAGCCTACTTCAAAGCTGATCCGCGTACGCGTCGAAGCTTTTTCGAAAATCAGCGCGACGCTGTACCCGGTCAACGGCATGAAATCTTCGTCGGCAAAATACCGTTCGCGCAGTTCGGCGGTGACATCAAAAATGCGCCCGATCTGCTCGGCCGTCAGACCGCTCAAACTTAAAAAATGTTTCATCGCAAACCCCAGCTAAAGTATGTAACGCGACAAGTCTTCGTCCTTGGCGATATCGGCCAGCGACGTATCGACAAACTTGCCGTCGATTTTCACTTTCTTGCCCGCCATCTCCGGCGCATCGAAGCTGACGTCTTCAAGCATGCGCTCGACTACCGTCGCCAACCGACGCGCGCCGATGTCTTCAGTCTTCTCGTTGATCTGCGTCGCCAGTTCGGCAATGCGCCGCACGCCGTCATCGGTGAATTTGAGCGTCACGCCTTCGGTGCCCAGCAGCGCAGCGTATTGTTTGGTCAGCGCGTTTTGCGGCTCGGTGAGAATCCGCACGAACGCGTCGGAGGACAGGCTCTTCAATTCGACGCGAATCGGGAAGCGCCCCTGCAATTCCGGAATCAGGTCGGCCGGCTTGGCCACGTTGAACGCGCCGGCGGCGACAAACAGAATGTGATCGGTGCGCACCATACCGTGCTTGGTGGTCACCGTGCTGCCTTCGACTATCGGCAGTAGATCGCGCTGCACGCCCTCGCGGCTGACATCGGGTCCGTGGCCGGTTTCGCGACCGGCGATTTTGTCGATCTCGTCCAAAAAGATAATGCCCGACTGCTCGACACGAGCCAACGCCTCGGCCTGCACCTTTTCCATGTCGATCAACCGCTGCGCTTCTTCGCGCTCGAACAGGCGCAGCGCCTCGGGCACCTTCACTTTTTGGCGCTTAGTTTTTTTCGGAAACAGGTTGCCGAACATGTCTTTGAAGTTGATGTCCATCTCTTCCAAGCCGGAACCGGAAAAGATCTCGACCATTGGAATCTTGCTGCGGTCGGGTAGTTCCATCTCGACTTCGCGCTCGTCCAGTTTGCCGGCCAGCAGCATCTCACGGAATTTCTCGCGAGTGCGGCGATAGCTTTCCTGCTGTTCTTGGTAGTCTTGCTTGACCACGACGAAGGTGTCGCCTTGCACGTCGTCGCCGTCTTCTTCGACGTATTGCGCTTCGACGTCTTTGGGTTTAGGCGGCGGCGGCACCAGGCGGTCGAGCACCTTTTCAATCGCGTTGTTGCGCGCTTTTTCGGCAACCTGCTGTTCGTGCTCGGTGCGCACCATAGCGATAGCAACCTCGGTCAGATCGCGCACCATGCTTTCCACGTCGCGGCCGACGTAACCGACCTCGGTGAACTTGCTGGCTTCGACCTTGAGAAACGGCGCGCCGACCAGCTTGGCCAGGCGGCGGGCGATTTCAGTTTTGCCGACGCCGGTGGGGCCGATCATGATGATGTTTTTCGGGTAGATCTCATCCTGCAACGGGCCTTCCACCTGCCGGCGGCGCCAGCGATTGCGGATAGCGATCGCCACCGCACGCTTGGCGTCGTGCTGTTCGATAATATACCGATCCAGTTCTTCGACAATTTGACGCGGGGTCATTTCATTCTGCAAATCCATCGCTTCTTCCTACAGTTCGTCAACCACAATCTGGTCGTTGGTGTAAATGCAAATCTGCGCGGCGATCTTCATCGCCTCCTCGGCGATGCGTACCGGCCCCAATTTGGTGTGCTCGCACAACGCCTTGGCCGCCGCCTGCGCATAGGGGCCGCCCGAGCCGATGGCGATGACGCCGTCGTCGGGTTCGATCACATCTCCCGAACCGCTGATTAATAAGGTTGTGTTATTATCGGCGACGATCATCAACGCTTCCAACCGGCGCAGAATTTTGTCCGACCGCCAATCCTTAGCCAACTCGACCGCGGCACGGGTCAGGTTGTTGTACTGATCCAGCTTAGCTTCAAAGCGATCGAACAGGTGAAACGCGTCGGCCGCCGCGCCGGCAAAACCGGCCAGCACCGTGTTTTTCGCCAGGCGTCGCACTTTACGCGCCCCGTGTTTCATCACCGTGTTGCCCAACGTCACCTGGCCGTCGCCGGCCATCGCCACTTTGTCGCCCTTGCGGACGGCAACGATCGTCGTGGCACGAAAAACATCTTTCATGGCGTTTCCTCACTTTCCGAATCTTTCTTACGCCGACGCCCTCGCGGATGCGTCTTTTCGTACACTTCCAAAAGCCGGTCGGCCGTCACGTGCGTATAGCGCTGGGTCGTCGACAAGCTGGCGTGGCCGAGCATCTCCTGCACCTCGCGCAGATTCGCGCCCGATTCCAACAGATGCGTGGCAAACGAGTGCCGCAACGTATGCGGCGACACGTGCCGGTCAATGCCCGCCCGCAACTTCGCCGAGCGCACAATATTTTGAATGGTGCGCACATGCAAGGGGCCGTTTTTCTTACCTAGAAACAGCGGACTGGCCGCGACCGAACCGAACGCGCGCTTGCGCTGATCGACGGTGGCGTCGATGTAAGCCGTCAACGCCGCAGCCGCACCGGCGCCAACGCTGACCAACCGTTGCTTGCGCCCCTTGCCGCGTACGCGAATCGTGCCGATTTCGCCTTCCCAATCGCCGACGGTCGCCATCGCCAACTCACTTAAACGACAGCCGGTCGAGTAATACAGTTCCAGTACCGCCCGGTCACGCAAGGTGCGGATCGGATCTTTATGCTGCGGCGCTTCGACCAACCGCGCCGCATCTTCCACGGATAGCACCCCGGCCAGGTGTTTATCCTTGCGCGGCGCACGTACCTGACGGGCCGGATTGACCTCAACAAGACCCCGCTTGCGGCAAAATGTATAAAAAGATCGTAATGACGATAACTTACGCTCAATCGTCGCTTTTTTCTGCAATCCGGTCATCGAAGCCAGAAATGCGCGTATTTCCAGTTTTCCGGCCTTGGTCAAATCGGTGCCGTCCGTGCCCTGGCTAATGCCGTTATCCCGGCAGAAAGCGGCAAATTGGCGCAGGTCAAGTGTATAATATCTAACGGTTTTTTCGCCCAGATTGCGTTCGAGCTGTAGATGTTCGGCAAATTGTTCGATAAGAACTTCAGAGTCACTCAACCCAGCGCCTTTCGACATAAGAAGTCGTGACAAAGCTAAGCCCGGTATCGTTCGCTGTCAACAATTTGTTGACTCAGACTTCAAGAGCTTGGTAGGGTGAAAAAATAGATACTATAAACATTCATGATTAACTGCACTGGGGAGGGCGGGAATGAATCAAGTTGTCGTCCACTTTAAAAACGGCAAAGTGGTTAAGGGCAAAGCTCACGATATTTATAAAACACGCCGTCTGTTCCATCTGGAAGTTCCGGAGCGTCCCGGAAAAACCTTCGTTGTCCAGGTAAAGGATATCAAAGCCATTTTCTTCGTCCGAGATATTAATCCCCCGACCCAGGGCGGAATGGGACACCTGAAAGAAGGTGAAAAGGAAAAATCCTACGGTCGTAAAGCCATCGTTCATTTTCATGACGGCGAGTCGATCACCGGTTACGTGCAGGCGTTTCATAAAGAAGACCCAATACTGGTCCTGGTGCCGGAGATCAAAAATAACAACGAGCGGATTTTCATCAACAAAGCATGTGTGAAAAAGTTCAAATGGCTAGAAAAAGAGACCACGAAGGAATTCGTTAATCCATTCGCCTAAGTCTTTTATTCCCCTATGGTGCATCTGTTTTTTTCTTTCCACCTTATTGCGAATATGCCCCATCGGCGGCAATAAACCGAAATTGCTGTTCATCGGTTCGATCGGCTGATGCTCGCTGCCGGTGACGTAAGCCAGCAGGGCTCCAAGCATAGTCGTCGACGGTGGCGGCGGCAGAGTTAGTCCGGCATGATCGGCGGCGGTGTACAAAGCAGCGAGCAACCCCATCGCGGCACTTTCCATATAGCCTTCCACGCCGGTTAATTGTCCTGCCAGACGCACGCCGGAACGCGATTTTAACGACAACGTGCCGTCCAACGCCCGCGGGCCGTCGACGTACGTGTTGCGGTGAATCACGCCGAAGCGAACGATGCGCGCGTCCTGTAGGCCCGGAATCAAGCGCAGCACTTCACGTTGAGCGCCGAACTGCATCCGCGTTTGGAAACCGACCAGGTTCCAGGCTTCGCCGGCGACGTCCTCGCGGCGCAATTGCACGACAGCATAAGGCCGCTTGCCGCTGCGCGGATCGATCAGGCCGACCGGACGCATCGGCCCGAATCGTAGGGTGTCTTTCCCGCGGCGGGCCAGTTGCTCGATCGGCATGCAGCCCTCGAACACTTTTTCGTCTTCGAACTGGTGCGGCGTGACCAGCGCGGCTTCGCTCAACGCCTGATAAAAGCGCTCGTATTCCTCTTGATCGAGCGGGCAGTTGAAGTAGTCGCCGTCGCCTTTGCCGCGACGGTCGGCGATAAAAGCAATCGAGCGGTCGATGCTGTCGCCGTCGACGATTGGGCTGGTGGCGTCGTAGAAATACAAATGATCGACCCCGGCAAACCGCGCCAGTTCGCGCGCCAAGGCATCGGAAGTCAGCGGGCCGGTGGCGATGATCGCCGGCGCATCGGGGACTTCGGTCGCCACTCCTCTTTCAATAATGAGGTCGGGTAACGCCGATAACGCCCGTTCAACCTGCTCGCTGAAACGGCTGCGATTGACCGCCAATGCGGTGCCCGCCGGGACAGCCGCGGCTTTGGCGGCTTGGATGATCAGCGAATCGCAGGCTTCCATTTCGGCCGCCAGCAAACCTTTTCCGGTACCGACCGCACCGCTGCCCAGACTGTTGGAGCAGACCAGTTCGGCCAGTTTGTCGGTGGTATGCGCCGGCGTTTGTGCCTCGGGGCGGGCTTCAAGCAACGTTACCGGCAAGCCGCGGCGGGCCAGTTGATAGGCCGCCTCGCTTCCCGCCAGGCCGCCGCCGATGACCCGGATGCGCGTCAATGGATTATTCCTTTGCGTCGTTTGTTCCCGACTCGGCTGTTTCTTCGTCGGTCTGTTTTTCTACTTCTTCGTAGTCGCACTCACGCACCGGACAGGCCAGTACGGTGGCTTCTTTGCGCTGACGCCGCAACAGGAATTTGCTGTCGCACTTCGGGCAGGGTTTGTCGACCGGTTCGGCACGGTAGGTCACGCGGCATTCCGGGTAATTCGAGCAGCCCCAGAACCGACCGCGCGGACCGCTTTTTTCCACCAGTTCGCCGTCGCACCCTTCTTTCGGGCACTTCACGCCGGTGGTGTAAGGCAATACGCCTTTGCACTTCGGGTATTTCTGGCAAGAGTAAAAACGGCTTCCTTTGCGACTGGTTTTCAGCAGCATCGGGCCGCCGCATTTTGGACATTCCATGCCCTCGACCAATACCGGCTCCGGCAAGTCGACCTTGCCCTGCTTGAGGCTAACGATGTTTTTGCATTCCGGGTAAGCGCTGCACGCCAGAAACGGCCCGTAACGCCCTTGCTTCTTCACCATCGGCGCACCGCATTTATCGCAGGTTTGATCGACCTCTTCCGGCTCGACGATGACGATCTTGCCGCTGTCGTCGCGGGTGAAGTTTTTCGTGTTTTTACACTTGGGAAAATTGCTGCAGGCTAAAAAAGCGCCATTGCGTCCGTACTTGACAACCATATCGCCGCCGCATTTATCGCAGGTGATGTCGGTCTGCTCGCCTTCACGGCGGATGTCGGCCATTTCTTGACTGGCGCGCTCCAAGGTCTGCACGAACGTTTTCCAGAATTCGTCGAGCAATTGCTGCCAGTCGATTTTGCCTTCCTCGATCTGGTCGAGTTTATCTTCCATCTGGGCGGTAAAGGAAACATTGAGCACTTCCGGGAAGGACGCTACCAGCAATTTGGTCACGGCGCGTCCCAAGTCGGTGGGGCGCAGCCCGCCTTTGACGGCTTTTTTACCGTTGGTCTTTTTCTCGGCTTGCTCCTGTTTGGACAGGCCCTTCACTTTTTCGACGTACTGCTTTTCCTGAATGGTGGATAAAATCGTCGCGTATGTCGACGGCCGCCCGATGCCCTTTTCTTCCAGTTCCTTAATTAACGTCGCTTCTGTGAAGCGCGCCGGCGGCTGGGTAAACTTTTGCTGGCTGTCGATGTCTTTGCCTTCCAGCTTCTGACCTTCGGTCAACGGAGGCAGTTTGGCTTGCACCTGCTGGTCACCGCCGTTTTCGTCGTCGTCGCGCATGGCCGCCAGGTGACCGGCGAAGATTTCTTTCTGCTCACCGACCGTCAGCGCATACGGACCATTGACGATCTGCACCGACGTCACTTCCAATACGGCGGGCGTCATCTGACTGGCCAGAAAACGACGCCAGATTAAATCGTAAATTTTCAATTGCTGCGCCGAAAGCTTCTTGGCCACTGCTTCCGGGGTCAACGAAAGGTTAGTCGGCCGAATGGCTTCGTGCGCTTCCTGCGCGCCTTTACGACTGCGGTAGAAATTCGGTTTTTCCGGCAGGTAATCTTTACCGTATTGTTTTTCGATCAGTTCCCGCGCGCCTTGCTGCGCATCCGGCGAAACACGCACCGAGTCGGTACGCATGTAGGTGATCAAACCCTGGGGTCCTTCGCCGTTGACATCGACGCCCTCGTAAAGCTGTTGGGCGACGCGCATCACCTGCTTGGGGCTCATGCGCAGGCGACGGCTGGCGACCTGCTGCAAGGTGCTGGTGATAAAAGGCGGCAACGGACGCTTTTTCTGATTGCGACGCGAGATTTTTTCGACCCGGTACTCGCCGCTGGATAACGCCTGTTTGACGGCCTCGGCCTCTTCGGCGTTGACAATCGCCAGCTTCTTCCCGTCCTTGCCGGTCACCTTGGCGGAAAACTCCGGCGGCTGTTCGGCGACCAGGGTGACGAACAACTCCCAAAATTCTTCAGGCGTGAAGGCTTCGATTTCCTCTTCGCGCTCGACGACCAGCCGCACCGCCACCGATTGCACGCGTCCGGCGGAAAGGCCGCGTTTCACTTTGTCCCACAGCAGCGGCGAAATTTTATAGCCGACCAGACGGTCGAGAATGCGACGGGCTTGCTGACTTTGAAACTTGTTCTCATCCAGTTTCACCGGATGTTCCAACGCCGCCAGCACGGCACGTTTGGTAATTTCGTTGAAGCTGATGCGCTTGACCGGTTTGTCTTTCAAGGACAACAGCCGAGCGATGTGCCAGGCGATCGCCTCGCCTTCGCGGTCGGGGTCGGGGGCCAGCAGAATCTCATCGGCTTTGCCTGCTGCTTCGCGCAATTCGCGCAACACTTTTTCCTTACCTTTAATTGTCACGTACTTCGGACGAAACCCGTGCTCGACATCGACGCCGAGTTCTTTGGCGGGCAAATCGCTGACATGCCCGACCGACGCCTTCACGGTGTAGCCTTTACCGAGGTATTTGCCGATGGTTCGTGCTTTGCTTGGCGACTCTACGATGACCAACGAACGACTCATGCATCCTCCATGTAGGCGATGTATCGATTGCCGGGCCGACGCTTTGCGTGACCGGACAGTTCCAACGCCAACAACGCCGCGTTGACCTGAGCGGCGGTCAGTTCCGTTCTCCGGACCAGTTCATCGGCATCCGCTTCGCCTTCCTGCAACGCTTTCCACACCTGGGCGGTTTCGCCGGGCGGCGGCGAAGGCAGCGTTTGCCTCAACCGTGCAGGTCTGGCCTCATCTTCGGCGATGCCGCGCCGAACGTGTTCGCCGAGCACTTCCTCGACGACATCAAGCACTTCCAGCAGCGGCTTGGCACCGTCACGGATCAGCCGGTTGGTACCGCGGCTTTGCGCCTGGGTAATACGCCCGGGCAACGCCAGCACGGTTTTGCCCTGCTCAGCCGCGTAACGTGCGGTGATCAACGCACCGCTGCGTTCGCCCGCTTCGACGACTACGATCGCTCGTCCCAGCGCCGCCATCAGGCGATTGCGCCGCGGGAAAGTACCGCGATCCGGCCGGCTGCCCGGCGGCAACTCACCGACCAAAGCCCCGCCGGTTTCCACGATACGCTTGAAAAGCCCTTCATGCTCCGGCGGATAAGGCACGTCCAACCCGGCGCCCAACACGGCGACGGTCAATCCGCCGCCCTCCAGCGCACCGGAATGTGCGCTGCCGTCGATGCCACGAGCGCCTCCGCTGACTGTACAGATTCCGCTTTGCGCCATCGCATGGCCCAGGCGCCGCGACACATCCAAACCATAAGTCGTCGGATTGCGCGTGCCAACCACGCATACCGCCAAATCGTTGTTCGCTCCCAGTTCCCCGCGCACATACAGCACCGTTGGCGGTGCGTGAATCGTGCGCAAGGCGCCGGGATAGCGTTCGTCGTCGATCGGCAGAATCTTCTGGCCAACGGCTCGAGCCTGCTCGATAATCCGGTCCACTTTTTCAAAGTTGCGAAACGACGCGATCGCGCGGGCCTGACGTTCGCTGAGCCCTAAATTCTGTAGGTCAGCGACTCCGGCACCGAACGCTTCCTCCGCCGGATATTGCTCCAGCACCTTGGCCACGGCGACCGGGCCGACGCCTTCCACACAAGTCAGGGCCACATGGTATCGGGACATCCGCTGCTCCCGCGTCGTTTGAGGGCGTAACTTAAACATTGCAGGAAAGATCATGTCAAGGGGTGGCGCGTCAATTTAGCGGAACGCACTCATTTTATTTTTATGCGACTCGTTAAAAAAAGAAGGGCCGGAAAAATTCCGGCCCCTCCGTTTGCTGGCGTTTCGGATTACTGAACGTCGCTGATCACCATGTCACCGACCAGCATTTCGCGCGTGGCGTTGGTCACCAAAACCGTCGAGGTTTTGTCGTTGACGCGCAGCACGATGATGTTGCCGATTTTGTAGCCGGGCAGATCCTGCTCGCGCTTGCTGCGACGCCAGACCGAGAAGCTGTTGCCGACGTTGACGCCGTGCTTCAGACCCAGATCGATGTAGGCGATGTGGCCGGTGGCCAGCAGCATATCCCGATCGGCTGTGCTGTGGATGATGGTGCCGGTCATTTCCAGATCGGTCATCTTCAACTTGATGCGGACCGGGCTGCGATCCATCACCATCAACCGGTCGCCGATGACGATTTCCGCGGTGGAATCGATGATCTTACCGGTGTAAACGACCTTGCCGTTAGGCAATGTGGTGGAATCAACGGTTTCGATTTCACCGAGCATATTGATCAGATAGCCCGCCGGACCGCTTTGCATCGGGTGGTCAATGCGTTCCTGGGTACGGAAAATGGTGTACACGTCACCGAGTTGCACGTTGGCGGTTTTCTGCATGGTGAAATAGACATAGTGGTTTTCCGGCAACAACACTTGATCGTCGATGTGGTCGATAATCCGGCCGGCGCCTTCCATCATCTCTTCGCTGATCAAGTCGATGCGATTGATGCGCGTGTCGTAGCTGAAGGTCGTGTCGAACGCCATCGCCGTCGGCGGTTCGAACAGATCCGGCTGCACCGGCTTGGGCGTTTCCCCATAAACCGTCACGCCGCGCTCGACGCGCACTTTTAAAATCTGACCGGGGTAAATCCAGTGCGGATCAGGCACTTCCGGATTTAATTCCCAGATCATCGGCCAGGTCCAGGGATCACCGTAAAAACGTTGACCCAGGTCCCATAGCGTATCGCCGGGCTCGACCTTGTAATCGACGATCTCAACCTTCTGCACCACCCCGACTGGTTTCTTCGGGGGCTCTGTTTGTGACCAAGCCACCGCCACGACAGCCAATAAAACCATCATGGCCACCATCGGGGAAATCAGGCGCCGGTAATTCATGAACATTACCTCCTTCAAGGAGACGATTCCATTTGTAATTTCTTCGCCTCCGGGGAATCCGGATATTCGCGCAACAATCGTTCGCGCGCTTGCTTTGCTTTTTCAGTCTGCCCCAAACGTTCGTGGCACCGCATGATCCAGGACAAGGAACGCGGGGCATAAGGCCCGGCTTCGCGACCGGCCGCCAAACAACGCTCGTACTCGCGAATTGCCTGAGCGTATTCGGACAGGTTGCGATAGGCATCCCCCAACGCATAACGCGCCCGCGGAACATAAGCCGAACCCGGATGCTGGGTGATAAAAGCGTTCAAATCATAAATCGCCAATCCCCAGTTGCCTTGTTCCAACTGCGCAGTCGCCTGCCGAAACGCATCGTCATCGCCCGTCGGCGCAACGTTTGTTCCTTGCGGCAACGGTTGCGGCGCAGTCGCCTCTTGCGGCGTCGGCGAAAACGGAGTCGGCGTTTCGCTCTGCACGACCGTTTGCGTCGGCTGCGGCTGCTGAATATACA
>Ga0272444_10002289_pt1 | contig 17765 bp, 12 predicted proteins | sample SSMForm13_FD_201033 | JGI IMG/M metagenome (GOLD analysis project Ga0272444, IMG submission 201033) | Marine sediment archaeal communities from Little Sippewissett salt marsh, Falmouth, MA, United States - SSM-Form-13 | ecosystem: Environmental > Aquatic > Marine > Wetlands > Sediment ... | reverse complement strand
CTCGGGGTTCTGCATCTGGTACAAGAGACTCGAACAGGGAGTCTTTCGTCTACCGCAGAGCCTTGCTGATACTCCGAATCCCGAAGTTGAAGTGACCGACTTGTCACTGATTCTGGAAGGTATTGATCTGTCAGGTGCTCGACGCAGAAAGCGCTATGTCGCTCCTTCGTACAGCCGGGCTCGCAAACGAGCCTGACCATGTCACTCTGTTGGTCAAAATATTCGTTCGTTCTTGAGTATTCTTCTTGAATTTGTCGATACATAGGGTAGAGTGTCTTTCGTTGTCACGCACAGTCATGTGTTCTTCTTTTCCTCTGGCTGATGATTACATCCGACACGCCCAACACAGATCTTCCCAACGACATCCCGACGCTGCATCGCATGGTCCAGCAGCTTCTGTCCAACGTGAACGAACAGGCCCGCCAGATCGTGGATTTGCAGAATCAGTTAGAATGGTTCAAGCGTCACACCTTTGGCCGTAGGTCAGAGAAGCTCGACGCCAATCAACTGATTCTGTTCGAGGGAGTAACAGATACAGAAGACCAGGAGAACGCCTCAGCGGAATCCGATCCAACACCTGCCGGTACTGCGAAGAAGTCAAAGAGTCATCGCAATGGACGGCGACCGCTCCCGGACCATTTGCCCCGCGAACGAATTGAGTATCATCCTCCCAAAGAGGATTTGATCTGCTCGTGTTGTGGCCAAGCCAAACGGGTAATGGGTGAAGAGGTCACCGAGGAATTGGACTATGTGCCTGCCTCTTTTGTGGTTCGGCAGCATGTCCGCCTCAAATATGTCTGCAAACATTGTCAGGAAGGTGTGGTGATCGCCGATTTGCCACCGCGACCGATTGAGAAGGGTCGTCCGGGCACAGGCTTGTTGGCCCATGTGCTGACCAGCAAGTATGCGGATCACATTCCACTGCACCGACAGGAAGGAATCTTCAAGCGTCACGGCGTAGACATGCATCGATCCACGATGTGCGATTGGGTCCGTGATTGCGCCCACCTGCTTTCCCCGATAGTACACTACATGAAGCAACTCATCCTGCAGTCAAAGATCATCAACACCGATGATACGCCTGTTCCTATTTTGGACGGCTCACGTACCCAGACCCGCAAGGGCTATCTCTGGGCATACATCGGAGACAAACGTATAGTCGTCTTCGACTATACACCAACCCACAGCCGGGATGGCCCCGTGGCGTTCCTGGGGGGTTATGCGGGATTTGTACAAGCAGATGCCTACCAGGGCTACGATGCCTTCTTTGAGAACGGTGATGCGACAGAAGTGGGCTGCTGGGCACACACCCGTCGCAAGTTCTATGATGCCCGCACTACCGATCCCCGGCGTGCTCATGAGATGCTGGCCCTGATCGGCAAGCTATACGACGTAGAGCGGGAAGCCAAGCAGAACGAACTGGATGCTTCAGCCGTCAAAGAACTCCGTCAGCAACACAGCAAGCCCATCCTCGCCAAGATCAGCCCTCGCCTGGAGGACTGGTCGATAGAAGTTCTACCCAAGAGTCCTATTGGACAGGCGGTGGGCTACGCCCGTGGACAATGGGAGGCTCTGAATCAGTACCTCCACGACGGCGATCTTGCCATAGACAACAACCTGTCTGAGAGGGTCCTTCGGAGCGTTGCCATCGGCCGCCGCAACTGGATGTTCGCGGGAAGCGATGCCGGTGCGGAACGGGCCGCTGTCATCTACAGCCTGGTTGCCACGTGCAAGCTCTGCCACATCGACCCTTTCGCCTACCTCCGCGATGTTCTTGACCGGGTCAGCACGCATCCGGCCAGTCGAATTGCGGAACTGACGCCCTTGGAATGGCAATCAAGACACTGTGACGCACCGGATTAGGTCAATCCTGCTCCTGGGCAGCGGTGCGGCCAGTTGCAGAACCTCCGTCGATTTGGGATAATATCTTCACCAGATCTCACAACGATGGGGAGTCGGCATGAGTGATGTGACGCGCATCTTGAATGCCATCGAACGGGGGGATGCCCACGCTACGGACGAACTGTTGCCCCTGGTCTACGAGGAACTGCGTCTTCTGGCGGCTCAGAAGCTCTCCCACGAGCCTCCCGGCCAGACACTTCAGGCCACCGCTCTGGTGCATGAGGCATACCTACGTCTTGTCGGGGAGAAGACGCAGAACTGGAAGAGTCGGGGTCATTTCTTTGTAGTTGCGGCGGAAGCCATGCGCCGCGTTCTCGTGGACAATGCCCGTCGAAAGAAGAGCCTGAAGCGAGGCGGGGGACAGCGCAAAGTCGGCCTAGACGACGTTGTGGTCGCTGACGAGGCCGGTCAACTTTCCAACGACCTTATCAGTCTAGACGAGGCTTTGGAGGAACTCTCCCGGACGGACAAGATCGTGGCCGACTTGGTGAACTTGCGATTCTTCGCAGGGCTGACGGGAGAGCAGGCGGCTAAAGCACTCGGCATCTCACATAACACGGCCGATAGATACTGGGCGTACGCGCGGGCGTGGTTACGTCTGCGAGTCGATGGCGACGACGCGAGGAGCCATGCCCGAGGCAGACGTGCCGGTCGACGTTCCAGCCCGGACAGATGATTCGACGACCGGAATGGTCAATACCGCCGGCCCCATGCTCGGGAAGGTTACACACCGGCAGCCATGTCCAGTCGGGTGCGGGCCGATGTTTTCCCTGGGATCAATCGCGTTTTGGAATGTTTTTCAGTCCTTTTCCGAATCTTCACTGGGGTACGCCCCACTCGGATTACGCGTTGTATAGTAGAGCACGAGGATATCAATCATGGCCGTTGACCGCAAAAGTGAACGAGAGATCTTCTTGGCAGCCCTTGAACGGACGTCGCCAGCAGAGCGGGAGGCTTTCCTCAAAGAGGTTTGCGCTGGAAGGCCAGATCTGCTGCGCCGAATCAAGGCATTGCTGAAAGCCAACGAGATCGAAGACGGTTTCCTGCAGGCACCCGCGCTTAATCCTGACGTGACCCTTGATAGATCCTCTCTTGTCGAAGGGCCTGGTACGATCATCGGCCGCTACAAGCTGCTGGAGAAGATTGGCGAGGGTGGGATGGCTGTGGTCTATATGGCCGAACAGACCGAACCCATCCGGCGAAAAGTCGCCTTGAAGATCATCAAGCTGGGGATGGATACCAAGCAGGTGATCGCCCGCTTTGAGGCCGAGCGCCAGGCGTTGGCGCTGATGGATCATCCCAATATCGCCAAAGTTCATGACGGGGGGGCAACTGAGACCGGACGACCGTACTTTGTCATGGAACTGGTCACGGGTGTCTCGATCACAGAGTACTGCGACAAGAACAATCTGGGCACCAAGGACCGGCTGGCGCTCTTTGTCCAGGTCTGCAATGCGGTGCAGCACGCCCACCAGAAGGGCATCATCCACCGCGACATTAAACCATCCAACGTGATGGTCGCCCGCCATGACGGCAAGCCGGTGCCGAAGGTCATCGATTTCGGCATCGCCAAGGCGACCAACCAGAAGCTGACGGAAAAGACGCTCTTCACCCGCTACGCGCACATCATCGGCACGCCGGCCTACATGAGTCCCGAGCAGGCGGAGTTGAGCGATATCAACATCGACACCCGCTCCGACATCTACTCGCTCGGCGTCCTGCTCTACGAGCTACTGACCGGGGCCCCACCTTTCAGTGAAGACGAACTCCGTAAAGTGGGCTATATCGAGATGCAGCGCATAATCCGCGAGGAAGAGCCCACCAAGCCTTCTACAAAGTTGAGCACTCTCGGCGAAACGTTGACTGATATAGCAAAGCACCGCGCCTCCGCACCCGATCTGCTGCAAAAAGTTGTTCGCGGCGACCTCGACTGGATTGTCATGAAGTCGCTGGAGAAAGCCAGGGAAAGACGCTATGACAATGCCTCGGCGTTGGCTCTCGACATCCAGAGACACCTGAAGGATGAACCGATTCTTGCAAGGGCTCCCGGCACTTTCTATCGACTCCATAAGTTCTTTCGCAGACACCAAATCCAGATTGTAGCTTTGTCAGTAGTGACTCTTCTTGCTGTGACCCTACTCGCTGTGTTCTTGGTAGGGAAACTCAAGCAGCGCCGGTTGGAGAGGCAAGTGTTCTTGATGGAGAAAACCACCCTCAGCCGCGCTATTAATTCGCTTTTTTATGGCGACCTTGGCGCAGCGTTGGCGGATGTTGAATCAGTTCTCCATAGCAAGTATGTCGGGTCTGAGGCACGCCGTCGACAGGACGAAATTCTGGCAAGGCTTCGGGGGCGAGTACGCTCCTATACTGAAAAGATAGAAGCCAACCCGGAGGATGCAGAGAGTTATCTCCGTCGCGCGCGACAATATTATTGCCTGGGCGAAACAGCAAACATGATTGCTGACATGGAAAAGTATGTCAACATCTTGTGTCCTTTGGACGAAACGAATCCACAGGACCTGCGGTTTCGGAAATTTCTTAGAGGTCTCTGGCAAAGCGCTCCCACAAATCTGGGGCAGACAGTCAACAGTTCGGCTTTGGATTCTACGCCAAGCATTTCGGCTGACGGTCTTTCGCTCTACTTTTCCTCGAAACGTTCCGGTGAATGGGCCGACTTGTGGGTAACTACAAGAGCAACGGTTTCGGATCCCTGGGATCCCCCGGTCAATCTCGGACCAACTGTCAACAGTTCGTCTACCGAGACCAATGATACACCGAGCATTTCGGCCGACGGTCTTACGCTTTACTTCAGTTCCTGGCAAACCGATGGGCCTGGCGAAATCAAAATGGATCTCTGTAAAGCCACGCGGCAAACGACAGACGACGAGTGGGCAGCGCCAGTGAATCTCGGACGAACTATCAACAGCTCGGTTCTTGACTGGTCCCCGAGCATCTCGGCCGATGAGTTATTGCTTGTCTTCAGTTCCGAGCGGCCCGAAGGAATCGGCAAGACCGACCTGTGGATGACGAGGCGGAGCACGACAGACGGTCCCTGGTCGGAGCCGGTGAATCTTGGATCACCGGTTAACAGTCCCGATATTGAAGCTACACCAAGCATATCTGCTGATGGTTTGTTGCTCTTTTTCCAGTCCGATCGACCCGGCGGATATGGTGGTCCGTTGGACATATGGGTAGCGATGCGGCCGACAAGGTATGCCAATTGGGGCACACCTGTGAACCTTGGCCCGGTGATCAACACATGGCGTTTCGATGGCAGTCCAAGTATCTCGGCCGATGGTTCCACTCTCTACTTCGCTTCCAACCGTCCGGGCGGGCACGGGGATGAAGACCTTTGGCAGGTGTCAATCACTCCCATGCCGGGCGACGTCCGGGACGACCGTGACTCGGACTCTGCCCCAGAATCAGTCAAGAGCAATAGCAGAAAGGAGGACTGAGAAAAATGCGAACAGCGACTTGTGAAGGATGAAACAAAGGCTTTTAGTTTCATCGAACCGCAAATACCGAAAAACCGAATAGCGAAAAGAGAAAGACAGCCGGCGAGTATCACGCCATCAAGCACATAACTCGCCGGCCCGACCTAACGCGGGCGGATGGTTTGCACGCCCGAATCAAGGCTGTGGTTACGATACAGCAAACCAAGAGACAAAACAAGAATGGAGGTATGAATTATGTTCGGGAACAAGAGAACGATCTTACTGGGATTGACTTTGGCATTGGCCCTGTTCGCCGATGCTGCGAACGCCGATTACACCTTCGGTACTCCAACGAATCTGGGGCCGACAGTCAACACTTCGGGTTACGAGTGGTATCCAAGTATCCGGGCCGACGGGCTGGAAATGTACTTCGAATCCGACCGATTTGGCGGTGAAGGCGATTATGATATCTGGGTGTCAACGCGCGCATCCAAAGAGGATGACTGGGGAGCCCCGACGAATCTTGGCCCGCCCATCAATACTCCAGGTTGGCAAAACACCCCTTGTATTTCGGCTGACGGGCTGGAGCTTTACTTTCTTGACTGGGACCTATGGGTAGCGAGGCGGGCAACGGTTTCCGATCCGTGGGGCGAGCCGGAAAAGGACTCGACTATCAACATTAACACGTCGAACGCAGGTTTCTCGCCAAACCTATCAAGCGACGGCCTATCGCTCTTCTTAGCCTCGTGGGGTTCCTTGGACCTATACGTCTCGACACGACCCACGAAAGACGACCTTTGGTCGGAGCCTGTGAATCTTGGACCGACGGTCAATGGCGTCAACAACACTTGGGAAGATTATTGCCCGGCCATCTCGCCCAACGGCTTGTTGCTTTTCTTCGCTTCCGACCGGGAGGGTGGCTCCGGCGGTATGGACCTGTGGATGACGAGGCGGAGCACGATAGACGGCCCCTGGTCGGAGCCGGTGAATCTTGGGCCGACGATTAACAGTAAGGCGGGGGAGCACTCACCGGAGATATCGCCCGACGGCAGATCGCTTTTCTTTTCCTCTAATCGCGATGGCGGCTACGGTGATATCGACATATGGCAGGCACCGATCATTCCCATTGTTGACTTCAATGAAGATGGAATCGTCGATGTAGCAGATGTTGTCGTCATGACCGAACACTGGGGTGAAGACTATTCGTTGTGCGATATTGGCCCGACACCGTTCGGAGACGGCATCGTAGATGCACACGACCTAATCGTCCTCGCAGAGTACATGCTGAAGGCCCCGGGCGACAACGTGATCGAACGGAGAATCTCAACCGGCAGCGACGACGCAGAGGAGGCCTTGAATCCCGGCTATTCGACCTGGAACTACAGCTCAGACCTGGAACTCGTCCATGATCGTATTGACAACGGCGGTAGTCAGCTAGTTGGTATGACTTTCCGGGATATCGACATTGCGCCCGGAGAGGTGATAAGCGATGCCTATGTCGAGTTCACTTGTGACGAGATAATAGACGGCACCGCTGATGCGTATTTTCTGATCTGGGGCCACCTTACTCCGGACTCCGAGGGCTTTGTTGAACCTTTTGCGATATCCAACCGCCCCAAGACTGAGGCGAAGATGCTGTGGGAACCGGACCCCTGGGACGGCGGAGGCCAGACGATCCGGACCGTCAACATCGCCCCTATCATCCAGGAACTCATCGACCAGGAAGGCTGGATAGCAGGCAATGCGGTAGAGATCATCATCGGTGCAGATCCAGACAAACCCGCATTCATAGGTGTTCGTTGTGCCGAGGCCTATGAGGGTTCTCCGTCGAGTGCACCGCTGCTGCACATAGAGATCGCCACTCCATAGACTAGACTTAGGATGTGTCCGTGCGCAGGCTGAACTGACCATTCGGTGCGAAGGACTCATGACAGGCGGCAGCGGGAGCCCGGCACGTTCTTCTCCGGCCTGATCGACGACGTCCGTATCTACAACCGCGCGGTGAAGCCGTAGCTGTAAAGGACGCGTCACTCTATGAGATCCAACTGACGCTGCGACATTTCCGACGCATCGTGGGCCCAGGTTCCTCAAAAGAAATCACGCAGCACGGTCTGGATGCTTTCGTTCTCAAACGAGGCGAAGAAGTCGACAAGAGCACGCTAAACAAAGACATAGCAAATCTACACGCCTTCCTCGCTTGGGCGGTCAAGAATCGCTTCGTCCCTTCGGGGATAGAGGTCAAAAAGATCAAAGTTGCGCAGAAGCCCGTGGTCTCACTGTCACCGAAGCAGGTGAGGGGTCTTCTGTTCGCCGCTGAACGCTATCCGACCGTACGGTTGCGGGTGTTGCTAGCCGTGACGACCGGGCTCAGACGTGGTGACATTGAAACCATAAGGACTGGTGACCTTCACTCTGACCGGAATACGATTGCGACGCGGAACCGCAAAGCGGGGAAGGCAATGCCGGAGCGGCCGGTTCCAGAGCAGGTTATGACCGAACTCTCCAACTACGTTACCATGCTGCCGGACGGGCAAGAGCGGTTGTTCAAGGACCGGTTCACTTCCAAGAAATGGAACAGGGTGCGAGAGACATTCGGAATGCCTGATCTGAAGTTCCACGATTTGCGAAAGACATTTGCGTCGCTTCTGGCCCAGCGCGGAGTATCGACTGCTGTGACCCAGCGGTTGCTGGAACACTCCAGTCCGCAACTGACAAACGACGTCTACACCAATGTCGATCCCGTGTTGCGGCAGGCGGTGGATTTGCTGCCTGTAAGGGAGTGGCTATGATGCACACTTGGCTGCTCCTGGAAGGCTCACCGCGAAGCCCCAGCCCACAGGCCTGGATTGACATCGAGCAGGAAGGTCTGCTTGCGCCCTCAATTCGCCTGCTGCCATAGCCGCAGCATAACCGGTACTTATGTTTACTATAAGAGTACCAAGGGCTGTTCCTGGGGCTTTCCGGGAACCCGACAAAAGAGCAGGACTGCCACTTGCGAGGGCGGCTCAAAGGTCCGATATCTTTGCGGCTGCCCAGGCAAGGCTATTCTCAGCAAAGCCATTGAACTCACGCGTGGGGCGGTGCGTATCTCTTAGGTTATTGTCGAAGGCAACGGTTAATGTGGTGCCGAAGGCGTTGAACTGGCTTTGGCAGTCAAAGAGACCATACCTCTGGATGATTTGCTTGGAAAGAAGCCATCGCCGGTGAATGGCCTTGCCAACTGACCAATCTGTTCGAAGGGCTAAGTTAGCGACCGTGACAAGCAGGTTCTCTATCCTCTCGTATGCGAACGCATTGCCTCTCGTGCATTTCATAGAAGAAGGTTGCCCGGGAGCGCAGTTATTGCCCTGCGCCCCGCGACAATCTGTATGCGCGCTGCTGGACGGTGCGGTCGATGCTGCGCTTGTTCCCATAGTCGATTATTTTGCGTACTCCGAACTCAGGATGATCGCGCGAATTGGCATTTGTGCAGATGGTGATGTCACGAGTGTGCTCTTGCGATGCCATCGTCCACTGCCGACGCTCAGGGCCATCGGGCTGGATTCGGAATCGAAGACATCTAATGTGCTGGTCCAGGTACTTATCAAGGAGCACTTTCGACTCGCTCACCAAGTGGAGTACACTCATGACGTCGCTGGGACGGACGCCAGTGTGTGTATCGGGGACCGTGCCCTGTGTGCACCGCCGGCATTGGAGACGTATGATCTTGCGGGCGAATGGAAGACGATGACGGGGCTGCCATTTGTCTTTGCCGTCTGGGTGGTTCACCGCTCGAATCCTCGTGTGGAGGAGATTCTCCAGATACTGCAGGCAACCAAAAAACGCGGGTGTCAGTCCCGGCGTCATCTTGCGCGGCTGTGCGGTCGGCGTTTAGGGCTTCCTGTGGACCGGTGCTATGAGTATCTGACAAATCGCCTGCGCTACGATGTGGGCCCCAGGGAACTTGAGGGCATGAAGGTGTTCCGGGAATTGGCAGCCGAGTTCCTGAAACCACCGATCAGCTCAGAGGTGCGCGTACTTCCGAGCCATGCGAAAGGGCAAGTACTGCCCATGTTAGAACGGAGTTAATATGCAAGAACTGCTGGGTACGCGTATCTCAGACGAGGAGGCACTGGATCTGCTGCGTAGCGCGGATACCGCCAGGTTGATGTCACGAGCCGACCGCGTCCGCCGCGAGAAGCACGGGTGGGACGTGTTCCATGTTCACAGCCTCAATTTGAATCCAACCAATGTGTGCGAGAATCGGTGCGGCCTCTGTGCTTTCTGGAGCGAGGAGGACTCGGAGAAGGCATACACACTTAGCCTTGAGCAAATCAAAAACCGATTGGAAGCGTTGCGACGATGGCAGTTGACCGATGTTCATATCGTCGGCGGGCTCAACAAAGAGCTGAACCTGGAGTACTATCTCGAGCTTCTCAAGCTCACGAAGGAAATCCTGCCTCAGGTGGCCATGCAGGCGCTGACTGCCGTTGAGATTCACTGGCTCGTGGAGCGCTCAGGAAGATCACTTGAAGAGGTGCTCGTGGCCTTGAGATCGGCAGGCATGGACGCCATTCCCGGAGGTGGCGCCGAGATATTCTCTCCCCGCGTGAGAGAGTGTATCTGTCCCAAGAAGATATCGGGCGAACAGTGGCTGCATGTCCATCGGGTAGCTCATTCCCTGGGCATTCCCACCAATGCCACGATGCTCTTCGGGCACATCGAAACCGAGGAGGACATCGTCGATCATCTTAGCCGTCTGAGAGACTTACAGGATGAAACCGGCGGCTTCCAGGCGTTCTGTCCGCTTCCCTTCCACGCGGGTGGCACGCAGGTCGGCGTGAAACGAGGGCCCGGAGGGTATGCGATCACGCGGCTCGTGGCCTTGGCCCGGATCTTCCTTGACAACTTTCCCCACGTTCGCGTCCTCGCCAATTTCCTCGATCGGAAGCTGTTACAGACCCTGCTCTTCTGCGGGGCCGACGATATTGGAGGGACCAGTATCGACGAGCGGATCGCCCGCTCGGCTGGCGCTCCGGACGATTCCATATTCCGCACGGTTGACGAGATGGCGGGATTCGTTCGGGACCTGGGTTTTCGTCCCGTGCTCACCAGTAGCATCTACGATGTTCTGCCCGAGCCCGCACCGCGCTCTGTGACTGCCTCGGCGGATTCCGAGGCGCGTGCAGCTTTGGAGAAAGCTCGCAGCGGAGGACGGCTCAGCGCCGAAGAAGCCGTAGTACTCCACGATGCGGTTCCGTTCCATGAACTGGGGCTGGCCGCCCACGAGCGGCGTCGGCAGGTTGTAGGCGACATTTACTCGACGTTCATCATCGATCGAAACATCAGCTTCACAAACGTTTGCACGGTCGGGTGCAAGTTCTGCGCCTATCACAAGACCCCTCGCGACGATGACTCCTTCACCATGTCCATCGACGAGATCGTCCAGCGCGTCGAAGAGGCGGTTCAACTCGGCGCAACCCAAATCATGCTTCAGGGGGGACTCAATCCTGCTCTGGACTTGCCATGGTATGAAGCAATGCTCAGAGCTATCAAGAAGCGCACTCCCGACATCTGGCTGCATTCGCTATCGCCGGCCGAGATTCTCTGGTTGGCTCAGCATGCCAATCTGACTGTGCGTGAGACGTTGATCCGCCTGCGGGACGCCGGCCTGGATTCTCTTCCGGGCGGCGGTGCGGAGATTCTCGTCGACCGGGTTCGGCAGAAGGTCAGCCCAGCAAAGATCACGACCTCACAGTGGCTTGAACTGATGGAAACGGCCCATGGCCTGGGGATGAGTGCCACGGCCACCATGGTCTATGGCCTGGGCGAGACCACGGCTGAACGGATTCAGCACCTGCTGTGCATCCGGGACCTTCAGGACCGCACCGGAGGGTTCAGGGCCTTCATTCCCTGGAGTTTTCAATCGCAGCACACCCAGCTTTCCGAGCCCGCGCAGAGCGGCGTGGACTATCTCCGGATGGTGGCTCTTTCGCGGCTGGTCCTGGACAATGTTGAGCATGTTCAGGCTGGATGGGTAACGGAAGGACCTCATCTGGCCCAGATCGCGCTGACGTTCGGCGCGGACGATTTCGGCGGGGTCCTGATGGAAGAGAGCGTGGTGAGTGCGACCGGTTTGACGCACGTGGTCACGGCCGAACAGGTCATCGCACTGATTGCCGAGACGGGGATGATTCCGGCCCAGCGAAACACCCAATACGAGATTCTGCGCACGTTCGCACGGCAGGAGGCGTGACGGCATATCATGTCGACGGAAGAGAGAGTTCTTGTCACAGGCGTTACGGGGTCGATAGGCAGTTGGGTGGCCCGCACTATTCTGGACGGCGGCGCAAACGTCCTGGCTTTGACTCGGGCCAACACCAACGAGGCAGCTTGGACCAGAACGCAGAACGCCCTGAGAGCTGTGGGTGCCGAGAGGTATCCCGGGCATTTCGAGGTTGTACCTGGCGACATCTGCGATCATGATTTGGTAAAATGTTTGGCGGCGAATCATGCCGGTCTGTCTCTCATCATCAACTGCGCCGGTGCCCTGGAATTCGGCTCCGAGTACGCAGAACTGAATCGTCAAGTCAATGTGCAGGGCACCGAGAATCTGCTGCGTTTGGCCACAATGCTGAGGGTCCCTTTCTGCCATTTCAGCACGGCGTACATCAGTGGCACGCGGCAAGGTCGCGTATTCGAGACTGAGGTCGACCTCGGCCAGACGTTCAACAATCCTTACGAATCCTCCAAGTGCCAGGCGGAACTCCGGATTCGAGAGTGGGCCCTCAACACGGAGCTTGATGCGTTCGTATTCCGGCCGAGCATTGTAGTCGGTGATTCCCGCAAAGGCCGAATCGTCAACTTCGATGGCGTCTATAACTTCATGCGTCTTCTTGACAACATCGCCGGCGCTTTGGGGAAAGAGGAATTCCGCGTTGCAGCGAATCCTCAGGCCACCAAGAACTTTGTGCCCGCCGATTATGTCGCTCAGTCCGCGTGGCACATCATCAATGCGGGTACTCCGGGGACATATCACCTCACAAACCCGCAGCCAATGCTTCTGTCGACATTGCGCAGCGTCTCCGTTAAACTGTTTTCCATTCCCGGCGCCAGGTTTGTTGATGAAGCGGAATTCCGCATGAAACCGGCAAGCAAGCTGGAAAGGATCTACCAGAAGACGGCCTCAGTGTACGCGCCGTATCTGACAGCCGAACCGGTCTTCGACCGGACCTTTGCGGATGCAGCTCTGCGTGATCTGGACGTTGCGATTCCTGCAATGGACTTGACCTTCTTTCGAAAGCTGCTCGAGTTTGCGCGCCGCACCGAATGGGGCAAGTTGACGCCCTCGATACCTTGTGCCGACCGGGGCCGCGAGGTTTTCGTTGATCGCTATTTCACTCTCTTCTTGCGGGAGAAGATGCACCGGCGGTTGTTGCCCAACCTGAAGAACCTCTCGGCAACGTGTCGAATTATTGTTGAAGACCTTCCGACGCAGTCCTGGTCGTTGGGCATTGACCGGGGTCGACTCGAGTATATCTCGAAGAACGGGATCGATTGCCAATGTACGTTTCTCCTGCACAGCGACATCTTCTCTGCGATCGTGTCGGGCAGGCTCAAGCCCCAACGCGCGTTCTTCGAGAAGAAAGTGGATATCGAAGGAGACATCGAAACAGGCTTGAAACTAACCACTGTTCTCGCGGCCTTCTTCCAAAAGTGGCCCTACAAAGTGGATGCCTGCTATGTGGGATAGACTGGTTCGAATCCTCGTTCGGCACAGTCGCTGGATGGCCGTCGTTTGCCTGTGCAGTATGATGATTCCGGCCTACTGGCTTCGGAACGCCAGTGTCGACAATTCCATCGAGGTATGGATTGGCACGCGCAGCAATGAATACAAGGCGTACAGACAGTTTCTCAACAAATACGGCAACGAAGAATTCATCGTAGTCGCCGGCGAGACAGACGATCCTCTCTCAGAGGAAGCCCTGGCTTTTCAGAAAGACCTGGCGGAACGACTGCGGCGAGTTGATGACGTCGATGGGGTTCTGGATATCAGCGAGGCTGCTTCGCTGTTCGCTCGATATAGGGAGGACTGGAAAGCGCTTCTATTGAACAACGTGTTGTTTCGCAATCTCCTCTTGGGTGAGGACGGGCGCACCTTTGGTCTGATCGCCTGGTTGCGCAAGATTGATGATCCTGCCGAGCGAAAAGTCGCCGTAGAGAAGGTAGAAGAGGCAGTTGCGGAAGTCGCCAACGGCAAACAGCAGGTGCACCTGGCGGGCACGCCTCTGTTGAATGTAGCGCTCGACCGCGGTTCGCAAAGCGCATCACGTCGCTTCTTGCCCATCGCTCTGATCGTTTCGGTACTGATTCTTGCGGTCATGCTCAGGCGTGTGTCGGGTGTTGTGGCTGTGATTTGTGCGGTCGGCGTCACCGTGGTCTGGACCGTTGGTCTGATGGTTCTCGCGGGCAAAACGTTCAACATGGTAACCGTGACGCTCCCGTCCCTTCTGGTCGTTTTGTCGCTGTCCGGCGGCATTCACATCACCTCACGATTTCAATCTATTCTCGCCGGCACGGGCGAGCGTAGCGCAGCAATCGAGAGGACGCTTAGAGAAGTCTTGCCGCCCGTTCTGTTGTCCAACGTCACAACGGCCGCGGGATTCGGTTCGCTCATGATTTCCGACATGAAACCGGTAGTGGATTTTGGGCAATTCGCAGCGGTGGGCATGTTCCTTTCGTTCGTATTCAATGCGACCGTTGTACCGGGAGTGATTTCGTGGCTGCACGCAGGTGCCGTCTCGGCCTCGGTAGCACCGCCTCACTGGACGGCATCCATCGGCCGCGCAGTTGTCGCCAAGAAGGCCCCAGTTCTGATTGCAGCTCTGGCGGCATCAGCCTTCTCAATTCTGGTAATGGCCAGAATCCGGGTCGAATCCAATGTGTTGAAGTTCTTTCCCAACGATTCCAGGATCAGCCGGGATTATCGATTTGTCTCCGACAAGTTGACGGGCCTGTACACCATCGAACTGGACGCCACGACCGCATCGTCGAATGGCAGCACCGTGCTCAAGGAGATCGAACAACTGGGAACGGAATTGCTGACCCGTCCGGAGGTGGCTCAGGTGATTCACTACCGCAACATTTCCACCTGTTTGGATCCGGTCCCGCGTTCGGCCTATACATCGGCAGCGACCGCCTCAGAGAACCCTCTGAGAGCAATGCGGCGGAAATATCTGCACTCCGAGGATGACCGGCTCTCGTCGCGCATGTCGATCCTGGTTCGCGCTATGGCCAGTACAGACTTCTACTCCCTGATGGATTTCACTGATGCGCAGGCCGCCCAGATCATACGCGAGCCCGCCACATACACACTGACCGGCGTGGTTCCGCTGCTTAATGCGGCACAGCATTCATTGGTCAGCACGCAAATTCGCAGCTTCGCCATTGCCGCCAGTGTCGTGCTGGTGCTCATCGGTTTGTTCCTGCGTTCGATTCGGGCGACGGCGGTTGCCCTCTTGCCCAACCTGTTGCCGATCTTCTGTTTGTTCGCGACGATGAGCTTGCTCGGCATTCCCTTGGATGCGGCCACCGTCATGATTGCCGGTGTGGCCATCGGCATTGCTGCCGACGATACGATTCACTTTCTTTCCTGTTTTCGCATGGAGAAACAGTCCGGGGCAGGCAGTCCAACCGCAATTGGCCACACGTTTGAGAAGGCCGGTACGGCCATCACGTTCACATCTGTCGTCGCAGCGGCCGGATTCGTGATATTGCTGCTCGCCGAGTTCAGGCCGATACAGTACTTCGGGCTACTGGCCGGGATTACGATGGTTACCGCCTGGATCGGGGACGTATTTGTCCTGCCCGCCTGTGTCACCGTGCTGCGCTTATGGGATGTGAGGGACTGAAAGCATGGACACATCTACAACAAGACTCAGGACGAGGCTCAGACGTATCGTTGCGATTCACTTCGATGCGGATTTGGGCACTCCGTATTGGCTTGAGAGACAAGGCGAGCTCGGTCTCAATGCCACGCGAGACATTCGGACTGTGGCGGACCTTGCGACACTGGGGCCGATGGACGAACATGCGCTGGCATCCCGGCCTGTTGAAGATTTCATTCCGCGCAGGTTTCGTGAACGCCGTGATTACATTCTGGCCGAGACGGCGGGTACTCTCGGCCAGTCAAAATTCGCTGTACATCGAACGGACGAATTCGAAACCGCCTTTATCACGCCTTTCGTCAGAGCTGCTGAGAGAGTGGACTTTCCCAAGCACTGCCACTGGCTTTTCGTCGGACCGACGGGCCCGCACATCATCGGCCGGGCAGCCCGGCGCTGCGCCGAAGTTCTCCGATCCGGGGATGTCTTCACGGTCGATTTCGATCCGCGCTGGGCCAAGAAGCTGCCGGCGGGGAGTTTTGGCGCGCAGCGTTACCTGAGACACATCGAGGCTCAGGCATTACACGTACTTGAGGTCCAGGACATAGGCGTCATCTTTGCCACGCCGGCCGTCCTGACCGGGTTGGCAACGCAGATTAGTCCGCCTAAACGAGAGGCCATTCGTGGGATTCATCTCGGGGGCATGTCGGCTTCTGCTGACTTCATGGATGAGATGACCGCACAGTTCCCAAACGCCGTAGTCTTGTCTGGGTATGGCAACACGCTCTTGGGGATGATGCCGCAGCTGCACTACGCGCCTGAGACGGGCTTTGACTTCTTTCCCTATGGGAATCGACTGGTCGTGCGGCTGATTCCCTGTTCTGATGTGGAAGATGGGCCGGACATCACATCCTGCGTCGATTATGGCCAGCGCGGTCAGGTCATGGTACATCGGCTGGACGAAATGCAGTTCTTGGCAAACCTGATCGAGCGCGACAGCGCCATTGGAATCGAGCCCGATACAGATGCGATTACGGACGGCTTCCTTCAGGACGGTCTCCGTGATCCTCAGCCGATCGTCAGTGAAACGCTCAAGCCCGCGATAGGATTGTACTGATGCGCCAGATCGTAGAAGAGCGCTTGACGTTCTTTAGTGGCCCGCTCCGCCTGAGCGGAGTCCTGTCTTACCCCGAGCAGGACACGCCCGAGCATGCGGTTCTGTTATGCTCGCCTCATCCCCACTTTGCCGGCGACATGGACAACAACGTGGTGCGCGCCGTGACGGAGCAGCTCGCCCGTCAAAGCGTGGTGCTTCGATTCGACTATCGGGGAGTCGGGGAGAGCGAGATCGTTCTGGGTGCCGGCGTGTCGGTCTTCGACTACTGGACCGAAATCGAGGAGACCAGGGACTATGCCGACGCCGTCGAAGACGTGCGTTCGGCTGCGCGGATGTTAGCGGCCGCAACTGAATCGCTCGACGTGGATTTCTGTGTTGTGGGGTATTCCTTCGGCGCTGCCGTTGGCATGTTGTTTGGGTATGACGCGAGCGAGGTGGACAAAATGGTGGCGCTGGCGCCGCCGTTGGGCAAAGTCCCGTTTGACTTTCTGTCTGATTGTACGAAACCAAGCCTGCATCTGGTCGGGAAGAAGGACTTCCTGTATTCTGACGACAGGATTGGGGTGTATGGCCGGGCTGTCGGCCCGGGGGCCCGCGTCGTGATTCTCGACGAGGCAGATCATTTCTTTCGTGGTAATGAGGATGTGCTGGCACGCGAAGTGGGCAGATTCATACGTGAGCCGTAGGAAGCAAGAGGTAAGGGAAACGTGTTATGGGTTTTGACAAGAAACCGGAGATTCTGGCCCCGGCGGGGACCCTGGATGCCGTTGAAAAGGTGATTGAGGCCGGCGCGGACGCGGTGTATGTCAGTGGCAAAAGCCTTAACATGAGGCAGCACCGTGCCAGCTACAACCTGACGGAATGCCAAATCGCTGAGGCCATAGAGTACGTTCACAACCACGGCAAGAGATTGTACTTCACCCTGAACAGTCTGGTCCTTGACTCGCAGATGAAGCAGGTGCGCGAGACGCTGGCCATGTTGGGCGGTCTGAATCCCGACGCGATCATCGTTCAAGATCTGGCTGTGGCATCGTTGGCGCGCGAGCTCTGCGTTCAGATTCCGCTTCATGCCAGTACGATGATGAACGTGCACAATGTTGAGACCGCACTGGTCCTAAAGATGATGGGATTCTCTCGGATTATTCCGTCGCGCGATATACCGCTGCACGAGATTCGCCGTATCAGCGAGCAATCAGGTCTGGAGATGGAGTGCTTCGTCCACGGTGATATGTGTATCTCGCAGAGTTCGCAATGCTATCTGAGCGGGATCCTGTTTGGCGAGAGCTCGAACTGCGGTCGCTGCATGAAGCCCTGCCGATGGAACTGGAAGCTCACCTTGCGACGAGGCAAGGCTGAGTTGCCCGAGGAACGCGAAGGCTATCTGCTCGCCCGCAAGGACATGTGCCTTCTGCCCCACGTTCCTGCTCTAGTGCAGAACGACATCGCGTC
>Ga0272444_10002288_pt1 | contig 17770 bp, 6 predicted proteins | sample SSMForm13_FD_201033 | JGI IMG/M metagenome (GOLD analysis project Ga0272444, IMG submission 201033) | Marine sediment archaeal communities from Little Sippewissett salt marsh, Falmouth, MA, United States - SSM-Form-13 | ecosystem: Environmental > Aquatic > Marine > Wetlands > Sediment ... | reverse complement strand
GAACTCCCGGCGAAAGCTCCACCGGCGCAATCGGACGTCCAAGTACCATCGGCTTTCTCCTTGGTTTTAAAGAAAGCCTATCATAAAGAGAACGCTTTTGCAAGTTATACATGGGACATAACACTAGCTCCCCCTTCGTAAGGGGGAGAGAGGTCTATCGCTGCTCTTTGTTTTTCATTTGGACAATCATTTCGAGAACCGCTCTAAAATGTAAGCTTACACATTCTCTATCCGCTTGTCGGCAGGCGCTGGGTTATTGAAAATCCAACAGGTGGGTTGGCACCCACCCTACACACTGAAGTCCCTACTACCCGCTTATGCGCCTTCCATCTTCGAGGCCATTTCGATCAGGACTTGCACCAGCGGCTGCGAGGTTTCTTTTGCGTCTTCCTTGAGGTCTTCAGGATAAGGCCCTTCGGTGTAAGCGATGTGATCGTCAAAGACCTCGATGGAACCGGGCTTGGAAAGAATCTTATGTTTGTGATGGAAGAATTCGAGCATTTGGTTTTGCACCTCGGGCGGGAGCAACCGGCGGACCTTCTCGCCGCCACTGCCATGCACGATGAACCGATCGTCAAAGTCATCGTTTCCCGTTAAAATATCTTCGGCCCGAAAAAGCCCAAGGATCTTTGCCAGTCGCGCCGTCCATTTTGCCCGGTGAATTCGAAGATTCACTCCCAAGGGCTTCTTGAAAAACACGATGAGGCGAAGGAAGACTACTGGCACGGCCACGGCCGTGGCTCCGCCGCTCTTGACGTTGGAGATCATCTTGACGTCTTCGATACGATCCAGCCGCACGAGGCGGTCTTCGCGATACTCCCGGAACTCTTCACCCGTTCCGCTTGCCGATAGCTGCCGCAAGGTTTCATTCATCTGCTCCAGTTCGCCCTGGTCAAGAAAGAAGCCCCGGCACTGGGGGCAATAGTCGAAGATGACTTCCGAAAACTGGAGAAGATGAACCTTATGCATTTCTTCTCCGTCGCAGCGGGGGCAGTGTCGAACCGGCAGGCCGCCGTCCGACGCTTCGTGATCGATGGAACAGTATTCGATGTCCCCCGCGAGTCCCGTAGCGAGAAGGTTCAGTTCGCCGGGGTCGAGAAATCGCCCCCCGCAGGCGTCGCAGACGTGGTATTCCATATCGGGTTGCGATTCAATTCTCATTTCATTCGAGCAATTCGGACAATTCATCGGGAGTTTTCCTTTTCCTTATTTTGGCTTTTTCCGCGGATTCAGGATGGCCTGCGCGGCCGGTGAATCCCGCATCGGTAGTTCCGAGCGGTGAATGCCGTCGAAAGCGTAAAGCGCGCCAGCGACAGCAGGCGCTGTGGGGACCAGGCCGATTTCCCCCACGCCTCGAGCGCCATAGGGCGCGTCCGGTTCGGGAACCTCGACGAACAGCAGTTCGACCTCCGGCATATGGTGTGCCCGCAGGACCTTGCAGTCGTTGATCTTTTTGGTTTTCAGATACCCGCCCTCCAGATCGAAACTCTCGGTGAGCGCGTAGCCCAGGCCCATGTGAATCGCGCCTTCGAGCTGTCCCTCGAGCTGCTTTGGGTTCATTACTTTGCCGACGTCGTGCGCCGCGACCACCTTCTTGAGTTTACCTTCGTCATCGAGGATGACGACCTGCGTGGCGAAACCATAGGTCAGATGTGTTTTGGGTTCAGGCACGTCTGCGCCGAGCGGCGTCGTATCGTTGCACTCCCAGAAGCCGAAGTACTTTCGCCCGGCCAAGTCGCCGAGTGCCTTTCCTGCATCGAGATCGGCCTTCAGTTTCCGCGCGGCATCGATGATGGCATTCCCCGCCAAGACCGTTGCCCGGCTGGCCGTTGTCTGCCCGCAGTTGAGCTCCTCACTGGTGTCCACCATGCAGCGAAACGTTTCAGGCGGCAGGCCGATTTCCTCGCAGGCCACCTGTGTACAAATCGTAAACAAACCTTGCCCCATCTCGGTGTAGCCCGTTCGAATGGTGACTTTTCCGCCCGGATCGACCGAAAGGCAAGCTTTGCCCGTGTCGGGCATGCCGTTGCCAAGGCCGACGTTTTTGATGCCACAGGCAATACCGGCGTACTTCGCGCCGCGGTAGTGGTCGCGCACCGCTTCGAGGGTTTTCTTGAGTCCAAAGGGGTTAACGAACCGCTGTCCCGTGGCGAAGGTATCGCCGACGTCCAGCGCATTGCGCCAGCGCATTTCCCAACCATCGATGCCGACTTTCTCCGCCAGCCGGTCCAGGCAGCCATCGATGCCGAAAGCCGCCTGGTTGGCGCCGAAGCCGCGCATCGCGCCGCAGGGCGGATTGTTGGTATAAACCGCCAGGGATTCGACGTCGATGTTGGCCACCCTGTAAGGGCCGCAGGCGTGGCCCGCCGCTCGCTCGAGCACCTTCGCGCCGACCGAGGCGTACGCGCCGGTGTCGCCGATCATCCGGGCCCGGACGGCCGTTAAGCGGCCTTCCTCATCGCAGGCCACCTGAAAGTGCATTTCAATCGGGTGCCGCTTGGGATGGACCCGGAAGCTCTCCTCACGCGTCAGAACCATCTTGACCGGCGAGCCGGTTAAGTGCGCTGCCAAGGCAGTCTGTGCTTGAATGCTCAGGTCTTCCTTGCCGCCGAAGGCTCCGCCGCACGAGACCAATTCCACCTGCACTTTCTTAAGGTCCCAGCCCAGCACTGAAGCGACCTGCCGCTGGTCGTCGAAGACGCCCTGGCCCTGGCTGTAGATATACAGCCCGCCCGGTTCGGTCGGCTTGGCGAGACAGCTTTCCGGTTCGAGAAACAGGTGCTCGATGCACTGGGTGCGGAACGTCTGCTCCACGACGTAAGGCGACTCGGCCAAGGCCTTCTCGGCATTGCCCCGGAGAATCTTCGAGCGGCTGAGCAGATTTCCCTTGGCATGGACTTGGGGCGCGTCCGGCTCCAGCGCTCGGTGGGGATCGCACACCGGTTCGAGCACCTCGTAGTCCACCGCGATGGCTTGCGCCGCTTCGCGCGCGGTTTTCATCGAGTCGGCCACGACGACGGCGACAAAGTCACCGATGCATCGGGTGATTTCCCCGATCGCGATGAAGACCGGCCAATCCTTCTCGATCAAACCGACGATCCGGTTGCCCGGCACGTCTGCGGCCGTGATCACGCGCTGCACGCCCGGCAGGGCTTGCGCCGGAGCCGGGTCGATGGCTCGAATGCGGGCCCGCGGGTGATCGCTCAAGCGGGGTGCGGCGTAGAGCATACCCTCCGTCCGCATTTCATCGATAAATGGCCGGTCGCCCAGCGCGAGCTGTTTGCCCGAATACTTGCTCAAACTGGTTCCCACGCGGCCGCTGCCAGCCTCTTTCTCACAAGTGGCTTCCCCGCGACGCACTTTTGCGTATTGCTCGATGGCGTCAATGATTTTAACGTAGCCCGTACAGCGGCAAAGGTGAGGTTTCAGCGCCCGGGCGATCTCCTCACGCGTCGGTTCTGGATTGTTTTGCACGAAGGCGGTGGCCGTCATGATGATGCCGGGAATGCAGAACCCACATTGAACGCCGCCGGTTTCGACGAAGCAGGCGGAGATCTGCTCACGGATTTCCGCATCAAGACCTTCGTTGGTGACAATCGCCTTGCCGTCGACGCGAAAGGCGGGCAGGGTGCAGCTTAGTGATGGTTTTCCATTAATCAAAACGGTGCAGCAACCGCACTGCGCCTGGGGCTGGCAACCGTTTTTGGGAGAGACGATTCCAAAGCGCTCGCGGAGCACGTCAAGCAGCGGGATTTTCTTGTCCACGCGGGTGGACACCGGTTTGCCGTTGAGCGTGAAGGAGATTTCCCTCGGGGGCGCGGTTAGTTTGGCGGACATACTCCATCTCCTGGATTTACAGATGGTTCCTTATTACCCGGAAGAGCGCTGGGAGTCAAGTTGACCCTGCGGGGCTTGGGAGTGGCCGGCGCTCCTCGGGTGGTACCCGGCGGACTCGTTTGCGAAACATCCCGTGGACAAAGGGACTGACATTTGGGGAACTTCGCAGTATATTATACGGTTAAATAGGGGAGATTTCACAGGATTCCTGAGGTGTTCTTAGTGAAGAAACATTTAAGTCAAGTCCAGGGCCCCTCCCAAGCGCCGGTTTCAGTGCGTCCCGATCGGGATCGAGCGCGCTGGGGGAAGTGGGCTCTTGTGGTCACAGTCTTTCTCGTGGCGGGTTGGTTGGCCGAGCCCATGCTTTGGGATCCGCTTCGGGCGGAGTACTATTTGTGGGAGCTGGATTCGGCCCAGGGCAGGGAAGTCCAGGCCATTCTCAACAAGCTGTCCGCACTGGGTCCGGTAGGGGACGGCGTTTTGCTCCGGGCGCTCGATGACTCCGATTCCTATCTCAGGCGCCGGGCGGTCGAGTATCTCTATCGCCATCGGGCGGAGGATCCCCGGACCGAAGCGCTCCTGCTGGCCTCGCTCCATGACCCGGAGCATCGAGTTTGGACGATGGCCGAAGGGGCGCTCCTGGGCCTTTGGTCGAAAAGTGCGAACGAAGCGGCTAATCGACTTTACCTAAAGGGGATCGCATCCCAGATGAAAGGGCGCTGGGAGGAATCAATGCCTTGGTTTGAACAGGCCTACGGATTGGATTCGCAGTTCGCCATGTGCCAGCACCAGATCGGTCACTCGCTCGAGATGATGGGCCAATGGGACAAGGCAATCGAGGCTTATGAGAAGGCGGTCAGCGCGAAGCCGCAGCATTTTGAAGCGCTCTATCGGCTGGCGGCACTCTATGAGGCCCGAGGCGATCGACAGAAGGCGAACGAGTGTCTGGTCAAGGCCCGCCTGGTTTTCCCTCACCCGGGGGGCGACAGCCCGCTGGTGGAAGCCCCTTCGGCGGTTTCGGAATCGCTGTCATCCAGTTGATTTTCCTTGACAAACGGCAGGGAGATCTCTACATTTTTGCGCTTGATCCGTTCTCGCGGACAGGGAGACGCCCGGCGCGCTGAAGCAGCGGATTGTCCCGCCCAAGGAGAGGTGGCCGAGTGGTTTAAGGCGCACGCCTGGAGAGCGTGTGGGGGCCGCAAGCCCCTCGTGGGTTCGAATCCCACCCTCTCCGCTGATTTCCCTTCTACAATCCGTGTTTTGCCATCCTTGATCCTAATCCACTCCCGGCGTATGATGGCGAAATAGGATCTCAACCATGGATCTACATCCTAACCGCTACTACCATCTCTATAATCGCTCGAACAATGCTGAAATTGCTTTCAAGATCCGCGAGAACTATCTTTATTTCCTAAAAAAGTACCGCCCGGGTTTGGCCGACTCGCTTGATACAATCGGATATTGCCTCATGCCGACCCATTTTCACTTTCTGGTCTATATCAGGAGTGAAGATGTTCACGCCTTGAAGAAGAGGGTTGGTACATTATCTCGAAGATTGGGAATTTTCCAGCTACTTGGATTACATCCGGAAACGACAAGGAACGCCGGTTTGCCAGGAGATAGTGAGAGCGCTGTTGCCTTCGACTGAGGAATTCAGGAAGTTCAGTGAAACGAAGGTCGTGAAGGTGAAGCAGGAGTATTGGGTTTGAGGGCATGCTTCAGGTGGAGGCCATCTTGGAGATGGACTCCACCGGGCAGCCTCGATCTCATGTTGAGGGGATTCGAGAATGATAAGGCACACAGTGAAAATAAAGAGAATCAGGATCCTTGCGGGCTTATTGACATTGGCGGGGATTGCCTGGTTTTCGACGCCGGCTTTCTCCGAGGATTCGCAATCGAACGAAGACTCTTATGCACGACCTTGGGCGAAGACGGCGTCCCCGGCTGAAATAATCGAAAAGATCCGCGACGACGAGCGCTGGATTTGGGACGTGGACAGCATTCTCATCCGCGCTGAAAGCATTTTGCAGAAAAGGCCCGAGGGCATCGAGGCCAGTCGCGCGGCGTTGAAGAAACAATCCCCCGACCTCGATTGGGACGATCCCAATACCCGAAAACGGTTCCCGGACCTGATGCCCGAGCTTCGTGGGTCTCTGTTGCTTGCCTGGGACAAGAAGCGGGTCGCTGCTTTTGAAGACAAAAAAGATGTTTCATTGGATCATCGGGTCTATGACGGTAATCGCACGCTGGTTCATCATCATGCTTTCATGCGTGCCCAGGAGCATTACGCGATCTTCAATGATCCCGAGCCTGTCGGAGCGACTGCCTTGGGCTTTTTCGCCGTCGGTCGAATCACGCGGCCTTCGCCATGGTGGATTGAGGGCGATAAGAATTCTCGGGAAGAGATCGAACCCGGTCCGGAATCGTACCAGGACATGGGAATGAAAGAACGCGATGGGGGTTGCTATCGGGTTCTAAAGCAGTCTCGTGGGGGGAGTAGAGAATTATGGATCGAGGGTGAAACCGGGCGACTGACGTATGTGAAGTCATACGCGCGTTTTGCGCCGCCGCGAGAAGTCGTGGAGAAATTTAAAGCGCTCGAGCCGGCGTTACTGCGCGTGCAAATGGCGATTATGGCCGACCTGCTTTTACAGTTGGATTCAGAATCGTTTTCACCCCTTTCGGATCTGGATGCCGCGTTGCAGCAACGTCCTGACTGGCCGGACCGGGAGATTACGGATGATTTCATGAAGAAAATCAGGATCGCTGCCGGCCAACCCTTGCCGGATGATCGGGATCAGGCCGGCTCGATCCAATTGGAATACGCAAAGATATTTGTTTTGGAATCGTTGGAGATTCTGGACAAAGGCGATCTTATCGACGTGGATCTAAATGTCCTGGATTCGGCGGTCGAACGTGGGGTTTCCCAGACGCCGGACTTGATCGATCGCCTCGCCGAACGGTCCATGCGTAAACTGACTCAGGGCTATCCCGAATTGGCTGCTTTACATGAGGAGCAACCATTTGTTGAATATGCGTTCAAGGACTGGCGCGAAACGACGCCGGGAAAGCCGCTTCCGTTCGTGCAGGGTTGTACAAGGTGGATCGCCGGACGGGAAGGCACGGGCAAGGTGGATTTCATTCAGTCGATCCAGATCACAGAATTGCTCGTCAACGAACCGTTGCCGGATGCTCTCTTTGTTATGAAAATCGAAGAGGGAATCGAAGTGATCGACCGAACCCATGATCCCATGTTGATTTACAAACATAAAGATGAATTCACCGACGAGGAGTGGAACGTCGTTCTCGACGAGGCCAACGAGCGCGCTCGCCGGGTGACGGAATGGGAATCCTCGTATCAAGGGATGATCGGCAAACCTGCGCCTCCACTGACGGTCGATTCCTGGTTGAATGGCGGGCCGCTCTTGCTCGACGATTTAAAGGGAAAACTGGTCGTCCTGGATTTTTTTGCCGATTGGTGCACGCCCTGCCGGAACGCTTATCCTCATCTTGCCCGTTATCATCAAAACCACGCGGGCGACGATCTGGTCGTGATTGGCGTTCACACGCGTGGGGCCGATATTGAAAGCGTGAAGAGTCTTTTAAAGGACTTCAGAATGCAGTATCCCATCGCGATTGATTCCCCGTCCGACGAGCCCGGCGCACGAGGGAAAACATTCACCGCTTATCACATTCAAAGCATACCGCACGCCGTTCTAATCGACGGCAATGGAATCATCGTCACCCATGGTGAAGTGAATGAAGTATTGAGCGAGGCGTCGCGGAGGATTGGCGAGGCGAAGCACTGATCGAGGTTGGGATCATAACTCCAGCGTGGCACCCCAATCGGTTGCATTTCTGCCCAATATATTCATTGATACACAAGTTTTTAGAGCTTTTACCGGCGCAATTAAAAGCGAGAACGAATCCCACTCTCTCCGTTGGTTTCGTTGGTAGATGGAGTCCACCTCCAAGGTGGCCTCCATCTCTGTTACGCAAGGTGTGTGTCTGAAGCAGAATTTACAGAATTCGAGAATTGACAGAATAAATCAAAACCTGTCTGAATCAGGATTTAGAGGATTAGTGGATTTGCAGGATTTTCTTGTTCATCTTTTCATGCCGCTGATCTTTGACACAGTGTCAATCGAAGGGACAGAATCCGAGCAAAAACGTTTACCCAAAATTTGCCCAACGATGTTAATTGATAAGAATGGCTCTTGCAAGATTCAACAATAGCAATCTACAAAAAATCCAAATTCTTCCGCATATCTTATTGTCCAAGGATCACCTTGACAGCCGATTTTAAGGCGAGTAACTTGGAGGCACTTGGGGTGTCGCTATCTTTCACCAATCAAGTAGTCGTTGTTCGTTAACTTGGGTTTTGCCGGGATTATGATTCAGGAGGGGAGTTATCCTATGAAGACTCATTCCTTGTTGAGAACCATTCTGCTTGTAATCCTAATCCTGACTGGATTTCCTGCGTGGGCTCAATGGGTGACCCAACAGATCGATCTTCAACAGGGATGGAACGCTGTCTTCCTTGAGGTGGAGCCTTATCCGCCCGATTGTGCGCTGCAATTTGAGGGGATGCCGATCGAGAGTGTTTGGACTCCCAACCGACAATTCCAATCGGTCCAATTTATCCAGGATCCGGATGAATTAATTCCGGAGGCACCCGACTGGCATTCCTTCTTTCCCCCCGACAGTCCCAAGTCGGTGGCGACGAATCTGCATTTATTAGAAGGCGGGCGGGCGTACATGGTCTATTCTGCTTCAGCTGTTTCCTGGCTTGTCAAAGGACAGCCCAAGTTGGCCGAGCAAAAGTGGAATCCAAAGAATTATAATTTTGTGGGATTTTATGTCGATCCACAGTCACCCCCAACCTTTGGTGAATGGTTTGCCGATTCTTCCGCTCAGCAACCGCTCGATGTTTGGCAGTTTGGGGCGGATCAGAGATGGCATCCGATCAGCAATGCCGGCGCAACTTTGATCCAATCGGGTGTGTCCTATTGGGTCTATTGCAACGATGCTTCGGATTTTCAAGGACCGGTGCGGATCGATCTACTCGGAGCGACCCGGATCGACTTTCTATCGATGACGGCTGAAGGTGAGATAACGGTTGAATCGGCCGCAGCAGGCGAAAGGGACGTTACCCTGAACCTTCAGGCATCCGAGCCCCCCCCAACTCCACTTTCCGAGCTGCCCCAGATTGAGATTCCTCCGCTTGCTGGATCTGTGGTCCTAGTCTATCAGGGTTTTGGGATAACAGGGCCGGTATTAGAATTTCTGGATTTTCCCATGACCCTGAGCTTGTCGCGGACCGAGGGCTTGACGAAAAGGCTTGAATTGGCTGTCGATCGCAAGCGCATGGCGCCGGCCTCACCCGAAGGGTTGTATCAAAGCATCTTGGAAGTCACGGATGGGGCAGGCTTCAGACGCTACATTGGTGTCACCAGCGAAGGGCGAGTCTCCCGGTCGAAAGCCCGGTTGAGACGAATGAAGGGTCTGCAAGATGCTCCTGCTGAGGCCGGATTGTGGATCGGGACGGTCAGTATTAATCGCGTCAGTGAGCCCAACGTACTCAGCGTTTCACCCACCGAACTTCTTCTCACGGCTACCCGAGCGGAATTTGACTTTCGGGTTATTCTCCATGTGGATGCGCAGGGTGTCGTTCGGTTCCTTAATGAAGTCACACAGATGGTGCGGCGGGAAACGACCCAGCCCAATCCCGACAATCCTGATGAACTGATTCCGGACAAGCCCGGGCGGGCAGTACTCATGACGGCGAATCCCCCGCAGGCCCTATTGGATGATATTGCAGGTGGGGCGGTGGTTCCCAACGCGTTGCGCGACGGGCGTCGTTTTGCCAGTCGAATCAGCACGGCCATGTTTTCTTTGAGAGACGCGAGCGGAGAAGTACAAACGCCGGTGATGGGCTCCACGGGAAGTTTTTATGATGATGGAACCGTTCTTACATTAAGTTTGGTTCTTGAGGATACCGATCCGCTGAATCCATTTCATCATGCATACCATCCCATGCATTCCTATCCCGAAACGGGACAGCCCCCCCTTCCTTCGATGGATTACACGATTACGCGAGATCTCGTTTTTAACTTTTCCCACGATCCGCCGGATGGTTTTGAACCGGCCGGTTGGCTCAACCTTGTGGTGGGTGGAACCTACACAGAGACCATGACCGGGCTGCGAAAGGTGAACGCCACGACTCCTCCGGTGGTCACTCAAGGGACCTTTACGCTGAATCGGATTTCCGAAATCGAAGTATTGAACGATGGACTATAGACCGATGAGAATACGATCCGAAGAAGAGTTCTCAATCCCATCCTTTCGAAGGGGCAAGACCATGTCAAGGATTTTGAGACGTCTCGCTGCGATGAACCTCATTCTGATGCTTGTCAGTTCGAGTGCGTTTGCAGAAAGAATTTATGTCGATGCAAGCGCCTCGGGCGGCGCCAATAATGGGGCAAGCTGGGTGGACGCGTACACCAGTCTCCAAGATGCTCTCGGCGCGTCGGTTGCCGGCGATGAGATCTGGGTAGCTTCAGGGACCTACAAGCCGACTGCGGGCGGCGATTCTTCGATTTCTTTTGTGATTCCGGCCGGGATCTCGGTTTATGGTGGTTTTGCCGGGGGCGAGACTGGGTTGAGTCAACGCGATCCCTCGCTCAATAAGACCATTCTCAGTGGCGACATCGGCACTCTCGACGATCTCTCGGATAACAGCCACCACGTTGTCGAGATACGCTCGGCGACCGGGACTCGCTTGGAGGGCCTGACGATTACTTTGGGGTATGCACATGGCACCGGGGAGGACAAACACGGCGGCGGCATCTTCTGCACAGGCGTTGACGAAACAAATATGATCGTTAACTGCATCCTTACCGCCAACGGTACAGCGGATGGTCCTGCCAGCTCGTCGTATGAAGATTCAACCGCGGGCAGCGGCGGTGGAATCTACCTGGCTTCATCATCCCCCGTGATTCAAAGCTGTAGTATCTCTCTGAATACAACCGGAAATGGTGGAACTTATGATGGGAATTGGGGATCTCGCGGAGGTGACGGCGCAGGACTCTATGGCGATGCGGCTTCGCCGGTCATCATTGGTTGCACCTTCTCTGCAAACATCACCGGACAAGGGGGGGGCGGCCAGGAGGCCGGACGCGCGGGCCACGGAGGTGCGCTTTGTTTTGTCGGCAAATCAACTCCGAGCCTATCCGATTGTGTGATCACTTCCAACCAGACCGGCATAGGCGGGGGAGATGCCGGAGGAGTTTACAACACGGATATCCGCGGCAGCGGAGGCGATGGAGCCGGGATCTATTGCAGTGGGCTGTCTCTGCCGGTGATTACCGATTGCCGGATTGCCTCGAACTCAACCGGCAGCGGTCCGCCCGGGAAAGGGGGGGAGGGAAACGGCGGTCGAGGAGGAGGAATTTGCAACTTTTCACAAGGCGCTACGGGATCTATGAATCTTACGAACACCATCATTACCGATAACTCGACGGGCCATGGCAGTTCCGAGCCGGGCTACTGGGCGGCGGACGGAGGAGCCGGAGGCGGTATCTATTCCGAGGCGAACGTCGAGATGGTCAGTTGTTCGCTCAGCGGAAACTATACCGGAGATGGAGGCAGCGGGTGGCGAAGCGGTGATGCGGGAAATGGTGGGGGAATGTGTTTGGCTTCTGCTTCGGCGGTGCTGACCGGATGCACGATCGCCTCGAACTGCGCGGGAAGCGGGGGAGATAGTGAGCAGGATGACGGCGGCGGCGACGGTGGCGACGGTGGAGGAATCTACATCGAGTCTTCCCTATCACTTGATGTCACGAATTGTTTGATCGCCTCTAACATGACTGGGGACGGCGGTGAAGATATTGGCGTCATGGGTGGGGGTGACGGCGGCAGTGGAGCAGGGATTTTTTGCGCCACTTCCTCTGCCACAATTTCCGACTGCACGATTACTGCCAACCAAACAGGCAAAGGGGGAGGTAGCAATGGTCCGGGCGGCGAAGCCGGCTCCGGAGGGGGATTCATCTTTATTTCTTCCGAACCGTCGATTGTGAACTGCCTCATTCGCTCCAATACAACGGGCAAAGGTGGCTCTTCGAATGGTATTTCCGGTCCTGGTGGCCGGGGAGCTGGGATCTGTTGTAATTCGTCTCCCATGAGTATTGTAAGCTGCGAGATCTATGGGAATAGTTGCGGAGATGGAGGTCTTGGGACTTCGGGAGCGAGTAGAGGCGGCGATGGAGGAGGTATCTTTTGCGATAGTAGTGGGGCCGAGGTCATAAACTGTCTTGTTTCCGGCAATATTGCGGGTTCCGGCGGTAAAGCAAGCTGGCCGGGTGGCAATGGCGGAAGCGGAGGCGGGATATACGGTAGTCTATACCTCATCAATTGTACCGTTGCTGGAAATTCTGCAGGATCGGGAGGGGCAAGCGATTCTACGCCGGGAGACGATGGCATGGGAGGGGGCGTTTTCTCCACGGACGCTGCAACCGAGATCACCAACTCCATTCTCTGGGGCAATACCACGATTTCTTCCGGATCCAAAGAATCCCAAATCGATGGGCCTGCCACAATCACTTGCAGCTGTGTTGAAGTTGGGACCGGAACACTCCCGGGAGAGGGCAATACGAAATTCGATCCCCTGTTTTTCGATCCTTTCGGGCTGGATGGGATTGTCGGGACGGCCGACGATGATTACCGGCTGGACGCGGGATCTCCCTGCGTCGATTCCGGTTCCGATGAGGCGGTTCCCGCTGATGTTTTCGATCTGGATAACGATGGTGATGTGGCCGAACCGCTTCCTGTTGATCTCGCCGGAGAAAGGCGATTCCTCGACGATCCCTTCAGCGAAGACTCCCATGTTGACATGGGCGCTTATGAGTTTGCCGTGGACTGCAATGGTAATGGAATCCCGGACTATGTGGAGATTGAGCAAGATCCCCTTTTGGATGAAGATGGCGACGGGCTCCTGGATGAATGCGGTTACTTTGTTGCCGATGAGTTACTTCCCCCGGCAACTCCGGATTTCAGTGCGGAGCCTGAGATCTCGCCTGCGACCAAGGCTTTTTATCATCCCTATGAACAAAAGGTTTATGCAAAGGAACCAGGCTTGGTCGACGTTGCCTGGACGGTGATCGATGCGACCAGTGGCCTCCCGGTCAACGTTACAGAAACCTACATCATTGTTCTCACACCGTCGACCGTCGATATGTATCGCACGGACGCTCCCAACAATGGACCTGTCGTCAATCTATCATCCATTTACGATGCGAAGGCCGAGGCCATCCTTCACTACAATTCCACCATTCAGTACCGAGGCCCGGGAATCGGCATGGGGACTCCGCCCGATGCCGATGCCTACGTCTTCTCGGCCGGTCCCACTATCGATCTTTATGCGGGAAAGGCGGGACAAGTTCTTCTCGAATACCGAGACCGCGCGAGCCAGCGGTGGCTTGGTTTTGAAGTTGTGGATATCGAAGAGGCGATTCCATACGACGAAATGGCGGAAGTCGGGGATCAGCTGCTGCCGAAACCTCCCTTTGTTCATGACGCCAATTGTGCTCCCGATCACAAGAACAAGACAACGCACATTTATCGTCAAGACGTGGAGGGACCGACGAAGTGGAATATCTATGCCACGCGTCCTACGGATTCATTGACCGATATCGAGATTTTCTGGTTCAAGGAAAGGCGGCTGGATCTTGCACAGGGAAGCGTCTATGTGAATTGGCCCTCGCAGTATTGTCGTTACGTCGTGGTTTGGCCGGATGATCCCCAGCTGAACCTGTATGGCGATCCCGGGGGCGGGAGAACGATTCCTATCGTGGACCTGAGTACCCACAAGACGGCGGAGATCAAGTATCGGAATCCGGATTCAAATCTCCATGTCCAGCTCATAGGAACGAATCAACTGCTCTTTGGATCTACCGGTCAGGCAACAATTATGTACAGCGACGAGACGGTTACGGGCACAAAAGTGTCGTTTGATGTTGTCGAGACGGTGAGTCACGACAATCCTTCTTTCGGTTTTTTGGATTGGGAGATCGGGAAACGAATTGAGGACGTATCGCATGCGTATGACTATTATGCGTCCGGGTATATCTTCGCCGGAACGGCCTATGATCCCTGGGTCTATGAGGAAGATATATTCCACCATCCGAGCGACTATGCGTCGACTGTTGACTATACAATTCTCCCGATTAATCGAGGGGATATCGAAGTCTGGTGGTACCAGGAGTCCATGACGCGACAGGGGGAACCTTCGGGAGTCGCTTGGCCTTCTCGATCGGTTGTCTGCCAGTGCGATTGGTCGCCGACGCCGGACGCTTGCATTATTATTTCCAGCCAAAAGGGCATTGGGCCTTTCTACTCAACGAAGTATTTGAATCCTTCGATCTATGAGCTGGGGACGATTGACGGCGATCCGAATGAGATCGGATACAACCCGAATGAAGAGCATGCCGAGTGGGATGCGGGGCCGGGGAGTAAGATGTACGCGGCGCGCGATGACTGGAATGCGATCTATGGGAGGTCCGAGCCGTATGTGTTGCTGAAATACCGAGACGGTCTGGGCCTTGCCACGGAAGAGATTCATCACACGATGGACAATCCGTGGGAAATGGATATCATTCGCGTGGCGCGAGATGGGACAACCACTCCGGACTGCCCCTGTAGCTCAGCCACGACGGGACCGTGCGAATTCGTTTATTCCGTGACGGTGGGTACGGCGCTTCGTCCTCCCCTTCCATTGAATCTGCCGATCCATGATCCTCCCTGTGCCCAAAATGTTTTGGAGGCACAATATTCCTGGGACGACAATCGAGGGAAGCTTTGGTATCGGCGGGGCGGGGTCGCCGCGACAGCGACCTATTGGGAGAACTGGCAGGGAACGTGTGCGCCCTGGCTGGTGGATGCCAGTGGCGATCCTCCGCAGGAAGTTACCTGGAACGTCGAATGGCCTACCATCCCCAGCAGTTTATACCCTGCCGGGGAAGAACATACCAAGGATGTTTATATCGACTTAAGGCTTGGTGAAACTGAGATTTTGGAAGGAGTCGATTGTGCGGAGATCCTTTATAACGAAACGGGCGCTTCTTTAATTCAACCTTGGAGATATACTGATGTGCCGCTGTTGAACAGCGAGGTTCCGGACAACGATGTGGAACTCCATAATAACCTGCCCCCTCATATTGCGCCTCGCTTCGGCTATGAGCAAATGAATCAAAGGCTCTATTATCGAGGGATTGAGAATCACCATGGGAATCAGGGGGAGAATCTCCTGGGTATTATGTCGGAAGCGGACCGTGACACCATCAAGACAGTTTTCTCGCAGGCCGGCGCCGCTTTCCTGCAAGCAGTCGACGATCTCTATCTGCTGTCGCAGCAGCAGGGAACTACGAAGATCGAATCCGCCGACGCCGAATGGGGGATTGGCCTCTCTGCGGGAAGTGCGACGCAGACGGGGTGGGTCGTATTAGGATACAACGGCGAGAGCGGTATTGTGGAACCCTCGGACGTGCAAGTTTTCAGTGTAACCTGCCCGCTTTCCAAAGGGAGCGTAATTGTTGTCCATCCCGATTGTGTTTTCGACGAACAGGTCAACGTCCGCTGGACGGGCGACTGTGGCGGTGACTGCGGCCCCTTCGAGTTTTATTGGGAGTATGCCGTGGGAGAGCGTCCGGTGGATTATGATGATATCGATCCGGATGACGATCCGTCGTATACCGGTACGCCGTGGCAGCCCTGGGTTCATGAGGATGGAAAGAAGAAGTGGGTTCTGGGAAGGAACGAAGTGTTAATCAGCGGGGAGCGCAACCCGCTGTTGGTCCTGACCGACAACTGGTTTCGGGTTGCCGTTCGGGTTCCCGATCCGGCCGATTATCCCGACACGACACTGCCTGACTACGCCTGTCCGGCGCATACCATGAGTGCGTCGACGGACGTGCAGCTGGCCGAGGGTTGGCTAAAGCGGGTGAAAAGGGCGCTGAATCCTTTCGACCAGAGAGTTCAAGGTTTCACGAACACTCGGGTGGAGACCTATGTGAGTATGATCGAACAGTTCGGCTCGCCCTACACCGACCCGATCGGACTGACCTGCGATCCCGAAACCATCAACCAGAAGGGTTTGATTGAAATGTATCAGACCGTTCTGTCCCGGGCGCGTTCTTTTACCATTGACAACGGCGTCGATTACACACCGGCGAACCAGGCCCTGGTGTTGATTTCCGGGAACTTGGCCGATTTCCATATGCTGCTTGCCAATGAAGCCTACGGCGATTCGCTGGATCCGACGATCGCGATCAGCATCAGTTCGAATGAGGCCGCCGCCTCGATCTTCTGTTTTCAGGATCAGCTGCCGACGAATGAAAATTCATTGCTGTATGAGGAGCTGGCACTGCTCCGCGGCCGGGACGGTCGCAGCGGCACACCGGTTGACGTCTTCCCGGTTTTCAACCGTTTGTACTGGAACTTTACCCTTGGAGACGGCCAGGTTGCTTATAAGAACAATTATAATATCCAGGACATCCGACCAATCCATGACGACGGGTCTCGGGGCGGTGACGGCATTAATGAACAGGACGCCAAGGCGATGTTTCCACAGGGGCATGGCGATGCCTGGGGCCATTACCTGACGGCGATCAAGTTCTACTATAAACTCTTACGCCATCCTTATTACAGCTGGCCCATCCGAACCGAAGCGGTAGTGGTGGACCAGGTTCCGGTCGAAGTCAGTTACGCGCATGAGCGCAAATTTGCCCGGGCGGCAGTCGCCAAAGCCAAGTGCGGCGCCGAAATTATGGAGCTGACCTATCGGGAACAGTATGACGAAAATCCCGAGGAGCAATGGAGCGGTTACTCGGACGCTGTATCCGGTCGCCATTGGGGGGTGACGGACTGGGCCCGAAGATCCTTTATGGGAAGTTACTTCGACTGGGCGGTCGGCAACGCGATTCTTCCTGCGACGGACGAAAATCCCGGTCATCAAGGAACGATCAAGCAGGTCGACCGGACGACCGTCTCGGATCTCGACCGGGTCATTAATTATGCGGATACGATTCAGGCGCAGCTGGATAATGCCGACATCGGTCTCAACCCCCTCGGACTGGCAAAGAACATGGTTCCGTTCGATATCGAACCGCTCGAGGATGAGTCCCATTTTGAACAGATCTATAAGCGTGCGGTTCTCGTTCTCAATAACACGATCAGCGTTTACGACCACGCGAATGATTCGTCGCGCCGTCTTCGGGAAAACCAGGACGAGATTCAGGAATTCGAGAACAATAAAGAAGAAAGGGAACATGATTTCAACAGCCGGTTGATCGAGATCTTTGGTTATCCCTACCCGGAATCCAAGGATCCTTTCACGGGAGAAACTTACGGGTTCGATTATGAAGGACCGGATCTTTATCACTGGGACTATGTCGATGCGGGAAAACTGTTGGGGCTGACAGGAGAGAATGCCCTTCCTAAGGGGCAGACGGTGGAAGTCCTATTCAAAGATGTTGTTACCGACGCGAGCGGGGTGATCCAGGCGAGTACTCCCGTCGCGGTGCCTTATAACATCGTGCCTGGGTTTGGGATGGTGACGCCAGAATCGTTTACGTTGGAGCGTCGAGCCCCGGGGGAGATCCAACTCGCGCGCAGCGACATGATTCAGTCCTGGTGGGCGCTTCGGATCGCGGTTAAGGAACACAGCCAATGCATTGAGGAGATTGAAATTCAGGCGAAGTATATCGAGCTTGTCGGCGGAAGGCAAAATCTCATCATTCAGGAGAAACAAGCACTTCTTTCCTCAATAAAAACTTACAATGGTTGGATTTTCGGTGCAAGAATTGCCAACCACGCTTTTTCCATCTTGGCGGAACTGGCAGGTGAATGCGGAGAAGGCATTTCTGAGGGAATGCCAAAA
>Ga0272444_10002287_pt1 | contig 17778 bp, 11 predicted proteins | sample SSMForm13_FD_201033 | JGI IMG/M metagenome (GOLD analysis project Ga0272444, IMG submission 201033) | Marine sediment archaeal communities from Little Sippewissett salt marsh, Falmouth, MA, United States - SSM-Form-13 | ecosystem: Environmental > Aquatic > Marine > Wetlands > Sediment ... | reverse complement strand
CGGCGGTGACCTCCGAGTGAATCACCACCAACATGCCCTTGTGAAAACGTTTTTCGTTGAGGTTGTCGAACAGGCGCCGGGCCATCGTGGTTTTGCCGGTACCGATTTCGCCGGTCACCACGCTGAGTCCACGGCTTTGCTCAAGCGCAAAGGCCAGCTTGGTCAGGGCCAGTTGATGGTATTCGCCGTTCCAGAAGAAACGACGGTCGGGCGCATTGGAAAAAGGTTCGCGGCGCAGTCCGAAAAAATCAAGGTAGCTCATTATAAGAACCCGATGTTGTCGTCATCGCCACCCTTCTTTTTCTTTTTACCCTTTTTGCCGCCGCGCATTTTATCGCATTCGGCGATTTCGTCTTTCGCGCCGCGGTAATTGCTGGACTGGTTGTCGACCTCGATGAAGTAATTTTTCGCTTCGGCCAACTTGCCCAGCTTCTTCAAACAGACGCCCAATTCGAAATTCAGATCGAGCAGCGCCTGATCGTCATCGGACCCCTCACTCAGCGCACTTTCCAGGTATTCGACGGCCATCTCCAGTTTGTCCATCGAGGCGTAACACTGGCCGAGTTCGTAATTGATCTCAAACGCCATCTCGCCGACATCTTTGGCCAAGGCTTTTTCAAATTCAGCAATGGCTTCCTCAAGCGAATCCATTTCGCGGAAAGCAATGCCCAGTTCGTAATGCGCCTGTGCGTTATCCCCGCCGGGTTTCTGCTCGCCGAGACTGTCCACGAACGACTGGAAGATGTCGTCGGTCTGCGTGTCGACGGCTTTCGTTTCTTGTCCCAATTCGCCGATCAGATCATCCAGCGCATCGCCGCTGGGTTCGGCAGGTGCGGCCGGTTTTTCGCCGAAAATATCGTCCAACAAATCGCCGCCGGCCGTCGCTGCCGCTTCCGCCTTGGACTCGCCCTCTTCCAGACCGAGGTCGCCAAGCAGATCGGCAACGCCTAATTTTTCTTCGGCCGGTTCGGCTTCAACCGGGGCTTCCGGCTCGATCAGTTCATCCATCGCCTCCATCACTTCGGCTGAAATTTCTTCTTCCTGAACCGGTTCGGCTTCAACGACTTCGGCTTCGGCCTCCGGCTCCGGCGTACGGAAATCTTCAAGGATCCGGCTTTCTTCCGGCTTCTCCTGAATCGGCGGCTCGGGCCGAGGCACATCGCCGCTTTCAATGAAATCTTCACTGGATACTTCAACCGATTCGAAAAGCGTAGCCTCTTCCTGCATCGGTTCCGCAGCTACCGGCTCAGCCGCTTCCGGTTCCTCGACTACCGGTTCCGCGGTCGGCGTGTCGCTCACTTCACCAAAGACATCGATATCTTCGACTTCCTCTTCTTCCGGAATACCGAAGACATCTTCCTCGACCGCCGCCTCGACTTCGGAGCTGGCCTCGGCAATTTCGTCCAACTGCTCGGGCTCGCCCCAATCAATGCTGATTTCTTCTTCGATGTCGCTGTCGCTTTGGGCGGTGACATCCACTTCCTCGAAGACGCGTCCTTCGGCTTCGGTCACGCCGAGTTCAGGTTCGACGGCCGGCTTGGCTTCCGGCGGCGGGGCGACGGGAGCGGCCGGCTTGCCTTCCGCGTAAAGCCCCTGCAACCGCATGCGTGCTTCGGATTGTTCCGGATCCAGTTCCAGCACCTGATTGAGGGCCGCTTCGGCCGACTCGCGATCACCCGCCGTCTGAGCCTGTTCGGCTTCCGCCAGCAGTTCGGCGATTTGCTCTTCCACACCGGCGCCGATCTTGAACAGGTCGAACACCTTTTCCTTGGCGACGGCGTTGTCCGGTTGCAGAACCAAAATCTCGCGCAGGCACTTTTCGGCGCTGTGGCGTTTCTTCGCCTTGACGTCGACTTCATACAAGCGGAAGAGAATATCAACAGCCTGCTCGGTCTTGCCGCCTTCGACATAGGCTTCCTTCAAGTTCAGCAAGGCGGCAGCGTTGTCCGGCTGCAGTTCGACGGCGCGTTCGGTCAGTTCCAAAGCCTGGTCGGCATCGCCGGCGTCCTGCGTCAGGCGAGCCATTTCCAGCAATTCGATTACCGCTTTATCGGGCTGCTCGGTTTTGCTGTACAGCTCGATTAACTCGTTACGGATTTCCCTGTCGTCGGGACGGTGTTGCAAGATTTCGCGCAACGCATCTTCAACATCCTCGTATTCTTCCTTCTCGGAAGCGATGTCGGCTAATGCGCGCAACTGATCGACGGCCTCATCGATCCGTTCGGCATCGAATAACAACTTCTTTAGCCGACGACGCGAACGTGTGTTTTCCGGCGTGAACAAAAGCACTTGCTGGTAACGATCAATGGCCTGCTCGTTCTCACCGTTCATCCGGGCCCGATCGGCCAGCACCAGCGCCTGTTCGGCGGCGTCGGTCGTGCGCTCGGCTTGCGCAAATAGATCGATCAAGGCTTCGCGGGCGGTGATGTTCGTTTCGTCTTCCGCCAAAATCTCGCGGTAAATGGACTCGGCTTCGGCGTCGTCACCGCTTTCACGAGCGGTGTCAGCCAATTTGAATTGCATTTCGAGGCGCTTGTCTTCGTCGCCGCGTTCCTGGTAAATCTCCGCCAATTCACCTAAAGCCCGCGTCTTATGCAGGCCGGAATCGACGACATCCATCAAGCAAGATTGCGCTCCATCCAGATCGCCGGCGTGGCGTTTGATATTAGCCAGCTCGAACAGTTCGGCGACCATGGCTTCGTTGTCATCGGCGCCCCGGTACAGTTCGATCAACCGTTCATGGGCATCAACCCGGGCGGCATCCAACGTCAGCACGGCGCGCAAATCTTTCTCGACGGCATCGGAATCTTCTTTTTCGCCGTGTTTTTTCGCCAGGCGCAACAAGGCGTCGATGGCCAGTTCGACCTGATCGTTCGCCTTGTGCAATTCCACCAGCCGTTCGAGCGCCTGCTCGTTGTCGGCATCGATGGACAGCGCCTCTTCCATGTTTTCAATGCGCCGCTGATCGTCCCATGTATCGCCCATGTTCTGTTCGGCGGCAAAGAGAAGGTCGACGGCTTTGGCGTTGTCGCCCGCCTCGAGGTAGCGCCCCTTGAGATCGTCCAGAGCCGATTCGTGGCGCGGATTGATGTCGAGAATCTCCTCCAGCGCAGCGACGGCTTTGGCTTTTTCGTCTCGCTCGTCGAAAGCATCGACCGTGCGCATCAGCACCTGCTCGGCTTCGGCAAGTTCGTCGGCGGCCAGGTACGAATCCTTCAACTTGCGCAGAGCGTCTTCGTTGCCTTCCGACAACGTCAACACCTGTTCGTAGGCATTGCGCGCTTCGGCGGTTTGTTCCGCACCAGCCAGTGCATCGCCGAATTCCAGCAACAGACGCACGGCTTCATCGTTGCGATCCGTGTCGGTGTAAATCGTGGTCAGCCGTTCGGTCGCCAGGGCGTTGGTTTTGGATAAACCCAAAACTTCTTTGTAGAGCGCTTCGCAGTCGGCGGTCCGCTCCGCCTCGGCCGCAAGGTCGGCCATTTCAAACAGCTGCGCCACAGCCTGCTCGTCGTCGCCCTGCTCGCGGTACAGATCGACCAGCATTCGGTGCGCGCGCTCGAATTTAGGATCGATGCCCAGAATGCGCTCGGCCACCTGCTTGACCACATCGGCGTCGCCGGCCTCGATGGCCTCATGATGAAAGCGCAACAATTCGTCGATCACCGCGCGCGGCGCCTCGGTGCGCGTCAACAAGTCAACCAATTGCCCGTGCGCCGTTTCATTCTGCGGTTGCAGCTTGATCACGCGGCGCAAGGTGCGCTCGCCGTCTTCCAACAGCTCGCGCTGATTTTGCACATCGGCCAACTGCAAGAGCGTGGCGATGGCTTCTTCTTCTTGCTCCAGTACTTCCTGCAGATCGGCTTTCTTGCTCAACGCCGACAGATTCTGGTCATCAAGCCCGAGGATCCGATCGACCAATGCCAGCGCGGCGGTGTAATCGCCCTTGGCATCGGCGGCGGCTTCCAACGTAAACAGTTCGCTGATCGCCTGGCCCGTATCGCCGGCGGCAATGTGCACCTGGCTGAGCGATTCGATTGCTTTTTCGTTGTCCGGATCGAGATCGAGAATCTGTTGCAGGAATTTTTCCGCCCGTGCGTAATCGTCTTTTTTCTGCGAAGCGTCGGCCAACTGGAACATTTCCGGAATGGCACGTTCGCCTTCTCCGGCGGCCACGAAAAGATTGACCAACTGTTCCAGCGCCGGTTCGTTGTCCTCGTCCACCGTCAACACTTCGCGGTAAAGACTTTCGGCACGGTTGGTGTCGTTGTCTTGCACGGCTAGGTCGGCCAAGGCGAACAGATGAGTAATCGCGCCGGGGATTTCGTCGCGCGACAGCAACAACTCTTTCAGATGTTGATGGGCTTCGACGTTGTCCGCATTGATTTCGAGCACTTTCTGATAAAGGCCTTCGGCGTCGTCGGCTCGTTCGTCTTGTTCGGCCAAAACAGCCAGGCTCAGGTAACGTTCGATCGCTGCTTCCGGCTCACCGACGATGACGGCTATCTCGGCCAACGCCAGTAGGGCGCGGCGGTCATCGGGAGCCGTTTCGAGCATTTCGTTGGCGAAGGCTTGCGCCTGATCCAATTCGCCCGCCTGCCGCGACCGCACGACGAAGTCATGCAGCATTTCCAACGCGGCGTCTTGACGTCCGACAGCCAGGTAATGGTCCTTCAAGGCGATCGAGGCGCGCTGCTGCTCGGCATCCAACGAGAGAATCTGCTTGTAGCTTTCTTCAACGCGCGAGGCTTCGCCGAACATATTGTACAGGTCGGCCAGAGCGTACATTTGCTCGATCGCTTTGGCGTTGTCGCCGATGTCAATCAAAGCGGTCTTGAATTTTTCACGGGCGTTGATGTTCTCTGCGTCGACTTCGACGATCTTGCCGTAGTATTCCAACGCCAGATCCATCCGCCCCGCCTCAGCGGCGCGTTCGCCGGCTTCGTCCAGCAACGCGACCGCATGTCCGTTCTGGTTGGCGGCGAAGTATTGCTGCACAAGGCGGTCGACGACGACTTCGTTGCCGACGTCCTGCTTGTGGGCTTTGCGCAGGGTGTCGATTGCGGCCTCGGCTTTTCCTCCGCGGCTTTGGATGTCGGCGATGGCCAGCATCTCGGCGACCGCATCGGTGATGTTGCCGTCGGCCAGGTGCAGGTCGGCGATGCCTTGGCGGGCTTCGACGTTTTCCGGTTCCAGACCGCAGATCTCGCCCCAGTAAGTCAGGGCGGTCTTGTTGTCGCCCTTGCTCTGTGCCGTTTGCGCCAAACCGACCAGCTCGCCGATCGCTTTGTCGGACATACCGGCCGTAAGGAACAAATCTTTCAGGGCTTCGCGGGCGCGCAACGAGTCGGGCTGAATTTCCATTACTTCGCGGAGACACGTTTCCGCTTTATCCATTTCGCCGGTCAATTCCAGATCGCGCGACATGGCGAACAAGGTTTCGATCGCGTCGTCTTCGCGATCCAGATCACGCAGGATGGAAATTTTGCGGCGGCGTGATTGTTCGTGTCGCGGATCGAGCTCGAGAATGCGGTTGATGTGCGTCAGCGCCGATTCGGCGTCCTGATCGTCCATCGCGGCTTTGGCCAACGACATGATCTCGTTGATCGCGTGATCACGGTCGCCGGTTTCAATGTAAATATCGCGCAGCCGTTCGCGGGCAACTATATTATCCGGCGCCAACGTCAACAATTCGCGCAGGGCTTCCACGGCCTTCTGCGGCGAATCCTGATCGACGGCCAACCGCGCAATGGTGAACAATTGCGCAATGGCGTCTTCCGGCTGTTGGATCTCCAACAGCAGGTCCTTGAGTTTTTCGTAGTTGCCGACGTTGGTCGGATCCAACGTCAACAGGCGCTCGTAGTAATGCTTGGCCAGCGCTAGTTCGTCGGCGCCCTGCATGCGGTCGGCCAGCCGGCGGAGCAGATCGGTGAGTTTTTCGCTCTCGCCGGTCGTCTCGTACAGCTCGATCAACGCGTCGTGGGCCTGTTGCTCCATCGGCCGCAATTCCAATACGCGCTTGAGGTAGGCTTCGGCGCCGGGTACGTCGCCGCTGTCGGAGGCAAGCTTGAACAGGAAATACAATTCGGAGATGGCTTTGTCGACCTGATTCGTCTGCTCGTGGATGGCCAACAATTCCTGATGCGCACCTTCGTTAGCCGGATCGATTTCCAGCACTTGCTCCAGCAATTTCTCCGCTTCCTCAAACTGGTCGAGTTCGCGATGACGATTGGCCAATTCGAAGAAGTGAACGACGGCGCGTTCGGGCTCACTGTCCACGTAATGCTCGGCCAACCGCTTCGCCGCCGCCATATCTTCGGGCGAATACTCGACCATCAATGAAAGGTAATGTTCGAGTTTGTCAGTGCGGCCTTCCTGCTGAGCCAGATCGATCAACTGGTCGAGCAATTCGTTGGCTTGTTCTTCTTCGCCGCCGTCGCGGTAGACAACCATAATTTTTTCCAGGATGGGCAGCGAATCGGGGTTACGCTCGAGCGCAAGGTTCAGGTACTCGATGGCCTTGTCGCGCAAGTTGTATTTCAGGTAGATATCGATCGCTTCGTCGAGGCGCTGAGTGGCTTCTTCTTCGCTCATCGCAGCCAGATCAAGCTGCTCGGGGCCTTCTTCTTCCTCTTCGGCTTCGGCTTCGACCCCCTCGAAGGCGACTTTGTCGATCTCGTCGATTTCCTCGGTGGGTTCGGCGCTCTCCACCTCTTCGATCATCGCCGCTTCGGCTTCAGCCGCAGCTTCATCGCTGATTTCCTCTAACGGAATTTCCTCGTCGATTTCCGGTTCGGCCGGCAATTCCTCAACGGCTTCAGGTTCCGGTTCAACAGCCTCGACCTCGGCCATGACATCGGCTTCGTCAATCGAAGGTTCCGCTTCGATCGTCTCTTCGACGGAGATTTCCTCGATTTCGGATTCCGCAGCCAGTTCCAGTTCTTCGTCCGGCAGCAGTTCTTCGATCTCGGGTTCTTCTTCAACAATTTCTTCAGCAGGAATTTCTTCGACGACCGGTTCTTCTTCAATAATTTCCTCAACCGGTATCTCTTCGATCTCAGGCTCGGCGGTCAATTCCAGTTCTTCTTCAAGTTGGATTTCCTCGATCGCCGGCTCTTCTTCGGTGATCTCCTCAACCGGGATCTCTTCGATCTCAGGCTCGGCAGCCAGTTCCGGTTCCTCTTCAAGTGGAATTTCTTCGATCGCCGGTTCTTCTTCGGGGATTTCCTCGACCGGAATTTCCTCGATTTCCGGTTCGACAGCCAACTCCGGTTCCTCTTCGATCATAACTTCTTCGATCTCTGGTTCGGCTTCGACCTCGTCGAGAGTCACTTCTTCTTCGATGGAAATCTCATCGGCTTCCGGTTCCTCTTCGATCAGAATCTCATCCGGTTCCTCAACCGCTTCGAGTTCCGGTTCTTCGATTTCCGGAGCGGCTTCGGATTCGATCTCCGGTTCCGGGACAACTTCTTCTTCAACCGGAGTGACAGCTTCATCTTCGACCGGGGCCGCTTCGGCCTCGGCGGCGGTAGCTTGCATGGTCTGCTGCGCGTATTCATTGGCGTCGTCAATCGCCAGAATGCGCTGGCACACTTCCACGACTTTATCGCCGCGGTTGATTTCCTCGTACAATTTACCGGCGCGCTCCAACGCTTTGACGGCGACAACCGGCTTGCCCAGTTCCTCCGCCAATTCAGCGGTCAGTTCCAAGGTACTGACGCTGCCGGCCAGTTCGCCGGTCAGCTTGGCCAAGCGAGTCAGCGCCAGGTCGGGACGATTTTGTTCGCGGTACACTTCAACCAACCGATACAGAACATCGAAGCTCTCGATGCCGCGATCCAAGATGCCTTCCAACAACTTCTGCAACTCGGCGGTTTTTTCCTGTTGCTCGAAGATGTCGGCGGCGCGCATAAATTCGTTGACTGCTTCCTGCGTGAAGCCTTTTTCCAAATAGCGTTGACCCAGCTTGATGCGGCCGACAACGTTGGTCGCATCCAAGTCAAGCAGCATACGGCGGATATCCAGCGCTTCGCGCTCCTTGCCCTGCTGCTCGTAAATCGCCGCGGCTTTCTGGTATTGCTCGACGACTTCCGGCATCAATCCCAATTTGTGGTAGAGGTTGGCCAGTTTGAGGTAAACCTCGATCATGTTGGGATCGATCTGCAGCGCTTGCTTGTACACCGCGACCGATTTCGGATAGAAGCCCTTGTCGGCGTACGTCTCGGCGACGGTCAGATATTGATCGAGGGCGCGAACGGTATCGCCCTTTTTCAGATAGTAGTCCGCCAGCTTGCGCCGCGTCCGCATGTTGTTCGGATCAAGCTGCACTTCGTCAAGCAAAGCTGTCAGTTCCGGATCCGTCTTGGGCTGCTTGGAACTGCGCAGTCGTTGCAGCAATCCACCTTTTTTCTTCTTGGAATCCTTGGCCAACGCTTTTCCCCCACATCGACAACCGGATCGGCCGTCGGAAAAATGGAAAAAAATAATCCTGTATTACCGCGAACTTGGAACCGATTTACACTCGGCTTCCAAATACAACTATATCCGTAGGGATCATGCCCCTTCCGGGCTTGAAACCCTACTTGATTATCCTCGACAAATCAACCGTAAGCGCATGGTTTACGGCGATTTATAGCGTCGAACGCCAGTTCTTATCCCAGGTGGTCAGCCTTTCGGCCCCATCGGACCGAACCACGATAATATCTTCCAGGCGTACGCCGAACCGGCCGGGCAGATAAATCCCCGGCTCAATGGTAAAGACCATACCTTCCTCGGCGACGGCGTCGCTGAGCATGCTGGCCCTGGGTTCTTCGTGAATTTCCAGACCGAGGCTGTGGCCGGTGCCGTGACCGAAAAGGTCGCCGTAACCGGCATCGGTGATCACATCGCGCGCCGCTTTGTCGATGTCGAACATCTTCATGCCGGGTTTAACGGAGGCGATGCTGGCGGCCTGCGCTTCGCGGACGATTTCGTAAACCTTACGCGCATCGGGATCGCTCGGTTCGCCGACGCAAACGGTAATCGTCTGGTCGGAGCAATAGCCGTCGACGATGCAGCCCCAATCGAGCACGATCAGTTCGCCGGCCTCGATCTTTTTATCGGAAGCCACACCGTGCGGCAGCGCTCCGCGCGGACCGGATCCGACGATGGTGTCAAAGCTGGTGCCGCTGGCGCCACGCCGGCGCATTTCCATCTCCAGTTGAAAGGCGACGTCATTCTCGACCGCACCGGGCACGAGCAGAGAAAAGATCGCTTCCATCGCCTCTTCCTGCACGCGAACGGCTTTGCGAATCGCGGCGATCTCGTCTTCATCTTTGTGATAGCGTAAACCGTCGACCGCCGAACCGGCCTCGGTTAATTCAGCGTCGGTTAAATGTTTCTTAATTTGATTCAGTTCGGAAACGGTCATCGCCTCGTCTTCGAAAGCGAGCTTCTTGATTCCGAGTTCGCCGACCTTCCCGCCGATCTCCTTCATCCGCTCACGGATCGTCACGACGGTAAAACCATAGGGCACAACCTGCGCGCCGGCCTGTTCGGTATAGCGCGAGTCGGTGATAAACAAAGCCTGATCGGCGGTGATCAACAAGCGTCCTTCCGTGCCCGTAAAACCGCTGAGGTAGCGGACGTTGGGCATTTTCCAAACCAGCAGGCCGTCCGCCTGCAACGATTCAAGTGCCTTGCGTGCATGAGCCAGACGTTCAGACATTTCCAACCAACCTTTCGATAGCGTATTGCATGGCTAAGCGATAACTTTCCGGACCCAACCCTTCGATTCGTCCGACGACGACCGGGCCGAGAAAACTCGTATGACGAAACGCCTCGCGCGCCAAGGTGTTGGACAAATGAACTTCCAACGTCGGCACGCCGCAAAAGACGATGGCGTCGCGAATGGCGATGCTGGTATGCGAATAGGCGGCGGGATTCAAAATGAGAAAGTTGAACTCGCCGCGGCAATCGGCGATTTCCCGTACCAGTTCGCCTTCGACATCGGATTGAAAACAGCTCACCTCGACACCGCACTTTTCGCCCATGGCGATTAAGGAAGCGTTGATTTCATCCAGCGGTTCGGTGCCGTACAAATCGGTTTCCCGTTCGCCCAGACGGTCCAGCAGCGGACCGTGAATCACTTTCACCCGCGGCATCACTCTTCCTCCTTCTGCCGTCTTTTGCCCCCGAAGATTTTGCGCCATCGCCCTTTCTTGGGTTTGGTTTCAGGCGATTCATCATCGGATTGCGCTTCTTCGTTCGTTTCCACTTGTTCGGCGGCCGACGGCTCCTCGCTCGTATCGCCCGGTTCAGCTTGTATCGAAGACGGTTGTTGTTGATCCTCTCCCCCGGCAAGGTCACCAAAGACATCGACATCGTCGACGTCTACGGCCTGTTCCATACCATCGGTCGGATCATCCTCCACAGCCTGTTCCGCTTCGTTTGCGGCTTCTTCATCGGACACGGAAAAATCATCGGTTGCGTCGCTTTGTTTTGTTTCATCACCTTTCGACATCGCGCCGAAAAACTGATCGACGGTGGCTTCGGCCTCGCCGGCGGCAGCGGCATCAAAAGGACGTTCTTGATCATCGGCCTGATGCAAAACCACACCTTCCAATTGGTCATCGATTTTGTCCGGCGTCTCTTCCATAGGAACCGGCTCAGGTTCCGGCGGTAAAGGTTCTTCGACAGGTTGTTCCGGTTCCGGTTCAGGTTCGGCCAGGTCCTCTGCTGCAAAAACATCGACCGCTTCCGGCTCACCCGGATCGTACACCTCTTCGCGTTCCGGCTCGGGCGATTCCTCTTCCTGTACTTCCGCTTGCACCGATGGGGCATCTACCGGCGGATCCTCGAGCGTCGGCTCGTCCGCGGGCGGTTCTTCTTCCGGCTCCGGCGCATTCGGCGGTTCGACCAGCTCCGGTAGCGGTTCTTCTTCGGTGATCGGATCGGGCAGGGCAGCGGCGCCTTTACTCATCAATTTCTGCAGCGTCGTTTCGAAAGGATTGGCCCGCAGCAATTGCTTGCAGATCGCTTTGCCTTCGTCATCGCGGCGCGCGCCGTACAACGCCATCACCAATTTTTGCCGGGCCTGCGGATTTTTAACCTGTTCGGCAATCGGTTGCAGAACATCGACGGCTGCCGAGTAGCGCCCCAAAGCCAGCAACGCTGCGCCCTTCACTTCCTGACAAGCAAGATACTTGTCTTCGTGAATAAACAGGCCCTTCTCGGCAATGTCCAAAGCGGCGGCCGGACGACCGGATTTAAGCAAAGCCTCGGCAATGCGATGATACAAACGTTTGGCCGGATCACGCTCAAGTTCCTGCCGCCAGGCCAGGATCTGATTCGTCAAATTTTCGCCCAAAAATCACCCCGGGATCATATGAAAAAACTAATCCCCATAGAAGGATTTAACAAAACATGCGCCTGCTCAATCGTCAAGGGTTTTACCGATAAAATAGCGTAAAAAACACCGGATTGGATCAATTAGGCAGCAATTTCTGTAAATCGGCCAGACAAACCCCGCATCCGGTGGCCAACAGCAACCGGTCGCCCCCGGCGTCGAACCAGATTCCGCGCAACAATTCGCCGGCAAAAAACCGGGTGATACGCCCGCCATCGGCCAGAGACACCACGTCAACGGTGCCATCGAAATAATTGCCGATAAACAGCAATCCACGTTCCGGATCAAATTCGAGATCGCGGGGACCGTAACCGGCGGCGATGGTCCGCACGATGTTTAGATCTTTCGGTTCGACCACCCGCACCCGCCGCGAAAACGGCTGAGCGACGTAGAGCATCCCGTCCGGTCCGAAAGCAATACCCAGCGCAGACCAACCGATCCACTTTTTCCGCGTCACCTGCATCGCGGCAAGGTCGACCTCGACCAGATACGGGCTGAGCCAATCGGTGATAAACCCTCGCCCCGTTTCGCCGTCCACCGCCATGTCGTAGCTGTTCATGCCGGGCAACGTCAGTGAACGCAACAAGCGGTAGGGCGATTCGGCCTGCAGTTCGTGCAGGGAGTGGCTGGTTTCACAAAGGACGTACATCCGGTCGTTGATAAAAGCTGTTTCAAAAGCATTGCGGCAACCGGGAATGCGCACTGTTTCGCGGATCTGCGCCGACTCCGGATCGACCAGGTAAACCGTTTCCTCGACACCGCGCTGCCCCCAGGCTGGCATCGCCAACAAACTTTTACCCGGCACCGGTTCCACCCGCTGAATGCCGCTTTTGGCATCGTCCCCGCGAATCAACTTCATTGAAGGCAAATACAACGTAAACAGATAATGCTGCATCTCGCCGTAAGCGACGCCGATGTAATCGTTGCCGGGAACGCCGCCGAAATCATAAGGGTGCAGCGGTTGCGGGACAACCAGCGTAACGCCCTCAGGCAAGCGGTTTTGCGCGTCCGCGCATAATTCCTGTTTATCGATGAAGTCAAAGTTGCGGTGGATCTGCATCATCGTCAGGCCGAGGAAAAAGATCATCGTGAAACTGAACAATCCGCGCCAGAGGAAACTACGGCGACGAAAAATAAAAAAGACGACGGCCGGCACGACCGCCGCTGCGGGCAGCGCCCACCAATTTAAATAGAGGTAACCGCCGACCGACATGTGCACGTTGTACAAGGCAAGAAGCGCGATGACCCAGCTTATTTCGTGACCGCTTCTTTTACGCACCAGGCGCAGACTCAGGCCGATCAACAAGCCGACAACAACGGCAGCAAGCCCGCACCACGCCGGAAAAACGTACTGGTTGGCGCCGATGAAATACAGCAAATAGATGAACGGCAACGCGATAACCGCACCGATCACGGTGATCACGCGCGAGGGTTTCTTCTCGATGTCAGCCATAAGCCGATTGTACCAGGGAACGCGTGCAACTTGCACCCGAAAGCCGTTGGCCCTACGATACCTTGATGAAACAACGGCTGGTCGTTCTCGTCTACACACGCACAGGATGGGACATCAAAAACGTCACGTCCCTGCTGCCGTTGTCCATTCTTTATTTAGTCCGCCCCCTGCGCCGCGCCGGTTTTCGCGTGGTCTTGATCGATCAGCGTATCGACGACGATTGGGAGCGCAAGCTGCGCGAGCTGGCGCCGGAAGCGCTGCTGGTCGGCATTAGCGCGATGACCGGCACGCAAATCGAATGGGGCCTGCGCGCCGCCCGCATTGTACGCGGTTCAGCGTCGAAAACCTGGATCGTCTGGGGCGGTATTCATCCGACACTGGTGCCCGAACAGACCTCGGCGCATCCGCTGGTCGACATTGTCGTTCGCGGCGAAGGCGAGAGCACGTTGCCGTTGTTGGCACAAGCATTGGCCGACAGCAGCGACCTGCGCGACGTGCCCGGTCTGACCCGACAAGACAGCGCGTGCTTTTTCTCCACGCCCGCGGCATCCGAGGTCGACCTCGACGAAGCGCTGACGCCCGATTATGACTTGATCAAGGTATCCGATTACATCACCACGCAAACGCTCGGCCTGCGCGACCTGGCGATTACCACCAGTCGCGGCTGTCCGGCTCAATGCCGCTACTGCTACAACCTGCCCTACAACAACCGTCGCTGGCGTAGGCAGTCGGCCGAAGCGGTGGTCGAACACATCAAGATGATCGTGCGGTTGTTCAACGTACAGGGCGTTCTGATCAAAGACGACAATTTCTACGTCGACCGCAAACGCGTCGAGCATATCGCGGAAGGATTGCGCCGCGCTGACATCGCAGTCGCCATCCGCGGCGAGTGTCGCGCCGATTACATCGCCCGTCATTGGGAACCCGATTTTCTTTGCTTCTTGTACGATTCTGGCTTCCGCGAAATGACCGTCGGGGCGGAAAGCGGCGACGACGACATGCTGCAAAACCGCCTCAACAAAGGCATTACGGTCGACGACATCCGGCAGGCCGCCGAACGTCTGCGGCAGGCGAACATCGCCACCAAGTTCACTTTTATGGCGGGCTTCCCGGGTGAAAGCGAAGAAGCTTTGCGCCGAACCATCGACCTGATGTTGGAGATCACCGAAGACAACCCGGTCGTACGCGTTACGCCGCTGCACCTGTACGCGCCCTTCCCCGGCACGCCGATGTTCGACGACGCGGTCGCCGCCGGTTACCATGCGCCGGAAAGTCTGGATCAGTGGGCCGGCGTCAGCTTCCATGATTTGGATCTGCCCTGGATTGCGCGACGGAAAAGTCGCCGCCTCGAACGCGCCAGCTTATCCACCTACTTCCTCGACCGCCAAACTGTCGCCGAATATTTCACCGGCCGCCCGTTGATCCAAACTCTGGCGCGCATCTACAGCGGAGTCATTCGCTGGCGTTGTCGTCGTAAATTTTTTGCGTTGATGCCGGAAGCGGCGATTATCAATTGGTACCGTCACCGCCAGTAGGCTGGTTTTCCACTTTTTCTTTTTCCTTTCGCAGCGCCAACCAAAGTGCGCCGAAGCCCAGAAACACCAGCATCGCTGCCAGCAGATGCGACAGCATGCCGTGCCATCCGGCGTCGGGGTAGATGAACGTTTCGGTGGGGTGCACCGGAAAGCCTTTTGGGTCGAACAGGCTGTAAAAGGTTTCGTTGACAAACAACAGCCAGGCGCCGAAGGCCATCAAAGCCGGAACGGTCAACTGCGCCAACTCCGACCAGGCAGTGCGGACGTACGACTTTTCGAGCATCGCCGTTCCGCTCAGCGCCAGCCCCAGCGACACCAACGCCGCAGCCAGAAACAGGCAAAGCGTTTCGGTGACTTCGTGATGATTGCCGTAGTCCGCCGCGGCCGTGAAAAAGGAACCAATCATCGACAACGCCCACACTGCCGCCAGCAATGCGAGGGCGAGCATCAGCACAAACAACGTCGGCCGCAACGTGTTCATCGATCGCCTTTCCGCCGCAGCCAAAATACAGCCGACAACAATAAAATCGCCGTTGCCAACAGGGCAACGCCCAACGGATCGGCTTTCGGCAACGTTTCACGGGCAAAGAACGACGACAAATGCTCCGGCGCAACCAACAATCCATAAAGAAGGATTTTGACGACCTCCAACCCGGCGGCCAAAGCAATCAGCACCGCCGTCCGGCGGGCAAAATCAGCGACATCAACCACGCGCAGGCGCAGGCGTGCCAATTTCTCTACCGGCCCGATCACCAGTTGCAAACCGCCGACGGCCATAAAAAAGGTGACCAGTGCAAACAGAAAAACCTGCAACGGATAAATCAGGTGAATCAAAATGTTGCCCGCGGTTTTCGGTAGACTTTGCAACGTTGTCAACCACTCGCCGTGCAGCAAGGCAAAGGTGTACATCAAGCACATTGCACTGACGAAAAGCAACATCAGCAGAATGATGAAAAACAGCGCCAGCCACGCCGCCAGGGGCAATGCCAACAACCGTTTCGCCGGAAATTTTGCGGCGCGCAAACGGTCGACCAGCGGCCCCTCCCGGCGAACGACCAGCCAGATCACCACGCCCGCCAACGCCACGACCGCGGTCACCAGCAGGATGACGATCAACGCCAGGATGACAAACATTATCCACTTCACGGTCGCACCTCCGCCGCGAGATCCAATTGTTTTTCCGTTTTGAATTTTCGGTTCAACCAAACCAGACGATTGGCGGAATCAAGTCCAATCACCAGGTTGCCGCCGTCCAACAAAAGCCCGTGCGGCCCGCCGGCAAGATCCACTTCGCGCACGACCTTGCCTTCGAGCGGATCGATTACAATCAATTGATCATGCGCGCGGTCGGCGGCAATCAGCACATTGTCGGCAACGATCATGTCGACCAAACCGGTCGCTACATTCATGCTCCAAAGATGGCCGCCGTTATCCAGGCGAAAGGCTTCCACAACACCCGACTGCCCGCTGGCAACGATCAAGCGGTCACCCCAACGCACGGCCGCAACCGGTCGCTTTTTCGTTGCCGCCCGCCAAATGACGTGATCGCCGCTACGCGTCAGACAATGGATCGACTCGGCTTGATCGTTAACGACCAACAGACGATCGTGCGTGGCCAGCAAGTGCCAATTCCCTGCGGTCTCCTCGTGCCAGACTTCATCCTCGAAACGAATGGCATCGCGCAAACGTACTTCCCCGGACGGCAATTTGCCGGGGAACCATTGTAAAAACCATTCGTGCTTATGGTATTCGGGGAAATAGAAAATGTCTTTCGCTTCGTCTTCCGCCAAACCCAATCGATACCCGGCGGCCCAAACTCCGTCGTCTTCCGGTAACAACGCCGTAATGCAATAATTCGCCGGGAACACGGTATCGTTTCCCCGTACACCGTCAGGTAAAATGCGACCGACCTTTGACGACAACATGCCGAGTACATAAACACCGCCCTCGCCGTCGGGCACCAGCCGCATCGGACGTTCAAAGGACAAGCCGTCGACCCTGCTGTTTTGAATCCACAACACGCGATCGCGGTAGAGTTGCACCGCCGCCAGACCGTCGCTTGTTTGGATCAATTGTTGAAGGCCGCCGTAACGTCGAGCATGCGACCAAACGTTCATGCCGGTATCATGGGCACGCCATAGGCTCAGCGCAAACATTACCAGTGCAAGACAAAATAAAAGGCGCCCGACTTGCGGACGCCTCGTGTTTCTTTTTACAGGCTCGCTCATGGTACCGTTTCTGCTTGCCACAGGCCGTGAGCTGCCGTTTCTAACTACCTTAGAACGTATCGTCGTCGAATTCACCTTCTTCGGCGGACATCGAGAATTCAGCTGTAGCGGTCGAGACACCGATGCTTGCATCGATGACGTAATCGACTTCATAGCCGCAACCGTTGGGCAGCGGAACACGAAGTTTGATATCCGACAAGCCGCGTTCGTCGGTTTCATCGTAGAAGGGGTTGGACAACGGCGGGATGGTACCCGGCACATCGTCCAGTTCGTACATTTCACCACCGGAGGTGATCCAACGAACTTCCACGCCGTTCATCGGGGTTGCAACTTCATCGCCGCCTTCGGCAATCAGCTGTTTCGCTTCACCGGTAACGATCGCGGTGATGATAAAGCTCTTGTAGCCGCAACGACCTTCCTTCGACTGAATGTACGTTCCGACGTCCCTGAGAACGTCAATGATGGCACAATAGTCAGTCCACTGGTTGTAATCGTCGCAAACGTACTCGGCGCAGGCCTCATCTTCGCCCTGGCAATCTTCGTACAGTTCCGCTGCGTCGGAATCGTCCGGCATTGAGCCATTGATCAGCGCTGCTGAACAGGCCGCGATGCACCAGTTACGGTAGGCGTCCCAACAACTGCTCGGCAGCCCGAAGTCCGAACAACCATATTCCCAAGTCTGGCCTTCTGAGAGCAGGCTAATCGACGAGCCAACCGGGGCATACGCCGGGTCTACCTCACCACAACTTGCAACGTAAATTCCCAATGCAAGCAATGTCACCAAGGAAGTGGCAAGCAGTAACCGTTTCATCAACTCCTCCTCCATTCGAGTTTCACCTCGAAAGGGATCCGGTGGCTATGTAATCGGCCACCTTCTAACTGACCTTCGCCCTATCTTGCCGGCGAACATCAATATTATTCTACCGTCTTTCGTTTTACGGGTCATCCGAAAATCATTCGGTCGTTCCCGCTAAACCTCTTTGTTTATAAAGAGCATTTCATCCAAGCGTCACATCGTCGCGCAGTTGCTTGAGCGAACGTTTTACCTGCGTCAACGTATCGCCGCCCGTCCGGTCCAACAGCGCATCGGCAAGCACCAACGCCGTCATAGCCCTTCCGACAACCGCTGCGGCACGCAGAACACAAACATCGTGCCTTTCTGCATCCGCTTGGGCC
>Ga0272444_10002285_pt1 | contig 17784 bp, 8 predicted proteins | sample SSMForm13_FD_201033 | JGI IMG/M metagenome (GOLD analysis project Ga0272444, IMG submission 201033) | Marine sediment archaeal communities from Little Sippewissett salt marsh, Falmouth, MA, United States - SSM-Form-13 | ecosystem: Environmental > Aquatic > Marine > Wetlands > Sediment ... | reverse complement strand
GGCAAGATCTGTCCTTAGAACCCTCAGGGGTGATGACGGCAGGGGTATAAGGAAGGTATGGAACTTCGATGACTACATCAGGCTCAGAAAGAGATGGGGCTTTCCCCCCATGGACGAGCCCTATATTTAGATCGGGGGTCTCGGAGGCTTTGGTATCTCCGGACGCTTGGGGGGTTGCGGAACGTTGGCAGGACCGGGGACGGATCTTCGGACCGGAGGCCCCGGAGGGGGCTGTGGTGCTCTTTGTGTATGCTGCGGAGAAGGCGGAGGAAGGGCATGTTGGGCCCCCTGAGGCAGGGTCGGTCCGTAGCCCGGTCCAAGGGGGTGCAGGGGGTGATGATGTATCCCGTGGTGCGGGTAGTGATGGTGCCTTGGCCTCACGATGATAACAACAACGAGGGCGATCAAGATGATGAGTATTATCGCTCCGCCGCCTAATACGAGAGCCAGCATCGTGGCGCTCGGGTCTTCCTCGATGCTCAATTCAATAACGGTCTCGGGGCTCTCATGACCTGCAGCATCTCTTGCCTTGACGCTGACCTTGTAGGTTCCGCCTGCGGTGTACTTGTGGGTGAGGACCGGTTTGACCGTCCATCCGGAATCCGTTCCATCCCCGTAATCCACGAAATATGATTCAACCCCTATACCGTCGGTGGTCCCGCTGAGGTCTATGCCGATCTCTTCTTCCACCCCCGCACTCTTGGGCATCTCCACGGAGACGATCGGTGCGGTCGTATCCACGAGCAGGGTGAGCATCTTCCTCGATTCCTCATTTCCCGCACGATCAACGGAGTAGTAGGTGAGATGGAACACCCCCTCGTCCCCCGGGGGATAGAGCGAACCGAAGTACTGCTCGAAACCGGTCAAACCTTCCCAGCTGTAATAGATCCTGGTACCTTCCGAAGTTGTGAGTATGATCTGGGGGAGTTCAGTGAACCACCCCTCCTCGTTGGTTGACAGGTCCTGGTAACTCGAGGTCATCTCCGGGGTCAGGTCCACCTTGAACTCCATCTCCCGGACCATTCCCCGGTTCCCCGCCTCGTCCTCCCCGAAGCAGTAGAGCTTCCATTCACCTTCCGGAACGTCGATGGGGGAAATGTACCTGGCCAGATCATCACCATCGAAATGGTAGAAGATATCGTAGTCGTTGTTCTCGAACAGGACGTCGAGCTCCACCCTGGGTTTTGTGACATACCAGTTCGATTCACCGTCCGGGGACATGGGTGTGGTTGATATCTCCACCTCGGGTGCCATTATGTCATAGGGGACCTGAAGCGTTCTCATCTTCTCCCTGTTCCCGTGATCGTCCTCGGAATAATAATACAGCGTGTGGTTCCCGGAAAGCGGGACCAGCTCGCTCGAGTATTTGTTCCATTCACCCTCGCTTCCCCATCTGTAATAGGTATAGCTTCTCCTGTCGTCGGACCTGAGGGTGATGCTCATCGGATCGGTATACCAGCCCCTTTCGTTGGGCTCCACACCTCCGGTGTCGTATCCTGTTACAGGAACGATTGAGTCCACACTGAACTCGTACATGAACTCCGGACCCCTGTTTCCCGCTTCATCAACGGCCTGAACGTGAAGCTCGCTGTCCCCCTGGGGCGGATATATCGTTCCATTGGTCTCCTGTTTCAGGCCCCTGCCCCACCAGTGATCGACCCGCTGCGGGGAGCCGGGAGAGGGTTCCAGAACCACGGTCACCACAGGCTGTGTTATGAACCAGCCCGATGTCCCGTCGGGCTCCTCCGGTGTTATCATGATCGTTGCCATTGGTGTATCCGGATCGTACTTCACCCTGAAGGACCGGACATCCTCTTCGTTCCCGGAGCCGTCCTCCGCCCAGAATTCAAGTGTGTTATCGCCCACGGGAACCTCCATGGTTCCGCCCCTGTAGTTCTCGGTGTATCTCCCGTTCCAGATGTAGCTTATGTCCGCCGGTTCGGAGCTTGAAAGGCTCAATCCGGGGTCGGTCACATACCATCCATTTGCCCCGTTGGGGTTCGGGACCGCGCAGACAGGTTCGGTTTCCGGAGGTGTCTGGTCCCTGAGAAGCACCTCCTTCTGGTAGGGTTTGAAGTCCTCCTTAGTCACTGTCAGCTTGGCATACGCGGTCTGGGAGATCGTGAAAGGTACTTCGGCCTTTCCCTGTGCGTCGGTGTGGATATACGATCTCTGTTCCAGGGTCTCGGAATATACGGTGACCCTGGCATTCTGAACGGCATTGTTTGAGCCGTCTCGAACCTGGACCGTGAAATTGGTATAGTGATCGTCATCGAAGGAATATGCGACATTGAAGGTATGTGGGGTGCTCATCCACAGGGGGGTCTCCGGGGGCCCCAGCAGATTGTGCTCCATCCATGCGTTGTATGCGAACTGGTTCGATGGAAAGTAATTGATGAAATTTTCCACATAATATGCCTTTGCCCTGTGGAAGATCTCTCCAGGGGTCCTGTAATCCCGCGCCATCATCCGGAGTACGTCCTCCTGTATTCCTGGAGCTCCGGGTAGGTAAGTGTCATAACCGATCCCCCCCTCCGTTGTCCTGGAAGCTCCCACATAAGCTATCGCTCCCCCGTTGGGGTTTTCCGTGAAACCTTCCGAGATAGCTTCCCACCCGGAGCCGTCGAACCAGTTGGTCTCGCAGGACATAGCCGTTATGAACGGCATCCTCGGGGACTGGTCGAGATTGGCTGCCACGTTGGCGTCATAGAGATATTTGGAATTCTCCTGGGTTCCCTCGGACCAGTACTGGGCAAGGCCGTGACCCATGTATACGACGGCTGAAAGACCCTCGTTGAAACCTGTCTGGACGTTGTTGAAGTTCAGGAGCGATGCACCGGTGGAGCTTCTCGTGGGTCCGTCGCTGTAGTATCTGTCGATGGAGGAATATGCATACCTGCCGTGCTTGGACCAGAGGTATTCCGACTGCTTGGGGCCGTCGTCTGTATAATGTGTGGTGGAGCCGAAGAACGCCATGGTCCCCGCCCAGTTTCCCACGGGGGCATCCTTTTCGTATCTCACTACCTTGTCCGACCATTTTTTTGCTTCTGTCTCCGAATCTAGCGATATTCTCGAAACGAAAACCTCGGGATAGTAGTCCTGGATGTCATTCATCTCACCCCAGTTTGCATCCCCGTCCGCGTTCCAGTTCCTGTAGGTGCCGTCGAGACATGCGAAGTAGGTATCTCCGGGAAGGGTCGAGGGCTCGGACCCGTAGGGGTCCAGGTCCTTCACCATCCTTGAAGGTACATGGCTAACCTCTCCGGCAAGCAGGACATATTTCAGGTTCTTTTCGTCTCCGAAGAAGGTGTCATGTATGTACTGCCAGATCGAACCCGTTTTATCCAGGTCCGGGAACTGTGCATCCACCTGGGATATGGAAACCACGGAGACACAGGTCCCCTTCTCCCTGTTCCATTCAACATAGGCGGAGAGATCGTCCTGGAAGCTGTCCGCCGAGATCACGAGTAGCTCGGTGCCCTGTTGAACATGCGGCGGGAGATCGAAAGCCCTCGTACCGGATCTGGTGGTTTCATCCTCCGAGGTGATCTCCGGGTCGCCCAAGGTGACCGTCAGCTTGAGGTCGGTGTATGCTGTCAGTGTGTCCGTCGAGGGGTTGTAATCGAAAGGACTTGCGGATATGGAGTAATGACCGATCCTCTGTTCCCCTTCCCAGCTCCAGCCGATCCTGGTCCAGAGAAGGGGCTCTTCCGGGTAGACCGTTCCATCCCCGTACCTGTCCCAGTCCGGTTCAAGAGGCGATGCCTTGTTGACACTTGAAGCGTCCAGAACCAGGGGTGTTGGAGAGGGCGGGAGCTTGCCTGGTAGCCTGATCATGACAGGTCCTTCCCTTGACAGGGTCACATCAACGATCTCCCGGTCCATCTTGAGGGTTCGCTGGATCACCGGGACCGAGGGTGTGCCGGATGTGGGGGGATGAAGGCCGTCGACAAGACCGATCGTGCTCCAGAACCTTCCGTCAAGCCAAAGGTTATTCAGATCGAAAACCGGGATCCCCAGATCGATCTCGATGATGTCATCCGCTCCGGAGGACACATCATCCGTCCCCTCAGCCTCGAAGGTCATGGAAGGCATGATCGGTGCAAAAACAAACAGCAGGGACAGGAGGGCAAGCGTGGCAGTGGTCCGTCGTACCATCAGACATCACCGGTTCGTGGTATCAATGTAGGGCCCCGTTAAAAAGTTATTGCGTATTCCTGCTACTATTTGCGTCAGAGGCAAAGGGTTTAGAACCTGTCATCCATCACCCTGAAGAGCATATGATCCCCGAGATAGACGAGAAGGACCTCACCCCCCTGATGAGGCAGTATTTCTCCATCAAGAAGCAGTATCCGGATATGATACTGTTCTACAGGATGGGAGATTTCTACGAGATGTTCTTCGACGATGCGGAGATCGCATCCCGGGAGCTCGACATCACACTGACCGCCCGTGACAAGGGTCCCTACGGTGGGAAGATCCCTCTTGCGGGCATACCGTATCATGCCCTTGACAATTACCTGCCGAAGATGGTCAAAAAGGGATACAAGGTTGCCATCGCGGAGCAGGTGGAGGACCCTAAGAAGGCGAAGGGTCTCGTGAAGCGCGAGGTGGTCCAGATCGTCACACCGGGAACACTGCTGCTTCCGGAAGGCCACGATGAGAAGGGCAACACGTTTCTCTCCGCCCTTGTGAGAAAGCTCTCCGACGACAGCCAGACCGACCTTCCCCTGGCGGATGAGAAGGGTCGGTCCCAGGAGAGGGTGGTACTTCCAAAAGCCTCCTACGGACTGGCACACCTCGACATATCCACGGGGGATTTCTTCGCCACCGAGATCGCCGACAGGGCCCCTTTCCAGACCCTGATATCCGAACTCATGAAGTTCTCACCGGCCGAGATAATCATACCCTCCTCACTCTCGGAGAGGAAGGATTTCTCGAACGAGCTGAGGGTCCAGCTTGGAGAAGGCTGCTCCATTACGGCCTTCCCCGACCATCATTTCATGGATAGCTATTCAGAAAACCTCCTCAAGGAGCATTTCAAGGTCCTGAACCTGCATGGACTGGGGCTTGCGGACCTCGAGCTTGCGAAGAACTGCGCCGGTGCGGTCCTTGCATATGCAAGGGAAAACCAGATGTGCGAGCTTGACCACATCCGGAGAGTGAGAACCTACACTGGAGGCGAGTTCATGGTCCTCGATTCCACGACCCTTCGGAACCTCGAGGTGATCAGGTCAGTACGGGATGGATCGGTGAAGGGGACCCTTCTCGAGGTAATGGACCACACCAGGACTGCCATGGGAGGGAGGCTTCTCAGATCCTGGCTGCAACAGCCTCTGATGGATGTGGAAGCGATCAATAGGAGGCTCGATTGCGTCGAGGCCCTGTTCAACGACCTCTTCCTCAGGTCAGACATAAAGGAAACCCTGAAGAGGGTCTCGGACCTCGAAAGGCTCGTGATGAGGATGACCCTTAAAAGGTCGTCCGGACGGGACCTGGTGAGCCTGAAAAACTCCCTTGAAGCTGCAGCCGACCTGCAGATCATACTCGATGATTCGGAGACCGTTGGTCGATGCCCTCCCTTGAAGAAGATATCATCCGGGATAGGTGATCTGTCCGGGGTCGTGGAGCTGATTTCGGAATCCATTGTGGATGAGCCTCCTCTCTCGGTCAAGGAGGGGGGTGTGATCCGTTCGGGGTACTCCACGGAGCTTGATGAGATATCTTCTGCGTCAAGGGATTCGAAGAAGTGGCTCAGGGGCTTCGAGGCGGATGAGAAGAAGAGAACGGGCATCAGGTCGCTCAAGGTAAAGCACAACAACGTTTTCGGATACTACATTGAGGTCACGAGGTCCAATCTCCATCTGGTCCCGGAGGGTTACATCAGGAAGCAGACACTTGTCAATGCCGAGAGGTTCATAACTCCCGAGCTGAAGGAAAGGGAATCCATAATTCTCAATTCACAGGAAAGGATGGCCGAGCTCGAATCGAGCCTGTTCGAGGAGATCGTGCAGAGGATACTCCTGGAGAGGGAAAAGATACAGATCACCGCCTCTACACTGGCCGAGCTCGACGTCCTTGACGACCTCGCGGAAGTTGCATCCAGAAGGAACTACGTTAGACCATCGGTGGACGAAACCCGCAGGATCTCCCTGCGAAGGTCAAGGCACCCTGTCATAGAGGACAGGGTCGAATGGGGTTTCGTTCCCAACGACCTGTATTTAGACGGGGAGAAGAACAGGTTGATCATACTTACAGGCCCCAACATGGCCGGAAAGTCCACATACATGCGGCAGATGGGGCTGATAACAATTATGGCCCAGATGGGATCCTTCGTTCCGGCCGAGAAAGCGAGCATCGGCCTCGTGGACAGGATATTCACAAGGGTCGGGGCATCAGACGATATCGCAAGGGGCCAATCAACGTTCATGGTCGAGATGCTGGAGCTCGCAAACATCCTCAACAGCGCTACGGACCGCTCGCTGATACTGCTCGACGAGATCGGCAGGGGAACGTCGACCTTCGACGGGCTTGCCATTGCCTGGGCTGTCACGGAGTACATTTCCGACAGGGACCGGATAGGCGGGAACACGATCTTCGCCACACACTATCATCATCTCACATCCCTCGAGGGCGCCCTGGACGGGGTTGTGAACTTCTCCATGGCGGTGAAGGAGGACAGGAACGGGATCACTTTCCTCAGGAAAGTGAAGAAAGGGCCCGCCTCGAGGTCCTACGGTGTCGAGGTCGCGGACCTTGCCGGGATACCGACCGAAGTCGTGGAGAGGGCGAGAGAGCTTCTGCACAGGATAGAGAAGGAGGACATTCTTGAGGGAAGGACGCGGGCAATTGCCTCCGGGGAGCCCGCAGTACCCTCGGAGATCGGGAGGAGTAGAAAGGGTCCGGTCCAGATGGTCCTTTTCCCCACACAGGATATGCTTGCGCCCGGAGAGGACGATCCGGTCCTTGATGAGATAAGGGGCCTGGACCCAAACAATCTGACGCCCCTGCAGGCGCTGGAACTCTTGTACAGATTGAAGAAACGATTGGAGGAGCAGGAATGAAGATAACTCTAGCTGGAGCAACGATCGACAGAAGATTCTGGAAGGAAGATGAGGCGGCAACCCCCGAGACCATATCCGCGGCCTATGCACGGATATCCCACAGCCCGAAGACCGTACCCGAGCTCAGGGATGCAGCCGTGAGGGAGGTGGAAAAGGCCAGGAGCTCCAACGAGAAGATCATTTACAGGATGGGACACAGCTCCGTAGCCGAGCACGCGGTCTTCAATATTGATGTGGAGGATGCATCGAGGCTTCTGGTGGAGTTCATCGAGGGGCACCGGCTGGCCTCATTCACCGAGAGGTCCCAGAGATATGTATTCTTCGGAGACAAGACATTCATTGTCCCCCCTGAGCTCAAGGGTGGTGAACTCGAGGAGGAGGTCATGGAGCTCGAGAGTGAAAAGTTTCAACTCTATAATGAGGTCGTGAGCGATGAGAGGTTCAGGAAGATCTATGGTGAGAAGCTACTTGAACAGGCAAGGTATGTTCTCGGACTGACCTGCCCCACGGACCTGGGGTTGACCATCAACGCTCGTGAGACCGAGTACATGATCGCGAACGGTATGGCGCACCCTCTAATGGAGGTGAAGGAATTCGCGAAGATGATCATGGATACAACCGGATCGCTCGCACCTTCCCTGATCAAATATACCAGAGGAAATGATCACGTTTACGACACGGAAAGGGAGATCGGTAAAGCCATCGACGGCATGGCGAGGTTCGCCACGGATGAAAAAGGCGGGAGGGTCCTGACATTCAATCCCAACAGAAGGCTCGTCTGCTCCGACAGGCCCACATCCTGCGAGGACCCCGAATCGGAGGTTGTGGCGGGACTCATCTTCGAGAACTCGGACCTCACCTTCGGTGAAGCTCGCTGCATGGCAAGGAATCTTAGCGACAGCGAGCTCCTGGAGATACTTCTCCCGGTGTTCAGGAACTATCCCGTTCACTCATCCCTCCCCCGGGCTTTCGAGCTCATGGAGCTGACCTTCGACTTCGACATATCGGCATCAGGGTTCGCCCAGCTGAAGAGGCACCGCCTTGCAACCCTTATCTCGCAGGGTTACAACCCCTCCCTCTGGGAGACCCCGGATGTCTTCATGGAGAACACGGCCCTGACAATGAGGTACTGGGACATCATGAAAAGGAGCAGGGACCTCTATCACGTCATAGAGACGGTTCACGGAAGCGAGGTGGCCTGTTATGTTCTGACGAATGCCCACAAGAGGAAGGTTGTCTTCAAGCTCAATCTCAGGGAACTCTATCACTTCGTGAGGCTCAGGTCCGATCGTCATGCACAGGATGAGATACGAAGGATATCGGACAGAATGGTGGGGGAGATAAAGGAGAGATATCCTGTCGTTTCTTCCATGCTCTGCGGAAAGGACGTTTTTCTCGAAGTAAAGAAGAGGATACCCGGATGCGAGACCAAAGATATTAGAGGATTATAGTCCATTGGAAGCTGATAACATGATGGCCGGAACCTGTCACATCTGCGGTAAACCCGCCTTCAGGACATGCATTCTCTGTGGAAAGCCAGCATGCAGGGATCATCTGGATGAAAGGGGTTTTGCATGCTTGAGCTGCGCTCCGTCAAAGAAAGGCCCCCCCGGCTCCAGGGGCCCGGGGGAACCCGGCGGGGTGATTGGATGAATGAGCTGCTCAAGGTCGAAATAGAGCATCTGGGCCACCCTGACCTCTCCATGATAGATGCCCTAATAGCGGAGACAAGGAAGGCGGAGGTTCCGACCTTCGCCAGGTTCGAACCGGACATCCAGGGGATCATGAAGACGGCGGAGGAAATAGCGGGCTTCAGGAATATCGTATTGATCGGACACGGAGGATCCGTGACCACCTTCAAGGGATTGCTAGGGTCCCTGGGCCGATTTCACGCGGAGGATAAGCTTTTTTACATCCTCGATACGGTGGACCCTTTACATGTGGGTTACATCAGGTCCAGGGTCGACCCGGTCGATACCCACGTCATCGCCGTGTCGAAATCAGGGAATACGTTGACGGTTCTGGAGCTTCTCTCCGTGTTCGATGGATTCCCCACAACGATCGTAACCGAACCCGGGTACGGGGCCGCAAGGAAGCTTGCCAGGATCAAGGGATGGAGTCTGGTTGATATACCAAAAGATGTGGGAGGAAGGTTCTCCGGGGGGACCGCTTCGGCACTTCTGCCCGCAGCGGTTCTTGGCGTGGATATTGTGGAATTCAATATGGGGTTGAAGGAAGCTTACAGGGCGGCAAGGGAGGAGGACGACATCGTAAACCTTGCAGGGGCTTTCTACATGGTAGAGAGGCTCGGGAAGAGAACGATCTTTTTACCTGTTTATTCCAGAGGTATTTCGGAGTTCAATCCCCTTGTTACACAGTTGTTCCACGAGACCCTGAGCAAGGGCAGAAAGGGTTTAACGCTCCTGGCATACGAGGGTCCAGAGTGTCAGCACCACACAAACCAGCGGGTGATCGACGGACCCGAGGACGTTGCCACCCTCTTCGTCCTGGTGGACGGGGAAGATGGTATGAAGATATCATGGGAAAAGGTGGATACGGAGTATAAAGGCATCCCTCTCGGGGATATGGGGCCATATTCTTTGAAAAAGGCAATGCTCTCGGAAGCAAGGGGTGTGATGGGGTCCATGGACGAGATCGAGGCCCCCTATGCAACCATAACGCTCAAGGACGAATCCGAAAGAACCATAGGGTTCTACGTTGGGATGATGCACTACCTCGCTTACTACTTCGCCTTGATGAGAAGGGTGGAGCCCTTCGACCAGCCGGCGGTGGACAGGGCAAAGGAGATCGCCCTGGCAAACAGATCATCATGAACCTGGCGAATTTCTGTTTCGGTCATCTCCCCCCTGCTATCCTTTTTTTAGGGCTCATTCATCTTTGACAGATCCCGGGAGGGGTTCGAAGATGTACAACTCAGGATTTTCCATTTGTCCCGAATGCGGTCAGCCAACACTTGCCAGACAGGGTAGATGCGACTTCTGCTACAATCCCGAATGTGGTCTGAAGGGCTGTTCCCTCTGAATCCACAATATCTCCGAACACCCTGAAGAAACAGGCAGAAATTCACCGGAAAGCCGACAATTTATTTTCCTGATACAGAATGGTCGGATCTTCCGGTTTATTGTCATCGTGATACATGTAAGGAAACCTTTAATATGATTGGTGGGTTCCCTGCCCCGTCCAACCTAGGTGAAATGGACGGTGACTTCATGGGTAAGATAGGTATCACGGAATTGATCTTAAGGGATGCGCATCAGTCGGTCTTCGCAACCAGGATGAGGACCGAGGATATGGAACCGATCCTCTCCAAGATGGACAAGGTCGGCTACTGGGCAGTCGAGATGTGGGGAGGCGCCACTTTCGATGTGCCGCTGAGGTTCCTTAACCAGAACCCCTGGGACAGGCTCAGACTCATAAGGAAGCTGATGCCCAACACGAAGCTGATGATGCTTCTTCGGGCCCAGAACATAGTGGCATACCGAAACTTTCCGGATGATATCGTCCAGAAGTTCGTGCACTACGCTAACAAGAACGGGATAGACGTGTTCAGGGTATTCGACGCCCTTAACGATCTTCGGAACATGGATACCCCCATGAAGGCTGTCAAGGCGGAGGGGGCACATCTCCAGGCCTGCGTGTCGTATACGATATCCCCCGTCCACACCACAGAATACTACATCAAGTTCATGCAGGACCTCGAGGAGAGGGGAGCGGACTCGATCTGTATAAAGGACATGGCGGGGATGATCTCGCCAAAGAGGGCCCATGACATAATCAAGGGATACAAGGACCAGGGCGGAAAGTGCCCGGTGGACCTGCATTCCCACTCCACCTCCGGGATGACCGGTCTTGCATATCAGAGAGCCGCTGAAGCCGGCGTGGATGTCGTCGATTGCGACATGTCCCCCGTGGCGGAGGGGACCGGGCATCCGGCCACCGAGTCCGTGGTGTATGCCTTCAAGGATACCGAATGGGACACCGGTATGAACATGGACCTGCTCATGGAGATAAGGGATTATTTCAGGAAGGTTGCAAAAAAATACAGGCATCTAATCAGGATGGAGGCGCTGAGACCCGACCCGTCCATAGTGATGCACCAGATCCCCGGGGGAATGATATCGAACCTGGTCTCCCAGCTCGAGATGCAGGGGGCCATCGACAGGCTCGATGACGTTCTGAAAGAGATCCCGGTGGTGAGAGAAGAGCTGGGTTACCCCCCGCTTGTTACACCAACCTCGCAGGTTGTCGGTGTTCAGGCCGTGATGAACGTTCTGTTCGGCAGATACAAGAACATCCCCAAGGAGACGGTGGATTATGTGAAGGGCATGTATGGAAAGTCCCCGGCACCCATAAAAGAAGAGATCTACCCCCTTGTCCTCGGGGAGAAATGGAAGGACGAGGTGATCACCTGCAGGCCGGCAGATCTTCTCGAGCCCGAATGGGACAAGCGTGAGAAGGAGTTAAAGGAGATGGGGTTGTACAAGGAGCCCGAGGACGTTCTCATCTACGCGATCTACCCACAGATAGGTCTGAAATACCTCAAGGGAGAGGCAAAGGCGGAATTCACATCCGAGGACCTTCCACTTCCCATCGATCATCCGGCGACCAGGGCATTCGTGAAATCCTTCTTCCCCGAGCTCAAGGACATCTATCTCTACGAGGAGGAGTGCAAGGGCGGAGGAGGTCCCGTCTCGATACCGACAGAGTTCGATGTGGAAGTTGACGGTGAGATGTTCGAGGTGAAGGTCAATCCCAAAGGCGGTTTCATGGTTGCAGGGGAAGGAAGCGGTGCTGCAGCCCCTCCCGCCGATGTGGAGGGGGGTTTCAAGAGCCCCATGCAGGGAACGGTCCTTTCGGTAAAGGTGAAGGAAGGTGACAAGGTCGCGGAAGGCCAGGTCATTGCAACGGTAGAGGCAATGAAGATGGAGACAGAGGTCAAGGCCGACCACGGCGGAGAGGTCAAGAAGATATACGTAGGCGAGGGCGATGCAGTCGAGACCGGAACCCTGATGATGCAGATCCTCTGAGGTGATAAGGATGGCAAAGGAGGGTTTGATAAACAAGGTATTGATCGCCAACCGCGGTGAGATCGCTATAAGGATAATGAGGGCGTGCAAGGAGCTCGATATCGAGACCGTTGCCGTCTATTCCGATGCGGATAAAAACGCGCTTTTCGTGAGGTATGCCGACGAGGCTCACAACATCGGAAAAGGCCCGGCGAAGATGAGCTACCTTGTTCAGGATAATCTCATCGATGTGGCGCTCAAGACCGGTGCCGAGGGTATCCACCCTGGTTATGGCTTCCTTGCCGAGAACTCAGACTTCTGCAAGAAGTGCCACGACAACGGCATCGAGTTCATCGGGCCACCTGAATCCGCCATGAGGCTCATGGGTTCCAAGATCGATGCGAAGACCTCCATGATCGGGGCAGGTGTGAAGGTCGTGCCGGGTGTGGTCAAGGCAATTGCCGACCACGAGAAAGCAAAGGATATCGCGAACGAGGTAGGTTATCCGGTGATGCTGAAAGCATCCGCCGGCGGGGGCGGTATCGGCATCCAGAAAGTGGACAATGATGTGGAGATGGAGAAGGCCCTTGAATCCATCAGGGTCCTGGCAAGGAACTCCTTCGGGGATGACTCCGTGTTCATCGAGAAATACATCGACGATCCGCGGCATATCGAGTTCCAGGTGCTCGGGGACAAGAACGGACACACGATCCATCTATACGAGAGGGAGTGTTCGGTACAGAGGAGGAACCAGAAGCTCATCGAGGAGACCCCTTCCTGTGCACTTACACCGGAACTGAGGGAAGAGATGGGTCGGCAGGCAGTGACCGCAGCAAAAACAGCCGGATACTGGAACGCAGGGACCTGCGAGTTCATGTTCAAGGACGGGAACTACTACTTCCTCGAGATGAACACAAGGCTCCAGGTGGAGCATCCCATTACAGAAGAAGTGACAAGGACCGACCTCGCAAGGGAGATGCTTTATGTCGCTTCCGGGCTCGATATAAGCTACGCCCAGGAGGATATCACCCAGACCGGGCACGCCATCGAGTTCAGGCTGAACGCGGAGGACCCGCTGAACCAGTTCGCACCCGCTCCGGGCAAGATAGTGAGATATGCTGAGGCTTCGGGCCCCGGGATCAGGATAGATTCGGGTGTCTATCCGGGATACACAATACCCCCATATTATGATTCGATGGTTGCGAAGCTCATCGTTTGGGGGGAGGACCGCAACTACTGCATTGCAAGGTCAAAGAGGGCCCTCTGGGAGATGCAGATCGGCGGGGTCAGGACGAATATACCATTCCACGAGGTCGTATTGGAGCACCCCGCATTCGTCAAGGGCGAATACACAACGTCCTTCATACCGAGATACAATATCCTGGAGAAGGTCGTCGAATACTACAAGTTGAAGAAATCCCAGCAGGGCGGCGCCAAGAGGGCCGCCGCAATGGCAGCGGTCGAAGCCGTGATAGCCGGGGTGGCTCAGCAGCAGAAATAATACGTTCCAAAACTAGATCGGTGTGCTATCGTAAAAGTACCGAAAGGAATTACGATCGATCATTTGGATCAGTTCATCCTTGGGAATGCTATTCCATAATTATACATTTGAGAGGATATCATTCAAAGTGCCTTTAGCGATTTCGTTATGGAGTGGAACTGTGATCTTGTGGTCTCCTTCAGGGGTTTGCTTCATCAATCTAACATGACTTCCCTTCTGTCAATGGCAATTGAATAATCCAACCTGGAGAGGAGTTTGATCAATTGTTTTCCACTAACCACTGGTAGCTTTTGCAACCGATCCCACCTCGAACTCGGATATTGATATTATTCTGACCTCCTCTTCCCTTTCAATTTCGTCTTCAAAATGGAGTTCGACTGCTTCCCGGAGGTTCTGTACCAGTTCATCCAGGGTCTTTCCCTGTGTGAAGATGTCATCCCGAATACCCATGGCACACCAGTTTTCACCATCGTTGTATATCTCGAATTTGGTGAGCATTGCCATACCTTGAAACATTCAATGACTTCTGGATTATTAAAATCCTATCGGATACGATCCACCGAATCATCGGATAATTGATAAATACAGGTGGATCTCCACATGGTCATCCATATGGATGCCCTAACCTTGATAAGTAATCAAGAACCCACTTTAGCCCTACTTTTCTTAAAGTTGAGTTTAAGAAAAAACGGGAAGAAATTGAAGTGGAGTTTATTTTTTCTCCGGTTAGAAAAATTTACCCGAGCAGTTTTCATTCCTCCTCGTGAGTGACATCGGAATGGGCTATCATTTCATCTAGATAATTATCTTCCTCGACGGGTTCCCTGTATTGTTCTTCCTCCCATTCCATCTCCTTCTGATGTTTTTCCATCTCCTTGGCTATCTGTGCACTCTCATCGTCGGTCTCCTCGACTTCTTCCTCTTCTTCTTCTTCTTCCTTTTTCCTGAATATATTGAAAAGAACGATAGCTACGACAACAATGAGAGCTACAATTCCGCTGATGATCGCATAGAGCATTATCGAGGACTCCTCCTCTCCTTTTTCCACCATAAGGTCGAAGGAAGCAGAAGCGGTTTCCACACCGTCATTTACCGATACAACTATCCTGTAATCCCCATCCTGATCGGATCCGGGCTTCCATTTTATCATACCTGTAGAAGCGCTGATGGTCATCCCTTCGGGAGCATCTTTGAGAGTGTACATCAGAACGGATGAATCCTCCGGATCTGTATCTGTCGCTGTAATTTTCAGCGAGAACTCTTCACCGGTTTTAGCTTCCTGGTCCGATATCTGTTTGATCCCAGGGCAGAAATTGACACGGAAGCTCCAGGTCCCGCTATTGCATGATCCGTAAGTACACCCATCGAAAGGAACCACGGTCCAGTAATATGTACCACCCTGTTCCAGGTCAGAGACCGATAAGCTTGTCCCATCATAGTCCCCCAAGTACAATGCTTCGTCACGCATGCTTTCAACAAATGCCTGTGTCTCATGAAGGTAGATATCGTATGTGATATCTTCATCTTCGGGATCGGTACCTTCCCATTCCAGGGTCGCATCCCTCGATGGTATCTTATTCCCGTTTCCCGGTCCGAGTATGTCAACAGATGGTGACTCGGTGGGGACCACTGTAATGGTGAAGTAGTGGTTGTTGAAGAGTTCGCCGTCGGATGCTTTGATTGTAACATCGAGTTCGAAGGGTTCATCTTCGAACCATTGAACCGATGCAGTCCATTCAATGATCCCCGAGTTGGAATTGATGGAAATATCAGATTCCGGCTTGCTCGAGATCGAATACTCGATGAAGCTCTCAGGATCCAGGTCTGTTGCGTTCACATCGAAATAGAAAACATACCCATGGATCACATTGACATCCAAGGGAACGTCGATCCATTCCGGTTTCGAGTTGATGTTATCAATCGTGAGGTTGAAAACATGTGAATCCATCAATCCACCATTATCTTTTACTGTAACATTTACACTGAAAACACCCACATCACTTGACCCAGGAGTTCCCTCGAGAACACCTGTTTCACTGTCCAATGTCAGGAACTGCGCATCGGTTGTCAATTCCCAGGTGTAATCAACCGTGTTGTCGGGATCATATGCTTCGTAATCCCTGTAGTATCTCTCTCCCTCTGTTCCCGTCGTAATGTCACTTGTTAATATCTGGGGCCTTTTATTGACATCGATCACCGTAATCTTGAAATCCTGGGTTCCGGTCCCGCCATGATCATCCTTTACGGCAACAGTGATGTTATGTACTCCCACATGGTCCTGCATCGGGGTTCCAGACAATTCACCTATGTTCTTGTTCATTGTCAGCCATTCATTGGCCCCCATCACACTCCATTCCATATCCCCTTGTCCATCATCCGAACAGGAATAATCCACATAATACTCCACTCCCTCGGTTGCTGTGAGGACAGGTGTAGTTGTGATATTCGGAGGAGTGTTCGTCACGATTATCTTGAATTCGTGTGAATCGGAATGTCCTTTCCCATCTGTCATCTCAATCAGAACATCCCAGGGACCCACGTGATTGTTGTCAGGTGTTCCGTAAAGCTCACATTTCTCCTCATCCCAGTTCAACCAGGGTGCTGTGAAATCCGTATTCCAGGTAACGGTTTCGTAGCCGAAGTTCCAGTATCTGAATCTGTATTCCTCATCTTCTACCGCGATGGTATTATCGACTAGCGGTCGGATCTGGACAGGAGTGTGGACCATGAAGGTCGAAGTCTTTGTCTCATCCCGGACAGGGGTAATTGTAACATTCTCGAAAAATTGCATTTGTAGAGGAACAATGAATGGACCGACATATTCACCCGTATTGGTCCCCGTTTCATCGAGTATTATTAGTGGATTGAAAGTTAGGTTCTTATCACTGGAAAGGTAAACATATGCCTTATCGATCTTTAAAGGATTCGAATCTGTTCCAATTACCTGTATATGAACACTGTCCAGGTGATCTGCTCTTTCACAAACGATGGAACATATATCATCTTTGAAAACTCCCACTGAATCTATCGATGAAGGCCTAAAGGGATATTCAACGATCAATTCAGTAAATCTTGTTGGATCTTTCACGGATGAAAAATTCATGATCTCGAATAGTGAAGCCCCCGGAGGTACACGGTATGAATTCTGATACGATCCAGTATTCGGTCCAGTCTCCTTTAGATATACGGGTATTGTGCCGGATATGCTATTAGAAAATGTAAGGTTGATCCGTGCAAAATCCTGATTTGTTGCATTCCCATCAACACCTTCCAACTCAATATGGACAAGGTCTCCACGGTCGGCTCTGTTGATCTCGTTCGAAAAAGTTGGATCCGAATAGATCTTAACCGATGAAACGCTAACTGGTTCTGAACTGGATCCAAATAGGAATTTCATAAAAAATGTATCATTCAATCCACTATTGGTTGAGCTATCCGTGGTCGGGAAATTTGTGGAAGTCGTTCTCCCCTCCAGATACAGGTAATTTTTATCACCTGTTAGGATCGCCTCTCGAACGGACTCCTGCCCATCCCCTCCGATGTAGGTCGAATAGATAAGAGTGGACCCGGTGATATCAAGTTTCAATAGTATGTTATCACGAGTTCCTTTCAATCGATCTGATATTGGATCATTTGCAACCGGAAAATCGTTTGAGCTTGTTTGACCGGTAATGATGATCCCATCTTCATGAAAAATTGGAGTGTCGGGGGAGTCATCGCCCGATCCTCCGAAATATGTCGAGAAAATAAGGTCCGTTCCGTCGTTGTTCAGCATGCAAACACAGATGTCATATCCTCCGTTTGGAGTTCTATCGTAAGCACCTTCGGTAATTGGAAAATCTATTCCAGTAGTACTACAAGTTAACACCATGTCCCCATATTGATTGATTGAGGAGGCACGATTTAATTCCACACCACCACTACCGATATATGTGCAGAATAGAAGTTGACACCCATCTTCCTTCAATTTCATAACGAAGATATCCTGTACTCCGCCCAGGGTTCGGTCATAGGATGAACTATCGGTGGGTAGATCATTCGATTCCGTATCGCCCATCAGTATCAGGTCACCTTTCGGATCGATATGAACTTCCCTTGGCCACTCTCGGACACTTCCTCCGAATAAAGTTGAATAGATGAGGTCAGAACAATCATTTTTCAATTTCAATATGAAAATGTCATTGTCTCCTCC
>Ga0272444_10002284_pt1 | contig 17798 bp, 22 predicted proteins | sample SSMForm13_FD_201033 | JGI IMG/M metagenome (GOLD analysis project Ga0272444, IMG submission 201033) | Marine sediment archaeal communities from Little Sippewissett salt marsh, Falmouth, MA, United States - SSM-Form-13 | ecosystem: Environmental > Aquatic > Marine > Wetlands > Sediment ... | reverse complement strand
AAATACAATAGGTAGATAAAGACTACATGACAGCTATTGATAGTAGCTGTTACAGGATATATGGCGGGGCCCTGGTCCAATAGGTTATTCTTTGAAATTATTATTTTTGAGCGCACTCCCCCTTGCTCTCAAAAATAGAAAAAGATGGAGGACATCGTCTGTGACCCGCAGGGAACATACAGGATACCTTACAAAACTGGACGATCCGCGAAACATTATCAGCGATGAGATTCTTCAGAATTCCATAAAATCATCACTTCCTTTATCCCGGTGGGTCCCGGATCAAGTTCGGGAGCTATCCAGTATTTTTAAATACTATCCGGATTACGGGTCGGCCCGGAATGCAGAAAAAAATTATGCAGGTCTCTATGATGAGTAACTGCATTATATGCTTATTTTGCAAAATACAATAATTTGCTTTCCCGTGTTTCCTTTCGTATCAACTTTTTGTCCGCCAGTTCCTGCACATATTTGACTGCTTCATTTCTGTGCATGTTCAGTCCGTTCGATATGTCATCAACGGAACAGGGGCGTCGCCGCAAAAGATCGAGTACATCCTCCTGTCTGTGTTGAAATTCACCGAGACTGTGAACTTTCGAATAGTCGGCGATCACTTCACAAGTGGGCCCGAAAAAAGAGCTGATTTCCTCCATTTTTTCCTTGCTGACGGTGTTCACGAATCCCTCGGCGGGGGTTCTGACTGCCGTATTAAGCTGTATGCGGTCCGGTGCAATGCGCGTAACCCATGTGTTGATTTTGCGAAGCTCTTCTCTGATATCTGTTACCCCTCCAATGAGGAACACTTCCAGCCATATGGGTTTTAAAAAGGACTCTCGAAGATTGCATAATCCCTCTACCGTTTTCTCAAAGGTAATTTCGGGATGAGGTCTGTTTACAAAGGAAAAGATTTCTTTGTCTCCGGCATCGAGTGATGGAATGATAAGATCCGCTTCTTTTACTGCTTCCCGAACTTCATCAATCCAAAAAAGTGATCCGTTGGTTAACAAACCGACAGGCACATCGGTTATATCCTTTATACCGGCGATAACTTCTTCGATGCGGCTGTAAAGGGTGGGTTCACCGGAACCTGAAAGCGTTATGTAATCAGGACGCGGTATTTTTTGCAACCGTTGCTGCACATCCTGAATTATGTCCTTCACGGGGAAAAATTCCCGGCGATCCATGCTTTTATTGGTGGTTTTTCCCAATTGACAATAGATGCAATCGAATGTGCAGGTTTTAAAGGGTACGAGATCGACACCCAGCGATCTTCCCAGACGCCGTGACGGCACGGGTCCAAATGTGTGGTTCATTGTTCTCATCCTTCTCGTTATTGTTGTCCTGACTTTCAGGTACAGGGCAGATTTTACGGCATGGTTCCTTTCAACACCAAATCGCCGATTTTGCAGCCGACGTGGCCGGCAATAAGGGAACATTTAGCGCGAAACAGGAAAAATATATTTTCATTTCGCTCACTCAAAGATTCATAATTTCCTTGTCCTTTGGCCAGGATCATATCTGTACCGCAGTAGCAGTCCAGAAATTCTTCAGAACATGATTCCAGATCAATGCCGGGCATATCATCGCCGCTGTCGATGACGTTCACAATATTTGTCATTCCCACCGATCTTGCATCTTCACGGGTTGCGTCATTGATTACGGGTGCACCTCTGACCGCATAGGTAACGGCAAGTCCCCTTTTTTCGATCAGCAGACGTATCAATATTTTGTCCAACACAATTTCACCGGCATTGTCCCCAATGTACAGAAGGGTTTCAGCTCTGTTGAGTTTTGTTTCAAATAATTCATAATCGAAATACAGGGAATCGCCGCTCGTGATATCATCAAATATTTCTCCTACCCGACTCCATTTTCGCTCCGGTCCCATATCGATGAGATTTCCCGTTCCGGCAAGTTTCAGGGCATGCACCAGGGGCAACTGGGCATCATGAACGAGTGCCGTAAGCTTAGCTTCCATTTCTAATACCTGCTGATTATGACCTCTTTTAATCCGTTTGTAGGGGTCGGGATTACCTGTGATTTCTCGGATTGTGCGGTGAATATATTTTCCGATCTGTGGCGGTGTGTGCTCGTCCGGAAGATTACAGAGCAGTTTCATGAGCGAATGCAGCACCTTTTTCTGCACCTCCTCATCGGCTCCCGCTATTCTGCTTGACTCCAGCGCCTGCCTGAGAAAACAGGGGTAACAGTCTAAACAAATATTCATAAATTTTCCGGTCTTTTGGTCAGTTCAGGGTAATTGCGCCGACAGGACATTCGCGAACGCATATTCCACAACCCGTGCAGGCATCCTCATCGATAACGGCGGTCTCACTTACTGCAATGGCGCCTGTGGGACACACAGCCTCGCATATTCCACATCCCGTACACACCGCGGCATCTACACGAGCAATTCCGTGAGTTTCGTTTTTTCGCTTCGTTCCAATTTGTGCGTTCAACTCCCGTAATTGCCGTTCCAGCTCACTCTTTTTCTGTAAAAGTTGAGCTTTTTCATCCTCAACATTCAATGACTGTGGATATTCTGATCGCTTTTTGAAACCGCTGCCCCGGTCATTTCCCCCTGTATCCCTGTTAATGGTTGTCCCTTGTGCAAAATTTCCACCGCCGCCCATACCCATGCCTCGGCCGCCACCCATGCCGCCGCCCATACCCATGCCTCGGCCGCTGCCCATGCCGCCGCCCATACCCATGCCCCGGCCGCTGCCCATGCCGCCGCCCATACCCATGCCCCGGCCGCTGCCCATGCCGCCGCCCATACCCATGCCGCCGCCCATACCCATGCCTCGGCCGCCACCCATGCCGCCGCTCATGCCCATACCTCGGCCGCCGCTCATGCCGCCGCTGTTGCCACCATCCGTTCCTGTGCCCGGATCGTCGGCAGTGCCAACATCACCAACGTTCCCCAAGCTCATACCGAAATGGCTTTCCACATTAGCTCGGTCTGCGGGTGTCACGGAGCCGGCTTTAAATTGTTCGATGGCATTACGAACGGTTCCAGAAACAGCTGGAATCACTTGAATTCCTGCAGCACCGAATACGCTGAAGGCATTGGGCCCACAGTTCCCCGTCAGTACATGTGTCACGCCGCGATTTGCCAACAGCTGCGCCGACTGAATGCCCGCGCCGCCCCCGGCTAGTACGTTCGGATTTTTTATTGCGTCGAAGTTCATGGACTCCGTATCGATAAATATATAATACGATGCCCTTCCAAAGCGGACTTCTACCTGGTCGTCCAGGGAAGGTCCTTTTGCGGTGACTGCTATTTGCATTATGTAGATCTCCTTTTATTTTACTATATAGTAAACGGCAGATATGTATGCCACTCCGTTAATACTCCTTGATGCGCTTCATCTTCTCCAGACAATCTACAAAATCATGCGCGTGTTCCTTCGTGTTCTCTTCATTGCCCCCTTTTCTTCTTGAGCAATTTTTTATAATTTCCATGAAGGAAATCAACCGTGCCAGGGTGTGGGTACTCACCGCATGTTCCATCTCACAGGCATCCGCTTCCGCCGTTTTCTCATCAACACGTAACATTTCCACGAGAAATTTCCGTAACGTCATGTGTCGCTCAAGTATTTCACGAGCAATACGCTTTCCTTCACCTGTCAGTTCAACATGCTCATATTTTTCATGGCTTACCAGATTACGTGCAGCCAGCGTATTCATCATGCTGGTTACCGTAGGTACGCGCACATTCATTTTTTGTGCTATGTCGCGCACTCTTACATATTTATTCAACATCTCAAGTGTAAGAATCGCCTTGAGATAATCTTCCATTGTTGCACTGAGGGCAACCTTCGGCATCAATTCCATCCAGATAATTATTTTTAGATGCGTCTAACAATCTTCGGGATACTTACACTCCATCATACAAATGTCAAGACCCAAATACAATTTCGCATTATCGGCGCACAAAAAAAGAAATCGATATGAATTCCCGGTCTGATAAACTGTTCATTGTCTATTTATTATAAGACAGCAAATGAATACTGCAGCATTCATCAGTGGTGTATCAGCATTCGTCTGCATTAAAAAAAGAGGTCGTCTTTCATTCCGTCGGTTCGCGTCTTTCACGGAATCGGGTCGGCATGCCCCCGGCAGTGTTTTCTTATTTTGCACATACAGATGTCTCTGTAACTCCACCATTGATTGATTCCAAAAACAGTGAGAAAATAGAAGGCAGTGTTTGAAGAGGATGGATCCTCACTGGAGCATGTGGCACATGAAAACAACAGAGAAAAGTCTGCTGGGAGATGTCTATGTGGTGGGCGCTTCCGGACCAGATGCACTGGTGCGGAAATACAGCAGCAGCGGCAACGTGCTCTGGACCAGACAGATGGGTGGAGGATTGTTTGCGGATTATGCTCAGGCTGTATCGCTCAGCAGCGATGGCACACTGCTGACGGCAGGGTTCACCTATGGAACTTTCCTGGAACAAAATTATTTCGGCAGCACAGACGCGTTTCTTATGAAAATGGACGCCTTCGTCCCTGTGGATTTGTTCCATACGATTCTTTTGCTGCGTCTGTTCGCAGGAATGGCAACGGACGGGCCCATACCCTCTTCGGGGAATATTTTCTCCTACGATTTCAACCATAACAGCACGATTGACGCGGGGGACGTCATATTCATTTTACAGAAAGTATCCGGTGTGAGACGAGATCAGTTGCCTCAACCTGTCAAAAAAAAGAACACTGCGATTAATCAGCAAAATATGTTATTCTCGGATGAGATGTCAAAAATGATATAGGGAGATTGCATATGAAGCTCAGATACGTCATTCCATGTCTGCTCGTTCTTCTTTTGAGCACCGGCGCGTGGGCAGAGAGCCCCCTGTTGAAAAGTACCGCCGACGATCAGACCGCGATTGAAATAACGGTCTACAACAGCAATATAGGTCTCGTGAAGGACACAAGGATCGTGCCCCTTCGCGCCGGTAGGGGAGAAATGCGCTTCATGGATGTGGCGGCCCACATCATGCCCGTGACGGTCCATGTGTCATCGAAGGGAGAGCCGCAGCCATTAAGGATTCTGGAACAAAATTATGAATACGATCTCATGAACGGCCGGAAACTTCTGGATAAGTATGTGGGGAAGCAGATAAAGATTGTTGACCGGCACAGATATCAGGACAGAAAAGACGTCATCGAAGCCACTCTTTTGAGTAACAACGAGGACCAGATATATAAAATCGGAGGCGAGATTTACATAGGACACCCCGGGATAAAGGTTCTCCCCGAAATCCCTGAAAATTTGATTGCACAGCCTACCCTTACCTGGTTTTTTGAAAGCCGGTCTGACACACCACAACAGATTGAAGTATCCTATCTGACCGGAAACATTGGTTGGAAGGCTGATTATGTCATGGTTCTTGATAAAAATGACGTCTCGTCAGCACTGGCAGGGTGGGTCACCATCGACAATAAGAGCGGTGCCACCTATCGCGAAGCGAAGCTCAAGCTGATTGCCGGAGAAGTGAATCGTGTAAAGGCGCCACAGGCTGATATGACCGTAAGAAGAGAACTGCTGGCTGCCAAAGCGGCGCCACAGTTCGAGGAACAGTCTTTTTTTGAATATCACATCTACGATCTCCTGCGGCGGACTACCATAAAGCACAACCAGACGAAGCAGATCAGTCTTCTGGAGGCTGCCCCTGTGGGCGTGACAAAAACTTATAATGTGTACGGGACCAGTGGGTATTTTACCCGCGCCTATGCCGGCAAGAAACAGAGACAGCCGGTAGAGGTTCATATCTCCTTTATGAATTCCGCGGACAACAATCTGGGTATGCCACTTCCGGCAGGGGTGATACGGCTGTATAAAAAAGACGCCGCTGAAAGTCAGCAGTTCATCGGCGAGGATTCAATCGTGCACACGCCGAAAGATGAGAAGGTGATACTGAAGGTTGGAAAGGCCTTTGATATAGTGGTCGAAAGAACACAAACTGATTTCAAACAGATTACATCACGACTGTTTGAGTCGGAATGGAAGATTATCCTGAAAAACCACAAGGCGGAAGACATTACCGTGAACATTGTCGAACCGATATACGGAAACTGGGAAATCACTGACAACAGTCATCCCTACCGGAAGGTCGATGCTTTCACGGTTCGCTTTAATGTTCCTGTTGCCAAAGACGGTGAAGTGACTGTTTCCTATCGGGCGCGTCTGGGGATTTAAGGATTCTTGCCTTGCAAGATAAACTGTGATAGATGAAGCTGCTTGAAGAGACACATGTAAAGGATTTTACCGAATCGCATGGTTGATGGATATAATCGAACCATAAATTACCTGAGGGTTTCGATCACTGACAGGTGTAACCTACGGTGCATCTACTGTATGCCCAAAGAGGGGCTTTCATTTATCGGTCATGAGGATATTCTCCGGTATGAAGAGGTTCTCAGAGTCGTCAATGCGGCCGTAAAAAGCGGTATCGTAAAGGTCCGAGTTACGGGCGGTGAACCTCTGGTTCGCCGCGGGGTGGTGGATTTTCTCACCGAGCTCGTCGCAGTCAAGGGTCTTCGGGACATAAGTCTCACCACGAACGGTATACTGCTTGAAGAGCTCGCCGTACCTCTTTTTGAAGCGGGTATCCGCCGCATCAACGTAAGTCTCGATTCCCTGATCCCTGAAAAATACAAAAACATTACCCGCGGCGGCAACCTTGATCGTGTGCTTCGTGGTATTGAAACGGCACATCGTGTGGGATTTGCGCCGATAAAGATCAATATTGTGGTAATCCGCGGTTTCAACGATGATGAGGTGGAAAACTTTGCCGGACTCACGCTGGAGCGCCCCTACCAGGTGAGATTTATAGAATATATGCCCATCGGTGGAACTATGGAGGAACAGTTTACCTATTTCTCAAATGATGTGGTCATAAAAAAATTGCAACGGATACACACACTGGTTTCGCTCGGCGGAAACGGAGGTGTAGCCCAGGGCCCGGCGCACGTAGTCAAAATTGAGGGTGCCCGGGGCGAGCTGGGCTTCATCAGTGCCATGAGCCATCAATTCTGCGCATCCTGCAACAGACTCCGTTTGACTGCGGATGGCAATTTGAGAGCCTGTCTCTTTTCCGATGAACCGTCAGTGGACTTGAAAACCCCTTTGCGGGAGGGGTGCAGCGATCGTTATTTGCAAGCGCTTATTAATGATATTATCAGTAAAAAGCCCAAGTCATACGAGGTTTCTTCTTATCGCACATCAAGGAAGAAGTGTGTGAGAGGCATGTCCGCAATCGGCGGGTAGTGTGTAAACAATACAGAGATCACGGGCGGGGAATACCCGCTCATCAGTATGTGAAATACTCTGGTACAAAGAGTGAGTTAACACCATGGGCCGGGATGAAGAAATAGTCAAATCCTACGAAGGGTGGCTTGGATCATCCGCAGGTGCCTGGGCCGACAGACGGGAGTGTGAGCTTATAATGTCACTTCTTCAACCGCGGATCGGTGAGCGTCTGCTCGATGTGGGATGTAAAACAGGTCATCACCTTGCCCATTTCAAGAGGAAAGGTTGTACAGTCACCGGTGTGGAGACATCTCCCGTTATTCTCGAGGCGGCACGAAAGAAAATGGGAGAACAGGCCGATCTTTACCGGGGCGACTGTGATGACCTTCCTTTTTCGGATAATGAATTCGATATCGTAACAATGATCACGTTTCCCGAAAAGGCAGTCGACATCCGCAAAGCCGTCAGCGAAGCCATACGGGTCAGCAGAAATCGGGTCTTTCTGGGCGTATTGAATCGGATGTCTCTGTCGGCGCCGAGTCTGAGAAAGGCGGGATCGATTTGTGCGCCGATAGAATCGGTCTCGTATTATTTTGGCCCATTCAGTCTTATCAGAATGGTAAAGCACATTATGGGCGATATCCCTGTTCTATGGGGGAGCGTGATTTTTTTACCCCTTTCCTGGTACCCTGCTGCGGGACTATACGAAGAGAAAATCCCACTGCTGAAGAATCCCTTCGGAGCCTTTGTAGGGATCTCATTTCCCGTTGTTTTTTCCCGGAGAACGCTCCAGAAGCCGATCAAAAATTCTTTAAAGACACCCCTGCGGGGAAGTGACCACGTGCCCGGTACGGCAACACGGGAAATAAAGCAATGATCAAAGAAGCACTACTCTACGAAAAATTGTCCGATGATCGTCTGTGCTGTCATCTCTGTGCACACGAGTGTATCATTGCTCCCTCTCGCAGAGGGATCTGCGGCGTAAGGGAAAACAGGGGGGGTGCCCTTTACACGCTGGTTTATGGGAAGGTGATTGCGGAAAATGTCGATCCCATTGAAAAGAAGCCCTTCTTTCATGTGTATCCCGGATCACGATCGCTTTCAATCGCCACGGTGGGTTGTAATTTTCGCTGCACCTTCTGTCAGAATTACTCCATTTCACAGATGCCGAGGGATGAAGGGACAATTGTGGGGAACGAACGCACACCGGAGTCGGTGGTACGGAGAGCCGTTCAAGATGGTTCACGAACCATCGCGTATACCTATACGGAACCAACTATTTTTTTCGAATTTGCCTCTGATGTGGGTTCAATTGCAAGAGAGAACGGAATCGGCAACGTCATTGTGTCGAACGGCTTCATGTCCCAGGAATGTATTGAGCTGATGCCCCCCTTCCTCGATGCCGCCAATATCGATCTTAAATCATTCAGTGACAATTTTTACAGAACATACTGCGGGGGGCGGCTTCAACCGGTTCTGGACAGTCTGAAAAAACTGAAGGATCTGGGTATCTGGCTGGAGATAACCACGTTGATTATTCCGGGTCTTAATGACAGCGATGCAGAGCTGCGGGATATCGCTCAGTTTGTTGCCTCGCTGGGGGTGGAGACCCCCTGGCATATCAGCCGCTTCCATGGTCAATATAAAATGTCGCAGATACCGTCGACTCCCCGCGCAACACTCCATCGGGCATGGAACATCGGGAAAGAGGCGGGATTGAAATACGTCTACCGGGGAAATATCCCCGGTGACGGGGGGGAAGACACCTTCTGCAGTTTCTGCGGTTATCTCCTGATCGAACGACATGGATTCACCGTCAACCGGATAGACCTGAAAGGGGGTTTCTGTCCGCAATGCGGCACACCCCTTGACGGTATTTTATAATGCAGTGTCCTGAACAAGGGTACACGTATTACTCAGTTTTTTTAGAATTGGTCAGATGAACAGAACGGAGGGGACGACAGACTTCAGCAATTGACTGCAGCGGGGAATAGTAGCACGCGAGGAAAAACAATGAAACTGTTTCTCACAGTATTTGCGACCGTTTTTATTGCCGAAATTGCGGACAAAACACAGCTTGCCACCATGCTCTATGCATCGGGGGCGCAGAACAACAAGGTGGTAGTGTTTCTGGGATCCGCTCTTGCACTTGTGGCGGCTTCGGCACTTGCGGTCTTTGTAGGCGCGGCGCTTTCTCAGTTTATAAACGAGAAAATTATGGTGAAGGTTGCCGGAACGGCCTTTATAGCCGTGGGACTTTGGACTATTATCCGGGCATGAGAGAACCCTTAGGGTGCTGATTCCTCGTCCCACATAATTTCTTCCTCATCGTAGGTTTCCGCCAATGTCTCACGAGCGCGGGACAGACAGTTCTCCGGAACGAGAATTTGCACATCTCCGAGACCATTGATGGTCAGTCCGTAAATCGGGCCGACCGCCTCGTACTCCAGTTTTACAGGAATACCTTCGGTCTCAAGTCTTCCAAGAATAATATTCGCATTTACCATTCCCGGTGCATGGCACACGACCTTCCAAAATGCATCTTTCATACTTAATCCTGATTCGTTGCTTTTTATTCAACCACTACCTTCAGAAAGGCGTCTCCAAAGGTTTTATCACCCAAATGTCCTGCAATCCCGGCCAGTCTGACGGTCTGGCCGTTGCTTATTCCCGGGGGGATTGTCACCGTAAAAAGCATTTTCTTAAACCCGTGGGGGATGCTGATTGTTTTTTTCGTTCCCGTCAAGGCTTCTTTTTCAGTGATTACCATTGTTCCGTAAAAGTGATCCCCCCTGCCTGTCGTTTTGATTACGCGAAGCCGCGGCGATCGCCCCTTAACCGTTTTTTGACGAATCTTTGACACTGCCCCGGTCTGGGGGAATAGTTGAAATACTTTTAAAAACACCATTCCTACCGCGAAACCGCCGATGTGAGCCCACCATGCAATAGTACTTGCATGGGCATCGGCAAGAGACGCGCTCAAGAACTGAAAAAGAAACCATATCCCTAAAAACACTGCAGCGGGGATCTCCACAAAGAAGGGAATAATGATAATGGGAATCAGTGTCAGAATTTTCGAGCGGGGATAGGTGATGAAATAGGCCCCCATCACGCCGGCGACGGCGCCGCTTGCGCCTATGGTGGGCACCTGCGAATAAAAATTAAAGAAAAGATGCGTCAATCCTGAAACCCACCCGCAGAGAAGATAGAACACCAAATAGCGCAGCGGACCAAGCGTGTCTTCCACATTATCTCCAAAAATGTAGAGAAACCACATATTGCCCAGAAGATGCCAAAACCCTCCGTGGAGAAACATAAATGACAAAAGGGCCAGGGCTTGTTCGCCGAAGCTGAAGTGCATGCCCAGTTCCGGTATGGTGTAGCGGGCGGGTACAAGACCGTAAGTAAAGATAAAGGCGTCAAGTTCACGCAAATGTCCCAGCTCAATGATTCCTGCAAGAACATTGACCACAATCAGCGTTATATTGACAACGGGATAATTTTTGGAGCGTATTGTATCGCGAAGGGGAATCATGATGTCGTTACGCGAGTAGTTCCGGTATAGGGCAATGAAATATGCATACGCTCCTCCCTTTTCTGTGTCGAGGCGCAGGGAACGGACAATACCTGTACGCAAACGGGCATTGTCACAGCAACGATTGCGTATTGCAAATAGCAGCAATCGTTACCTGATGGCACTCTTACGATCCCGCGGCAGTGGAAACCAGGAGTTTCTGTCCAGGATAGATGGGTTTTCCGTTCGAAATCTTGTTGAGGGTGCGAAGTCTTTCTACGGAGAGCCCGTATTTCCTGGCGATACCATAGAGACTATCTCCACGCTTGACCACATGATATCGCGCCTTTTGCAGCTCTACTCGTTCTGTCTTGTCTGCTCTTATGGCCTGGGCCTCCTTTACTACGGACCCCATTTTTTGTTGCAGTGCGTCCACTTTTCTGGCCAGCAGATCGAGTTGCTGTACCATGGTCCCCCCAGTTCCGGCGGCCTCGGTAACGGTTTCCTTGAGGGCATTTTTTTGTGCCTGCAATGCGACGGAAATCCGCCCTTCCAGTCCCTCAAGGCCTGACACCCGCGATTCAATGCGTTCAATACGCTCACTAAGGGCGGTGAAATCAGCTGTTGAGATATCGTTCCCCCCTGATGATGACAGCAGGGCGACGATGACGATCACTACGAGAACGATTGCGCCTCCGATATAGAGCGTTTTGTTCTGAAGAGTGAAAGAAGATCGAGGCTCATCGTCGTCGAAATCCTGTTCTATTTCCTCCGTCTCTCTGTTTACAGTGTTGGCAAGTTCGTTAATATCGATATCCGGATCTTTGTCCATATGCACTTCCTTTCATATGAAAATTTTGTCGATTATAGACAAGAGAAGGCAGGAGGTCAAGGTATGGAATTGTCCCATCCGGCAAGGTATGGAGCACGGCCCGGCAAAAAGGTTTTTTGCCGGGCCGTCGCAACATCGATATCGGTCCCTGTCTCTATAATGAATCTGTTCCGCAGGCAAAAAGAGAAACAGGGTCCATTGGTTTTTTACACGCTGATTTTATCCAGAGGCGTAATGCCGGCAGCTGCCATTGCCATCTCCTCGTATTTCTTGAGGGGGGATTCTGCAAGCACCATCATTTTCTGTGCCGCCATGGAGCCTTCAGCATGGACGGTCGTGATTTCATGAAAGGCCGATTCATGGGAACAGATATGACGCATGGTTTCGTGGATCATCTTCAGGCGATCAAGGGTGTTGTACTTTTCCGATCCTCCCAGATAATGCTCCAGATAATCGTGAATATCCGGATTCTCCCAATCCTTTTTGTCAGGTGAAGTGGCAATAATGCCACCGGAAATATCCTGAATAAGTTCTACGAACGCATGATATTTACTGGCGAAATGAAGCTTTGCCATATTGGCAATCAGCGGATTGGGCACGGCGATATCGCCGTACATGACGGGCTCCTGGGCCGCCGCATTTGTCAGCGCTCTCAGTGTCTCTACATAGGCGGCAATATCGGCCAGTTTGTCTTTTATATGGCCCACTTTGTCCAATCCGTTGTATTTGGCCATTGCCACGCCGCAGCCTGCCATGACTTCAACGGAGGGTACTTTGTAGCTGATTGCCGTGAAACGATGGAATGTGGCGAAGGTGTAGGCAAGCAGCATGGAGAATTGCCATTCGCCGCACATGAATACCCGATCCCAGGGCACGAAGACGTTGTCGAATACGATCATTGCTTCCGTCAGTTCCCGCACAGGACGGTCGGCATGGAATTCGTGATCTGACCAGGCGCCGCGCCCGCCACGGCAGATAAAGGTAACCCCTTCCGTATTCGCCGGGATGGCAAAACTTAAAGCATAATCCGCTTCGTTTTCGCGCATTTGGCGGGTAGGCACTACGATAATTTCATTGGCAGCCGGTGCACTGGTGATGTGGATCTTGGCACCCTTGACCACAATGCCGTCTTTATTTTTGTCGACGACGTGCAGGTAATAGTCGGGGTGCTTCTGCTTGGCCGGTTCCTTTGAGCGATCGCCTTTGACGCAGCTTACAGCCCCGCAGGTATGGAGGTCGTTTTTTCGCAGGTGCTCAAGAAAATTTCTGGCATTTTCCTGATACTCTTTTTTCCCCATCTGGCCGGCGACGACAAAGGCTGCATTCAGGCAGTCCGTGCCGATATCCTTGCCGAAAGGAAGACTCCCGATAATTTTAATCGATGTCTGAATCATCTTGGTGCGATTTTTTAAGTCCTCCACGGTGTGGGGGGTGATAAAGAGTCGATTTATCGGTTCCCCCGTTTCAGGGTGAGGTGCCACGAAAAGATCCCGCACCTCCGGATTTTCCGATGCCGTCAGCTCATATCCTCCGGCTATGGTATCGCAGGTGATGCCTAGAATCGGGTGTTTTGTAATATCATCCACCTTTTCTCCGCGGATATACACCCGCCTTCCATCGCGCAAACTGTCCTTGTACTCTTTGGGGGTACGAATTCCCATGGTATGTCCTCCTTTGTAGTGTTAGGTAATTATTTTAAAACAATGCACGTCATTATGTTGTTTTCTGTTGCAGAAAATACGAGCATTGTAACCGCATACCGTGTTGAACACAACATGAAACTTTACGCCTGCACAAAACGGGAATCTTCCACTGCCATGAAATATTCTCTTCTACAATCACGCTCGATTTGACTTTGCCGATTGTGTTACAATACAGTATGAACATAGGTACGAGTGATTATCAAGGAAAAAGGTGGATAAATCAATGAAGCGCTATCATCTGGCAGAGCTTTCAGATCAGCCTTGGTGCCCAAAGCTTCTTCTCGATAGCGCCACCGATTTTCTTCAATATTTTGAGAATTTGAGTAATGTATTTGGCTCATCTGTCCCCTACCTTCGCCGGGCACTGGAAAAATCGGGCACACGGCGGATACTTGATCTCTGTTCAGGTGGCGGTGGGCCGTGGCCGGGCCTCTATCAACGTTTTCAAAAAGAGGAGTGTTTCCCCCTCTCTGTGTGTCTCACCGACAAGAATCCGAACATTGAATCGGTTAAAATCTGCAACGCTTCATCCAACGGTCTTCAATACTACCCACGGTCCATCGATGCGATTAAAATTCCAGGGAATCTTGATGGATTCCGGACCTTTTTTAATGCCGTCCATCATTTTTCTCCCGATGAGGTGCAGATGATACTCAACGATGCAATACGTAAAAACCGGGGTATCGGAATTTTCGAAGCAACTGAACGAAACGTTCTTGCCATATGCCAGATGATTTTTGTGCTTCCCCTCATAGTGCTTACCCTGACACCGCTTATTCGCCCTTTTCGGCTTTCACGGTTATTCTGGACTTACATTTTGCCACTCCTGCCGCTTATCATTACCTTTGACGGCATAATCTCATCGCTTCGCACTTATTCAATCCATGAGTTGGAAGGAATGATCTGCAATCTGGATCTGAACCATTATACATGGGAAATCGGGCAGGAAGACGTGAAAGGTCTCCCCAGAAAAGTCACGTATCTGATTGGATACCCATCAGAACAGGGGGTGGGGCAACCCGCAAAAGCATCTTCCCGCCGATATGATGATCCTTTTGTTGCTGAGCCATCAATATTTCGGGATGGATAATATTTCGCCAATAGTATAAAATATGCTATTCATAAGAGACGAATTATTTGAAAGGAGACACGGCATGGCAGTGGTGCAACCAAAGGGCGAAAAGATGCGGCAGGCAATCAAGGTAATTTCGGACAAACTTGAAGAATCGGACAGTCCCTCTCTCTCAAAGCTCATTCAGCAGTCGGGACAAGAATTCAATCTCTCTCCCATGGAAGAGGAGTTTCTGCATAATTTTTTCAAGGAAAGCAGAGAGAAGGGTTAATTGGGGATAAAGGTATCCAAGCAAGCAAGAGGGAACATTTTTAATCATGGAGGTGAAGCGAATTCCGTTCTGGAAACAAAAGACCCTCGCCGACATGACCGCGGAGGAATGGGAGTTGCTTTGCGACGGCTGCGGGCGATGCTGTCTCCATAAAATAGAAGACCCAACGACAGGTTGTGTCTTCTACACGGCTGTGGCGTGCCGCCTCCTGGATATCAAAAGCTGCCGGTGTCGCCACTACACAAATCGTCGCCATTATGTCCCATACTGTATCTCCTTAAGCCCGGATTCAGTCGATGCATTCCGATGGCTGCCGTCGAGTTGCGCCTATCGCCGCCTTGCCGAAGGCAAGGACCTCGAATGGTGGCATCCGCTGGTATCGGGCGATCAGGAAACTGTTCACCAGGCGGGGATATCGGTCCGTGGGCTGGCCATATGTGAGGATTTCATTCATCCCGAGGATCTCAGGCAGTATATGTCCATGTTTATTTTTGAGGCTTTTCCCTTTGAAAATGCTGGTGGAAAAGGGGCTTGATACATGCATATCTCCGGGATGCTGTCGCAAGGGAAAGGGATTGCCCCTGTCGTATCTGTGGTGATCCCCTTAAAGGGCCGTCATATTTTCAGCAAGACATTAAACAGGGCACAATAACGGGGGGGGTCGTTCAGGTGACTGATCAGAACTATTCCTTTTGCACAGATCCAGACGTTGCCGTGACCGAACGCGTTATCCCCCTCTCTGATGGTGCGGCTCTTAAGGTAATCGACTTTACCCCTCCACAGGGCGATCAGAACGGACCCATTGTGTGCTTTGTTGCAGGCTGGATCTCGGAAATCAACGGCTGGGAGGGTGTCCTTAAAGAACTCACTCCCCGATACAAAACTCTTTATGTTGAATCCCGTGAAAAAAAGAGTGCCCGTATCCCGCAGCGGAGGAATATTGAATTTTCAATTTCCCGCATGGTGGATGACATTCACGAAATTCTCGAAGCGACAGTTCCCTATGATCGGTCTTTTGTGTTTGTGGGCAGTTCTCTGGGATCAACGACTATTCTCGATTATCTGAGCCGGGGTTTGCGGTGTCCCGCACTTACCATCGCCATTGCGCCGAATGCGGAATTTCGCATTCCAGCGTGGGCCTTTTTTGTTGCACGAGGCATTCCCCCCGGGGCCTACACCTTCGTCAAGGGATTCATAAAATGGTATCTCGGTACCTTTCGCATCGATAAAACGAAGGAACCGGAGCAGTTGAAAAAATACGAAGGCACTCTCGACGGAGCGGATTTCCGAAGGTTGAAGGCAAGCGCACTCAGTATGAAGGGGTACAGTGTGCGGCCGAAACTCCCCTTGATTACCTCTCCCGTGGTCATTGTAGGAGCACTGAGCGACCGGCTTCATAATGCGGAAGAGGTGAAAGAAATCGCACAGTCCATACCAGGCGCTCAACTGGAAATAATGGAAAGTAACCGCGCCACGCACAGCCGCGAAGCCGGTCTCTTCATTGTCGAACGCCTGGAAGTCCTTTGAATCGGCAAAACGGATACATCTTTTGCCTCAGATGTGCATCTGCCAGTGAACATAAAAACCGACTTGCGCCGCGCCTTTTCCGTTTTCCTCAATGGTTTGACCTTCAAGGGCAAGAACCGAAGCGGTAACATCAGCCAACCATATCATCGCACCAGCCTGCACCGTGCCATAAGGATTCAAAACACCGGAGGTAAACGGCATACGACTAATAACGCGCTCCGCTCCTCGATATGAAAATCTATATATCCAGATCTTTTAGTCGAGTTGATATGGTCTTGCAATTTACTCATCATTACTCCATCGGAAAATAATGGGGCCGCGGCTGAGCTGCGGGCCGAAGAATATTTTAATTTTCAGAGGGACTGAAGATCAAGTCGCGTGTTTGTCCGCCGTAGGCGGCGACACGCGGTGAAAGTCGCGGCCCCGTTCATCCCGACCGTCTGCGGCGAGAAAAACGAGTCCGGCAGAACGCAGTTGTTCTGTTCAATTATTCATAATGAATCCACATTCGGATAACCTTCACTGTTTTTTCATTCTCAATTACTTCATAGACTAACCGATGCTGGATATTGATACGACGGGAATAAGCACCAGCCAAATCTCCCACAAGCTTTTCATAGAAAGGCGGCGTTTGATAAGGATTGTCTCGCAGGACCTCAATAAGTTGTTCAGCCTTTGCCTTAAGGCCGGAGGCAGATAATTTTTTCGCGTCATTTTGCGCTTGTTTTGTAAAAACAACCTTGTAATTTACCAATCGAGTTCCTCTTTGCAATCCTCAACAGGTGTTGCCAGACCTTCACGAATTGACTCGCGCATGCCCGGGATGTTTAGTAGGTACATTGTTTCTTGGATTGCTTGCCAATCGTCCTCAGACAACAGAACGGCATTCCCTCTTTTACTCGTAATTACAACAGGTTCATGAGACAATGCTGTTTGGCCAATCAGACGATAAAGTTTCGATCTTGCCTCAGTGGCTGATAAAGTCGGCATAAATCACCTCAACGTATTTTTAGATAACGTACGATAATACGTACGCTTTGTCAAGGTATTTGTAGCATAACGTCTCGGTTGATGGGCGCGGAGGGTAACAAGACCCCCGCTAATGCGAGTTAAATATCAATTATCCAAAAAAGAGGAAGCCGCATTACCCTCCGCGTCCTCTTCAAACCGATTGTTCGAAACCATGATTTTCTTACAATACTTTTTCAAAAACCATGGTGGCTTGAATTTTATCTCCGCTCAAGAATCCCTTTGAGCCTGATGAGGTTGTGGAAATAGTATGAAGCCTATACCCTTTGGCTACCTGTTTGTTAATGGCTGCTTGTAAGTTCGTGAGGCTTGATCCGCCTGAACCAGTTCCTGCCAATTTCTCTGTTAAAACGACCTGTGTAACAATATACATGTCTCCAGCTTTTCCCTGCGCTGCAATTTCGCCTGCGTCAAATCCAAATCCTGCCATGTTGTTCTCCTTGTTTTTGTTATTTCTAACATTTAACCCGGGCGGCCACCCAAAATCCCCCACCTGTGGCCACTTGAAAATCCCCCACCCAGCGGCTGCTTTTAAGCGCTGAAAACAGGTTTTCAAAAGTAACTTCACAAACGGTCGGCAGAACGTTACAGAC
>Ga0272444_10002283_pt1 | contig 17799 bp, 18 predicted proteins | sample SSMForm13_FD_201033 | JGI IMG/M metagenome (GOLD analysis project Ga0272444, IMG submission 201033) | Marine sediment archaeal communities from Little Sippewissett salt marsh, Falmouth, MA, United States - SSM-Form-13 | ecosystem: Environmental > Aquatic > Marine > Wetlands > Sediment ... | reverse complement strand
TCGGCTACGCCGTCGCGGCGGTCGTGGCCCTGTTCCACGACGTGCTGATTACGCTGGGGATCTTCTGCATGACGAACCTGATCCCCGGGCAGTTTCGGGAAATCAACCTGCCGATTATCGCCGCGCTCCTGACGATCATCGGTTACTCGCTCAACGATACCATTGTTGTCTTTGACCGAATTCGCGAGAATCGGCGTCCGGGCAAAGGAACGTTTCTGAAAGTGGTCAACGCCAGCATCAACCAAACGCTAAGCCGGACGATTATTACGTCGGCTACGACGTTTCTGGTGGTCTTGTCGCTGTTTCTGTTCGGTGGTTCGGGGATCAATGATTTCGCGTTTACGCTGCTGATCGGCATTGTCGTGGGCACCTACTCGTCGATCTTCATTGCCAGCCCGGTGCTGCTGTGGTGGCATGGGCGGAGCCAGAAAAAGAAAACGGCGGGAAGCTGGTAGCAACTCGCAACGAGAAGCGGAGAGTCTCGACGATGAACTTAAAGGCCGTGGCGTTGTTGATCCTGGTCGTGCTCGCCTTGGGGGCGGGCATTGCCTTTTTCGTTGTGTATCAACAGCGGCAAGCGGAGCTGAAAGCCCAACAGCAGTTGCTCCAGGCGGAGGCGTTGATCGAAGCGGGTTCCCACGAGCAGGCCGTCGGCCTGTTGATCGACCTTCGGCAGCGCCATCCCAAATTCGCCGGGATGGCGCAGGTGGTGTTCGACCTTGCGGCGGCTTATCGTCATCTGGACCCGGATCAGGCGATCCACAGTTGGCAGGAGTTGCTGTCGAAGTACCCGGACAGCCCGAGCGCGGCGGAGGCTCGCCGCTTTATCGCCCAAGTGGCGATCGATCAGGGGAAGATGGATTTAGCCGAAGAGCATTTGCTGGCGCTAAAGAATTCGCGGCGTCCGGGCGTGCGGGCGGAGGTTCTTGCGGGTCTGGGCCGAGTGGCCGAGGCTCGGGGGCAGATCGATGAGGCGCGGGCGCGCTATGAAGAAGTGGTCGATCAGTACGGCGGCGAGCCGGCTGCGGGGGAAGCGATGGATTTGCTGAGCCGGCTCAACACCGATCTGTTTCTTTCGCCCCGCGTGACGGAGTTCTCCCAGCGCTACGAGATTTTGCCGGGTGACAGCCTGATCGTCATCGGGGCGAAATTCGACACGACCGCTTATCTGATCCGGGAGATCAACAGCCTGTCGGGCAGCGGATTGCGGGCGGGCACGCGCATCACGGTGCCCAAGCCGGGAGGCGTGCGTCTGGTCGTCGATAAGTCGGAGAAGCGCCTTTACGTTTACAGCCAAATGGAAGGCACCGAGGGGAAATTCCTGAAGCGGTATCCGGTGGGCGTGGCCAAATACGCGGAGCGGACGCCGCCGGGGCTTTACCTGATTGAAGACAAGTCCATCGATCCGACCTGGTATCCGCCGGACGGTGGCGTGATTCCTGCCGGCGATGCCCGAAACGCGCTGGGCTCCCGCTGGATGGGATTCACGCAGGGCGGGCGAGACACCAGTCTCGGCATTCACGGCACCAACGATCCCTCAACCATCGGGACCAACTCCAGCGCCGGCTGCATTCGGATGCACAACAGTGACGTCGAGCAGCTGTTCATGATCGCGCGGCAGGGGACCGAAGTCGAGATCGTCGAATAAAATTCTCAACCTAATCCGGTCAAGCGGAGAGACAGGCACTTCGACGGCCCCGGCGGCCGGGCGGCGGTGGCTGTTGCCGAATCCTGGTAGACGGAGTGAAACATGATTGTGAAGCTGGGAGTTCCTAAAGGGAGTTTGCAGGAATCGACGTTCCACCTGCTGCGCAAGGCGGGCTATCGGATCTCCGCCTCGGGGCGTTCCTACTATCCGACGGTGGATGATCCGGAGTTGCGGCCGATGCTGATTCGGGCGCAGGAAATCGCCCGGTACGTCGAGGAAGGCGTGCTCGACGCGGGGATCACGGGTAAAGACTGGGTGGAAGAGAATGAATCGGACGTGGTCGAGGTGGCTTCGCTGGTTTACGCCAAGCAGGAGTTGCGGCCGGTGCGCTGGGTGCTGGCCGTTCCGGAGGATAGTGGCATTCATTCCGTGAAGGATCTTCAGGGCAAACGGATTGCGACCGAGTTGGTTCAGGCCACGCGGCGATACCTGGAGCGCAACGGGGTGAAAGCCGAGGTTGAGTTTTCGTGGGGCGCCACGGAGGTCAAGGTGCCCGACCTGGTGGACGCCATCGTGGAGCTGACCGAAACGGGCAGCTCCCTGCGGGCGAACAAGCTGCGAATTGTCGACGAGGTCATGCATTCCACTACGGTGTTGATCGCCAATCAAAGCGCGTGGGAGGACGCCGGAAAACGGCGCAAGATCGAGAACATGGCCCTCCTGTTGCACGGAGCGCTTCAGGCCGAGGCGCTGGTGGGCCTGAAGATGAACTGCCGCCGGGAAGATGTTTCGGCGATCGTCGAGATTCTTCCAGCGCTTTCCAAACCGACCGTTTCGCCCCTGTTTGGGAAGGACGAGTGGATCTTTTCGGAGAAATTCTGGGAAGAACATCGATGTCCCTCGATGTTCGCCCTCGAAGTCGTGTTGGAAGAGCGTCAAGTGCGGGAGATGATTCCGGAGCTCAAGCGGCGGGGCGCCGAAGGGATCATTGAATACCCGCTGAATAAAATCATTCAGTAAGACTGCGGAAGGAACACCCGTTTGAGCAGCAAGGAGAAGGAGGGATGCCTTCTCCGTTTCATGTTCGAGCGGAAGAGTGGAGGACGACCATGATTATCGTAATGGAGCATCAGGCGGACAAGAGGCATATCGACCGCGTGATTGAAGAGGTCCGCCGGTTGGGGTACACGCCGCACCCGATCTTTGGGACGGATCGCACCGTCGTCGCCTGCGTTGGAGACGAGCGGGGCAAAGACCGCATTCAGACGCTGGACGGCCTGCCGGGAGTGGAGGCCGTTGTCCCGATTCTGAAACCCTTCAAGCTGGCCGGTCGCGAGGCCAAACCGGAGAAGACGGTGATCGACGTCGGCGGGGTCAAGATCGGCGGCAAAGAGATCGTCGTGATGGCCGGGCCGTGTTCCGTGGAGAATCGGCAGCAGGTGCTGGACACGGCCGAGGCAGTGAAGGCCGCCGGCGCGAAGATTCTGCGAGGCGGCGCGTTTAAGCCTCGAACCTCGCCCTACGATTTTCAGGGCATGGAAGAGGAGGGCCTCAAGCTGCTGGCCGAAGCCAGGGAAAAGACCGGATTGAAGATCATCACCGAGCTGATGGACGCCCATCATTTGGAGCTAGTCGAACGGTACGCTGACATTATTCAGATCGGGGCGCGCAACTCGCAAAACTTCTTTCTCCTCAAAGCCGTCGGCAAGAGTGCCAAACCGGTGATGTTGAAGCGGGGGATGTCGACGACGATCCGGGAATTCCTGATGTCGGCTGAATATATTCTCGCGCAAGGGAATTACAACGTTATCCTCTGCGAACGAGGCATTCGCACGTTTGAAACCTATACACGCAATACGCTCGATTTGAACGCCGTTCCGGTGGTTCAGAAGCTGTCTCATCTGCCGATTTTTGTCGATCCAAGTCATGGAACGGGACGTTGGGACATTGTGGCGCCGATGAGCAAAGCGGCGCTGGCCGCGGGCGCTGATGGATTGATCATAGAAGTGCACACAAAGCCGGGCGAAGCGGTTTCGGACGGCGCCCAATCGCTCAAACCGAGCAAATTCCGAGAACTCATGGACGACTTGCGGGCCTTGGCCGTACCGCTGGGCCGAGAAGTCGCCCCGGCGGAAGCCGAAGCCTGAGTCCTTTGGGAGAGGGCTTTCGACGGGACTTCGAAGCGCCCGGTTTTTCAGCGATCCAAACCGAAGGGCGGCCATGACCCTGCGAATTATCGGCGGCGAGCATCGGGCCCGCAAACTGTTCAGTTTAAAAGGCTGCGCTACGCGCCCGACTCCGGAACGAGTACGCGAGGCGTTGTTCAACATTTTGGGCACCCAAGTTGTGGATTGCCGCTTTTTGGATCTTTTTGCGGGAACCGGAGCGGTGGGCCTGGAGGCGTTGAGCCGGGGGGCGAGCCGGGTTACGTTTGTCGAGAACGCCGCGCCGGCTCTGGGGGTGTTAAAACGCAATCTGGAGCTGCTGGGAGGCCGGGAGCGGACGCGACTCGTTCGAGGCGATGTCTACACCTATCGCGGAGCCGGAGATGAGGACTTCATTTTCACCTCGCCCCCGTTCCCGGAAATCGACCGGATGAGTCACCTGGGGCGGAACTTGGGCGTCCAGGCCGCACCCGGCGCGTGGTGGATTTTGCAGCATCCTAAGCGTTATGAAATCAGTGGGATAGATGATACCTGGGAGAGGGTCGAGACTCGGATCTACGGAACGAATGCGCTCAGTTTTTTTAGAATTCAGAAGAATCCTGTCTCGCTTTGACAATGGGACGGGTTTTAATTATTGTATTTTGCTGATTTTTTTTGTATAAACTCTGGGATCTCGATAGAACCTTTTCTTGGCCTTGCCAGGATTCAGGCTATTCTCAGGGTAGCCCCTTTTTTTTGTGTGTTCAGGCCAAGGGAGGATTGCAGAGGCGAGCACGGATCTCTGCTGGAAGAACAATGAATCGTTGCGTCGTCTATCCAGGCACTTTCGATCCGGTGACCAATGGTCATATCGACCTGATTGAAAGAAGTCTGCGAATTTCCAGGAGGGTCATTGTCGGGATCGCGGCCAGCGAAGCGAAGGCGCCGTTGTTTTCGCTTCAGGAACGAGTTGCGTTCATGCAGGAGGCCACGCTTCATTTGGAGGGGGTGGAGGTCGAGCCGTTTGACGGGCTTTTAGTCGATTACGTGCAACAGAAGGGTGCGGAGGTCGTGCTTCGCGGCCTGCGGGCGACGTCCGATTTTGAGTATGAGCTGCAAATGGCGTTGGCTAACCGGCAGTTGTCGGAACAAGTCGAGACAATTTTCATGATGCCGTGCCAGGAGCATATTTTCATTTCTTCCCGGATCGTGAAGGCGGTGGCGGCATTGGGAGGAGACGTGAGAGCGTGGGTTCCGCCCGTTGTCCATCGGGCGTTGCAGGAACGCTATCCGATTCAAACAAAGATCTTGTCAGCGAAGACGAAGGAGGGGTAGGACTAATGCATACGATAGAGAAAATCAAGGCGAAGACTCGGCAAAGCATTCAAAAAATCGTTTTACCGGAGAGCACCGATCCCCGCATGGTGCAGGCGGCGGCCCAGGTGAAAAAAGAAGGCACCGCCGAGGTCACGCTGGTTGGGGACCCGGAAGCGATCAACAAAGTGGCCCGTGAGAGCGGCGTTTCGATAGACGGTGTTGAAATTCTGAATCATTTGCAGTCCGAGGCGTTCGAGGACTACGTCAATGAGTACGTCGAGATGCGCAAACACAAGGGGATGACGCCGGAGCAGGCTCGCGAAGTCATGAGCGATCCCTTGTTTTACGGTGCAATGATGATTCGCAAGGGCGCTCGGGACGGCATGGTGGCCGGCGCGGTGAACACGACCAGCAACGTGCTGCGGGCGACGATTCAAATCGTGGGTATGGCCCCCGGAGTCAAGACCGTTTCTTCCTGTTTTTTAATGATTTTGCCCGAGACCCTGGCGCATTTCGGCCATGCAGGAAATCTGATTTACTCCGATTCGGGCTGTGTGCCGAATCCGAATCCCGAGCAATTGGCCGATATCGCGATGGCCGCTGCGGGGTCGTTCCGAGAGCTGGTCGGCGCCGAGCCGATCGTGGCGTTTCTGTCGTTCTCAACTTACGGCAGCGCCAAGCACTCGGACATTGACAAAGTCAAAGCGGGAGTCGAGGCTCTGAAGCAGCGAAAAGTCGATTTCCTGTTTGACGGCGAAATGCAGGGTGATGCGGCGTTGGTGCCGGCCATCGGCGAGCGCAAGTGCAAGGGCAGCCCGGTCGCCGGCAAGGCGAACGTGTTGATCTTCCCCGATCTGGACGCCGGGAACATTGCATACAAGCTAACCGAACGGCTGGCGCAAGCCGAGGCGTACGGTCCGATCATTCAAGGGGGCGCTCTGCCGGTCAACGACTTGAGTCGAGGGTGCAGCGCGGGTGATATCGTCAATATGGTCGCTGTCACCGCGGCGCAAGCCATTGGAGCCAAAGCCAAGGGCTAGACTTTCGAGGGAAGGGAAACGCATGAAGATCCTGGTTCTCAACAGCGGCAGTTCATCCGTCAAATATCAATTGCTCGAAATGGATAACGAGCAGCTGATCGCTAAAGGCCTCGTCCAGCGGATCGGCAGCGAGAAAAGTTCGCTGACGCATAAGGCCGCGGGCCGCCCGGACAAGAAGATCAATCGACACATTCTCGACCATACGGAGGCCATCCACGTTCTTCTCGAAGTGTTGAAGGATCCCGAGGACGGCGTCATCGAGAATGCCGATGAGATTGTGGCCGTCGGTCACCGGGTGGTGCACGGCGGGGAAGCGTTCTCGGGCTCGGTGCCGATTACTCAAGAGGTTTTGGATACGATATACGATAACGTTGCACTCGCGCCGTTGCACAATCCGCCGAACATCAAAGGAATCGAAGCGTGCATGAGCGTTATGGCCAAAAGCCTTCAGGTCGCGGTTTTCGACACGGCGTTTCACCAATCGATCAAATCGGACGCTTTTCTTTACGCGCTTCCGTACCGGTTGTATGAGAAGTACGGTATTCGCCGGTATGGCTTTCACGGGACTTCCCACCGATACGTGGCCGAACGCGCCCGGGAGTATTTGAAGGACATCCCGCTGGATCAGCAGAAAATCGTGACGTGCCACCTCGGCAACGGGGCCAGTATCACCGCCGTGAAAGGCGGACAATCGGTTGACACCTCGATGGGGCTGACGCCGTTGGAAGGCTTGTTGATGGGAACGCGCTCCGGCGACGTCGATCCGGCGGCGATTTTGTACGTGATGGAGCATGAAGGGTTGACGCTGAGCGAAATCGATACCCTGATGAACAAGCGTAGCGGCCTTTACGGAGTCTCCGGGGTCAGTAACGACATGCGGGAGGTTCAGCAGCGTGCGGAGCAGGGCCTGTACCGGTGTATGCTGGCGGTAAAGATCTTCTGCTATCGAATCCGGAAGTACATCATGGCTTACGCCGGAGCCATGGGCGGTCTCGACGCGGTGGTTTTCACCGGCGGCATCGGGGAGAATTCGCCGCAGGTTCGCAAATTATCGGTGGCCGGCCTGGAGTTTGCCGGTATTTGTCTGGAGGAGGAAAAGAACCAGTCGACGCGATCCGAAGGGCCGGTCCACAAGCCGGATTCCAAAGTGCAGATTCTGGTGATTCCGACGAACGAGGAGCTGGTCATCGCCCGGGACGCTCGGGAGGTTTATATCGAGCACAACAAGGAAAGGGCCGCCTGAAAAGGGGGCGGACCGCCAGAATCGCCGGAAGTTTTCCCCCCTTCGGAAGAGTTACAAGGCGGTCGGGGGAGACGTTCTTTCGATCAATGAATCGGCGCTGTCCGATTGAATCCAAGAAACGCGAATTGAAGAAGTATGGTTGGGAGGTAGAACGCAAGTGGCTAATCCAAAAAGAAGAAAATCGAAGTCGAAGTCGAGAAAACACCGAACTCATTACAAGCTGACACGACCAATCCTGTCGTATAACGAACGCGAGGATGAATTCCATCTTCCTCACCGAATTAGTCCAAAGGGGACTTACAAAGGGGTTCAATACGTCAAGATTGAGGAATAAGCGCCGGTGAGTTCAGCCAGTCCATCTTCCAGTCCGTGTATCGCCCTGGACGCCATGGGAGGGGACGACTCGCCTCGGGCGATTGTCCGCGGAGTCGCCCTCTTGGGCGAAGACTTTCCCGGTCGGTTGCTGTTGGTCGGGGAGGAAAACGCCATTCGGGACAGCGGTCCGCTGCCGCCCTATGCGAAGATTGTGCACGCCGAGGAAGTCGTGGAGATGCACGAACCGGTCTCGGCCGCCCTGCGCAAGAAGCGCAAGAGTTCCGTGGCTGTGGCGGTGCAACAGGTGAGCGAGGGAAGCGCCCAGGCCGTTATCTCGGCGGGGCATACCGGAGCGTTCATGGCGTATTCGGTCACGACGCTTGGGCGACTCCCGGGCATTCAGCGCCCGGCGATTGCGACCCTGATGCCGACGGCGGGCGAACCCTGTATCCTGATTGACGTGGGCGCGAACGTGGATTGCCGTCCGGATTTTCTGCTGGATTTTGCCGTCATGGGCAAGGTGTACGCCGAGAAAATCCTCGGCCGGAGCGCTCCGCGCGTCGGCCTGCTGAGTATCGGCCAGGAGGAAGGCAAAGGCAACGAGTTGACGGCCGCGGCAAAGTTGCTGTTGGAGAAGGCCCCGCTGAATTTTATCGGCAACGTCGAAGGGCGGGATCTCCCCTCAGGCCAGGTGGACGTTGTCGTCTGTGACGGTTTTGTGGGAAACGTGATCTTAAAATTCGGCGAGGGGCTTTCGGAAATGATTTTCCAACAGCTCCAGATCGAATATGAACGCTTGAAGGAAGTGGCGCACCTCGGTTCGCAACAAGAAGAAGTATTCCAGCGCATGATGGCCAGCACGGACTATTCCGAATACGGCGGAGCGTTGCTGTTGGGGGTCAATGGGTGCTGCGTCGTTTGCCACGGGAAGAGTTCGCCGAAGGCCATCGCCAACGCGGTTCGAGTAGCCGTTCGCGCGATCGAGCGTCGAGTCACGGCAACGATTTCGGAGGAAGTCTGCGCCGTTCACGAAGGAGAGTGACCATTGAATAAACCGAGCATCTATGCGCGCATCACCGGTACGGGGTGTTATTTGCCCGAGCGGGTGCTGACCAACGAAGAACTGTCGAAAATGGTGGATACGACGGACGAATGGATCGTCAAGCGAACCGGGATCAAGACGCGGCACATTGCCGATCCGAGTGAAGCGACGAGCGATTTAGCGGCCGAGGCGGGTCGCCGGGCGCTGGCGGCCGCGGGCGTGAAGCCGGAGGAAGTCGATTGCATCATCGTGGGAACGTGTACGCCGGACATGTATTTTCCGTCGACGGGGTGCCTGGTGCAACATCACCTTGGGGCCAAGAACGCCTCGGCCTTCGACGTGTCGGCGGCCTGTTCCGGGATGATGTATTCGCTCTCGGTTGCGAATGCCTACATTTGCTCCGGGTATTATCAAACGGTTCTGGTCATCGGCGCCGACACCCTGAGCCGCCTGGTGGATTTCAAGGACCGTGCGACGTGCGTGCTGTTCGGTGACGGGGCCGGGGCATACGTGATGCAGCGATCCGAGAGGCCGGGGATTGAATACGTGGAAGTGGGCGCCGACGGCGATGAGTGGGACATTCTCACCATTCCCGCCGGAGGATCGCGCCTGCCTGCCTCGCATGAGACGGTCGAAAAGGGTCTCCACACCGTGCGAGCCAAGGGCCGGGAAGTGTTCAAGCTGGCGGTTCGCGTCATGGAAGAGTCGGTTGTCGGAGCACTCAATAAATGCGGACTGAAGCCGGACGATATCGATTTGCTGATTCCCCACCAGGCGAACCTGCGAATTATTGACGCCGGGCGGCAACGTCTCGGATTGCCGTGGGAAAAGGTGATGGCCAACATCGACAAGTACGGCAACACAACCGCGGCGACGATTCCCATCGCTCTGGATGAGGCGATTCGCGGCGGCCGGGCGAAGCCGGGCGATCGTGTGTTGATGGTATCGTTCGGCGCGGGATTTACGTGGGGGATTACAGTGGCCGTTCTCTAGGAGCGGTTTTGCTGGTCGGCATTGATTAAGGGATAAGTAAGAGATCAACGATGAATGTATTTCTATTTCCCGGGCAAGGATCGCAGAAAGTCGGCATGGGTGCCGACCTGGATCAGACGCCCCAGGGCCAGGCCGCGTTCGACAAGGCGCAGGCGATCCTGGGGTATGATCTGAGGGAGATCTGTGTCGAGGGTCCGGAAGACCGATTAAAAAGAACACTGTACACACAACCGGCGCTTTACGTTGTGAGTTGTATTCTCACCGACCTGATGGTCGAGAAGGGGATTCGGCCGGGGGCCGCCGCGGGCCATTCCGCCGGTGAATATGCGGCGCTTTATGCCGCTGGAGTGTACGACTTCGACACCGGTCTGGAGATTGTCGGACAGCGGGCGCAGCTGATGGACGTCTCCGGCGACGTGGCGGGCGGCATGGCGGCGATTATCGGCATGGCTCCCGAGGCGGTCGAGCGGTTGGTGGAAGAGCTGGCCGAAGACGGGATTTTAGGTGTTGCGGCTTATAACACGGATGGCCAAACGGTCCTCTCGGGAGAAAAAGCCCGAGTGGAGAAAGCCGCGGTTGAGGCGAAGGCACGGGGGGCGCGCCTGGCGCGCGTGTTGCCCGTCAGTGGAGCCTTTCATTCCAACTTAATGAAGGAAGCCGCAGCGTCTTTTGCCGAGACATTGACTTCGAAGGAATTTCGGGCTCCGTCAGCGCCGTATATTTCGAACCTGACCGGGCAGGCGGAGTCCGATCCGGAAGTGATCCGGCGGGGATTGGCGAAGTTATTGTTGAATCCGGTTCGGTGGACGGATTGTTTGCGAACACTGAGTTCGCTTAGTCCCCGGGTATATTATGAAGTGGGACCGGGTTCGGTGTTGGCCGGTCTGCTGAAGAAATTCAATCGGGAAGCAAATTCGGTCGGAATCGACCGATTGTCTCTTATAAGCGAGTTATCAAACGACTAATAATTGGAAACGTGGAAGGAGGTGTCGGGACGTTGTCGAACATTGAGGAGAAAGTAAAAGAGATTATCGTCGAGAAGCTCAAAGTCGATGCGTCTGAGGTGACTCCGGATAAGCATTTCACCCGGGATCTGGGCGCCGATAGTCTGGATACGGTGGAGCTGGTCATGGAGTTCGAGGAGAGCTTTGGGATCGATGAGATTCCCGAGGACGAGGCTGAGAAAATTCAGACCGTCGGGGATGCCGTCGAATACATTAAGCAAAAAGTCGGCTAAGGAACCGTTTCGTGTCGGGGAGCGTCGGCGCCGGAGAGGCGCATTGCCTCTCTGCCGTGAAAGGGTTGCGCCTGGAACAGGACGCAACGCAGCCGGGAAGGCTGCCCGGCCGAAGCGTCGGGCAAGTAAGAAAGAGGAGTGGAAAGTATGCGCAGGGTGGTAATCACCGGTGTGGGAGCGGTGACGCCTTTGGGCAACACGGTGGAAGAAACCTGGTCGGGATTGCTGACCGGTCGAAGCGGAGTCGCTCGAGTCGAGTGCTTCGATCCTTCGTCGTTTTCCAGTCAGGTTGCGGCCGAAGTCCGGGGATTCGATTCTTCGCTGTACATTGATCCGAAAGAATGCAAGCGAATGGATCGTTTTGTACAGTTTGCCGTTGTGTGTTCTCAAATGGCGGTCGATGACGCCGGATTGAGGTTCGAGAATTGCTCGCTGGAGCGTTGCGGAGTGTACATCGGTTCAGGCATTGGGGGCATTGCCACGATCGAACGCCAGAAGGAAGTGTTGATGGCGAAAGGCCCCCGAAGGATCAGTCCCTTTCTTATTCCGATGCTGATCATCAATATCGCCTCAGGGTTGGTTTCCATTCGTTTTGGAGTGAAAGGGCCGAATTCTTCCTGTGTCACGGCGTGCGCGACCGGCACCCACGCCATCGGAGACGCTTTTCGAATCGTTCAACGGGGGGATGCCGACGTTATGATCGCCGGCGGAAGCGAGGCGGCAATTACGCAGTTGGGATTCGGCGGATTTTGCAGCATGAAGGCCTTGTCGACCCGCAATGACGAGCCGGAGCGGGCTTCTCGGCCGTTCGATCGGGACCGGGATGGTTTTGTCATGGGCGAAGGCGCCGGAATCGTGATCCTGGAGAGCCTGGAGCACGCCCAGGCACGGGGAGCGAAGATTTACGCCGAACTGATCGGTTACGGTATGACCGGCGACGCGCACCACATTACGGCGCCGGCGCCGGAGGGCGAGGGCGCGCAACGAGCGATGCGGGCCGCCGTGCAGGATGCCGGACTGGAACCCTCGGACGTGGACTATATCAACGCTCATGGAACGTCCACGCAGCTCAACGACCGGTATGAATCCATCGCCATCAAGAAGGTCTTCGGCGAGCATGCTTCCAAACTGGTCGTCAGCGCTACGAAATCGATGACGGGACACCTCCTGGGGGCCGCCGGTGGCGTGGAGTGTATCGCCACGGCGCTTTCGCTGAAAAACGGTGTCATTCATCCCACGGTGAACCTGGAGAATCCGGATGAGGATTGCGATCTGGATTACTGTGCGGGCACAACCGCCCGCAAGGCGGATCTCGAGGTGGCGCTGAGCAATTCTTTTGGATTTGGCGGGCACAACGCGGTTTTGGCGATTCGGCGGTTTTCCGCCTGATTCGGCGGGAGGCGCGGAATTCGTTACAAGGCATGAAGAACGGGCCCTTCCTCCGGGGGAAGGGCTCGTTTCGTGGGACAAGTGGCGGACCGGGATAGCGATTGATTTGAAATCGGTTCCAAGTATAATGAAATGTTTGGACTCTGCCCTTGGTACCCTGCACGATCCAGGCGTATTTGAAATGGAGTTGGACAAGGATCGACAAACGGATTTGATCGCCCTGGCAAGCCGGCTTGGAATCGGCTTTGTCGATCTGGGTCTATTGCACCAATCCCTTCTTCACTCCTCCTATGTCAACGAACACGATCTGCCTGAGTTGGAAGGCAACGAGCGCCTGGAGTTTCTTGGAGACGCCGTGTTGGGCTTGGTGGTCACCGAGGAGCTGTATCGACGCTTCCGCGAAAAGCGCGAAGGGGAGCTGTCGAAGTTCAAGTCCGTGGTGGTCAGCCGGAAGGTGCTGGCCGAAAAGGCGAAGCAGCTGGATTTGGGGCGTTGGATCTGCCTGGGCAAAGGAGAGGAGCTGACTGGGGGCAGGAATCGCAGGTCGATTCTGGCGAATACGTTTGAGAGCGTGGTCGGGGCCATTTTTCTTTCAGGGGGAGTCGAGCGGGCGCGCCCGTTTATCCTTCAGCACTTGTATGAGGAGATCGACAAGGTCTCGTCCGGGCAAGGGCTTCGGGACTATAAGTCCGAGCTGCAGGAAAGAGTGCAACAGGAGGGCGGGAAGCTGCCGCGTTATCGAGTGGTAGATATCCAGGGCCCGGATCATGACAAATGGTATAAAATCGAGGTGCTTCTGGACGAAGTGGTGATCGGCGCGGGATCGGGGAAGAGCAAGAAGAGCGCCGAGCAGGCGGCGGCGAAGGAAGCGTTGCTGCGCATTCCAATTGACGAAATGCCGGAGGCCTGGAACGCCTAGCGGACCGGGCTGTCATTGCGGCGCCGCGATTGATCCGGGGAAGGATTCCTGCCTCCCGGCTTGTTGATCGTCGGGCCATCCAATTCCAAGAGAGAATCGCCTAAATCTATGGGAGAGGGAGATGGGTCTCCATGAAAGAGGTTAAGGAACGGATTACGAAGGCGCGACTGACCAAGGACTTTCGACGACTGGCCCTGAATGAGGTTCCGTTGCTGGCCGTTCACAGTTCGCTTTCGAGTCTCGGCCAGGTGGAAGGCGGCGCGACGGTTGTTGCGGAGGCGCTCCTCGCGGCGCTCGGCCCGGCGGGCACGTTGATGGTTCCGACGTTCACCTACAGTTTTTCAAGTATCGGGCAGTGGCCGGCCTTCGATTATGCAACAACGCCTTCGATTGTGGGCGCAGTGACCGAGGCGGTGCGCCGCCATCCCCAAGCGATTCGGTCGTTTCACCCGACGCATTCCGTGGCGGCTATCGGCCCGCGCGCCATCGACTTGGCCAAGGGCCATCTGGCCGGTTCTCCGCTGGGTGTTGGGAGCCCTTTTCACCGGCTGGCCGATTGGGGCGGGAGCGTGCTGCTTGTGGGGTGCGATCATCGATCCAATTCGCTGTTGCACGTCGCCGAAGTGCTGGCGGGGCTGCCCTATATCGACGTTTCCTTTAGCGAGAGCCAGCGGTATGAAACCGCCCGGATCTTGCGAGGCGAGAAGGTTATGGTCGATCTGAAGATTTACGAAGCGCCGGGCTGCAGCCGGGGATTTCACAAGGCGGAGCCGGTGCTTCGCCGGGCGGGGGCGATTCGCGACGAGCGAGTGGGACAGGCCGCCGTACAGATGTTTTCGGGGAAGCAGATGCTGGAGATCATGTCAGAAGCGTTGCGGCGGCAACCGGACTTGCTGCTGTGTGACGTGGAAGGATGTTCAATCTGCCCCCGGCGGCGTCAAGCCGTAATGTAACCAAGCGAACAGACCGGGCTGATGAGCGATCCGAACGAGGAAGTTCTGCTGGCGTTTCTCAAAGCGCATCCTTTAGCTCATACGATTCCTTCAACCAAGGTTCGCCGATACGTTCAGGCGGGGCAGGCGCTCGGCGAGGCGGTCCTGGCGCGGGTGCGGAAGGCGTATCCCGGACGATCCGCCGGGGAGATTCTCGAAGCGGAAGGCGTCAAGATCGAGTTGCGAACCGCGCCGCAGGCCACCGGGATTGAGATTCTCTGCGAGTTTCAAGCGTTTTCCTCAACCGTGCTCGTATATCCCGAGCGTCTGGAAAGCGCCTGGGCCCGGCTCTCGGAAGACGTCCGGGAGTCGTTTCGCGGTCGAATGACCGACATCGCGCTTGCTCATGAGGTCTATCATTATTTTTGGGAAGAGCGCCTGCCTGAAAAGGAGCGAGAGGGGGGGGGCGAGCCGTCACCGCTCGCGCTGCTGTTTCCAGTGCCGTCTGAAAGAGACCAAGTGGTTCGCTCTCCCGTCGTACAGGAGATCGCCGCCCAACGGTTCAGCCAGGCGCTATTGGGACTGAGCCACTGTCCGGCGCTGCTCGCGCTGTCCTGAGGGGGAGAAAGAGTCGTTGGCGGCGAAAAAGCTCAAATCGTCTTCCCTTCGGAAAAACGCCAGATGCGTTCGGCAACGGCAATCGGAGGAGCCAAAGCCGTCGGCAACACACTGCGCCCCCGGTCGACGAAACAGCCGGGCGTTCAGTTTACATTCGGTTTCCTTGCCCTCGGGGAAAGTCCGGATTCGGACGATCTTCGCATATCGAAGCAGATAGTCGATATGCCAGTGAAAGCGCTTTTGCCGCCTTTGATGGCGCGCGAGCCGTCCTTTGAGTCCGCCTCGCGCGCTGCCAGTGTAAACGTAATAGCCGGCCGGGAAGTCGAACCGGCCCAGTTTCCCCACTTGAATTCGCCGGTCGGCAGCCAACCGCAGGAGCAATTGATAATAACCGGGCGTCGGCATCGAATCCCTGCCTAAAAGCGCTTGCGCGTGAAATTTGCCAGCCTTTCGCAGACCTGGTCCTGGAGGCGGTTGGCCAGGGACGTCGGCACGGTGTAGTTGTTGACCATCATGCAGAAGGCGAGCCGTTCGCCGTCAAGGGTGGTGACGTATCCTGAAAGGCTGCGAGCGCGGTTGATGTAGCCGGTCTTGGCGTGCACGTTTCCCTCGGCCAGGGTGCCCTTCATGCGTCTTCTGATGGTTCCATCGACGCCGGCGATGGGAAGCGACTCGTAGTAGAATGAGGCGTTGGGATGGCGGTGCATCGTCTCAAGCAGGCCCAGGGTCTGACGAGGCTGCACGAGATCGATCCGGCCGAGACCCGAACCGTCGATCATGAAGAACCCGTTGGAATCGATTCCAGACTCGTCCAGGAACTCTTTAACAACTTGGTAGCCTTCCGAGAAACTTCCTTCTTCGCCGAAGCGAGCGCCGAGGGTTTTAAGCAGCTGGTCGGCGTATAGGTTTTGACTGGGCTTGTTGATCGCTCGGATGATTTCAGACAGCGGCGGAGATTGATACCGGGCCAAGAGTTTCATCCGGTCCGGCTCGAATCGGGACTTGTCCAGATCGTCGATATCCCGAGGTTGCCCGGAAACCGTGATGCCTGCCTTTTGCAAAGCGTCTTTCAGCACGGTGACAAAGAACAGCGTCGTATTGTGCACGGAAACCTCTTCGACGACTTCTTGCCCGCCCTGGGGGAGCCGCCCGTCGATCTGAACAAGGTTCGTGTCGATCCGGCGGAGGACGCGAATCCGGGCTCTTGTGTCTTCGGGGGCCGTTGTGGCCGTGATGATGAACTCGCCGTAGACGGCCGGGGGCACGGTGTCGATCTGGACGAGGTCGCCGATTTGGGCGCCTGGAGAAAGTGTGATCGTGCAGCAATTGTCGTTCAGGCAGAGTCCCCCCGATTCGGCTGCATACCACTCGCTCAAGTAAGTGTAGTACCAGGACTCCGGGATGTGTTCGTCGTCGAACACGTCGTCGTCACCGACGATGTCTCCCTGAATTTCCTGAATCCCAAGCGCTTTGAGGGTATCGATCCAGCCTGCGAACGGGGCCAGAGGATCTCCCTCGTGAAACCGGCCGGCAAAGGATGGATCGCCCGAGCCCAGAACGTAAAGATCGCCATCGATGACGCCGTCCTGCAAGTCGGGATCCGTGCTGAGCAGTCGAGTTTCATAGCGAAACTCCGGCCCAAGGCGCGCGAGGCCGGCGGCCGTGGTGTACATTTTCATATTCGACGCCGGGATGAATCCCTTGGTGTCGTTCAGGGTGAAAAGGACCTGTCCATTGTCCAGCGACTTGATCGCAACCCCCCAATAGGCGTTATGGAAAGAGGGGTCTTGAAAAATCTCATCAAGTTCAGCCCGGAGCGCCGATACCGGCGAGGCGGGGTCGTACCCTCGCGCTTTGTCGGTCGTGCCCGCCGGGCGGGGAATCCCCGCGCAGCCTCCCAGCAGAGTGCTCAGACCGATAAGACAGGCAATAAAAAACCGGTGGAATTGTCGTGGCCGCATGATTACCTCCGAATATTAATGGGTGGCCAAAAAGGCGTTGGAATTTGCATAAATATCCGAAAAATCGGGACTTGTCAAGCTTTCCCTCCAGCTCGACTCCTGAGGCGGCGATCGTGAAAGGGCCCGAAAACAAGGGGATTTGGATGGGATCAAAAGCGGGAAGGGGGAGAAGTTGGCCGGGCCGACGATCTTTTTTAAAAAAAAGAAAATATAGCGATTGTCCGCTAAAGTTCTCTTCAGCTGTGCCGATAAAGAGGATGAAACGTCTGGAAAGGCATTTAAGCAGGAAGTCAAGTCATGGATACGTCTCAGGTTCAGGCGAGTATCGAGGCGGTGAATAAGCTGGTTAAAATTGCCGTGTCACGCAACGTGCGAACGTTTACGCAGCAGGTTGAAGTGAATACGCAGCTGCAGAGGAAAGGGGCCGGCCAACAACCATCTGTAGATGCTGTGAATGCCGTGGCTGAGCCGGGGGTCGGCGAACAGATCGATTTGACCGCCTAATCCCCGCGTCTATTGCCTATTGCGTGTTGTCTCTGATTCCTTTTCGCACTCCTCTCGCCGAGCGTTGGTCAAGCCTTATACAATCGGCGTGTTTAGTTGACACCCCTATGCCGACTTCCTAGTATGGGGGTATGTCAAAGAATCCAACGCCGCGAATTCCTTCCCGAACCACGCCACTCCAGCGGTACTTTGTTTTGGGACTGTTGCTGGTCATCGCCGGTTATATTCTTTTTCATTATGTTTTCATTTCCGAGCAGGAGCGTGTTCAGCGGTTTGTTCGCAAGGGTGCCGAGGCGGTGGCGGACCGGTCGCTTCTCCGGGTAAGCGACATGATCTCGGTGGACTACTCGGACCCGATGGGACTCGACCGGCGCAGCGTGATCGACGCAGCTCGAAGGCTATTCGAGTCTTTCAATCCCATTGAGGTGCGCGTTGTCGAAATACTCTTCGATCAAAATCCCACCGAGGTTGCGAGCGAAGAGGGGCAAGGGGAGCAG
>Ga0272444_10002282_pt1 | contig 17802 bp, 13 predicted proteins | sample SSMForm13_FD_201033 | JGI IMG/M metagenome (GOLD analysis project Ga0272444, IMG submission 201033) | Marine sediment archaeal communities from Little Sippewissett salt marsh, Falmouth, MA, United States - SSM-Form-13 | ecosystem: Environmental > Aquatic > Marine > Wetlands > Sediment ... | reverse complement strand
CGAACAGGTTGGCCTGAACACCTGCCACTAGGTCATCCATGGTGATTCCCCAGCCGCCGGGCAGCCGTTCCGACTGACGGGCCGGCCAAATCTTGAGTACGTCAAACGCCCTGAAGGCAAAAAACGACAGGGCGTAGTTGGTCAGCGAGTAGGGGACAAGCACGAGCGTCGCGAACATACCGACCCATTCGTCGATTACGATCACCCGGGCGTCGTGACCATAGCGCTTTTCAGCCTCGCCGGAGAGCCAGACCGACGCAAAAAAACAGACGATAGTAGCCACGACCAGAGCAACCAGGTCACCGCGCAACAGAAAGAAAGCAATCAACCAGGCGGGGATGGTTCCCCAGGTACCGGGGTATGGTTTCATAAGACCGGAATAGAGGCCGGTTGCAAAGAGTCTGACGAGTTGGTTCTTCAAGAGAATCCGCCTATTTCAATACGCTCTTTATCATGTAAAAGTACTTTACGGTATAGTCAATTCCGGTCCAGACAGTCACGGCGGCCGTGATCCAGAGCAGCCAGTTGAAGTAGATCTGGTAGTCGAACTCGAATATCGCGGCCGCGTCGCTCTGGAAATGGCTCAGGGCGCTGATCAAACAGATATATCCCATCACTGCGCCGACCACTGTCATCTGCAGGAACGTCTTGGTTTTGGCCGACCAGCTCGGCGGGATTACCACGCCCTTGTAGGCGGCCAGCAGCCTGAGGCCGGTGATGGCGAACTCGCGCCCGACTATCAGAAGTACCGGCAGGGCGCTGACATAGTGCAGGGCGACAAATGAAATGAGGGCCGAGGAGACCAGGATCTTGTCGGCCAGGGGATCCATGAACTTGCCAAACCCGGTGGTCAGCCCGTACTTCCGGGCGTAATAACCATCGGCCAGGTCGGTTAGCGCGGCTACTACGAACAGACAGAGCGCCACCAGGCGCATGTAGAAGCTGTCTATCAGAAAGAAGATCATGAATACTGGAGAGAGGACGATTCTCAGCAGGGTGAGGAAGTTCGGCATATTCATGGATTGTCAAGGTAGGCCATTGGTCTGAGGGAGTCAATTGCGAAAAGACGGATCGTCGCAGATAGGCGGACCTGCCCGTCTCTGAATTACGCAAGGAGTCAACTGCTCAAAAGCGAAATCAGACTCCGTAACTCCTTATTGCCGTATTTTTTTGACTTTTTCTGAGAAAAAACTTGCGTCCGCGGGCTTGAGTGAATCTTCAAGTGCCGAGACGGTTCCTCTGGTTCGGCTCGGCTGGAAACAGCCGTTGGAAGGGCAGCTGGCCGGAAAGTGTAAGTTGTTGTGGTATTATGAGATATGGAGACAAAAAATAACCCAGGCAAGTGGTCGACCTACCTGGGTGGACGATATTAGGTAATCCACAGAAAGAGTAACACTTTCCGATTGCATTACGAAGATAGGCCACAATCAAGATTTTGTCAAGGGAAAAATCCGGTTAGAAAGACAATATGTCGGCGGGGACAAAACACCCCTAGGAAGCGAAACCTCGCTCCCTGAAAGGGTTTGCAACCTCTGGAAAGGTCCGGTCGCCGGCTTTCTTTCGTGAGGTTTGCGAGGCACCGGCCTCGAAGCTTGCCGGTGCCTCGCTTTCAACAAAGGGGCAGTTAAGATGAGGTCAGGAGCAGCCCGAAGTAGCCCCGCACGTGTCGCACTTCAGGCAGGTGCCGTTGCGCACCATCGTAAACTGGCCGCATTCCGCGCACATGTCTCCTTCGTAACCTCTCAATCTTGCGAATCGGATCTCTTTGCGGAGCCGGTGCTCACCTTCTTCTTCTGAGGTGGTACCTGCTGCCGAGACATACTCAAGCACCTTTTCCGATTCATCATCTGGTACTGTAACCTGAGCCTCCACCTGCTCACCATGTCCATTCCCTCCGTGGTGTCCATTACCGCCGTTATTGCCATTGCCTCCGTTGTTGCCGTTACCGCCGCCTTTACCGGTTGACAGGTCGAAGCGAAGGTGCGGGCTGTAGATATCGCCGTTGCTGCGGCTGCCGCTGGTCAGTTGACCGGTGATCAAAGCCGTAGCCGGTTCCTCTTCTTCGTACTCAATGGATTCTCCCTTGGGGCTGCCGACCGTATCGTGCCTGAGGTCCTCTTCGGAGATGTGAGCCAGGTCGGTGCGCCCGAGGTAGGTTATCGCCAGTTCGCGGAATATGTAATCGATAATAGAGGTAGACATCTTGATGGACTTGTTGCCGGTGACCATGCCGTTCGGTTCGAAGCGACTGAACAGGAAGGCCTCCACGAATTCCTCGAGCGGTACGCCGTGCTGAAGGCCCAGCGACACCGATATGGCGAAGCAGTTCATCAGTGATCGGAAAGCGGCGCCTTCGCGGTGCATGTCGAGGAATATCTCTCCGAGGGTACCGTCGGAGTACTCGCCCGTACGCAGATACACTTTGTGCCCCGCCACCACGGCTTTCTGGGTGTAGCCGGCGCGGCGGTGCGGCAGTTTGCGGCGCTTGGCGATATAGCGATAGACCAGCCGTTCGGCCATCTTCTCGGCGGCCCGGTCGACCGTCAGTTCCTCTTCGCTGCCCGCTTCACCTTCGTCGAACAGCGAGGCCGCCAGCGGCTGGCTCAGCTTGGAGCCGTCGCGATAGAGCGCCACCGCTTTGTTCATACTTTCCCAGGAGAGCAGGTAAGCGCGTTTGACGTCGTCGATAGACGCCTCCGAGGGCATGTTGATCGTTTTGGAGATGGCGCCCGAGACGAACGGCTGGGCGGCCGCCATCATCCGGATGTGGGCTTCGTAGTTGATGAAGCGGGTACCTTTACGACCGCACTTGTTGGCGCAGTCGAAAATCGGAAGATGCTTTTCCTTGATGCCGGGAGCGCCCTCGAGAGTCATCGTCCCGCAACAGAACTCGTTGGCGGCATCGATCTGGTCTTTCGTAAAGCCCAGCTCGGAGAGGAGATTGAAATCCCAGGCGTCGGTAGACTTTTCGTCGTAGCCCAGGGTGCCTTCCAGGAACTCCGTTCCCAGCACGTGTTTGTTGAAAGCGAAGCTGATATCGAAGACGTTCTTGAGGGCCTTCTCGAGCTTGTCCAGTTCGTCTTCGCTGAAGCCCTTGGCTTTGAGCGATTCGTGGTTTACGAACGGGGCGCCCTTGAGCGTCTGGTGTCCGGTGGCGTAGGTAATGATCTTGCTGATCTCGTCATCGGCATATCCGAGACGTTTGAGCGCAATCGGTACCGAGTTGTTGATGATCTTGAAATAACCGCCGCCCGCAAGTTTCTTGAATTTTACTAAGGCGAAATCCGGCTCGATACCTGTGGTGTCGCAGTCCATCAACAGGCCGATCGTGCCGGTCGGGGCGATAACGGTGGCCTGGGCGTTGCGGAAACCGTAAACTTCACCCAGCTCCAGCGCATTGTCCCAGACTTCGCGGGCGGAAGTGACCAGGTTCTCGGGGAGATAGTTGGGATTGATCCCATGTGGTTTGAGGGTAAGGCTTTCATACTCCGAACGGTCAGCGTTGTAAGCGGCCCTCCGGTGGTTGCGGATGACGCGAAGCATGTTGTCGCGGTTGCGATAGAAGCCGGCGAACGGTCCCATCTCGCGGGACATCTCGCCCGAGGTGGTGTACGCCTGTCCGGTGAGGATGCTGGACAGGGCGCCGCACCAGGCGTAGGCGCGGGGCGAATCGTAGGGGATGCCCAGGCGCATGAGAACCGTGCCCAGGTTGGCGTAGCCCAGCCCGAGCGTGCGGAAGTCAAAACTCTTCTGAGCGATTGAGGCCGACGGGAAAGAAGCCATCAGCACGGAGATCTCCAGAACCGTGGTCCAGACGCGGATAGCGTGGCGATAACCCTCGATATCGAAATTGCCCTCGGGGTCCAGGAATTTCACCAGGTTCAACGAGGCCAGGTTGCAGGCGGTGTCGTCGAGGAACATGTACTCGGAGCAGGGATTGGAGGCGTTGATCCGGCCGTCCTCGGGACAGGTGTGCCATTCATTAATGGTCGTGTCGAATTGAACGCCGGGATCGGCACAGGACCAGGCCGAGAAACATATTTTGTCCCACAGCTCCGTAGCCGGAATGGACTTGTTCGGAATGCCGGGGGTGCGATGCTTGAGCTGCCAGTCCTCGCGGGTCTTGAGCTTCTCGAAAAAGCTGTTGGGCACCCTGACTGAGTTGTTGGAGTTCTGGCCCGAGACGGTAAGGTAAGCTTCGCTGTCCCAGTTGGTGTCGAGCTGGACGAACTCGATCTCTTCGACGCCCTGGGCGGCCAGCTCGAGAACTTTCTTGATATAGGCGGCCGGTACGGCGTAGCGCCGGGCGGTAGCCAGGGCTTTTTTCAGGTTGCGGTTCTTCGACGGATCGACCTCGCGTTTTTTCTTACCGTCGTCGCCGGTCATGTTCGAACCTTCGAGGATGTTCTTCAACTGCTCGCTGATGATTCTCGATCCGGCCACGAGCGAGGCGACTTTCTGCTCCTCGACAACTTTCCAGTCGATAAACTCGACAATGTCCGGGTGATCGAGATCGAGGCAGACCATTTTGGCCGCCCGACGGGTGGTGCCGCCGGATTTGATAGCCCCGGCGGCGCGATCGCCGATCCGAAGGAATGACATGAGACCGGAGGATTTGCCGCCGCCCGAAAGCGGTTCGTTGACGCCGCGGATGTTGGAGAAGTTGCTGCCGGTGCCGGAGCCGTATTTGAACAGCCGGGCCTCGCGCACCCACAGATCCATGATGCCGCCGCTGTTGACGAGGTCATCCGAAACCGACTGGATGAAACAGGCGTGCGGCTGCGGACGTTCGTAAGCGTTCTTGGCTTCAGTCAGGATGTGAGTGTGGGGATCCACGTAGTAATGACCCTGGGCCACGCCGCTGATGTTATAGCTTTCAAAGAGGCCGGTGTTGAACCACTGCGGCGAGTTGGGGGCGGAGATTTGCGCTGCCAGCATGTAGACCAGTTCATCGTAAAAGGTCTGGGCGTCCTCCTCGGAATCAAAATAGCCGTGGTCCTCGCCCCAGCGGCGCCAGCAGTTGGCCAGCCGATGAAACACCTGGCGGGCGTCGGTTTCGCCGCCTATTTTCTGCTTGCCGTTTTCATCGAGCACCGGGTTGCCGTTTTCGTCGACCAGCGGCACGCCGGCTTTTCGGAAGTATTTCTGAGCAAGAATATCTATGGCCACTTGCGACCAGGCCTCGGGGACCTGGATATTGTCCAGTTTGAAGACGGTGGAGCCGTCGGGGTTTCTGATTTCTGATGAGAATCTTTTAAATGGGATCCTGGTGTAGGGTGACTCTCCCTGGTGAGTGAAGTATCGCTGGAATTTCAAGAAGTACCTCCTGTACTCTCTTTTCCCCTCAGAAAAAGGACAAGGATCACTCTTTACTGTGCGGGGCGCTGTGTCGTTCTCTGGTGCCTGCCCGGACTGCGGATTTGCTCCGCCTCGTAGTAGACGAGGGCGAACAGCCTCTTCTCTGTTACGAAGTGGGCACAATATATTGGGGTGAGCATGTTGAAAACCACAAAAAATGGTGTTTGACTCGAAAAATCTCTATGCCTTTGGCGGCCAAGTGGCTACCGAAAGGTCCGATCATCGATTTAAGGCGCCAGTTTCCGCGAACAGAAAATAATGAGAATTTAACACTGGCAATTGCTTGTTTTTCAAATGCTTAGTAGGCAGCCGAAATTTCACGTTCTTTTGAGGAAGTGAGTGCTGGCGAGTGCGTATGCTAAGGCTCTAAAACACAGTACATTAGAAGAGAATTCACAAAGTATCCACAAGTTGCCCACAATTTGCCGACATTTGACACATCCCGGAGGCTGTCAGGCAGCCTATATAATGTACTTCATACGGCTCCCCGAGGGCTGCGGTCGGAGCCCGGAGGAGCTTGGTATCAGGTTTTTGAACGTCCCCGATCCCGCCTCAGCATTTGCAGCAGCGCCGGACAAAAACTCAGGCGCCGGGAACCAATGCGCCCGGTTCCGGTTTGGTTTCTTTGTAAACCGGGGTGGGAGAAAGATCTCGCCGCCTTGTCAATCAACGAGTGCAAGCAAGCAGTGTGAACCGATAGGCCGATGACAGCGATCAAAGATTATCTAACCCTGACCAAACCGACTATCATGTTGTTGGTTCTGTTTACCGGGGCCACGGCGTTGGTGATGGAAGGCAGTCTGCTGTCGAGGCCGTTTGATTTTCTTCTTGTCATGCTGGCGCTGTATCTGACCGGCGGTTGCGCCAACGCCCTCAATCAATATTTCGAGCGAGATATCGACGCCCGCATGTCGCGCACCAGCAAGCGTCGGCCGCTGCCGCAGAGCCGTCTGAGGCCGGGTCAGGCGCTGACATTTTCGGTCACTATCGGCGCCCTGGGTGTTTTCATTTTTGCTTTCTGGTTCAACTGGCTGGCGGCTCTCCTGTCGCTGGTCACGATTCTCTTCTACAGCCTGCTGTACACGCTCATTCTCAAGCCGCGCACCAGTCAGAACATCGTGATCGGTGGTGCGGCCGGGGCGATGGCTCCCGTGGGAGCGTGGGCGGCGGCTACCGGCGGTACGGCGGTGGCGCCCTGGCTGCTTTTTCTGATTGTATTTCTCTGGACCCCGCCCCATTTCTGGGCCCTGGCTATGGCTTATAAGGATGACTATATCAAAGCCAAACTGCCGATGATGCCGGTGGTAAAAGGAGATCAATTTACTCTTTATCAGATGTTGCTCTATTCACTGGCTCTCATTGTTGTTACGCTGGCTCTTCCGTTCTTCGGCGCTGGCTGGCTTTACCTGGTTTCAGCGGTGTTGCTGGGCGGCCTATTTTTGAAGCGATTGCAGGAAGTCCGGCGGGGACACAGTGATGCTTCGCTGAAGAAGCTCTTTGGCTATTCGATACTTTACTTGTTTGGTGTGTTTTTGGCGGCCGCCGTCGACTCGCTGCTGTGAGGTTTCTCCTTCGGGGAATGAAAACCCTGTTGTCTATGTTCGGCCGGTTGGCGAGGCAATTAGTAGTTGACAGAATCGGTCGATTTTCATTTATTCTCCGGCAATAATCAGTCAATGGTCAGTAATGAGGGCAGGAAGTTTAGGGTCATTGGCGTTGAGTAACGGTTGGCAAATCCGGCGACGGCGTTAGAATTACGATAGAGAAAGAACTCCTTGGCTCAGATATTTCCCAAGTGGACGAATCAGCTTCCCACCTTCCTGGCGCTGGGGGCTTTTGTTTTCCTCACGGGCGCCGTGGGGTTCGTCTGGTACTATTTCTCACCCGAATATACCGATGTCGGCTATCGCCCCAAACAGCCGGTGGCTTATTCGCACAAAGTCCACGCCGGCGATCTGGGGATAGACTGCCGGTATTGCCACACAGGTGTCGAAAACGAAGCTCACGCCAACGTGCCGCCGACCCGGACCTGCATGAACTGTCACACGATGGTCAAGCCGGAGAGCGAGAAGCTGGCGCTGGTGCGGGAGAGTTTTGCCACGGACCGTCCGCTCGAATGGGTCCGCGTGCACAACCTTCCGGGCTATGCCTATTTCGATCACTCGGCGCACATCAGCGCCGGGGTGGGCTGCGTGAGCTGTCACGGGCGGGTGGATCAAATGGAAGAGGTGACGCTGGCGGAGCCGCTCAGTATGGGCTGGTGCCTGAGCTGTCATCGCAACCCCGACCCGAACCTTCGACCGCTCGACCAAGTTACCAACATGAACTGGGAGCCGCCGGCAAATCAGCTTGAGATGGCCAAAGCCCTGCGGCTCGAAAAGGATATCAACCCTCCGACGCAATGCTCGGGGTGTCATAGATAGACGGCAAGAGAATTATGGGACGACAGGGCAAAGAGTACTGGCGATCGCTCAATCAGCTGGCCGATACCGAAGAATTCCGGGAGTTCCTGCACCGGGAGTTCCCCAAGGGAACGGTGGAGCTGGCCGGCAATGAGTGGACTCGCCGCAGTTTCCTAACCACCATGGGGGCTTCGCTGGCCCTGGCCGGCCTGGCCGGATGCCGCCGCCCGGTGGAGAAGATCGTCCCTTATGTGACCCGTCCTGAGGAGATCCAACCGGGTGTGCCCAACCGGTACGCCACTACCATGCCGCTTGGGAATTCCGCCTGTGGCCTGGTGGTGACCAGTCGCGAGGGGCGGCCGGTGAAGATCGAAGGCAACGAGCTGCATCCATCGTCGCTCGGTGCCGCCAGCGCGCAGATGCAGGCCTCGATTCTTGGGCTGTACGATCCGGATCGCTCGCAGGAAGTCCTGAAAGACGGCAGGCCGGCCAAGTGGGAAGATTTCGAGACCTTCTGGAAGGAACGGAAGCCCGAGTTCGTCAAGAACAAAGGTGAGGGTCTGGCAGTTCTCTCCGAGTCCTTCTCATCCCCTTCGCTGGCGCGCCTCAAAAACGAATTTGAAAAGACCTACCCGCGGGCCCGCTGGATCAGCTATGATCCTGTAAGCGATGAGAATATCTACGCCGGTACAGAGAAAGCGACAGGGCGAAAACTCCAGCCGGTAAACGATTTCAGCAAGGCCAAAGTTATTCTCTCGCTCGACGCCGATTTCCTCGGGTTCGAAAGCGAGCAGGTGGCGGCCACGCGAGGTTTCACCGAAGGCCGCAAGGTTCGTTCGCAGCAGGACGACATGAACCGTCTCTATGTGATTGAGACGGCGCTTTCGGTCACCGGCTCGACCGCCGATCATCGCTTGTCAATGGAGAGCGGCCGCATCGCTGCGTTCGCCAGAGCTCTGGCCGGCGAGCTTAAGAGGCAGGGGGTAAAGACAGGGGCTCTCGACAACGCTGACCTTCCCGGTGCGGACGGGTTTGACGGCAAATGGCTGGAGACGCTGGCCTCTGACCTGAAGTTGGCCGGCAAACAAGCTCTGCTTGTGGCCGGACGTCGTCAGCCGGCGGCCGTGCACGCCCTGGTGTTAGCTCTGAATGTGGCGCTGGGCTCTGTCGGACAGGCAGTATCGTATAAAGAAGTTGGTGACCGCGCTTATTCGAGTCAGGAAGCTCTCGCCACACTTACTTCCGATATAAACAGTGGGGCGGTTTCGACCCTGATTACAATAGGCGGCAATCCCGCTTATAACGCCCCGGCGGACCTGGCTTTTGACAGGGCGCTGCGCAAGGTCAACACCAGGATACATTTCGGTCTCTACGCGGATGAAAGCGCCGAAGGCGCCGGCTGGCATATTCCGCAGACGCACTATCTCGAGAGCTGGGGGGATGCACGGGCGGTCGATGGCACAGTCAGTGTCATTCAGCCGCTGATCGAGCCGCTGTACGGCGCCCGTACCGACCTCGAGTTCATCGCCTTCCTGACCAAAGCGGAGTCCGTTTCGGCTCACGAGACGGTGAAAGAGACGTGGAAAGCAATTCTGCGCGGCGGTGATTTCGAGAAGAAATGGCGCCGGGTTCTGCACGATGGCCTCCAGGCGGGGAGCGCTGTTGAAAATGTCAACCCGCGCCTCGATCGGGGTGCCCTTGCGAAGCTCGTCGACGAGATTACGAGTTCGCCGAAAGCCTCCGTCTCCAATATGGAGATCAGTTTTTACGCCTCGAACGTGTTTGACGGCCGTTTTGCCAACAACGGCTGGTTGCAGGAACTTCCCGACGCCATCAGCAAGATCGCCTGGGACAATGTCGCCCTTATGAGTCCGGCCACGGCTGAGGAGCTAAAGGTCAACAACGGCGACCTGGTGATGTTGAATGTCGACGGCCGGTCGCTTCAGATGTCGGTCTGGATCTCTCCCGGTCAGGCAAAAAACACGGTCTCCGTAGCGTTGGGTTATGGGCGCAAGGCGGCCGGCCGGGTCGGCAATGACACCGGCTTCGATACCTACAAACTGAGATCTTCGAAAGCGCCATACTTTGCTTCCGGGCTGACGGTGGGGAACGTGGGCGACAGCTACAAGCTGGCCAACACGCAGGATCACGGCAGTATGGAGGGCCGTCCGATCGTGCGCGAGAACACCCTCGCCGGTTACAAGGAAAAGGCGGAATTTTTCCCGGAGCAGCCGCATCATCCGCCGATGGTTGCCCTCTGGGACGAGCATAAGTACGACAAAGGTTATCAGTGGGGGATGTCGATCGACCTGAACGCCTGCACCGGCTGCGGGGCCTGCGTTGTTGCCTGTCAGAGCGAAAACAACATTCCCATAGTCGGCAAGGAGCAGGTGCATAACGGCCGCGAGATGCACTGGATGCGGCTTGATCGGTACTACGCCGGGGACAAGGAAGATCCCGAGGTGGTCATGCAGCCGATGACCTGTCAGCAGTGCGAAAACGCTCCGTGCGAGCAGGTCTGCCCGGTGGCGGCGACCTCGCACGATGACGAAGGTCTCAACGTGATGGTCTACAACCGCTGTATCGGAACCCGCTATTGCTCCAACAACTGCCCTTACAAGGTCAGACGGTTCAATTTCTTCAACTATACGAACGATATCCCGGAAGTCGTCAAGATGGCGCAAAACCCGGAGGTGACGGTCCGGTTCCGGGGCGTCATGGAGAAATGCACCTATTGCATCCAGCGGATCAACACTGCGAAGATCAAGGCCAAAAACGAGGGCCGGCAGGTGGAGGATGGTGAGATCGTCACCGCCTGCCAGCAGACCTGCCCGGCTAAAGCCATCGTGTTCGGGAACATCAACGACCCCGAGAGCGAGGTTTCCAGACTCAAAGCCAACCATCGCCAGTACGATGTGCTGAAAGAACTGAACACGCGGCCGCGGACGTCTTACATGGCGCGGCTTCGCAATCCTCACCCGGCCCTGGCCAAAGAGGACAGCCACAAGACCGGTCATGAGACCGGCTGACAAATAGAGCATGAGTGTAGTCGACAAAACAGAGCAATTGCAGCCGACCGAACCGCCCCTGATAACGGGCAACCAGACTTTTGGGACGGTTACGGAGCACATCTCGAAACTGGCCGAGCGCAAGACCACGCTCACCTGGCTGGCGGCGTTCAGTCTGGCCGGTTCGGTGGCCCTGGTCCTGCTGGGCTCGATCGGCTATCTGGTGTACGAAGGGGTCGGGATCTGGGGGCTGAACGTTCCCGTCGCCTGGGGCTGGGCGATCGTGAATTTCGTCTTCTGGGTCGGTATCGGTCATGCCGGTACGCTGATTTCGGCGATCCTGTTCCTGTTCCGTCAGAAATGGCGGACCTCGATCAACCGGTTCGCGGAGGCGATGACCCTGTTTGCGGTAATCTGCGCGCTGGTTTTCCCGGGCATCCACGTCGGTCGCATCTGGGTCGTATACTGGATTTTCCCTTTGCCTAACCAGATGGACATGTGGCCGAACTTCCGAAGCCCGCTCCTGTGGGACGTGTTTGCGGTCTCGATCTATTTCACCTGCTCGCTCGTTTTCTGGTACACCGGTCTAATTCCCGATCTGGCGACGCTGCGCGACCGGGCCAAGACAAAAATCCGCAAGTTCGTGCTGGGCATTTTCTCGCTGGGCTGGCGCGGCGGAAACCGTCAATGGAAACATTACGAGCTGGCCTACCTGATCCTGGCCGGTGTCTCCACGCCGCTGGTGCTTTCGGTGCACTCGGTCGTGAGTACGGATTTCGCGGTGTCAATCGTGCCCGGCTGGCACACGACAATCTTCCCGCCCTATTTCGTGGCGGGGGCTATCTTCTCGGGCTTCGCCATGGTGATGACGCTCGGGATCATAACCCGCAAGATTTTCCATCTCGAGCATTTCATAACAAACCAGCATCTGGAGAAGATGAACAAGATCATGTTGCTGACCGGCATGATGGTGGGTTACTCCTACGGTTGTGAGTTCTTCATTGCCTGGTACAGCGGCAACGCCTACGAGCAGTTTACGTTTATCAATCGGGCATTCGGACCCTACGCCTGGGCTTACTGGATCATGATAAGCTGCAACGTGCTGATTCCGCAGATGTTCTGGTTCAAGAGACTTCGCACCAGTATCCCTGTGATGTTCGTCGCCTCGATCTTCATCAATGTTGGTATGTGGTTCGAGCGTTTCGTGATTGTCATGAGCCTGGCGCGCGACTACCTGCCCTCGAGCTGGGATTATTACTCGCCGAGCCTGTGGGATATCTTGACGTTTGTCGGGTCGTTCGGCCTGTTCTTCACGCTGTTTCTGCTTTTCCTGAGGTTCCTGCCGGTAGTGGCGATGTTTGAGGTCAAGGGCGTGCTGCCCCAGGCTGATCCGCATCACGAGGAAGGGCCGCACTGATGAACACGGCGACAACTCACAAGGCTTACGCGGTGCTGGCGGAGTTCGAAGGCACGGCCGGGCTCCTTAAGGCGGCTGAGAAAGTCCGCGATGCCGGGTATAAGAAATTCGACTGCCATTCGCCGTTTCCGATACACGGGATGGATGCAGCCATGGGCCTGAAGCGCTCCGCGGTCGGGTACATCGCCGGCATCTGCGCTTTCCTGGGCGGTGCTTTCGCCTTGTGGCTGCAATGGTGGACGAGCGCGGTGGACTACCCGCTGGTGATTTCCGGCAAGCCGTTTTTCAGCTATCAGGCTTTTGTAATCGTGACCTTCGGACTGACCGTTCTGGGCGGTGCCATGGGCGCCTTCTTCAGCATGTTAATCATTAACCGGCTGCCGAGGCTGTTTCACGGAATATTCTATTCACCCAATTTCGGGAAATTCTCCGACGATGGTTTTTTCGTAAGCGTCGAGTCAGATGATCCCAAGTTCGACGAAAAGGACACTGTTGCTTTTCTCGAGTCTATCGGCGGCAAAAACGTCGAGGTGGTGAGGGGCGAATGAGAACCGGTATTCTGACAGCTACAATCCTGTGCCTGGTGCTGGCCGCCGGTTGCAGCCGGCAACGGCCCTCGGACAAGCCGCCGGTGCATCTCGTCACCAATATGGACGACCAGCCGAAGTACAAGCCGCAGGCCTCGAGCGAGTTCTTCGTTAACGGCCAGGCGATGCGCCTGCCGGTGGAAGGTACCGTGGCGCGCGGATGGCTTCGCGAAGACGTCGTTTTCTACACCGGCCGGACCGAGAACGGTCAACTCGTCAGGAGAAGCCCGGTGCCGATGACCCTGTCTTTGCTGCAGCGAGGCCAGGAGCGCTATAACATCTACTGCTCCCCCTGTCACGGACAGACCGGGGCGGCGCAGGACATTAAATCGATCGTGGTGCAGAAGGGGATGCTGGCGCCGCCGAGCTTCCACGAGCAGCGGCTTCGCGACGTTGAAGACGGCCACATATTCGACGTGATTACTAACGGCATCCGTAATATGCCGCCTTACAAGTATCAGATTTCGGTGGAAGATCGCTGGGCGATTGTGGCCTACTTCCGGGCGCTCCAGCGAAGTCAGAACGCCGCGGCCGAGGATGTTCCGGCGACGGTGCGACAGGAATTACAGTAACGGGTTTCAGAACCGATGACGGCTGACAGCAAAACATATCGACTGGTAGACAAGGGACGCCTGGGCATCGTGGCGCTTGTTATCGGTGTGCTTGGTCTGGCGGCCAGCGCGATGGGCTGGATTTCCGAACCGGAGCGGTTCTACCGGGCGTTTCTTACAGCTTTTGCTTTCTGGACGTCGGTGGCTCTGGGCGGGCTGTTTTTCACCATGATGCATCACCTTACCGGCGCCCGCTGGAGTGTGGTGGTGAGGCGAATCTTCGAAAACCTGATGCTGCAGCTCCCCTGGCTGTTCCTGGCGTTCATTCCGGTCTATTTCGGCATTCACGATCTTTATCACTGGTCCCATGAGGAGGTTGTCGCTGCCGATCACGTGCTGCAGGGGAAAGCTGCTTTTCTGAATGTCGGCTTTTTCACCACCCGCACGATTGCCTATTTTGCGATCTGGTCACTGCTGGCCGTGCTGCTGTACCGGGTTTCGCGCCAACAGGATGAAGGTCATCGGCCCGAGCATCTGAAAAGGATGCGCAAGCTTTCGGCTATCGGCATGCTGCTGTTTGCGGCGACAATCACTCTTGCCGGCTGGGACTGGCTGATGTCGCTGGAGCCGCACTGGTTCTCGACCGTGTTCGGCGTATACATCTTTTCGGGAAGTTTCCTGAACGCGGTGGCGGTCGTTACCGGAGTCTTTCTTTATCTCGGGCGGCTGGAGGCTTTCAAAAAGACCTTCACGCTGGAACATCTGCACGACCTCGGCAAGCTGATGCTGGCCTTCACCATCTTCTGGAGCTACATCGCTTTTGCCCAGTACTTCCTGATCTGGTACGGGAATCTCCCCGAAGAGACGGTCTGGTACACCGCACGGTGGGTGGGTAGCTGGAAAGTTATCAGCCTGGTGCTGTTTTTCGGGCACTTCGTCCTGCCGTTTACGGTCCTTTTGTTCCGTAACGTCAAGCGCAGCCGGTCGCTCATGTGGTTCTTTGTCGTCTGGTTCCTGCTGATGCACTGGGTGGATTATTACTGGCTGGTTTACCCGACTTTCACCGAACACGGCACCAGTATCGGCTGGCTGGAGATAGTACCCATGCTGGGCCTTGGCGGAATGTTTGTGTGGTATTTCTGGCGCCGCCTGGGTTCGGCCCCGGTGGTCCCGGCCGGAGATCCGGAACTTCAAAACTCGATGAATTTTGTCAATAGTTGAGATCAGGATATGAGCGCGGAACATTCACATCCTCCCAATCCCAGGGGCTATGAGAAAAAGGACGCCAGCGTCCGTTCACTGGTCGGCGTGATCGTGGTCAGCGTCGTTGTCCTGGTTATCGCGGTGGTTATCCTCTACGATTATTTTATCGGGGTTCGCGAAGAGGTCGTGCGGGAAAACGTCCTCCAGCCCGAATCCCCGGACCTTAAGGCCCTTCACGCTTCCGAGGAAGAGGTGCTGCACAGCTATAAGCTGCTCGACGGAGAAAAGGGGACTTATCAAGTCCCGATTGACAGCGCCATGGCCCTTCTGGCTCGCGAAGCCGCGGGAACTAACACCAGGTAAGAGCGTTATTCAACAAGTTATGCGCCGGTCTCTCAAAATGGGTCCATTATGGACTTTAGCGATCCTTCTACTCGCTCTTCTGGCGGCGGCCGGTCCGGCCCACGGCCAGGCGGTGCGCGAGGCCGAAGGGGAGCTGGCCCGGATCGATGTGGAAGAGCACCTGGGGGAGAAGATCCCGCTGGATGTGACGTTCACCGATGATCTCGGCCGGGAGGTGCAGCTGGGGGAGTATTTCGGGCGCGGTAAGCCGGTGCTGCTGACCCTGGGCTATTACGAATGCCCGATGCTCTGTAACCTGGTTTTTAACGGTATCTCCAAAGGGGTCAGCCAGCTCGACTGGACGCCCGGTGAGGAGTTCCAGATGATTACCGTGGGGATCGACCCGGCCGAGACGGCCGAGCTGGCCCACGCCAAAAAGATAAACTATTTGAACGATCTGGACAGCGCGACCGGGGAGTCCGGCTGGGTTTTTCACGTCGGCTCCGAAGATCAGACAAAGGCTCTGGCCGACGCCCTGGGGTTCAGGTATTTCTACGATGAAGAGCGGGACGAGTACGCCCACCCGGCGGTCGCTTTCGTAATCTCCGAGGACGGTACCATCTCCCGTTACCTTTACGGCATTGAATTCAGCAAGCAGGACTTGAAGCTGAGTCTGTTGGAAGCCTCCGAGGGGAAAATCGGGAATTCTTTCGACCGGCTGATTCTCTATTGCTTCCATTACGACCCGGACGCCGGGAGTTATGTGGTTTTTGCCGGCAACGTGATGCGCCTGGGCGGGGCCGTGGTGCTGGCGTCGGTTATCCTGCTGATCGTTTTTCTCCGGCTCAACGAGCGGCGTCGCCGCTCCCGGCACGAGGCTGCCGGTCCGGGGCGTCTTTCTGTCAACGGTGCGAAGGATTGATCTATTATGGATAGTACGGGTTCTTTCTGGCTGCCCCCGCAGTCATCGACGATGGCCGGCGAGGTCGATGCCCTGTTCAATTTTATCCTGTACACCAGTACGGTGTTTTTTGCCATCGTTGTTTTCGGCGTGATCTTTTTCGGACTGCGCTATCGCCGTCGGGGGAAGACCGGTCTGACCACCGGCAAGGACCATAACCTGATCCTGGAGATAACCTGGACGGCCATCCCTACCGTTTTGATAATGATCGTTTTTTTCTGGGGTTTCAAGGACTACATGAGGCAAACCGTGGCGCCGGCCCACGCGATAGAAGTGAAGGTCACCGGCCAGAAGTGGTTCTGGACCTTTGACTATCCCGAGGGAGCCAACGCCGTCAACGAACTGGTCGTCCCGGTCAGCAAGCCGATCAAGCTGCTGATGTCCTCGACCGATGTCATCCACAGTTTCTTTGTCCCCAACTTCCGCATCAAGATGGATGTTCTCCCCAACCGATATTCCGTCTCCTGGTTCGAGGCGACGCGCGAGGGGGAGTACGATCTCTATTGCACCGAGTTCTGCGGCAAGGGGCATTCGGAAATGATCGGCAAGGTGAAAGTGGTCAGCGATTCGGCTTACGCCGCCTGGCTGGAAGCCTCGACCGTGCTGGGCGAAGGGCTGACGCTGGAGGAATACGGTGAGCAGTTGTACACGTCCAAGGCGTGTGTCACCTGTCACACTCTCGACGGCTCCCGCCTCGAAGGCCCCGGTTTCCTGGGACGGTTCGGCAGCGAGGTCCTGATGAGCGATGGCTCCCGCGTGCTCATGGATGAGAATTACATGCGGGAGTCGATTTTGAATCCGAAGGCGAAAGTGGCCAATGGTTACCAACCGGTAATGCCGACCTTCCAGGGAGTGCTCAAAGACCGGCAGGTCGACGCCCTTATCGCCTATATAAAGATGCTTAACCAGAAATAGGTCATAGTCATGAGCGAGACAATCCCAGAGAGCTATTTGAATTCGCCGAAAGGGCTGAAATCCTGGCTGTTCACGCTGGACCACAAGCGGATCGGCCTGATGTACTTCGTGGCCATCATGTTCTTTTTCGCTCTAGCCGGCCTGCTGGCGGTAATTCTTCGTACCGAACTCCTCAGCCCCGACAAAGTGCTGATGGACGCCGATACCTACAACCAGTTCTTCACCCTGCACGGCGCGATTATGATATTCCTGTTCATAATCCCCTCGATCCCCGCCGCGCTGGGCAATTTCGTCCTGCCGCTGATGATCGGCGCCCGCGATGTGGCTTTCCCGCGGCTCAACCTGGCCAGTTGGTATATCTATGTCATAGGGGCGCTGGTGGCCGTGATTTCGATCATCCAGGGCGGAGTGGACACCGGCTGGACGTTTTACACACCGTACAGCACGACGACTAACACGGCCGTGATTTCGATGACCACCGGGGTGTTTATTCTCGGGTTCAGTTCGATCTTCACCGGCTTGAATTTCATCGTTACCGTGCACAAGCTTCGGGCCCCGGGGATGACCTGGTTCAAGATGCCGCTGATGGTCTGGGGTTTGTATGCCACCGCCGTGATCCAGGTTCTGGCCACACCGGTGCTGGGCATCACCCTGGCTTTGCTGGTGGTGGAGCGGGTGATGGGGATCGGGATTTTCGATCCGGCCATGGGCGGCGATCCTGTCCTGTACCAGCATTTCTTCTGGTTCTACTCGCACCCGGCGGTGTATATCATGATCCTGCCGGGTATGGGGATTATCAGCGAGTTGATCGCCACTTTCAGCCATCGCAAGATTTTCGGTTACAAGGCGATTGCTTATTCCTCGCTGGGTATCGCGCTGGTCAGTTTCCTGGTGTGGGGGCATCACATGTTTACTTCCGGCCAGTCGGAACTGGCCGCCATGCTCTTTTCGTTTATCACGTTCTTTGTGGGAATACCTTCGGGCATCAAGATATTCAACTGGCTGACGACCATGTACAAGGGGCAGATCTCGTTCCAGACCCCCATGTTATACGCAAT
>Ga0272444_10002281_pt1 | contig 17805 bp, 12 predicted proteins | sample SSMForm13_FD_201033 | JGI IMG/M metagenome (GOLD analysis project Ga0272444, IMG submission 201033) | Marine sediment archaeal communities from Little Sippewissett salt marsh, Falmouth, MA, United States - SSM-Form-13 | ecosystem: Environmental > Aquatic > Marine > Wetlands > Sediment ... | reverse complement strand
CTGGATCTTCATGTGATACTGCCGACGCAGTTTTGACAGCTGCTCCGAGCGGTTCCTCAACAGATACTCCCGTACCGAAGGAGAGACCACCAGCAGCAGGCGTTCTTTTTTCAAACTGGCTGCTGCCCGCTTCAGCCAGCGGTCGATCTTGGTCAGCACGGTGATGCTGGATGAAACCCGTCCGGTTCCCTCGCAGATCGGGCAGGCCTCCCGGAACGTATGGATCAGGCTGGGGCGCACCCGCTGCCGGGTCATCTCCACCAGCCCGAATTCACTCATCTCCAGAAGCGAGGTCTTCGAGCGATCCCTCCGGAGGGTTTTTTTCAGCTCATTGAAAACCCGTCGTCGATGCTGGGGATCGTCCATGTCGATGAAATCGATGACGATGATGCCGCCGATGTCCCGGAGTCGGAGCTGCCGGGCAATCTCATTGGCCGCCAACATATTGGTCTTGAAAACCGTCTCTGCCTGGTTTCCCTTGCCGACATAGCGCCCGGTGTTGACGTCGATGGTCACCAGTGCCTCGGTGTGATCGATGACGATGTAGCCGCCCTTCTTGATCCACACCTTCCGCTGCAGGGTCTTATCGATCTCCGATTCGATATCGTAGGCGTCGAAGATCGGTGTGTCTTCAGCATAGAGTTTGACATGTGAGCTCAACTCCGGAGAGACCAATTGCAGATAGGAGATGATCTCGTCATATTCGGGCTTGGAGTCAAGGACCAGAAGGTCGATATCCTCGGTGAACAGATCCCGGATAAGGCTGGAGGTGATGCCCATTTCCCGGTGAACCAAGGCCGGTGCCTTGACTTTTGTGGCTTTGGCCTTCATCTGTTTCCAGCTATGCAGCAGCTGATCGATATCCTGCCGGAACTCATCTTCACTTTTGCCCTTTCCAATGGTCCGAACGATGAGGCCATACCCTTCGGGACGCACCGTGGTGACCAGCTTCTTCAGGCGCTTTCGTTCCGACCAGGTATCGATCTTTCGGGATATGCCCAGATGATCCGCATTGGGAATCAGCACCAGCAGGCGTCCAGGCAGAGAGATCTGGGTGGTCACCCTGGGGCCCTTGGTGCCGATGGGCTCCTTGACCACCTGCACCAGGATCTCCTGGTTCTTTTTTAAAAGATTCTGAATGGGCGTGTCTCGTTTTCGGGATTTTCTCTGCAGATCCTCCTCGTCCGGTGCGTCCAGCAGTGTGCTTGATTCTGTGATCACATCGGAGATGTCGGAGATATGCAGGAAGGCCCGCTTGGGAAGCCCGATATCCACGAAGGCGGCCTGCATACCGGGGAGAACCGAGGTGACCAGCCCCTTGAAGATATGTCCCACCATTCGCTCACTCTCGGATCTCTCCACCCACAGCTCAACCAGCTGGCCCTCCTCCAATATGGCGATGCGGGTCTCGTTCATGGCCACGTTGATGACGATCTCCTTGCGCACCAATCTCTCTCCTTTCGGATGACCGAGAGATGATTCCGGCAACCTCAGATGACATCGAGAGGCGAAAGCAATTCTTGATCGGACTGTATGTACTGAGCCGTCCGTTCCATGGGTATGGTCAGCAGAACCTCCTGGGGAAGCCCCAGGGCCAGCTCCAGGACCTCCTGAGGCCGTATATGCCCCTGTGAACCGGTTCGAAGGCGCATCGACAAAAACAGTCCACCGGCGGATGTCTCCAGCCCTAAATCAATCAGGCGATCGCTGACGTCTATCGTTTTTGTCTCTGTAGGTGTCGATCTTCGGATCGTCAGCTGCGGTGAGTCCAGAAGCTGACGAAGGGTCTCCTGCAGTCCGGAAATATGTCCGGCCCGGCTGAGGTCGGCTCGATAGTCGACCACATCGATGGCCGCCGAAAGAGCCTCGGTCTTCCTGAAAATGGCTCTGGTGGCGACGATCCTGAGCCCCTGAGGAAGATTCTGCTGCAGGTGGAATCCCAGATCGCCGATCAGCGGTTTGGAAAACTGAACATCCATGTACTCGGCCCGGCTGGTCAGACCGAGGGCCAGTGGCGGACCGAAGGCAATCCTGGGATGGGGATGAAACCCCTCTGAGTACTGTATCGGCAACCCGGCCCGTCGAAAGGCACGCTCCACCAGCCGAACCACGTCCAGATGCGAGAGGAATCTGAGAGAACGTTCCTTGCTATACTGCACCCGCATACGTGTCTTGGCAATCTGAGGGCGTCCCCGAACAGGTCTTTTTTTCTTTCTTCCATAAGAGATCCGGATCTCGGTCTGCGGCGGTTTCGGCTCCCCAGCAGCCGGCGTGACCCATTCCCGTCCCTGATGAACCCCGCACCCCTGACAGCCTTTCCTCCGACAATCGGGCGTATTTTTCCCTTCGATGGCCCGATCACGCTCTCGGAGCAGATACTGCTTGCGAACACCGTAGTTGATATGATCCCAGGGCAGAGGTTCGTCATCTTCACGGGACCGAACATACCCGCGGGGGTCGATTCCAGCCTCTGAGAAGGCCTTCTCCCAGCGGGCCATATCGAATCGTTCCGTCCAGCTGTCAAAGCGGCATCCGGATCGCCAGGCCAGCTCCAAAACCGGCCCTAGCCGCCGATCTCCCCTGGCAAAGACCGCCTCTAAAAAGGAAACCCGGGGATCCCGCCAGCTGACCCGAAGGCCTCTTCTCATGATCCGAGACTTGAGAAAACGGATCTTTTTTTCCAGTTCGTCGATGGAATCCTGGCCGGCCCATTGAAACGGCGTGTGCGGTTTGGGCGTGAAGGGAGAGATGCTGATGCGGATCTCCCGGTGGCCTTTTTTCCTGATCCTGCTGTAAATCGTTCGGCAGAGATCGACGATCCCGTCGAGATCATCCTGGGTCTCGGTGGGCAGACCGATCATGAAATAGAGCTTGACCGATTCCCAGCCGTTGTCGAAGGCGATCTGCAGCGATCGAAAGAGATCTTCCTCCCGAAAATCCTTGTTGATCACCCGACGCAGCCGAACGGTGCCCGTCTCCGGTGCGAAGGTCAGGCCGGTCTTGCGAATCAGGCTCATGGACCGGGCCAGTTCCTCGGTGAAAGAATCCGGACGCAGCGATGGGAGAGCCAGAGCGACTCTTCTCTCGGACAGGCGCCGATTGAGCTGGGAGATTATCTCCGGAAGACCACTGTGATCGGAACTGGACAGAGAGACCAGAGAGACTTCATCCCAACCGCTCCCTTCGATGCCGTTGACCGCCTCATCGACGATATCCCCGGGCGATTTCTCGCGGACGGGACGATAGACCATGCCGGCATGACAATAACGACACCCCCGGGTACACCCTCTCATGATCTCGATGCTCAGCCGGTCATGAGCGATCTCCGTAAGGGGAACCAGCGGCCGGGCTGGATAGTGCTCAGGCTTGAGCTCCTCGACGGTTCGGGCGGCAATCGCCTCCGGCACGCCCTGCTGCAGCGGCTGCAGTCGGTGAAAGCGTCCGGTCTGGTCATATTCAGGGCGGTAGAATTCCGGAACGTAGATTCCCTGCCGGACGGCCAGACGGAGGAGAATCTGCTGACGACTCCAGCTGTCTCGTTTGCCGGCAATGATCGTATCGGCAATCTCCTCCACCAGCTGTTCGCCATCTCCGATGACGAAAGCATCGATGAAGTCGGCCAGCGGTTCCGGATTGGAAGCACAGGAACCCCCGGCCAGCACCAGCGGATCGTCCTCACCGCGATCCCGAGCATGGAGAGGAATTCCGGCCAGGTCCAGCATATTGAGAACGTTGGTGAAATTGAGTTCGTGCTGCAGGGTAAATCCGAGCACATCGAACTGCCTCACGGGCAAATAGGATTCTAATGAAAAGAGGGGGATTCCCCTCTCTCTCATCAATCTCTCCATATCGACCCAAGGAGCGTAGACCCGTTCGGCCACTGTATCTGAACGCCGGTTGAGCAGGTGATATAATATTCTCAAACCCTGGTGGGATAATCCTATGGAGTAAGTATCGGGATAAGCCAGGGCGAAGCGCAGGGAAACGGCGCCATGATCTTTGAGACAGGCGTTCAGCTCTCCCCCAACGTACTGCTGGGGCTTGGAGACCAATGGCAGAATAGGCTCGATGTCGGCCTCGAACCGCTCACGGACACCCGTCAGCCATAGATCTCTTTGTTGTTGCATTGGCACACGTTGACCATCTTCTGAATGAATCGATAAGAGCCCTTCGAGGACCGTTCCGAGGTGACCAGTCTGATCACCTGCATGGGACTGTTGCACTGGGGGCAGGTCTTCTGTCCCCGAGACTGGGCATGAGCCACCTTATCGGCGAAACTCTGACGTTTGGCCATACTTTCCTCCTGTTGGAATCAAATCAGATACCTCCAAGCATATCCTCACAAAATTAGTCGATAAAGCCATTCTTGTCAATAGAAAATCGCTCATTCGAATCAGAGCGAGATGTTCCCGTAGAGCTGGCGGATCTCGGTGCCCTGATAGTAATGTTTCAAAATGTCCTCCGTTCGGTAGCCCCTCAGGGCCATTCCGGCTGCCCCGGCCTGGCACATGCCCACGCCATGGCCCCAGCCGGCACCTCGAAAGGTGAACGATTCCGGGAGACCGTCCGGTCCCATTCGGCGCGTGATCAGGAAACAGGAGCTGTGCAGATGGTTCGGTGACAGGGCCCGGCGAATATTCAGCTCGCCTTCGATGACCACCTCCTCCTCATCGCCCAGAATCCGAATGGACAGACAACGCCCCGATATTCCCCGCTCCATGGGGACGATGTCCAGAAGGTAGCCGATGTCAACACCCAGCTTGCTCTTGATGATCTCCTCCAGCTCCCCCCGTCCGTAGGTGATCTCCCAGCGGAAATACTTACGCGTATAGTGCATGGCCCGAGGCGCTTCGGCGGAGCGGTGATTGCAGAAAGCCGGCGGCTCGGCTTGGATCCATCGATCCAGCTCCTCCCCACCCGATTGCAGGGACAGATCCCAATTTGAGATCTGATCGGGCGGCAAGTCGACGGCGCCCTGCAGATAGTCCAGTGCGGTTCCGCCCCAGACATTCTGATTGCGCTCGGAATGTCCGCCGCAGACGGCACTGTAGTAAGTCTCGCAGATGCGGTCCTGGTAGGTCAGCACCTGGCCCCTGGTTTTATCGACAGCCTCATTGGTCCTTTCGTCTTCTTGTTCCACTCCGGCATATGCCTGACAGTGCACTTCGCCGCAGAGATGGAATGGCTCCAGACGGTGCTGTATGCCCCACCGGGCCAGCGTATAGCTGCGAGCGGCGATGGCCTGAGCGCGTAGCGCAGCCACCGGGAATCCAGGGCTCATCTCCTTAGGCAGCACTCCCTTGAGGTACTGCTCCAGAGGCAGTTCATCGATGCACAGGAGCTGACCGTCGTTGCCCAGTCGAAATTCCAGCCGTCCGCGATAGGTCCGATCTTCCTGACGCTCCCAGGCGTAACCGCGCCCGATGGTGACCTGCTCGAGGGTGAACAATCCTTCGGGGACGCTTTTCACCAGGGAGATGGGTTCCGCGGAGGAGAACACGATTTTTCCGGAAGGATCGATCAGATCCAGCACTCCCAGGGGCGGGCCGGTCAACTCCGGAATGATCCGTCCAAGGGCATCCTCCGGAAGACGGTCGCGATAAGCGGCCGCCTCTTCCCGGGTGGCATAAGGTCCCATGAAGATCCAATGCTGCCGGTTATCGTTGATCAGATGATCGCCGATGCGGACTGCTTCTCCCACCGTCAGAACCGTACAGTTTACATCCTGATCGGCCAGCCGGTGAACGCGTTTGGCGGCTTCCTCCTGTCCATATTCCTCGTACAACACCAGTCCGTATACCACATCGGCGGGCTGGCCGTACTTCAGGCGGACGCGCCAGATCTCATCAGCCTTTCCCGAATCGAACAGGATCTCTCCGCCGGGATTGACCGCCTGAAAATCGGAGGTGCAACGAAACCGGACCTCCTGCTCTCCCTGCACCACGGCCACCCTGATGATCGGTTCCAGCGGAGGTTCCTCGACGGGCAGAAATCGAGGAGCCGGGGCGCAACTCAACAGGATCAGCAGACAACCACCGAGAATGACCGCAGACGGAGGAAAAACATTCTTCCACAAGAGGCGATTGTTCATCGCATCCTCCCTTGCATCCGATGACTCATGCGACAGTGAATACGGGAATTGACCGATAGCTATTTGGAACAATCAGGCCGGCGAAAGCGACCGAATGATCGCTCAGCCTGGAGATATTTGGGCCATTCTTTTTGATGCATTCCGGCCGTTGATCAGGATTTTCCATTCTTTTCCCTGCGGGACGATTTCGACAGGGCGGCCCGGCCGAAGCTGATGTTCCAGGGTCAGCTTTTTTCGACGCGGAAGCTTGATGCGAAGCATCAGCCTGAGCGACCGATCTCCCTTCCGCATATAGAATCGGTATCGGGGCAACGGATCAGGCCGCTCATAGACAGCGCTGATCTCGGAGGAGCCGACCCGAAAGCGGAACCGGACCGTTCCCCAGTCAGGCGGCACCGCCGGCTGGATCACGACCTCTCCCCTGAGGGCGTCGGGATGGACACCCAGGTAATGCTGGTACACCGACCGGATATATTCGGCCAAACTCCAGGCCTGAGAATACGCCCCGGCTTCGTTGTCATTCTCCTCCAGAGGGATGGCGTTAAACAGTTCGCTGAGCGTCCCGGCAGAGCCTTTATGGAGGATATGCGAGGTCAACGTTTTGGTCAGGGCGGCCGCCCGGGAAAGCTTGTGGTGTGTGATTAACACCCCGATCATCGGACCGCTCAGCCAGGGCCAGATATCGCCGTTGTGGTAAGCCAGATCGAAATGATACCGCCGGCCGCCGATGTGCCTGGGCCTAAACTGAGGATCCTCCGCATCCAGGGTGCTGACTCCATAAGGGGTGACCAACCGGTCAAGCAACAGCTGAAGAACAAATCTCTCCTGGCTTCTTGACAGCAGAGGCTCCCGGGGAACGCTTAAGGCCAACAGGGCGTTGCTGCGGATCTGGCGATCGGGTGTGCCGTCAGCGTCGAGATGGTCATAGAGATACTTCCTCTGTGGATTCCAATACCGGCGCCTGAAGACGTCTCTGACCCGGGCGGCCAGATCTCGCCACCGCTCCGCCGGCAGTTTTTGTCCGGCCAGCTCGGCCAGACGGGCACCGGCCATGAGGGCGGATATCCACAGTGCCTGGATCTCGACGGCTCGATCATCTCTGGGGGTCACCGGGTGAGCGTCGCCCCCGGCGTCCATCCATGTCTCGGCCGGGCCGTGCCGGACCAGACCGTCCCGGTCGGTCCGCAGACGGATTTCCCCCTCGATGGCGCTCCTGACCGCCGGGAAAAGTTTCTTCAAGGTATTCCGGTCTCCACTATAGCGGCCGTATTCCTCCACCTGACGAACGAACCAGAGGGTACCGTCGGCAGTATTGTACAGTGTGGTGCCCGGCTCGAGGATGTTGGGGATCCGCCCGCAGGTGGGCGATCCCTTTCGCCTGTCCTGCCGCTCGGCCAATGATAGCAGGAGCTCCCGGGCCAGGGAGAACCGTCCCGTGACCCAGGTAGCTCCGGGAAGGGAGATGCAGGTATCCCGTCCCCAATAATTGGCGAACCAGGGAAATCCGGCGTAGATGCCCTTTCCGCTCTGGTTCATGACCAGCGCGTCCAGGGAGATCCGGGCCCAGGTCAGAGCGGCATTGAAAGAAGCCTGTTCGGTACGAACCGGACAGCGCAGCAGCATCCTTCTCTGGCGCTCCCTCTTTTGCCGCATCAGTCGTCCGGTGACGGGCAGGATACGGGAGAGCTTCTCCTGAATCTCCGCCTGACTGTTTCCGGCCAGGCAGAGGAACCGAACACGTCCTCGAACGGCCTGGAAAGATAGATCTCCCGGCCGGTAGGGATACCCTTCAGCCATGACGCCGCGAAGCTGACCGCGCCGGTAAATCCTTCTGCTTTGACGGGCGTGAGGCACAAAGGTCAGGGGGGTACTGGCGGTCAGCCCCAGCCAGGAGGGCGATCCCTTGACGGACAGATCCCCTTTCAGCAGCAGTTGCCGTTTTTGGGGCCGCCACCGGATTCGGTAGCGTACCCGTCGCGGCCGTCGAACCGGACGGATATCCACCACCGGCCTCCAGACGCCTTCTTTCAGTTCCCGTCCAGACAGTTCCACCACCAGAGCGGCCAGACCGTCCAGCAGGCAGATTCTCTCCCGCAGCCCGCTGTGAGGATAGATCCGTTCCAGCATGTGGTGATGCACACACACCGTGGCCGTGGCCGGATCCAGGCGCACGCCGTCGACCTGAAGACTCCAAGATTCAAGAAGTTTCTGCATCCGCACGCAAAGGCCGTGATAACTGCGGGAGGGCTCCGCCGAGGTCTCACCGCTCCAGTGAGCAGCGACCGTATCGGTGTAGACATACTCCCGGCTGGTGCCCGGTTTGACCTCGATAACGGATCCCTGAAATCGGTCGGCTCCGCGACGGCTCATTTCTGCCTCCGGTAAGGATGCGCATGGCCGAATACTATGCGGCTGTGGGTCATCTTTGATCCTTGACATATGATGAGTTTAGACAAAGAGCGGCCCAGAGAGCCGCTCCTGTATGAACCGCCGATGAGAATCCGCTTCATTCATTCGACATCAGAGGGACGCCAGGGTCTGCCGAATGCGCTCCAAACCCTCCTCGATGTTGGCCACCGAGTTGGCATAGGAAAACCTCAAATAACCGTCGCCGTATTGTCCGAACGAGGTCCCCGAAAGAACGGCCACCCCCCCCTGTTGCAACAAGCGATCGGCCAACTGGCGGCAGTCCAGGCCAATCTCCCTGACGTTGGGAAAAACGTAGAAGGCGCCCCTGGGCTTGAGGCAGGTGATGCCGTCGATGGCATTGAGCCCGTCCACGATGACGTCCCGGCGGCGACGGAATTCGGCCACCATCTTTTCCGACTCATCCTGTGGCCCCTTCAGTGCCTCGATGCCGGCCATCTGGGTGAAACTGCAGGTGCAGGAGTTGCTGTTGGTCTGCAACTGAGCGACCTTGGCAGCCAGATCGGCGGGCATGACGCCGTATCCCAAACGCCATCCGGTCATGGAATAGGTCTTGGAGTAGCCGTTCAGCAGGATGGTCTGGGCGGGCATGTCCGGCTCCGAGAAGATGGAGTGATGTTCGCCCTCATAGATGATCCGGTGGTACACCTCATCGGTCAGGACAGTAATATTCTTCCCCCGGATCATATCGGCGATGGCGGCCAGGTTGTCCTTGCTGAGCACACCGCCGGTGGGATTCTCGGGAGAATTGATGATCAGCATCTTCGTCTTCTTCGTAATCAGTCCTTTCAACTCGTCGATGTCCATCTCGAAATCGTTCTCTTCCCGCAGAACGATGGGCACAGCTTTGCCGCCGACGAATTCGATCACCGATTCATAGATAGGAAATCCCGGATTCGGATAGATCACCTCATCCCCGGGATCGATCAGAGCCAGGATGGCGAAGAACATGATTGGCTTGGCACCCGGCGTGACCACCACCTGATCCGGTGAGACCTCCACGCCCCAGCCGGCGGAGACCTCTTGGGCCAGTGCCTCCCGGAACGCAGGCAGCCCTGCGGAAGGACCATAGTGAGTATACCCAGCATCGAGCGCCTTCTTGGCCGCATCGCGAATATTGGCCGGGGTGTCAAAATCGGGTTCTCCGATCTCCAGATGAATGACCGTTCTCCCCTGAGCCTCCAGCGCCCGGGCCTTGGCCAGTACCTCGAATGCGGTCTCGGTTCCCAGTCGCGACATCCGATCCGCCAAATGAATCACAGGACACCTCCCGCGTTAAGTGACTGTATGAAATGAACCTTCTGTAAACCGGGTCTCCGGGCGGCCGCTTATTCCGGCCGCCGGTTTCGTCGTAAGTCTCATATAATATATTCTATAGTTCTATTTGTCAACACCTTTCCAGGGCTCCACAGCCACGATGACGAGTGAATCCATCGGATCGTCGAGGCCAAGCAAGAGAACGATCATGGTCAAAGGAGTCGATCGACGTCGTTGAACATCACGAAAATAATCAACAGGATGATGAGCGCCAGACCGACCTGCTGGACGATCATCCTCTGCCGCTGGCTGAGGGAGCCCCCCTTGAGGGACTCGACCAGCAGGATACACAGCTGTCCGCCATCCAGCACGGGGATGGGCAGGACATTGATCAGGGCCAGATTCACGCTCAGCATGGCCATGAAATAGACCAGGACGGTGAATCCCTGACGGGCGGTCTGTCCGGCCACCTGAGCGATAAATATAGGGCCGCCGACCATTCTGGCAGAGACCCGACCGGTGATCAGTCCCTTGATGAATTGAAAGATCTCCCGAGTGGTCCACAAGGTCCAACGAATGCTCTCGCTGGCAGCCTGAAAGGGACCGATCCTTTTCAGAATGATTTTTGAGGTGATGCCCACGTAGCCGGCGGCGATCAACTCGCCATCCTCACCCGGGACTTCCATCGACCGGGTGATCAGGGTGTCGTCGTAAATCTGTTCGCCGTGGCGCCATCTTAAAGCAATCAGGGTATCGGGGCGAGACTGGATCAGCCCGGCCATCTCCGACCAGCGTGTCACCGGGATCCCGTTGACCGCCTCAATCACGTCTCCGCCTCGTATGCCTGCTTGCCAGGCCGGCCCATCCTTCTCCACCTCCCCCACCTCGGTGGTAAACAGCGGCAAGATGCCTAACTGATCGAACCGTTCGGAGGTCTGCGGCGGCAATTCTCCGGCCAGTTGCAGCGCCTGCCCGGATCTTTGGACCTGGACGATCACTTGCCCGCCGTCCCGGGGAAGCGATTCGATGATCTCATCCCAGGTGGAGACAGGTATTTCATTGATGGATGTCAGTCGGTCTTCAACTTTCAATCCCATGGACTGTGCGGGAGAGTTTTCGGCGATTTCGCCGATGACGGCGGGATAAGTTCCAATTCCGGTGATGGACAAAATCAGCCAGACCACCAGGATGGCAAACAGATAGTTCATCGCCGGACCGGCGATGATCACCAAACCCCGCTGCCACCGGGGACGGGAGAGAAACTCGCGCGGTGATCCGGTCAATTCCTCTTCCGGATTATCGCCGGCCATCCGGACGTACCCCCCCAGAGGGATCCAGGAAAGGCAGTATTCGGTCTCACCGATCTTCTTCCCTACCATCTTGGGTGGAAATCCCAGTGAGAACTTCTCCACCTTGATGCCCAGAATCTTGGCCACAGCAAAGTGACCGAGCTCGTGGATAAAGATCAGCACGCCGAGAACGAATAGAAAGGACAGTAGCGTAGTCATACGGAAGACCTCAATCGATGGCGCTGACAGTTAGATCGATGATCGACTCTCTGGGGACCTCTTCCCCGGCTTCGATGGACTGTTCCAGCACAGTTTCGGGCAACAGATCGTCGTCTTGACGATAGATGATGGTACCGATCTTGAGACCGCTATCCTGAGCCAGAAGAACGGCTCCTTCCAGGCTGTAGCCGATGAAATCAGGCACCACAGCTGTGGGTGGCACCGGTCCCTGGCTGACCAGCAGATCGATGACCTCACCCTGGTACACCTGTGCTTTATATCCCGGTGCGCTGGAGATGACGACCTCCTCGGGGAAATCCTCGGTGTACATCCAGGAAATCTTTCCCAGGCCCAGATTGTCCCGCTCCAGCAGCAGCCGGGCCTGCCGGAGGGAAACTCCCTGCAGATTGGGTACGGTCATCTTCTCTCCGCCGCGGCTGACGATCACCTCGATCGCTCGTCCCTTGCCCTTAACCAGGCTGCCGCCCTCGGGCTGTTGGGATAAAACCATGCCTGGAGGAATAAACGGATCGTATTCCCGGCCTGTCTCCACCAGCTGCAATCCCCGATCGGTCAGGGTGGATTCGGCCTCCGCCACAGTCATCTCGATGATATCGGGTACCACGATCTGCTCATTGTGGCGCACCAGCTGAGGCATGATGATCCTGTCGAGCAGAAGGAGCAAGACGGCCGTCATGAACAGCCAGATAGTCAGAACGAACAAACCTCTGAGAATAATTTTCCGGGAAGCACTCATGATTTAGCCTTAGCGACCTTTCGAAACCGGGCGGCGAATATCCCATCGACACCGTGACGATGGGGAAAGGTCCGGATCATCCCCTGTGCGGTGACGGTCTCCAGAGGAACGTCTCCCGCCGGCTTTTCCAGAATGAGATCATTTCTCTCCGCCAGCAGCCGGCGAACAACGCCTTCATTCTCATCATCCTCTATGGTGCAGGTGCTGTAGACGAGACAGCCGCCGACCTTGACCAGATCCACAGCATGCCGGAGAAGCTCCATCTGCAGCCGGACCATCCTGGAGATATCGTCAGTCGTCTTTTTCCAGCGAAGATCCGCCCGCCTGGCCAGCACTCCCAATCCGGAACAGGGCGCGTCCAGCAACAGCCGGTCCACGGTCCGCAAACTCAGGGCGCGTCCGTCGGCGACCACCGGCCTGACAGATCTCAAACCCAACCGGCGACAGCTCTCCACCAGCATTGCCAGTCGGCCCGGATGGCGATCGACGGCCAGGAGAAATCCGCGGTCATCCATCCTGTCGGCCAGATGGGTGGTCTTCCCTCCGGGGGCGGCGCACAGATCGACGATTCGCTCTCCCGGCCGGGGGTCGAGCAGCATCACCGGCAAGGCGGAGCTTTCATCCTGCACCTGCAGCCAGCCCTGGCGAAAGGCCTCGCTGGAGATCAGATCGCCGGCTGAGTGCAAGCGGAGAAAACCGGGCAACAACCGGCCCGGCTGGGTTTCCAGGCCATCCGCCTCCAGGGTCTGCCGGGCCTGTTCGGGATCTGCCCGGAGACGATGGACTCTGATGGTCACGGCCGGTGGTTTGTTGTTGGCCTCACAGAGGCGGACCGTCTCCTCGAGCCCGTACCGATCCAGCCACCGGCTGGCCATCCAATCCGGATGAGAATATTTCAGGCCAATCCACCTGACGGTGTCCTGTTCCTCGGATGGAAATGCTGGCTCCTGAAGACCCGCCCGCAGGGCGCTTCTCAACACCGCATTGACCAGAGAGGCGGTACCTCTATGACCGTAGCGCCGGGCCAGTTTCACCGATTCATCGGTAGCCGCGGACGGCGGAATCCGTTCCAGATGCTTCAGCTGATAGAGCCCCAGTCGAAGGATATTGCCGATCCAGGGGGTCAGATTCTCGATCCTTCGATTGGTCAACAGATGGTCCAGGTGCCAGTCCAGCCGCCGCCGCCAGCGCAGCACGCCATTGACCAATTCGGTGACCAGCGCCCGGTCGCGGCGATCCAGCCGGCTTCCGGCCAGAGCCTCGGCAAGAGCATGGTCGGCGAAGATATCCTCTCGATCCAGGTGCACCAGAACGGTCAGGGCCGTCTCGCGGGCCGATACTGTATAACCGGCTGAGGCCCGTCGATGGGCTGATCCTTCTTTGCGGGCCGAAGCCGCCCTGCGGAAAGTGGACCTTGAATGCATGGATATCTGTTCCCGGACTGAAGCTTTTTCCCGGCCGAAGCCTCTCCCCGGGCCGTCATCGGCTGGCTGCCTCGGTCGGCTGAGGCAGCTCCGGGGTGGTGAGAGGACGGGGCTTCTTGATGCCGGAGTGAAGAAAGAACTGTAGTGCCTCCTCCACCCTGTCCAGATCAACGGTGGTATTGCGGCAGGGGCCGAACGGTCTCTCGTTCAGAACCCCTAAGACCGGAATGGGATAGGCGTCCTGAATGCCGCTGGTCAGATCGGTCTCGCAGGCCACGCCGACGATGGCCTGCGGTCGTGTTTCGACGATAACGCGCCGGGCCAGGGTTCCCCCGGTGGCCATGGAGACCGGAGCATTGTACCGCTCGGCCAGCTTGGCCAGATCGCCCACCACACATTGACCGCACCGGCGGCAGTTCTCCATCGTGGCCGTCACCTTGTAGATACAGGTGAACTTCTGAAGACAATGCGGCAACAGCAGGAGAACGCGATCGCGACGGAAATTTTTGCTCAGTGAACGGACCAGCGCATTGTTAACCTGGATAAAGGACCGCTTGATATCGTCGCGATTAATTCCCAGCACACGGCCCACTCCCAGGGCAATGGGAAAAAGGACCTTGACCGTCAGCCGATTCCATCCGGGGAAGAGAAGGTTTCTTTCCGTGGCCGTGGAGATGATCAGCATGAGCAATCCCATACTGACCACTAGAGCGAACAGCGCCAGGGCGAATCCTACCAGCAGGGGCAGACCAAGATGGATCTGGGCCAGCCGGGGAGCCACCAGATACCATAGAAAGATGACCATAAGCATGAGCACAATCAGACTGACGGAGGAAAGCCCTAAAAAGAGACGTTTGCCTTTGGTCATCGATCAGCCCTCAAAACGATCGCCGGTCTGAAGGCGGGACCCCCTCAAGAACTCGGCCGAGTTCATTCTTTTTTTCCCCTCCAGCTGAATCTCGGCCAGAGAAAGTTGGCCGTCCGCGGTGTTGACCACCAGTCCGGTGCGATTGTCGGCCACGGTGATCTCTCCCGGAGCGGCACCGTCCGGCGAGGAACCGGCCAGTTCTGCCCGGTAGATCTTCATCGTCTTCCCGGCGAAATCTGTAAACGCCCCCGGCGAGGGATTCAGTCCTCTGATCAGATTCTTTACCTCCCGCGCCGGTCGGTCCCAGTGGATCCGGCCATGCTGTCGGGTGATCTTGGGGGCCGGACAGGGTTCCGCCCCGGCCTGGCTGGTGACGGACACCTCACCCCGGTCCATCTCATCGATGACCTCCATCAGGACCTCGGCGCTGACCCGCGAAAGCTTCGCACTCAGCTCTCCGGCCGTCTCATCTGGATCGATGTCCACAGCCCGCTGCCGAATGATGTCTCCGGCATCGATGGCCCGGCCGATGAAGAACACACTCACCCCGGTCTGTGTCTCGCCGTTGATGATGGCCCACTGAATGGGCGCCGCTCCCCGGTACCGGGGTAGCATCGATGGATGTACGTCGATGGTGCCCCGTGACGGCATGGTGACAACCTCCTGGGGCAAGATGCGGAAGGCCACCACCACGAAGAGATCGGCCCGATATTCGGACAGCCGGCGAACGAACTGAGCGTCTTTCAGGCTCTCCGGTTGCAGGACCGGGACTCCCCGGGAGCTGGCCAGAAGCTTGACTGGCGGCGAGGTCTCCTTCAATCCTCGCCCCCGTGGCCGATCCGGGCGGGTGACCACGGCCAGCACCTGATGATCGCTGTCCAGCAGACGTTTCAGGCTGGGCAGCGAAAAATCCGGTGTTCCCATAAAGATCAACCGCATCACGCTACTCGCCCTTTTCGATCAGTCCGGCGATTGAGCTGCGCTGGATCTCAACCTTGACGTTCTCGGCGATCTTGACCACGACCACATTTTCCTTTTCTTTGATGTTCAAGACGGTGCCAAAGAGTCCGCCGCTGGTGATCACCTTGTCGCCCTTCCTCAGCGATTGAATCATCTGCTGATGTTCCCGGTGTTTCTTCTGTTGCGGGCGTATCATGAGAAAATACATGATCACAAAGATGAGGATGATGGGCAGCAGCATGCCCAGTCCACCCCCGCCCCCGCTTTGCCCTGATGATGACATGGCCAGCCAGAAAGGATTCACTGTTCACCTCCTGGAATGGTGGTCAGTTCACTTTGCTCCGATTCTTGTTCCTGGTGATATCGTTCCAGAAACACTCTGCTCCATGATTCAAACCGTCCCTCGGCGATGCTCTGCCGGATCTCACGCATCAGTCGCATGTAAAAGGCAACACTATGCAGCGTGGCCAATCGGGGCGCCAGGATCTCGCCGGCTTGAAACAGATGCCGTAGATACGCCCGGCTGAAGTTGCGGCAGGTATAGCAGTCACAGTCAGGATCCAGGGGTCTGAAATCCCTGGCGTAGACGGCATTTTTCACCACCAGGGGCCCCTCACTGGTGAAGACCGATCCGTTACGGGCGTTGCGAGTGGGCAGCACGCAGTCGAACAGGTCAATCCCCCGGGCCACGGCGGCGATGATGTCCTGGGGGAAACCGACCCCCATGAGATAGCGTGGCTTGTGCTCCGGAAGCCGGGGCACGGCGGCCTCGATCATCTCGAACATGGCCGTCTTCGGTTCCCCCACCGATAAACCTCCCAGCGCATAGCCGGGAAAGTCCATCTCCACCAGCGTATCGGCGCATTCGCGGCGCAGATCCGCATAGGTGCTTCCCTGGACGATGCCGAACAAGGCCTGGTCATGGCCGTCACTTTCCTCGAGCTCACGGTGTCTCTGCCGACATCGCCGGGCCCAGCGCAGAGTGCGCCCCATGGACGTCCGAGCCGCCTGGTGGCTGCAGGGATAGGGAGTGCATTCATCGAAACACATGATGATGTCCGCACCCAGATCGTGCTGGATCTCCATGGTCCCTTCGGGAGTGAAGATCTGATAGGAACCGTCCAGATGAGATTGAAAGGTAACCCCTTCCTCGGTGATGCGGTTGAGATCGGCCAGACTGAAGACCTGATAGCCGCCGCTGTCGGTCAAAATGGGGCGGTTCCAGGAGATGAACCGGTGCAGCCCTCCGGCGGTGCGGACGACCTCCGGGCCCGGCCGAAGATACAGATGATAGGTGTTCCCCAGGATGGTCTGGGCGCCGATCTCCTTCAACTCTCTGGGAGAAAGAGTTTTGACGGTCCCCTGGGTGCCCACCGGCATGAATGCCGGGGTGAGCACTTCGCCGTGCCCGGTGAGCATCCGCCCGTTGCGGGCCGCCGTCCGGCGATCCGAGGCCATGACGTCGAAAGAGAGCTTCACCGGGCGGCCCCTTTTCTTTTCCACGATCCCAACAGCTGGTCAAGGGCCTGGCCCACATCCTCGATCCCGACCACCTCGACGGTCCCTTTCCGGTCCCGCTCGCCGAGGTTGGCCCGGGGCACGACACATCGTTCGAACCCGAGCTTCTCAGCCTCCCGGATGCGTTTCTGGATCAACCGTACCGGACGGACCTCTCCCCCCAGGCCCACCTCACCAACGACCATGGTCTTCGGATGAACCGGCCGGTCCCTGTAGCTGGAGACGATCGCCACGGCCATGCCCAGATCGACGGAAGGCCCATTGAGCCGAATGCCACCGGCGGCGTTGATGAACACATCCTGAGATCCCAGACGGAGTCCGTATCGTTTTTCCAGAACGGCCAGGAGCATGACCAAACGGCTGTGCTCCACCCCGCTGACCACCCGCTGGGGCACGCCGTAGTTGCTGGCGCTGACCAGGGCCTGGACCTCCACCAGCAGTGGCCTGGTACCCTCCACGCTGCCAACCACCACCGAGCCGGAGGAATCCCGACCACGATGTGACAGAAAGATCTCTGAGGGATTGACCACCTCCTGAAGGCCGGTCGGGGTCATCTCGAAAACGCCGATCTCGTCGGTCGATCCGAATCGATTCTTGACCGCTCTCAGGATCCGGTAGGCGTGATGCCGGTCGCCCTCGAAATAGAGCACCGTATCGACCATGTGCTCCAGCAGCCGGGGACCGGCGATGGCCCCCGATTTGGTCACGTGGCCGATTAAAAAAAAGGTGATATGCATGGATTTAGCCAGCCGCATGATACCGGCGGTGCACTCCCGGATCTGGCTGACGCTGCCCGGTGGCCCCTGAAGTTCCGGGTGATAGACGGTCTGAATGGAGTCGATGACCACCGCCCAGGGCCTGGTCTGCTCCACGGTATTCAGGATCTGGCCCAGATCGACTTCCGGATACAGAGACAGGTGATCGTTGAGCGCGTTCAGTCTCTCGGCCCGTCCCCGGGTTTGTACGGTCGACTCCTCCCCGGACACATACAGCAC
>Ga0272444_10002280_pt1 | contig 17808 bp, 15 predicted proteins | sample SSMForm13_FD_201033 | JGI IMG/M metagenome (GOLD analysis project Ga0272444, IMG submission 201033) | Marine sediment archaeal communities from Little Sippewissett salt marsh, Falmouth, MA, United States - SSM-Form-13 | ecosystem: Environmental > Aquatic > Marine > Wetlands > Sediment ... | reverse complement strand
TCGCCCCATGACCCCGTGGAATCCGCATCGAATCCCTTCCCATCATCCGTGACGACCAAGCACGTCTGCCCGTTGTGGGACTGAAGCGAAACCCAAACCTGGTGGGCATCCGCATGACGGGTAATGTTGGTGAGCGCTTCTTGAAGAATCCGAAACAACGCCAGGCGCGTGCTCTCGGACAGCTTGGGCGGGGATCCGGCCTCGTAGCCAATCCGGATACCGGTTCGGCGGCCGAAGTCCTGACACAGTTCCTCCAGTACGTGCTCGATTCCGTCAACATCCAAGGCCGGGGGCCTCAGGGCGTGCGCAATACCACGCAGGTGCTCCATGGTCTTCCCCGCCAGCTCGGCCGCTTCCCGAATCCGATCACAGCAGGTTTCATCATGCATGTCGCGCGCGGCGAGTTCGAGACCTACCTTCAATGCCGTGAGCGACTGTCCTGCTTCATCGTGCAGCTCCCGGGACAACCGAAGCCGCTCTTCCTCCTGCACCGTAACCAGCTGCTGTGTGAGGTCTTGTAGCTCCGCGGTGCGTTCCGCCACGCGTTGCTCAAGCCGATCACGCGCTTGCACAAGCGATTCCTCCTTGCGCTTCAGATCGCGAAACATCAACTCATACGGCCTCACGAGTCCGGGAAGGATGATCGCCCGATAAATGAGGTAGAACGAAACCGTCTTGAGGATGTGTCCGGTGAAATTCGCCACATCGCTCACGCCGACATAGAATGTGAAGGCGATTTCGGATGCCGCAGTGAGAAGAATGGATGCCGAAAGCCATGAGAGAACAGGTTTCTCCAGCTCCCGCCTCTTCCGGTACACGGCAACAAGCGCGATGACAAGCGCAAGGGCAATCACGTACTCGCTCACACGCTTGAACACCGTGAGGCCTACGCCTTCCACGTAGCACTCCGGGAACCATCCGGCCGTGATGCTCGCAATGAGAAGCGCCGTCGCCGTGAGATACGCGACGATCAGCCGGCTCGGATGCTTGACCAATCGCGCATGAAGCATGGCAAACACAAGCGTGACGCTCTCCATCCCACGCGCAGCAAGCCACAGCTGCGCCGCCATGTTCCCGCCGCCCCCGGGGATCAGATTCATTCCCTCGTAGGCCAGGGTGTGCATCAAATCAAGCGCCCCAATAAACAGGTAAGCAACACCGAGAATGAGAAGGTACCCGCTCGAGTGGAACCGGCGGGAATTCCAAGCAACAACGAAGATGGCAAAGGCAATGACGATGCTGAACAACTCAACAACGGAATGAAACAGGAGATACTCATGCTCGGCAAGGAAGTACATCCCCAGCAAAGCAAGCGATCCAATGAGTAGTCCCACCACTCCGCGCGCGGTGTTCGACGTAGCCATCAAGCAATGCCTCCGGCTGTACGGTAGTCCGCCGGAAGGTCCATGACAAGTGGTACGGGTTGGCCGATCGGCTGTGACGCTGAGGAGACGTGCGAAACGTTATCGTTGCGTCACGCCAAAACGGATGGAGAGTGCCATGAACAGAGAGGGTTTCCGTGCGTATCTTGAAAAGCGGTCTCTCCCCGAGACCGTGATTTCCCCATCGATGGCCCTTGTCGAGCGATTCGAACAATTCGCGAACCAAGAAGACCCGGACGCCAGCCTCGAAGCGGCCGATCAAGCGGCGATTCATCGGTTCGCCAAGGCATTGATCTTGGATGGCGCCAATACGTGGGACAACTTCGTCGCCCTTGCCCGATATGGAACCTTTGTGGGCAACCAGGCGATGTACGTTGCCGCGATCGAATTGATCGACGGCGCCGAAGCCATGGAGAACCTGCATCGGAAGCTTGGCGAAGCCCTCGGTGCTGACACGCGCGATCGCCTGTTCGAAGGAATCGCCCTCCCCGCCCTGGGCTCAACCAATCATGAGAGACCGAAACTGATGGCCACCGTCGTCGATCGTCTCGAGCAAGCCTGCGATGCCGCCACGTGCAAGAGAATCCTGGGAAGAGGACTGAGGAATCTGGAAGACAGTTGGTATGAAGAGCAGCGAGAGAAGTATGAGCAGTCCGGCTCGATCGAGGCGTATCTCGAGCTCAAAGGTCGCGACTTCCTCGCGGAGTTGGAGGCGCACGAGCAGCGCGGGACCCTCTTCTTCACTCAGCCGATCACCCATGAGGTGATCAAGTTTGTGCAGGCGCATCCCGAGATTGCATCCGGGGTTCGCCGGGGAGACACGATCTACGAGACGAAGATTCCCCACCAAGCCATCGAGTATCTCCACGAAACCGATCCGGACCTGAAGCGTTACCACTACTGCCACTGCCCCTGGGCCAAGGAATCCTTGCGGCCGGGGCGGAAACCGGTATCCGCCACGTTCTGTCATTGCAGCGCGGCATTCCACAAGCGCCCGTATGAGGTCATGCTCGGCCGGCCCCTGGACGCGGATGTTCTCGAATCCGTTTTGAAAGGGGATTCCGTCTGTCGCTTCGCGATCCATCTTCCACCCGGCACACCGTAGAGCAACGCCCACCTGAGTCCGAATCACCGATTCGCCGGTCGACGCCGAGCACGGCAGCCCCTGTGCAGCATGCATGATCGTTTAAACACCGCCGCGCCAATCGGTTGAGGCCCCCTGGATTCGGTATGATGAACACGGAATGGCGACAGCCATGGATGTGCCGTCATCATCGGACTTGGTCCTGCTCAAAGCAGACCACGCCGAACCCATGGAATCGAGAAACCCAAAACAAGGAGCCAAAGAGAATGAAACAGTGGAACACGCCCCCAAAGGTGCAGATCGATGAAACGGCAAGCTACGGAGCGATCATGGATACATCGAAGGGCCCCATCGAACTGGAGCTTTTCCCTCAGCACGCGCCAAGGACCGTCAACAACTTCGTGTTCCTCGCCCGAGACGGGTTCTACGACAACGTCTCATTCCACCGTGTGATCGCCGGATTCGTGATCCAAGGAGGCGATCCTTCCGGAACAGGCTCCGGCGGGCCGGGGTATCAATTCGAAGACGAGGTCCTGGACAATCCCTTGACCCATGAAACGGGCACGCTCTCGATGGCCAATGCCGGTCCGGACACCAACGGAAGCCAGTTCTTCATCACCCACGCCCCGCAGCCGCATCTCAATGGAAAGCACACCGTGTTCGGCCGGGTCGTCAAGGGACAGGACGTGGTGAACGCGATCGCGCAGGGAGACCGAATCACCGGCATACGGATCACCGAGGGAGCATCCCCCGCCGACTAGCCCAGGGAATCCCCAGGAAGAACCGATGAACCGCGAAACCTGGGTGGGAGGGTCTTCCGTTGTCCGGAGGAGTTCCGTTGCGGCGTCTACCTGATGTCGTTTGCCTCACCGGACGCGGTCACGCGCTTCGTCGAGAGGTTCTCCGTTTGCCCGGTGTGGCCCGTGATCGGACCCGTTTGCGGAAGAGACTCCGTAATTCATCATCGCGGTGGAGCCGGTCGCACAACAGCACGGTCGTTTCGCAGACAACGAGAATACCCTTGTGGAACGTCCGGAACTCGTTGAAGCGCAGTCCGTGTCGTTCCGCCAGAATGACGGACTCCTGCGACTGTTTCCCGGGCACTCTCTCGCAACCGGATACGCCGCCACGGTTCCGTGCGATTCGGACTGCACCGCGTGTCCCCAAAGGGGTCGCTCTTGCACAGGCTGCCCTGCATTCTATAGCTACCCGGACTCCTCCTAGGAGCTTCGTGATTGGGTGATGTTGCCCACCGATGGATGGATCGAAGACGGGCGCCTCTTGCCGATACTAGTCGATCAAGCCAAGCGCACGTCCCACACTGGAGAAGGCGTCGACAACCCGTTCCATCTGATCGCGTGTGTGCGTCGCCATGTAGCTCGTTCTAAGCAGCGACTTCCCCGGCGCGACCGCCGGCGGAATCGCGACATTGACATAGATGCCGGCCTCAAACATCGCCTTCCATACCTCCATGGTCTTCAACGAGTCGCCGATCAGAATCGGAACAATCGGAGTTTCGCTCGCCCCAACATCGAACCCCAAGGAAGAAAGACGTGTCCTCATCTCATTGGCGATCTCATTGACCCGTTCGGCCCGTTCGGGCTCACGCTCCATGATATCGAGCGCAGCCAGTGCTGCAGCGACATTGGGGGCAGGCAAGCTCGCGCTGAAGATCAGCGACCGTGCCAGATGCTGGATCCAATGGATGGTTGCCTCGTCACCCGCAACGAATCCCCCGATCGATGCGAACGACTTGCTAAACGTACCGACAATCAGGTCAATATCGTCGGTTACGCCGAAGTGAGCCGCCGTTCCGCGGCAACGTCCGAGTACGCCGATGCTGTGTGCATCATCGACCAGAATCCGGGCGCCATACTCCTTGCACAAGGGAATCAGTTCGGGAAGCGGCGCGATCTCCCCTCCCATACTGAATACGCCGTCCACCGCGACAAGCTTCCCTACGTCGCCCGAGCAAGCGTTCAACACGCGCTTCAAGTCGCCGGGATCATTGTGCCGAAACCGGTGCATGCGCCCCAGGGCAAGCCGGCATCCATCGATGATGCTGGCATGATCCTCCTTGTCGCATAGGACGACATCATTCCGGCCGAGGAGCGCGGAGAAGACGCCAAGGTTTGTCTGGTATCCGGTACTGAACACGAGCGCTCTCTTCATACCGACGAAGGTGGCCAGGCGCTCCTCCAACTCGCCGTGCAGGGCGAGCGTTCCATTGAGAAAGCGGGACCCGGTACAGCTCGTTCCGAACTCCTCTACGGCCCGCACCGCGGCTTCACGAACCTCGGGATGCGTGGTCAGGCCGAGGTAGTTGTTGGACCCGAGCATGATCAGCCGTCTGCCACGAATCGTGACCTCGGTTCCTTCGCTGTGATCCAACGGAATGAAGAACGGGTAGACACCCAGCTCCTTCGCTCTTGTCGGATTGGTCGGATACCCCAGGCTCTCGGCAAAACTGGGATCCGAATAGAACGCTTGACACTTCTGGAACAAATCCACGTCTTCTCCCACCCTTCCCTCGATGTCTCTCAATGTACGCGATAGTACATCCGTAGTGCCCAATCGAAAACGCTTGCCGGGAGGATGCTCTTCAATCCCACGGCGATCCGCTGTAGCCTCGGACCGATCAAGTATCGGGCCCGCGGCGAACGCGAAGCAAGAATCCGCGCAGCCAATTGACCGATAGACTCCGGCGATGCCCCTTTGCGTTCGTCATTCTCCGCCACGCGAATCGATCGCTCAAACGTATCGCTGTACGCCTCGCTCCCAGCCTTGCGCACGCGTTGGCGGCTGTCCGTGAAACCGGTACAGAAGTCGCCGGGCTCGATGAGGACAACTCGGACACCGAAACGCCGAACCTCCATTCGCAAAGAATCCGTAAGCCCTTCAACAGCGAATTTCGTTGCGCTGTACAGCCCCTGGAACGGCAGGGCGATCCGCCCGCCGATGGACGAAACATTGATGATTGTGCCGCGGCCCTCCTGCCGCATGATCGGGAGAACGGCACGGCACACTCGCAGCGTACCGAAGAAGTTGGTCGCAAAGATGGATTCGGCTTCATCGTCGTCGGTGTCTTCGATCGCACCGGCGATCCCCATGCCCGCGCAGTTGATGACCCCATCGATGTGCCCAGCTCTCGCTGCGATGGTCTCCACGCCCCGTTGCACGGAAACTCCGTGGTTCACATCCATCGTGATTGCATCGAACGCCTCGCCGACTCCGGTCTCCCGCCGGATTTCGTCGGTCAGTGGTTGGGGATCCCGCCTTGTTGTGCCGAACACTCGATGGCCCCGGCGCAGCAACTCGATGACGCACGCCCTGCCAATTCCGGACGACGCCCCGGTCACGAGCACAACTTGCTCCCTCATCCGTGTCCGCTCTCCTTTGCGCTTGCCGTCCACCGCGGGGTGATCCCCCAAGGTCGATGAACGGAGTGACTATAGGTTGGCCGGTTGGTGTTGTCAATCGTCCGCCGAAACCCTCTTCGGCCTCCGCGCAATCCGAAACCGTCGGCCCACACCCCACACCTCATCCTGGAAGAGAGATCTTCAAGAGGATAAGATGGATCACCCCTTCCGGGGAATCTCCCTATTCGAGGGAAAACAAGCGAGCGTTTCGAGAGATGGCACTGCGTTGCGGCCTCGTTGGCCTTCCAGGTTCGGGCAAGACGACAATCTACCGGGCAATCACAGCCTCGGTTCCTTCATCCTTTGGCAAGAATGAGGCAAACCGGGCAACGGTTCACGTTCCCGATCCTCGTGTCAGCCGCTTGGTTGCGCTATACAACCCCAAGAAGATTGTCCCCGCGGCTCTGGATGTCGTAGACATCCCAGGTATCGCCGCTGGAGACACCGCCGACAGCGGCCGGGGATCCCGCCTGCTCGGCCCGCTCAACCAGGTCGACGCACTGATTCACATCGTTCGCTGTCACCCGGGGCTCACGCCGATGGCGCCCATCGAAGACATCGAAACCGTCTCCCTCGAACTGATGATTGCCGATGCGCAGGTCCTCCAGAAGAAAATCGATCGTTTGGCCAAGCGGGCTCGTTCCGGCGATAAGGACGCCCTTCGCGAAGTAACCGATTGCCAGACCGTGCTCACCGGATTGCAGGATGGTGTCCCCGCCCGCAAGCAACACCTAAGCGACAGCCAGCGGCAGAGCGTATCGGAGTGCAATCTCCTGTCGCTCAAACCGGAGCTCTATGTCGCCAATGTGGACACCCACTCTGACGCCGAACAACAAGCAGCGGATGCGGTGGCGGCATGGGCGAAAGAGGAAGGAACGGAGATGGTCCTGATCCGGGGGCGTGATGAAGCCGAGATCGCCGAACTCGACCCCGATGACCGATCGCTCTTTCTCGCCGAACTTGGGCTCGGCGAGTCCTCGATGGAACGACTGATTCATGCGGCGTATCGCCTGCTGGACATCGTGACCTTCTTCACCGCCGGCGAACGGGAGGTTCACGTTTGGAATTGCCGACGAGGAGACGTCGCTCCGGTCGCCGCCGGCAGGATCCACTCCGATATGGAGAACGGCTTCGTTCGGATGGAGATCATCCCCTGCGAAGACCTGTTGCGGCACGGAAGCGAGTCTGCTGCGGCACAGGCGGGTGCACAGCGCCTCGAAGGGAAGAACTACCAAGTTCAAGATGGTGACGTGGTGGTCGTCCGCTTCACCGCGTCCCGCGCCAAGCAGACAGCCGGCGCGCGCGGTTGAGCGGGAATCACTGCTTAAGCCACATCTCGCGGAGCTGCTCCAGCCTCTTCTGCGGCTCTTCCCCGGCCATCTGCAAGAAATCCGTCAACTTGTCACATCCATAGTCGGAGCACGAAGCGCACGTCGCCACGTTTCGAGAGACGGCGCAGGCCCGAACCTCGCACTGGGAACACCACCTCCACCGCTCGCCGTCCGTCGCCTTGCACCCATCGCAGTTGATGTCCTCCGCATTCACCGCGAAATCGTCCGAACCCCATTCCAATGACGTCCTTCGGCGAAGTTCATCGTCTTGGGTACGCTTGGCGATGTACGCCGGGCATTCCGTGCAATCGAGTCCGCAGTAGGCTAGCTCCTTGTTCATGGAACACCTCCTCGATAAAGGAGATTATACTGCGGAAACACTGACCGGAAACAAACACCGGAGCCGCTAAACGCCTGAACTATTGCATTGTGTCGTGATCGGCTGTATGCTTCTGTTGAGTTTGGGTTGCAGCGCGAAGCTGCTGTATCGCGAACTCGTTGGGAATATGTAGGCACTTGGCACAAGCTTGCAGTGCCGGGCTTGCCGACAGGAGCGTACGTCCTCACCGGCCCGCCGTGTTGCTCGGCGGGCCGGTGCATTGACCCCTCTTGTCCAACCCTCCTGCGCAGAGCATCCGGGCGATCGGTCCTGGGAACAGCCGAACGGGCGGCGCAAAGCCATCACGCCATGTCGATTCGTCGAATCCACAATGCACCGTCTTCACGCAACACGCCATACTCCATTGCGCCCGGCCACCAGGTCCTCGAGTCGTAGATCGGCCGAGAAAAGCAGAACGTTCCCGGGTGCGCGGCACAGTACCGCTCCATTGCACGCAGCGCACGCCCATCGGCCGACCATTCCCGCCGAATCGCACGACGCTGGGGAAAGAGGGTTATGTCAGGGTGCCCGCCAAGGGCCCGCGCCATGGGATGACCCCGATCGCCGGCCGCCCCAACCATCCTTGCCCCCGGACCAACCCATCGCTGCATCGAACCGGCGGAACGAAGCGCTGGCGTCGAAACGGACAGGCCAAAAGCCACGACCACTCGGTCTTCGATCGCGCGATGCGGCGGGATAATGTCCCGGGCGACGAGGGCGGACGCATGATCGAACAGAATGTCCATCCCATGATCGGAGAACAAAAGGATGTTGGTTGGGGACTGAGCCATCTTGCGGTACGTCCGACGCCACAACGCGGGAAGCGTCTCCATCAGACGGTCGGTCAACGCATCGGGTTCGCTTGGCGTCAACGAGGAGAGAACCTGATCGTAGTCAATCGTGACTCCCCTCATGTCTTCCCAGCCCCTCCTAGGTCGTTAGAGAAAGAGTATCGGGAAAGCGCGCATGCTCCAAGGGACTCAAGAGACCTTCTGCACTGACATGTTGGATCACGTAGACTCTGTCATCGGAAGGAGGTCAGGATGCGGCGTCTCGACCAAAGCGGCTGGGACCGATCCCGTCGGTTTCTCATGACCCAGGCCCGCGCCCTCGAGCGGACCCTGTTCGAACACCGGTTCGAGAACGGCAATCCCGCGACGGTCCTTGCAGCACTTGATGTGTATCGAAACGAAGATGGAGGATTCGGACACGGGCTCGAACCGGATGTGCGCACGCCGACATCTTCGGCGCTGGCCACGGCGCTCGGGCTGCAAATCCTCCACGAACTGAAGACATCGCCCGATCACCCGATGGTGCGCGATGCAGTGGGCTACTTGATCTCGAGCCTCGATCGGGAGACTCTTGTGTGGCGCGTCGTCCCCCTCGACGCCAATCGATATCCCCACGCCCCCTGGTGGCACGACGATGGATCGAGCCTAGGCGATACGTTCGACGGATTTCGAATCGTCCCGCGCGCCCTGATCGTGGCGCTCCTCCATCACCACCGCGAGATCGTCCCACCGGAGCTTCTGTCATCCCTTACCGAGGACACCCTGTCGGCCATCCAGCGCGTTCGGGTGCTCGGACAGGGCGGCGGAAGCGATCTCGAGTACGCGCAGGCCCTTGCCAAGATTCAAGATCTTCCGCAGCGGGACACGCTGGTTTCGCGAGTACGCGATGCTGTGGAACAGGCGGTGGTCCGCGATCCGGAAGCGTGGACCACCTACTGTATCACCCCGCTCCGTGCGGTTTCCTCGCCCGATGCCATCGGCGCCGACCGGGTGACCGGCATCCTGGAGCGCCACCTGTCGTTTGTCATCGAGAGCCAGACCGCCGAAGGAACATGGGATCCGACCTGGTCGTGGTTTGGGCAGTACCCCGAATCCTGGAAGGCCGCCAAACAAGCGTGGCGCGGCATCCTGACACTGGAGATCTTGACCTCTCTGCGCGCATTCGGCCGGGCCTGATGTCCGCCTCCGACAATCTACGCCCCGGATGGAACGTGGCGCCGGACAGCCGGATCTTCGCTCTTTGATGCGGCCCGCTGTTCCAACAGGACCATCCGTGCAAGGAATACTGCCAGGATCAACGCGAAGTGGCACATGATCGACGGCAGCGCACCGCGCGCCGGCGGCACATAGTAGGAGACCAGCACCGAAGGCGCGACGAATCCGACCGTTCCTGCGAAGACGTGGAACAGGAGACGGCGACGGTGTCCGTCGGTGCATACAGCCGCGCCGTATCCGGAGAGAACGGTCATCCCGAACAGCCCGATCCAGTAAAACCACGAATAGAAGAGAAACCTCGGCATCGCATGCAGATATCTGGCATAGACCGCATTGCACACCGACGCCAAGGCAAACGTTCGATCGAGCGCAATCCAGGCCACGATCGCAGCGGCAGCGGCAAGCATCGCATAGGCCGATCCGTAGAGTGCACGGGAGCGTGGCCGATGAAGCTGCGCAATCAGCAACAGACCAAGCGGCGGAAGCCACGTCACCACGATGAACGCCAACCTGGGGAAGAAGCCCGCGGAAGACACATTGGAGCAGACCGCCACTTCGACGATCTGATAGCATGCCAGCAGGCCGAGGACCGCTGTCGTTGTCCGAATCACCGGCCGCTCGCCGGGGCCGCGAAAGGCCCACACGACAACCACGATCTCGAACGCCGCTGTAGCCAGCGCAAGAATCGGCGAGTAATCCACGCCACCACCCCCTGAACAAGGCCATTTTCGAACCCCGTGCGTCCCTCGTCCAGCGCACATGTCCCGCTTCGTATTGCGGCAACCGCAAGGAGAGCGGGGCCTCACGCGTGAAGCCCCGCTCCATCGGTCTTGCTTTCTATCGAAGGACCATCAGTTTGTCGAGTTCGCCGAGGACCCACTGCCCGTCCACGCGAACCATCACACGGTAGATGTACACGCCGTTGGCCATGTACTCGCCAGAGAGCGAGTTCGTATGCCACGCGGCCTCGGTTCCATAGACGCTCTCTTCCCAGACCAGCGTTCCAGTCAGGTCGTAGATCTCGACCTTCGTCTCCGCGACATGCGCAGCCATCGGACCGAGCACGCGGAAGTAAGCCGTGTGCACGTCCCGTACCGGATTCGGCCCGAACGAGACGTTCAAGCCTTGCGCGATCGCCGCCGGATCGAACGCCACCATCGGACCGGCCGGCGGAACCGTGCGGACCGAGTCGCTGCCGAAGATGTCGAGGCCGTCGTAGGTCTCGCCCTTGAGGTGCCCGACTTCATCTCCGTGGACGAAGTCGCACAGCTGTGCGACGAAGTGCGCGACCAGATCGGCCAGGCCGTCGCCATTGACGTCCTCGACCCCGACCTGCGGCTTCGGATTCTTCTTGCCGCGGTAGGCGAGGGACGGTTCGTCCCCGGTGTGGCCGAAGGTCAAGGACGCAGGATCCACCGATCCCGGTGCATCGAACTCCGGCGTCGAGAGGATCGCCACCGGGATCTTCCCGTTCTGATCCGGGTTGATCGAGTTCGGGAAACTTCCCGGCTTGATGTCGATCAACACCTCGTACGGCGGAACGACGTACTCGAGGACCAGGAGCGCCCACTGGGTCGCCAGGAGATCATTCGTCCACAAGGCCGCAGGCCACCGACCGTCGGGCTGCTGAGTGGCAACGATCGCATCGGTGAATTCCTCGTACCAGTCCCGTCCGTCGATCATTCGGATCCCGAGGGCGGCAAAGCCCTTCATCAGGCAGTACATCGTCTGATACTCGGGGTGAACATTCCACGGATCGGGCCCCTGCCAACCGGGATCCCAGTTCGGATCGTCCCAGTGCCGCAGGATGTAATCGAGGGCATCTTGCACCCGCTGTACAGAGACGTCGTTACCCACGAAGGCCATCTCGAACAGCAGGTTCCCCGTCTTCAATAGGTTCACCCAAGTCGAGGTCTTCGTATACCATGACCCGCCATCGTCCGCGTCTCCATTGACCGGATCCTGGATCGCATCAATCCAGAGATTCAGGCCAGGCTTGATCGTGTCCGGAATCGTGCAGCCGAACTCCTCCGCATAGCGCAGACCCAAGACAGCGTAGCCCGTGTTGGAGTTGTCGCTCGCCGTATCGGGCGGCGAATACCGCCACCCACCATCGGCATTTTGCGTGTTTGCGAACCAGTCGACACAGCCCTGCACGACCTCCTGGTGCGTCCATCCGGTCAGCGAACCGTTGAGCACTTCCTGGTCAGGAGCCTGAGTTGTAGCGATCGCCATCATCGCGATCCCGGTGTTGTACGTTTGGTGCGATCCCCAGGTGTTCGCGAAGAACACGCCGTTCGAATCGGTCTGTACTTGACCGAAGATGTACTCAAGCCCCAGCATCAGTTCGGTGTGGTATTCGTACGCCTCATCAAACGGGTCTTCGTCGCGCTCGAACGCGTAGTCCAAGAGCTTGAGAACCCCGAATCCTGTGGGGGCAATCTCCCCGTTGTACGGCCACTCGCCGGTGACATCGTTCTGCTGATCGACCATCCAGGCTACGCCCAGATCGATCGCCGCTTGAATCTCTTCCTCGGTTGCCGCAAGACACGGCACAACCATCCATCCGGCAAACACGGCCAAGACAAGTGAGACCAACATCCATTTGCGCGCCATGATCCACCTCCTTGAAATCTGGAAGATCGAGCGATTCCGAGCGGCGCTGCGCGCCGAATGCGTCACCTCCTTCACGAAACAACTCGATCGGGTGAGGTGTGGGGAACAGCGGATGTACGAAGCCGACTCGCACGAGCGGTGAAGGCAATCGGCATGAACACGTCATCTTAGCTCGACAGGATTCTCCTGTTTTTTTGTAGATCAAGTCGGAATTGGCCGGAGGTTGCTTGACAGGCATCCGGAGACTGGACGCCGTTTCGTCGTTTTCCTGATGATCGCGGGATTTCGCTCTTTATCAAGAGAAGCCTTCGCTCCCGTACACCGGGATCGACTGCGGCGCCGCACATCAATGCGCCCGGACGATTCCCTCTCACCGAAGGCTGTGCGTCAAATCGGCAGGCCCGGGAGGCCCGAAGGCGCCCCCGGGCATTGATGGTGTCAGGCGGCGTTGTGCGCCAGCATCAGCAACGCCATCCGAATCGGGATCCCGTTGGCCGCTTGCCGGAAGTAGGCCGCACCCGCGAACTCGTCGACGTCGGTCGCAATCTCGTTCACCCGCGGCAGCGGATGCATGATGGACAGACCCGGCTTGGCTTCGGCAAGCATCGCGCGGGTCAGGATGTACGCATCCTTCAGCTGGTCGTACTCGGACGGGTCTTCGAACCGTTCCCGCTGAATCCGGGTCATGTACAGCACATCGGCCTGACGGACAGCCTCCCCGAGGTCCTCGGTCTGCTGAACCTCCACACCTTGCGCCTTCACCTGATCGACAATCGCCTGCGGCATGTGGAGCGCTTGCGGCGCCACAAAGAGGAACCGGACGTCGTAGTTGGCGAGCAAGAGAGCCAGGGAGTGGACGGTCCGGCCGTTCTTGAGGTCGCCGGCCAGCGCGATGGTGAGCCCTTCCACCTTCCCCTGCTCCTTGAGAATGGTGTACAGGTCGAGGAGCGCCTGCGTCGGGTGCTGCCCAGCGCCGTCCCCGGCATTCAGTACCGGCTTGTCGGTCGCAGCAGCGGCTTCGGCGGCCGCGCCGATCTGTGGATGCCGAAGAACGATCACATCCGCGTAGCCGTCTACCGTGCGGATGGTGTCATGCAATGACTCGCCCTTGGCGGCGGACGATGACTTGGCCTCAGCCACACTGATGACCTGCCCTCCAAGGCGCTGCATCGCGGCCTCGAACGACAGGCGCGTTCGGGTGCTCGGCTCGTAGAAGAGCGTGGACAGAATCTTCCCCCGCATGTCCTCCAACACCTCGCCTGCATCCAATGCCTTCTCGTACGCCCGCGCCGTTTCCATGATCAGGTCGATCTCGTCCTTGGAGAATTGGTCGGAACGCAAGACGTCCTTCCGGGAAAGCTTCGTCATCATCTACCTCCTCAAGTCTCGTTCATCACCCGCTTGACGACGTGCGCCAAGCGTACAACCGCCTCTTCGATCTCTTCTTCCGTCAGAGCGCAGAACGGGAGCCGCAGGAAACGGGATCCGTCTCCATCGGCAAAGAATCCCCGCCCGTCGCTCAGCATCAGCCCCTCTTCCGGGGCGCGCGCACGCACCACCTCGGTGGACAGCCCTTCGGGAAGGGTGACCGCAAGGAAGAATCCCCCTTCCGGCCGGCTACATGTGACCTCCGGCAGCTCGCGGTCCAGCGCCGTGAGAATGGCTCGCAATCTCGGTCCGTACAGCGCCTTCAATCGTTCGATGTTCTCCGGCATCCACCCACGCCGCAGAAATTCGTACACCACCCCGTGGCTGAGCATGCTCGGCGAAATGTAGGTGTCTACAGCGTATTGCGCAACCCGGTCGACGATCTCCTCGTCCGCTGCCATCCATCCCACCCGGATGCCTGGACTCAGCAGCTTGCTGAAGGAAGAGAGTTCGATCACCCGCTGAGGGTCGATCTCCCGGTATCCGGCGATATCTTCGCCCGCATAGCGAAGCCGTCGGTACGGAACATCGGCAACGATCTGGAATCCATGATGTTCGGCCAGATCGAGAATCGCCCGGCGCTTGGCGGCGCTGGTGGTCACACCGGAGGGATTCTGAAAGTCCGGAATCGTGTAGAACGCCTTGGGCGAGACTTCACGGATCGCCGTCTCGAGTTCATCCAGATCCGGGCCGTCGTTCTCCAAGCCAACGCCCCTCACCGTGAGTCCGGCCCGGCGAAGGGTCGTGATCGTCCGGTCGTACGTCGGCCGTTCCACCAAGACAGCGTCTCCGGCTCGGAACAAGGCATGCGCCAGCGTATCGAGGATCTGGATCGATCCATTCCCAATGAAGATCTGCTCAACGGCAGCACCCGCTTGCTCGGCAAGGATCTCGCGCAGAGGCTCGAAGCCGCGTACCGGATGGTACTGAAGGAGGGTCGCGCCATGATCCCGGAGCGCCTGAGCCTGGCACTCGATGATCTCTTCGGTCGGGAACGATTCGATCGCCGGAACGCCCCGGGTGAATCGAATGATGTCGCTCTGTACAGAAACCACGCCCTTCTCCTCTCTAGACCAATTCGTTGATGGATACTTTGCCACTGTTCGTGCGCAGGAACCGCCCGCGCCCGGGCGACGCCTTCAGCTCGCCCCGCTCCACCAGCACCTCCCCGCGTTGCATCGTCAGCACGGGCTCTCCGAGAACCGATCGCCCCTCGTAGGCGGTGTACGCGGCTTGAGAATGCTGCGTGGCATGCCGTATCTCTTGCACCTTGGCCGGATCGAACAACACCAGGTCGGCGTCGCTTCCCTCGCGCAACGTGCCCTTTTGCGGATAGAGACCGAAGATTCGCGCCGGATTCTCACACATCACCCGAACCAGCCGGGGAAGCGACAGCCACCCGCCATTGACGCCGCCATCGTAGACAATCGACAGCATCGTCTCGATCTGAGGAGACCCGTACGGCGCATCGAAGAAGTCGTCGTCCGCCGTCTTGGCCTTGGCTGCATGGTCGCTGGCCACCGTGTCGAGTAGACCAACCGCAAGCGCCCGCCACAGCGCCACACGATCGTCTTCGCTGCGCAACGGCGGACCGATCTTGAGCAAGGGTCCCTGTTTCCGCAGGTCGTCATCGGTCAGGGTCAGGTATTGGGGACACGTCTCCGCGTACACGCGCGCGCCGGCCGCCCGGGCACGGGCCACGGTCTCGATGCCCAGCCGGGCCGTCATGTGAGGGATGTACAGCGGACATCCGGCAACTCGCGCCATCGCCATCGCCCGGTGGATCGCCTCTGCCTCGAGGATCGCCGGCCGGGTGGACACAAAAGACTCGAGCGGATCGTCTCCGGCCTCGTTCGTCTTGTCCTCCAGATAGTCCGTCGCCAGACCATTCTCCGCATGAACCATGCCCATGCCGCCGGTTTGGCCCAAGATGTCAAGCGTCCGCATCAGCTGGTAGTCATCGGTCATCCAGCCGAGCTTCGCGTACGTCATGAACATCTTGTGCGACGTCACACCGGCCTCGTGGGCCTGTGGAATCTCGTGCGCCTGGTGTGCCGGATCGAACAACCCTCCGTGCAGGGCGAAGTCGAGCACCGAAACGCTCTCCGACTCCTCCCGGAACCGCCGGATCGTATCCATCAGCCCCTCGCCCGGCTTGGCGTAGGCATAGTGGATCACTGTCGTGACCCCGCCGTGCGCGCCGGTCACCGGGAGGCTTGCGAGATCGTCGAGGTACACCGGATGCGTGTGCGCATCGATAATCCCCGGCAGCACGAGCAATCCCGTGGCATCGATCTCCTTGATCCCCTTCTCAAGATCCGTGCCGATGCGAACCACGCGTCCGTCAGCGATCGCAACGTCGGCACATCGAATCCCGGACGCCGACACCACGCGCCCATTGCGAATCACCGTATCCGCCATCGTTCCTCCTTTGCCCTGTTCCACGGTCCTCTTCGTGCACATGCCCTGCGCAGGCGATCAGTCACGCGTTGGCTCATCACGAAGGATACGGACTAGACAATTTTGCTTAGGAATTCTTTGGTTCTCTCGTGCTGCGGGTTCTTAAACAGCTGTTCCGGTGGACCTTCTTCCAGAATCACGCCATGGTCCAGCATCAGCAACCGGGTTGCCGCTTTGCAGGCGAAACCCATCTCGTGCGTCACAACGGCCATGGTCATGCCCTTGGACGCAAGATCGAGCATCACGTCCAGAACCTCCCCAATCAACTCGGGATCAAGCGCCGAAGTCGACTCGTCAAGCAACATCAGCTGAGGATCCATCGCTAGAGCCCGCGTGATCGCCACCCGCTGTTTCTGCCCTCCGGAAAGCTGGCGTGGCTTGCGCTGCGCTTTCTCAGCCAGGCCAACTCGCGCCAACATCTGCCCTGCTCTCTCTTCGGCCTCCTTCTTCGAGAGCTTTCGCACCTTGATTAATGCCAGGAAGCAGTTTTGTAGCGCGCCCATGTGCGGAAAGAGATTGACGTGTTGGAACACCATCCCGATTTCGCTTCGCACCCTATTCAGGTTGACCTTCGCCGCAGTAGTTCCCTCGCCCTACGCACTTATTCTCCCGCTTGCTGCTACCTCAAGCCGGTTGCTACAGCGAAGCAGTGTGCCCTTCCCTACTCCAGATGGGCCAAGGAAGCATGCAACCTCTTGCGAGTGGATCTCCAGGTTGATGTCTTTCAGCACCTCCAGCTTTCCGAAGCTCTTGTGAAGGTCTCGAGTGTCAACAACCATGTCTGCCAAGGCATTCACTTCCCTTGCGCTACTGGACGCCGATCGGCGCCTTCCGGCGCCGCCAGGCATTATCCAGTTCACGATGCGAGTTCACGGTACCAGTTCTCGGGGAAGTTCTCCCCGAAGCGCGGCCCGTAGATGACATCGATTCCCTCGAGTTCTGTTAGGAAGAATTCAAACACCCCTTTTACGATTGATCCTTCCAAGAGATGTCCGCCGATTGTAGGAACGTTCCAAGCTCCACCTGTCACGAAATGAATGGCAGGGAACGGCTCTTCCTTTCCGTCGACCTCCCGAACGTGAATGATTCCCCCCATAGCGAGAATCATGCTCAGATTCTGGATCTCCATTGCCTGCTCATGGTGCCAGTTGCTCAGATCGCTTGTGTCGGGCGCCCAAACGAGAAACCTTGCCGGCTGCAATCCCCCCATGAATGCCGCATGAATCTTGGCAAATCGAATGTTTCTGTCAATGGCAAATTGCTGAGTGGCCAGCCATACATCAGCCCCGGTTGTCATGCGCAGAATGTGCTCACGCCCCGGCTTGCATTCCACAGCGTGATATTCCGTTGGCGATTGAGCATCGCGAGTCCAAGCATCTGTCATTTCGTTCCTCCGTCTTCAAGGTTGTTCCCCTCAACTACAGAGGGGGCTGTGATCGTGCCGGAGACAACAAGCGCTGCTGTTCCTCCGACCAGAAGCCTCTCCTCAACTTTCCGCAGCGACACCTCGGCATAACCGATACGTCCAACACCTTCCCCTTGCTCAATGACCAGATGCTCCTTGGCTACCAACCCGCTTCGAGCGGCCAGCGCTGCCATGGCACCACATGCTGAGCCGGTGAATGGATCCTCGTACTGCGCAAACGGATCAAGAAAGCGAGCACAAAGGTCCGCACGAGCGTCTCGACCACCTGGTGCATACA
>Ga0272444_10002279_pt1 | contig 17810 bp, 13 predicted proteins | sample SSMForm13_FD_201033 | JGI IMG/M metagenome (GOLD analysis project Ga0272444, IMG submission 201033) | Marine sediment archaeal communities from Little Sippewissett salt marsh, Falmouth, MA, United States - SSM-Form-13 | ecosystem: Environmental > Aquatic > Marine > Wetlands > Sediment ... | reverse complement strand
GAGGAAGTAACTGGATGAAAAAGATTCTGTTGTTTGTCATGGTTTTGGCAATCTGCGCCGGTGCTTATTATTATTACTATGCCGGCGAGGGTGGGCTTTTGGGAGGAGCCAGTTACGAAGAAACACAAGAGGAATTTGCCAGTATCCGGCCGGACGAGACAATCTGGAAGCCGGAGATGGACGACTAAGAGGGAAAAACCGAGCACCGTTTTAGGCCAACGTGAAGTGTTGCCTCGTTATAAAAGAGCTGTTTGTATTTGACAGGAGAAGGGAAGTCTATTAACTCCGAAGGGCCTTTCGAATCATCGAAAGGCCCTTTTTCTATACGCATGTTTGCCAATGTTGAATCGGCGGGAATTCCCGCAGGCTGGCAGTGGACTACAGGGCGGCGATTTGTCGCTCCAATCTTTCGCGAGCGCCGCAGAATCCGCTGACTTTCCAAACCTTGCCCTCCTTCACCAATTCAACGGTATAATTCCGCTTGTTGCCGAACGCCATGCCTTGTTCGACAATGACCGTGGCGCGTTTGCCGGAGCTGTCAACGCGTTCTTCCAAAATCAGCGCGTCTTCGCGGTCCGGGCACGATCCGATGATTTCGTGCGCAGCGACCAGGCCGTCGGCCAAGGAAGACGAGGACGTATTGCCGATCAGGTCGTCAAAGTCGCCTCGCCTGACTTCATAGATTTTGTCCTGGTTTTCATAAAACCACTTCTTGTCGCTCTTCGTGACGACGTCCATCAAGCCCTTCACCCCGGGATTCATCCTTCCGGCGCGGACGCCCGCGGCCATTTTGATGAAGTACTTCGTGGCCGAGCTGGGGGTCTTCAATTCGCCGGCCAGAGGCCCGCCCTCTTGCTGCATCTTGAGATACTCCCCAAGCTTCATAAATCCCACAAGCGCAATCACCCCGATTACAATCCAAACAATACAACTGCCTTTCCCTTTTTTCCCTTCTTCGGACTCAGACATGATTCCTCCCCCTTAATCATTCAACTTCCGATACCGAGAACCCCGGTTTTTCCTTTGACGCTAAATCCCGCCGGGGGTTCGATGAAATTTCATTTAGAACGACTGAAGGTCCAGGAATCGACTGGTTTCGGTCGATTCCGTCTTAACCGTTGTGTGTTTTTCTATCGCCTGCACCAGGGCCTGAAACCGGGCCAGGGAAGCGCGGGGAATCTGGGTCAGGAATACTCTCGACAGCAGCCCCAGACGCCTGGTGGATTCAATCTTCAACCATTCATCGGAGATCCAGAGATTGTCCTTCGCGTTCCACTTGCGGCGGTGCATCCGCGTGACGGACTGAACATTCCCCCAGTCCAGGGTAAGGCGATTGACTTTGTTCGCCAGCACAAAGCCTTGCGGGCCCACGGCGACAATTTCAGGCAGCAGAAAGTACTGCAACAGGTTCTTCAGGCCGTGCAGCACAACGCCGATCCACACCAGATAGAACGCCGTGTGAATCACCAGCGTGGCAAGCGGAGGGGAAATCGTCCGGGTGCCGGCGGCTGAGCCGTTTGTCGAGCCGTCGAGATATTGCGTATAGTAATAGAAAATCGCGTACGCCAGGGCGGCAACGACAAAACAAAAGATCGAGCGGAGCAGATGGAATCGCTTGTCACTGGTGGACACGTGATCCGCCTCGCCGGTTTTGATTCGCCGGTTGAGCCTGGTGTGCTTGCGTTCGCCCCGCTCGGCGCATCGTAGCAATCCATCCAGGCGGCCTTCGCCCGGCCACTGATGCTTGGCCTTCATCACTTCGCTGCGCGCCTTTTTATGCTCCCCTTGAAAAAGGAACAAACGAATCAGCTCGATCTGGGCGTCCAGATTATCGTGTTGTTTCTGCAGAATCGCGCGCAACTGTCGCTCGGCGGCTTCCGGATCGCCGAACGCGAGCAATTCGGCCGGCGTCAGCGTTTGGTTCTTGGAGGGCGGCTTACTCATAGAAAAACATCCTTCGAGTTTCAATTCAGATGTAATACATTTGCTCTTTCGGCAGCTGCGCCCGGCGACAAATCTCCTCGAATGAGAGATCGTACAGAATCTCATGGATCATCGAGCGCACTTCATCAAGCACCGGCCCGATCACGCCGAGCAGGACGTCGTTCGTCCGCTCTCCTTGGCCCCCTCCGCCCCGGCTGACGGGCACAAAGGGACCTTCAATCAGCTCCAGCACCTCGCCCAGCGTGATTTGCGAGGGGGGCTTGCGGAGAAAATAGCCTCCTTTGACGCCTCGCAACGTACCCACCAGGCCGGCCCGCTTGAGCTGCAATAGAATTTGTACCAGATATTTCTTCGGAATGCCTTGATTTCGAGCGATTTGCTCGAGCTGTATAACGGTTTCCCCGGCGTCACCATGATTGCAGGCTAATTCGTAGACTGCTCGGTAGGCATATTCCCCTTTGGCGGATACTTTCATTAAAAAGGCCGATTGCGTTAATAGTTGATTAAATTGGTCAAGTTGTTGAGGTTCTTACCTGCTTTCCGTGTCGGTGTCAAGCGAAAAGGGTATTCGGCCCATTGGAATCTCGCAGTGGGGATGTTGCTTGACAGCGGAACGCCCAGCACGTACCATGGTTCGCAAGTTTTTGAATCTCCTATCGTTCCGGGGGGGAGCATGGTGACTTTTCGCAGATTTGTTTCCGAAGGATTCTACCCATTTTGTTGGATTTTTATGCTGTTCTGGGTTCTGGCTGCCGGTGGTTGTGCGCGAAGAGCGAAAGGTCCATCCGAGCATGATTTGGTGATGGAATCGCTCAACTTGTACGAGGCCGGAATTGTACAGGAGTTAAAAAACGATCTGGATGGGGCCGAGGCGGCCTTTCAGAAGTCGCTCCAAACGAGTCCCCGGCCGATTGTTCACTATCGTTTGGCGGTCGTGCAGTCGAAACAAGGGCAGTACGATCAGGCGCTGGCGAACCTGGATCGGGCGCTGGAACTTGCGTCGAATCTGGTCATTGCCAAAAAAGAGAGGGTTCGGGTTGAGGCCTTGCGCGAGATTCGGGCCGAAGGCCGCGAAGTGGCCGCTCCCGTTGAGCCGCCGGCCAAGCCGCCGACCGTTGCGCCGGTGAAACCGCCGCTTATTAAGGAGGCGGAATTGTCCGAAGCCGCTCCGCCAAAAAAGCCCCTGGCGAAGGAAGAGAAGAAACCGCAGGCGGCCATCGTCGCCGAAGCCCCCGAATCTGAAAAGGAGTCGGTGGAAAGCCCGCCGGCGGCTCCCTCGCCGGCTCGATCGCCCGAAGTGGAATTGGTGATGGCCCAGGCCTACGAGGCGGTCGGGCAGGGCGACCTGGACGGCGCCATCCGGGCTTATCAACAGGCGCTTTTGACCGATCCCGACGACGCGAGGATTCACTACAACCTGGGCAACCTGTTTCAGCGCCAGGGAAAATTTAAAAAGGCCTACTTGCGTTATCAGCGCGCAATCGAATTGAACATCGATTACGGCCGCGCCTGGAACAACCTGGGCTTTGTGCTGGAAAAACTCAGCCGCAGCGAGGAGGCGCTTGATTGCTACGATCAGGCTATTGCCGCGGGGGAGGTTCCCGAGGCCTACTATAACGCCGCGCTGCTGTTGGAGAAGAAGGGACGACTCGAACCGGCGCTGGACCGATACCGGGCATACGTGGAGAAGGCCGGCCCGGGGGATTTGGCCGATGAAGCGCGGCAGCATATTCGCCGGTTGGAGCGCAGCTTCTAGGCTCGGGGACAACGCCGCCCGGCGCGCGAAGGCGAGGAGGTTGGATCGATGGCTTCAATCGCAGAGCAATGGCACCGGCTGGGGATTCTGTGGGCCCGAAGCCGACAGGGCTTGAGTCAGGAAGAGGCCAAGAAGCTGTTCTTTCAGTTCCGCAAGAAAAGTATGGACGGCTCGGGGCCCGAACCGGAACCGGAAGACGAGGACCGCCCGGAAGCCGACTCGGAGCGAGCCCTGTCGCAGCAGATGCAGGTTTTCATGCAGGAGACCTCGCAGAAGCTGGACCGGATCGAAAATGACATTGATTACCTCAAAAACCAGGTCGATAATATCTTAAAGAAGATTTAATGCGTCGTTACTCCATCGTCTCATGAATCGGTCTCAAGAGAAGTCAAGTCCCGCCCGAGGCCCACTGCGTGCCGTTCGCCACACGGAATCGGTTCCCGATGCTCTGCGAACCCTGCTCGAAGGCTATCCCTCTAAGAGATTCCAAACGCGCTTTTTGGGTCTGTCCCGATTGGGTATGGCGCGTTACCAGTTCGAAGCCTTTCGGAAGAGCGACCTTCGCGCCACGCCGTTTGTAACGTTTTGGGAGGGGCAAGAGCCGGCGGCGTGTTTCGGTCTCAGCCGCAACGGGTGGCACAGCGAACACTTCGGCGTCGAGTTCTATCGATTGGTCCATCTGCTTTTCAGTCGACCGGACGCAAATCTCTGCAAGGCGGTCATGGAGCGGGTGCTCTCCGAAGCAGAAGGGCAGGGCGTGGACGTGATCGGTGTTCGCGTCGACGGGGAGGAATTGCTGCTTCAGCAACATTTGGTCCGAAGTGGCTTTTTCCTCACGGGGCACTCGGTCAAGATGGCCCTGCCGACGGAACAACTTGACATAACCCCCTTGAAAGACTATGCTTCAAATGATTGTGGCGGCACTGCGGGAACGCTTCGGGACTATCGCGACTCGGATCTGGAGCCGTTAAAACACATTGCCCGGGCCAGTCACTGGTGCAGTCATTTTTTTAACGATCGGGCGCTGGTCGAGCGGGGCGCGGATGCGTTGTTTCCCGCATGGCTTGAAAAGTGCTGCCGGGGCTTGGCCGCGAAAGTCCTTGTGGCTGAGGACGGCGAAGGTTCGACGACGGGCTTTGTAACGCTATTGTTGAACGAGCGGTTGGCGGAGTCCAGCGGTCGGCGGCCGGGAGTAATCGACTTTGTAGCGGTTGCCCCCGAGGCGCAAGGGCAGGGCTGGGGCAAGCGGCTGGTGGCCGCCGCCCTGGAGTGGCTCCGGCCGCGAACGGATTACATCGAAATCCGCACCGAGCTGACGAACTTCCCCGCCATTCGGCTTTATGGCTCGTTCGGGTTTCAACTGGTATCGGCAGATGTAAACTTTCACCGTTGGATGTCCGGGAAAACCCGCGCCTGATCGGAGCGGCGGCGGTTTCGAAAGAAGTCATCGAGTGACGATACGAATGATCAATCTCAATACGCCGGTTCTGGTTCTGAGTTCCAGTTATGAGGCGGTGCAGATTTGCAGCCTCAAGCGGGCGGTGCTGCTGACCCTGGCGGGCAAGGCGCACGCGGTCGAACATGGCGATAGCTGGCTGCACTCGCCTTCGATGCAGCTCGCCGCGCCGGAAGTCATCCGCCTGCACCGGTACATCCGCACGCCTTATGAAGACGTGCCGTTTTCCCGAAAGAACATCCTGATGCGCGACGGCTACCAGTGCCAGTACTGCGGCGCGCGCCGCTCGGGCGACGAGCTGACCATCGATCACGTGGTGCCGCTGTCGCGCGGCGGGCGCGACACCTGGACCAACGTAGCCGCGGCGTGCCGCCTCTGCAATAATCGAAAAGGGAGCAAACTGCTCGACGAGTGCGGGATGCAACTGCTGAACCCGCCCCGGCGGCCGACCTCCCTGACCTTTCTGCATATCATGCGGCAACAGGGCGAGCGCCGCCACGTGTGGCGAAAGTATTTGTTCTTCGAGCAACAGATCGATCTCGTCTCGATCGGCACTTGACCGGCGTCCGGCAAGGATTGTGTCGAGCGCAGGGGTTTGCTTCGGGGGCGGTGGGAGGGGCGCAAAAAGGACTTGATTTCACGCGGCCTTTGCCCTAGGCTCTTCTGCTCGTTTTCCGCTCGGACGGTCGAAAGCGATCTCGAACCGCCCGGCGGACGGACTATGCGCCTGTAGCTCAGCTGGATAGAGCACCGGATTCCGGATCCGGGTGTCGGAGGTTCGAATCCTCTCAGGCGTACTTCACTTGCCTTCTTTACTCGCACGTTGATCCATCGCATCTACTTTCACACAGACCCGGCGCTCGGCATCATCTGTAAAGGGGGATCTTGAAATGAAATCCTCGATCGACGGCCCCTGTGGTCTTTACTGCGGTGCGTGCGGCGCAACCGACTGCGACGGTTGTCGTAGCGAACCGGTGGATGATTCGGTGGCGAAGTGCAAGTTCAGGCAGTGCTGGATGGAGAAGGGCACTGAGTTTTGTTGCTTCTGTGATGAGTATCCCTGCGAAGACCTTCATGCGTTTATGAATGACCCTTGGCCGCACCATTGGACGATGAAACCGAATCTTGAGTTCATTCTTAAGCACGGCAAGGAAAAATGGCTGAAAGCGCAGGCAAAGGAATGGTCCTGCAAGCAATGCGGCGCCGAGACAAAATGGTATCAGGAAGCGTGTCCCTGCGGCCGGAATCTCGATGCCTGGACGCCGCCGCCGATGGACGACATGGAGATCTCGGGCCCGCCTACGGTCGAATCTCCGTGAACGCTTCAAGGTAAGCGATATCGCCTAAGGATTGCCCCGTGGAGAAGTCGGTGATCGGCAGGCGCGCGCCGGTCGTGGGATTCCACACGCCGAGAGCGAGCTGCCCGAGTCCTACGTCGAGCGCGCGCGAAGTGTCCAGCGCGAACTCCAGTTCAAGGGCTTCAGAGGAGGCATCGTCGATCGGGACTGGGCCGCCGAAAGAGCCGAGAAAGCGATTGCCCGGATCGTAAAGATGGATGAAAAGGTGGTAGTCGCGGGCGAGTTCCTTGGAGAGATTCATCTTCACGCGCAAAGATGCCTTTTCGCCGCGTTTCACGGATGCGGGCTCGAGCTGGTAGGCGAGCAGCCGGCCCAGGCCGCCGAAATCGAGCGTTGCGTCCTTCCACTTCGTCTCCCCCTCTTCCTTCACCCAAAGGTCGAGCGCCGTGCCGTCCGGCAGCGGAAGCCAGTGCCGCCGCCGAAAGCCGAAGAGTGTCTCGCGCTCGGAATCGAGAAATAATCCCAGGCTCTCCTCGAGACCTTGAATGGAAAATCCGGGCCCCAGATACCCGCCCCGCTTGACGACCAGTGCGTCCGCCTCGGCGAACGTTCGCGCCAGATCGATTCCCGCTCCGTCCACGCGCGGTAAAGGATAAGCAAAGCGTACCGGCAGACGCGCGACGCGGGCGTAGAAGTTAAACGCTTCGTAATGAACGCAGTGATGGTTGACCAGCGTGAATACCTTTTTCGGTCGGTCGGCCGGCGCGTCTTCAGCCAGCAAGCGGACCGCCTTTTGAACCGGCCAATGCTGGCCGAGCACTTCATAGCTGCCATACCCTTTGCCTTTGAACAGGGCGATTTCCCCATAGCGAGGGAATAGAAAATGATTCTCGGGCGACAAGCCCAGGCCAAACGTGATCAGCAGGCATTGAACGATCCCAAAGCCGACGGCGATGATGGCGATCGTCCATTTCCAACCGCGGTTTGGAATCGAGAGTAATCCTCCCCCCGTGATCAAAGCGATGAGATAAAGAAAAGGCATCGTGAAGCGAGGGTCCTTCAGTCGAACGCACGTCATGGCGAAGTAGGCCACCGCGAAGCCGAACAAGAGCGGGAACTGAGCGCTCCTTGCTTTTTTGCCCGCCACAACCAAGCTCAATAGAAACAGAAGGAAGAAGAACAAGTGAATCTGGTGGTTTTCGAGAAAGAACAGGTATTTTAAAACACTGTCCGCACTGCCGATGGAAGGAAAGCCGCGCTGCGCGGCGTCAGTGGTTGCCGTCATGACCGTGCTTTTAAGAACAAAAGGCCCGTGGACGACGTACCAGGGAAGGCAAACAACCATTGCAAGGAGAATCGCAAGAAACAGGTTGATAATTCTCTTCCGAAGCAGTTTGGAAGCACTCGAGTCGCCTCGATAAAGCTCGATCCATCGCCGAGTGGGTCTATTGAACAGAAGCGCCCCTAGCAGAAAGCTATGGAAAAGCGCCGTCGCGAGGAACAACTTCTGCACATAGCCTGCGCCCAAAACGCCGACCCGGTCCGTGATGGCGTCAAACAGCCACGCGAAGAGGATAAAGCCGATGAGATAACCCGCCAAGAGCCGATGAAGGCACCGTCGGTTCTTTTCAATGGATTCCTTCGAGGTTTCCACTCGATGAATCAACTGTGGCAAACCATAGGCGACGACGGCGCCGATCCAAAAGAGGAAGGCCGTCCATTTGGTCATTTGTGCCAGCCCGGCGGACAGGCCGAACAGCAAGGCCCAACGGCGGATCAAGAGCGTATCCGATTTCAGAAAACAGGCCAGCGTCAGCGCGCAAGTCGCCAGTACGGCCAAGTCGGGATAAAACGCCCGCGATAGACCGAACGCGATGGGATAGAGCGAGACGATCGCCGCGGCCAAGAGCCCCGCCGCCCGGTCAAACAGAATCCGGCCCGATTCATAGGTGGCAACGATCAGAAGAAGCATCCAGAAAAGCAGGCTTGCGCAGGCGGCATCGGGTGTGACACTGCTTAAGGCGAAGACCAGACTCGTCACAAAGTGTGGCAGGGGAGGGTAGTACGACGAGGCTTCAAGCAGGCTCTTGGCGACGCCGCCATCCGGCTCGGACCACGCGCGCATCAGCTTCAGGCTGATGCTCAGGTGGTGGGCCGGATCGTAGCTGGGCGGAAGGTCTTCCCGGTACAAATAGAGGCCGTTGACAACAACGTGGAACACAAAGAGGAGACCGAGCAGGGCAAGCGCAACCGGTCTCTTGAGCGGATCGCAGCTATTCCTCATTGAATCTGCCATTGATCCAAGCCACCCCTCCCGGGCCTCGGCGGAACGCGCTGAATCTATCATAGATAGGCCTGAAACGCGAATCAGTCTGGAACCATTCGTCTTATAACAGCTATTGGGCAGTCGCCGTGCGGCATCATCCGGAGCGGCCACTGAACATGAAAAGTCGGTAAGGAAAACGAAAAGAAATTCTTAAGAAAAAACATCGTGGAATAGACCAATGGTATGATAAATAATGGATAAAAAACTTCGGATTTTCTTGATTCTCGGTAGGGGAGCGTGCTAGTCTTTTAGCGGAGTGGATTGAGTAAGCGATCCATACCGTGCGAAACTAGAATTGAAAGGCTTCAAGAATCGCATAACCTCATTGTCCGGTCCTCTTCAGAAACGAGAGCAGAATATGACTTCTAAAGTGAGCGAATCCATCTACCTGGACACTTCCTTGCCATTCGAAATCCGTGTCGCGGACTTGGTCTCCCGGATGACTCTCGAAGAAAAGATTTCCCAGATGGTTCATGAGTCGGCCGCGATTCCGAGGCTTTCCATACCGGCTTACAACTGGTGGAACGAGTGTCTTCACGGCGTAGCGAGGGCAGGAATCGCGACCGTTTTTCCCCAGGCCATTGGTCTAGCCGCCACGTGGAATCCCGATCTGATCGGACGGATCGCCGAGGCGATCTCGGATGAGGCTCGTGCAAAGCACCACGAGTCCGCTCGGCACGGTGATCGAGGCATCTACAAGGGGCTGACCTTCTGGTCGCCGAACATCAACATTGTGCGGGATCCCCGGTGGGGACGGACGCAGGAAACCTATGGTGAGGACCCCTATCTGACGGGCCGAATGGCGGTTGCCTTTGTGAAGGGACTTCAGGGAAACGATCCGAAATACCTCAAAACGGTGGCGACGCCGAAACACTTCGCCGTTCACAGCGGCCCGGAATCGGACCGCCATCACTTCGATGCGCGCGTGGGGTGGAAAGATTTGCGCGAGTCGTATCTGCCGGCGTTTAAGGCGAGCATTCAGGAAGGCGGCGCAGCGTCCATTATGGGCGCCTACAGCCGAATGAACGGCGAACCGTGCTGCGCCAGCAAAACACTGCTCGGGGACATTCTCCGGGAGGAATGGGCCTTTGAGGGATTCGTCGTCTCGGACTGTGGCGCCATTTGCGACCTTCACACGCATCATAAGGTCACGAACAGCCCAGCGGAGTCCGCCGCTCTGGCCGTGAACAAGGGGTGCGATTTGAATTGCGGCAAGGCTTACGCACACCTGCTGGCGGCCGTGGAGAAAGGACTCATCACCGAAGAGACGATTGACCGCTCCGTGACGAGGCTTTTTCTTGCCCGTTTTCGATTGGGTATGTTCGATCCGCCCGAACAGGTCCCCTACGCCCGGATTCCCTACGAAGTGGTGGATTGCCCGGAACACCGGCAGTTGGCGCTGGAGGCCGCCCGCCAGTCGGTGGTGCTTCTGAAGAATGAAGACAATGTCTTGCCCTTTCGAGACGACTTGAAATGCATTGCGGTGATTGGGCCGAACGCGGACGATTTATCGGTTTTGCTTGGTAATTACTTTGGTATGCCCTCAAAACACGTCACTCCGCTGGAGGGGATCCAAAATCGCTTTTCGACCGGGACGCGGGTGTGGTACGCCAAAGGATGCGAAACGGACTATCCTTGCACTGAAGGATTTGCCGAGGCGCTGGCCGCGGCGGAGCGAGCCGAGGTGGTGGTGATGGTGCTGGGATTTTCTCCCGAGCTGGAAGGGGAGGAAGGCGACGTGGCTTATTCCGATGGGGGAGGCGACCGCAGCAATCTTCATCTGCCGGCGGTTCAGCAGGAGCTGCTTCGGGCCGTGCATGCCATCGGCAAACCGCTTGTCCTGGTTCTGACCGGGGGAAGTCCGATCGCTGTCAATTGGGCTCAGGAGAACGTGCCGGCGATTCTCATGAGCTGGTACCTCGGCGAGGAGGGGGGAACGGCGATTGCCGAAACGCTTTTCGGGGATTACTGCCCGGGCGGGCGTCTGCCGATGACCTTTCCCCGATCGTTCGAGCAAATGCCTCCTTTTATGGAATACAGCATGCAGGGACGCACGTATAAGTATTTCAAAGGAGAAGCCTTGTATCCTTTTGGATTCGGCTTGAGCTATACCGTTTTTCAGTACGATCGCCTTGCGCTCAGCGCGGAGCGCATCAAGGCGGGCGAGACGCTGGAAGTAGCCGTTGAGGTGCAGAACACGGGCAAGCGGGACGGGGATGAAGTCGTCCAGCTGTATCTGCGCGACGACGAAGCGTCCGTGCCGGGTCCGCGATACCAGCTGGAGGGATTCCAGCGCATCCATCTCGCCCAGGGCGACAAGCAAAGAGTGACGTTTTGCCTAACTCCGCGGCAGATGGGAATGATTGCCAACGACGGCCGCCTGGTGCTCGAGCCAGGTTCTTTCACCGTTTTCGTCGGCGGGAGTCAGCCGACACCCCAGGCGCTTGCGGCCGGGCAAGCGCTTTCGATCCGGTTCGAAGTCACCGGGGAAGCATTGGAAATGGAGCCTTGACGGCGGCGTCGAATCGGTTGCATCCTGCAGCCTTGGCTGTGCTTCACGGTGCTTTCCCCTTGAAAGGCAGGGAGAGAGAAAATGCCGAAGGAATACTTCCCAAACGTATCAAAGATCGCCTATGAAGGCCCTGAGAGCGACAATTCCTTGGCCTTCAAGTTTTATAATCCGGATGAACAAGTCGGCGGGAAGTCCATGCGGGAGCACCTCCGCTTCGCAGTCTGCTATTGGCACACGTTTGGCAGCGGCGGCTCGGACCCGTTTGGCCTGGAAACCCTGAAGCGTCCGTGGAGCTGCGACAGCGATCCGATGGGCGCAGCCCGGGCGACACTCGACGCGGCGTTCGAATTCTTCACGAAGCTGGACGTTTCCTTCTACTGTTTTCACGATCGGGACATTGCGCCCGAAGCCGCGACGCTGGCGGAAAGCAACCGATGTTTGGACGCGATCGTCGAGCGGGCCGAGCGGCTCCAGCAGGACACCGGCGTGCGGTTGCTATGGAGCACGGCAAACCTGTTTGCCCATCCTCGTTACGCGCACGGGGCGGCCACGAGTTGTGACCCGAGGGTTTTCGCCCATGCCGCGGCGCAGGTGAAGAAAGCGCTGGAAGTGACCCACCGGCTGGGGGGGAGCAACTACGTTTTCTGGGGTGGGCGCGAAGGATACGAGTGTTTATGGAACACGGACTTGAAGCAGGAGCTCGAGCAGCTGGCGCGATTTCTTCAAATGGCCGTGGACTATAAGAAGGAGATCGGATTCAAAGGCCAACTGCTGATCGAGCCGAAACCGAAAGAGCCGACCGTGCATCAGTACGACTTTGACGCGGGAAACGTGCTGGCCTTCCTGAAGACGTATGGCTTGGAAAATGACTTCAAACTGAATCTCGAAGCGAATCATGCGACGCTGGCCGGGCACAGCTTCGAGCATGAGTTGGCCCTGGCTTCGGCCCACGGAATGCTCGGCAGCATCGACGCGAACCGGGGCAATCTCCTCCTCGGCTGGGACACCGATCAGTTTCCCACCAACCTCTACCAGACAACGTTTGCCATGTTGATCGCACTGCGGCAGGGCGGGATTGCGCCGGGCGGACTGAATTTCGACGCTCACGTGCGACGCGGCAGCTGCGATCTCGAGGACCTCTTTCATGCTCACATCGGAGGGATGGACGCCTTTGCCCGGGGCTTGAAGGTCGCTCACCGGATAATCGAGGATGGCCTCGTTCGCCAGCGTCTTTCCCGGCGTTATCAAAGATGGACAGAGCCCTGGGGCAAGAGTATTCTTATGGGGAGGGAAAGTCTGGCGAGTTTGGAAAAGCGCGCTCTCGACCAGGGCGAGATTCCTCTCGAATCAGGCGGACAAGAGGCGTTGGAGAACATCATCAATCAGTACCTGCTGACGACTTAATCTCGTCGTCCTGCCCTGCCTCGCTTGCCCGTGCCAAAAGGGAGAGGTGGTTCGCATGGCGAATTTTGTTCTGCTTGTTGATCCGAATCCCGAAAGACGCCGCCGGTTTACGGCCACCGTCGAGCCGGAACTTCCGCTGGTGGAAGGACTGAGCAGTTGCCGTTGCGAGTCGGGAGATTTCTGCTGCCTTTGGGCCGCGCCCGAGCGGGCCGCTTGCAGTCACCGTGCAGATGAAAACGGCGCGGCGGTCGTCTGGGGCGAACCGATTGAAGGCGACAGCGACAAGCGAATCGATGCCGAACAACTCGCCTCCCGATGGAACCACCAAGAGGCAAAGACGATCGAGGCGTTCGATGGTTTTCACGCGTCCTGTCTCTACCATCCTCAAAGGGGCTTGACCGTTGGCAGCGATATTCTTGGACTGTTTCCGATTTACTACTACGGCGATGACGAGGTGCTTCTTGTCGGCTCGAGTCCCGAGCTTTTTCGACATCATCCCGCCTTTCGGCCCCAACTCAATCCCCCGGCGCTGATCAGCATCCTTCTCCTGGGACATCCCCTGGAGGGGGAGACTTTGTGGCAGGACGTGCGAAGATTGGAGGCGAGAAACGTCCTTCGATGGCAAGCGGGGAAAAAGCCGAAGGAACTGCTGCAGTTTGCCCTGCCGCTGTCCAAGAGATACTTCGATCTGCCGTTTTCCGCGCATATCGACCTTCTCAGCGAAAGCCTGGAGCAGGCGGTCAAGCGCCACGTGCCGTCCGGACGCTCGTATGGGATGTTGCTCTCGGGGGGACTGGATTCGCGCATGCTTGGAGGCTTCATGCGAGAGCGGCAGCTGGACGTGACCGCGCTGACGATTGGGCAAGCGACGGATCTCGAAGCCGAGTGTGCTCGATGCGTGGCAAAGGAACTGGGTTTCCGGCAACAATTCAGCAAGGTCAATTGCGAGGCTTTTGGCGAAGGGGCGCTTCTTCAGGCAAAATGGATGCATCTCAATCACAGTTTTGCCCTGGTGCACGATTGGCCGCTGTTGAAACCGATCAAGCGTCTGCCTTCGCCCGTTGTCATGGGCTTTATGCTGGATTGTGTTATCAACGCAAGAAGTATCGAACAATCCTTTGATCCCGAAGTGCAAGCGCCGACCTTTAGGAAGATGTTTGCCATCCTCAATTGCTTCGCCTTTCAACCGGAGGTCGTTCGGCGACTGGTTCGCACAGCCGAGCTGAAGGATTTGGTGGACGCGACACTCGGACGCATTCGCCGAATCTACAACAGCTACTCGGATTATGAGTTCCAGCGGGTTTGGGCGTTTTGTCTGAATCATCGATCGCGCTTTCTTGCCGGCTGTGCGCCTTGGGACTTTTCGTTCGCGGGCACTTCGATCACGCCCGCCGTAGATCGGCGTCTTGTTACCTTGGGGGCCGGACTCCCGGCGGCCTCTCTGGCTGAAAGGCGATTGCAAAAGGAAAGCTGCATTCAACGCTTACCGGATCTGGCGGCCTTGCCGCTGGATCGCAACACCTACAATGCCGAGCCGCTGAAACCTCGCCTTCGGTATTTGCTGCGGCAGTATCTGCAACGCAAAATCAATCGGCTTGTGGGAAGACGAGGGGCGCAAAGCGCCGGCCAGGGATTGGAACGGCGGTACTACTATCGCCTATTCGATTTCGAGAATCCCGGATGGAAAGCGGTGCGGCGATTGGCCGAATCCCATCGGGAGGCAGTGGAGGATCTGCTGGATCGTCGGGTTTTGGATGAGTTACTTCCGTCGCCGGACGTTCGCATTCCAGTCAGAAATCCGATTGCGGAAACCGAAGGCCTAAAAACGCTTGTGGGTCTGATTCTTTGGGCGAAGGATCACCTCTAACGCGCGGCCAAATGCGGCCTAATACGCTCTCCAAATCGGCCCGGACGCGCTGGCAGCCGGTTGAAACGTAAATTCGCTTTCAAAATACAGTTTAAGATTCTCCGGGCAGTACAGCGTTACGGTTGTCTCCCCCGGCGTCCAACCTGTCGTGTCAAACGTGCAGATGAGATCCTGGGGCTCGGGCGTGGATTCATCCGGTAGGAGCTGGATCGATTCGCACTTGTCCTCGCAGATGATCTCGATATACAGCGTCATTGGAGTGCTATAGGGGTGGTCGACGCGAATCGTGACGGATTGTCCCACACAAGGAGTCGCTGGATCGATCGTCACCGAAAAATGTCCATACAAGCTCGTGCCGTGGTTGGGAGCATTTTCGAAATACGCTGGCTCGCCGCTGTCGGGCGGAGCGATATAGCTCGTTGTCCACTCCGGTTGCTCGGGAGGCGTCTCGCCGGAGAGCATCTCCTGCCACTTTTCATCCGTCAGGCGATCGTTCATCGGCCAGGTAAATTCATAATAGGCGAAGGCGGAGCCCGCCGCTACGGCGTAAAGGTCGCTTCCCGGTCCAGCGGGGACTAGGACGTATAGATCCAGCGGCCGCCCGACGCCTTCTTCGAGACACTCGTTCGTGACGGCGATGTCAGTGTGCACGTCGGCGATCACGGCCATATCATCGTCCAGCTCGTCGCCGATCGGGCCGAGCGGAGATTCGAAGATCGTCAATCGCACCAGCGTCTCGCCAATGGTGTGAAGCAGGCGCATTTCGCGAATGGTAAGCGGCGTATTCGTGAGTTGTTTTTCGGCCAGCCCCTCCAAGGAAACCAGCAGGGAATGAAGGTCCTGAAGCCGCTGGCTGAATGCGTCCTCGAGAAGGCCGAGCCGTTGTAATCCATCGATCGTCATTTGTGTCAACGAAGCCAGCCGGGCGAAGGCCCAGGGATTCGGCTCTACGCAGCAGGCTTGGTATCCATAGAACACCGCGCTACACGTGTAGCTTTGTTTGGCGTAGAGAATGGTGTCGTGTCGAAGTTCCGCCCAGGAGCCGAGCGCCGAGCTCAATTCCTTGTCTTGCCAAGCCGTCCCTTGCATGTAGGAGGGGAATCCCGCGCCCTTGGGAGCCAGAAGCGGCATAAAGCAGTAGAGCCAGTTCCAATAAAGATTCTGCGCCCAAACCGCGTCATCCATGGCCTCGAATTCGGTTTTCATCTTCGCCATCTGGCTGACATAGGCGGCGTCATCGGTTTCCTGATAAACCTGATCCAGAATTTCGTAGGCCCGCTCGGAACCCAGCACGGCCATGACATCCAGTCCCTTGGGAAAAAGGCGGGAAGTGCGGTTATAAACCAGCTCGGTGAACATGTACGAATCGGGAATGAACCGCTGTCCCATCAGCCGAAAGCCCTTGCCCCATTCAGGAACAATCGCGGGCGGCGGCAATTGGGTGACCTCGGTCAGGAAGGTCTGGATGTCGGTGGCATCAGCCAGCGCGTCGACCGAGAGTAACGCCAAGGCACTACCGTAAACGGTCTCGGCCAGGGAAGAATACTGGTAAAGACTGAGGTCCTCCGCCTTGCCGACGAAGAAGGCCGTAGGATGGTAGATCCTTTCCCACACCTGAATGGCGGGTTCACTCTCGGCGGTTTGGATTTCTTCAGCCAGCTTTGCAATGAGCAGCGCCCGCCGGGTCGCTTCCTGTGCCATCTCGGGTGAAACACCCAGGAAAACGACCGGCTCGGCGTGGAAGGTCATCCGGCCGTACCACATCATGGCCAGGAAATAGCGTTCGAGATCGCTTGACAGCGTGTAATGCCCACGCGGCACGTATTGACTGTAATCTTCCTGGTATCCGAAGATCGGCGAAGCAGCCAGACCGGCATGCGCATCGATCAGCTCCAGTTCCTGGGTCACGAGACTGACAACCTCGGCTGGAATCGAGTCGGTCGGCTTAAGGATTCGCTTGGCGACGGCGAAGTAAGCGAGGTTTGCCCGCGCGGCGTCTTGCACGGCGGGTTCGGTCGCTTGCTGATATTGCACCCGGCTGCCGGTGAGAAAAGCGTCAGTCAGGTTTTCAAGATCGCCGAGGAAGACCTCGCTCTCCAGCGTGCGGAGGCAATAGTCGAACAGCTCATGGTAAGCGTGCAGCAGGGCGTCCACGGTGACATAGACGGGACGGTTGGCTTCCTTGGCCGCGTTGTAAGCGTCGTACATTTCCTTATAGGAACCAGGAATGGCGACGAATCCATTTTGTCGAAGCAAATCGACTTGCTCCGGGGTAAAGCCAAAGGAGTCGAAGTCCACCACGTTGCTGAAATCCCCGGCGATGTTCGAGGGCGTCACCGATGGGACAACATCGAGCGGCATCGGTTGGTACACGGCGAATTCAGTCGTTACGGATTCGGTCAGATCGGCAAGCATGTCCAGCGGCGCAGCGGCCCATCCCGTGCCAGACAACAAAAGAAGTGTGAGAAGAACCACCCATTTTGGGGTATTTTGGATCGACATGATGATCCCTCCCCTTCGAGGTTCACGGCTACTCAGATGCTAACTCGCTCTGCCGGAAGATTCAAGAGGATTCTTTTTCTATCCAAAGAAGGATTTGCGCTGTCGCGGGGTCCTTGATAGGATGAAGAAAATGGGTGATGATTTCTACCGATCTCGACCAGCGATCCCAGGTCAAATCGAAAGGAATTAGGATGATAAAGCATCGTTTTATCGCGCTTTCCTTGGCATCGATTGTCTTTTTCACGGGTATTGGTCTGAGTGCGCTTCCGGTCAATGCCGCCAAGGCCGACTTCGATATCGTGATTCGAAGGGGCAAGATAATCGATGGGACGGGCAATCCCTGGTTTTACGGGGATGTGGGAATCCGGGGCGGGAAGATTGTCGAAATCGGCGACCTGAGCAGGCGTCCGGCGAGCGAGGAAATTGACGCCAAAGGATTGATGGTCGCGCCGGGATTCATTGACGTCCATACGCACGTCGATCGGGGCATATTTGGACTTCCTTTTGCCGCAAACTTTATTCGGGACGGCGTGACAACGATTGTCACCGGCAACTGCGGGAGTAGCGTGAAGGACGTCGGACGGTATTTGCAGCGGCTGGAAGACACGGGCGGCGCCCTGAATATCGCGACCCTGGTCGGACACAACACCGCTCTTCGAGCGGTCAAGGGAGACGCGGGCACGGCGCTGACGCCGGAGCAGTGGGCCCAGTGCAAAACCTTTCTCCGCAAGGCGATGTCTGGCGG
>Ga0272444_10002278_pt1 | contig 17821 bp, 19 predicted proteins | sample SSMForm13_FD_201033 | JGI IMG/M metagenome (GOLD analysis project Ga0272444, IMG submission 201033) | Marine sediment archaeal communities from Little Sippewissett salt marsh, Falmouth, MA, United States - SSM-Form-13 | ecosystem: Environmental > Aquatic > Marine > Wetlands > Sediment ... | reverse complement strand
GTGGAGCCCTCCGATGCCATCACCAAAGAGCTGATGGCGACGGTCAATCAGGTGATCGGCCCCACCGGCCGGCCGGACAGGATCATCTTCGCTCCCGACGTCCCCAAGACGCGGAGCGGGAAGATCATGCGCCGCGTCCTGAAGGCGCTCGTCCGTCATGAACCGGTCGGCGACCTGACGACGCTTCAGAATCCCGACAGCGTCAGTGAACTGAAGCGACTCGTCGAAGCTGGAGAGTAGTAACCGCCGAAATACGACAACCCTCAATACAACGCAATCAACGAAAGAGCGGGGACGCCCGTTGGGCGTCCCCGCTTCGTCTTCTTCGAGTCCGGTCGTCCGACGTTCTTCGACCGGAGCCAGTTCGCTACTTGCCTTCCTCGCGCTTCAAGTACTGCATAATCGCTTCGACGACGAGGTAGTTGACCGATCGATCCCTCTTGTCGCCGAGCTTCACGAGGCGCTCCACCGGATTCTGCGCCATCTTGCTCTGCGGAATGTAGATACTCAACTTGTCAGTCGGCTTCTTAACCGGCATACTCTCACCTCCCCTCGATGAATCCCACTGCGATGTGGTGTCTCTGAACGCGTTGAAGTCATACTATATCATCTGCGCCTCCGCTGTACAACCCCCAACCGAAGAATCCGCAGTGGCAGCGTCACGTCAAGAACCCTTGGGATGTCTAGTTCATGAAGCAACACTGCACATGGGCAGCGCAAACGAGACCACCTCCTCTACTTCGTGGCAGAAATCCGGTCACATCGTGGGAAAAGGGGCACGCAGCAAGGGAGGCAGCCGCGTACCCCTCCAGAGACCTCCCTGCGGAGGAGGCGCAGGATGTCCCAGACTAGCTCGAGGAGATGACCGTTTCGTGAAGCGGCTTTGTCACCACGGCGTTCGATCCGTCGGGATTCCGTGAGCGTCTTCACTCGTTTCTCCACAGCCGCGCAATGAAGCTGCAATCTCAACGGGGATACCGTCGCCACCCCGGAGCAAGCGATGGGGAGGTTCTGTGAACCTCCTGTGAGCCTTCGGTTTGGCCGCCTGCGGAACCCGCAGTTCGCTGGCATGCGACGCACGCAAGACGTGAAGTGTGGCATAATCGTCTCGTGGTGGTGGGTTCTCTCTTGTACGAGGAACCGCGGGCGATCGCAGGCGCTCTACGCCTCTCACGACTGCGCCGCCCACACCACCACACCTCATCGGAGCTTGCTTCCCTCGGCCGCTTGCCATTTGCTCTTGCCAAATGGGCGAGAATCGACCCTCTTGGGTAGAGCCTGTGAGGAAGTGCTACGACTGCCGGACCGGGCAGACACCCTGAGACTCAAGGCCCCGGATCGTTCTTGCCTATCGGTACTCGGGATTTGGGCGACCTCTTCAACGTGTAGTTGAGGAAGAGCGCGGTAAGATCCGAGAAGTCCCAACGGCTCGTCTCGCAGATCCCCTGCTGTTGCTTGTTCAGTCCCATGTCGACCTTCCCCGCCACCATGCCAACAGGGTTCCGTCGCCCGAAGTGTCTGCGGAGCCACGAGTGCGCTCACGGGCGGCCCACCGAAGCCTATGGAACCGGGATTCCTCCCCGCTTCACAGCTTCGGAAGAATCGTCGCCGTCCTCATCCTGAACGCTGTCGATCTTCACGATTCGAATGATCGCGTTGGCCAAGTCGTCCGTGATGTAGAGATCCCCGCCAAGGCAGGCAACGCCGCGAGCCCCTTCGAATCCGGACGCGAAGATCGATCGGCTCCCGTACTTGTCGATCCGCCAGATCTTCTCCCATGCCGCGACGTAGATCTCTCCCGCCTCATCGACCGCGAGGTCGTAGCACTCATCGATCTCTGCGACCAAGCGAGCACTTCCGTTCTCGAGGATCTCGACGACTGCGTCTCCGAACATCGATGCCTCGAAGTCGTCGTCAGTTTCCCGATTGACAGTCGCGTAGAGCCGCCCATCGTACGAAAGCGCAAGTGCCTGCGGCTTTCGAACGTCGGTTGTGACAACCTCACGCTCTTCAGCCGTAGACAAGACCAGGATCCGGTCCTCCCGCGTGGCCGCTGCGTAGATGGACCCATCGGATGCAACTGCGACCCCACTGACGTCGAGGATGTCCTTCGTCAGAACCTCACGCTCGCCAGCCGTCGAGTACCGCACCAACTGCGATGGGAAGCCTGGAGCCGACTCTCCCGCAACGATCCAACCGTCTTCGCTGCTCGCGACGTAGGTTAGCGGCGCGATGAATGAGGTCATTCTCACGAACGGGTTGACCGTACCGTCGGGACAGACAATCGACGCCCATCCGGCTTCGTCATTTACGACCACGAGCTCGCCGCACGAGGTCGCACAGATCGCTTGCGGGGAGACGAGGCCGTTTGGCTCGACGATCGCAGACGTTGTCCCATCTGGGAGGATTCTCTGGAGACCGCCGATCGCTCGCTGAACCCCGATGATAGATCCATCAGGAAGGATCCCGATTCCCTGGAGCCCGTTACCAGAAAAGGCAGCAACTTCCGTCAGCGCGGAGCCGTCAGGCATGTGCCGGTAGACAGCACCTTCGGGAGACATGCTTCCCGACGAGACGTAGATCGCACCGTCTTCAGCAACCGCAAGCCCATGCGAGGAGATCTCACGAAGGCCAAGCTCTCTGAGAGGAAACACCTCCTGCCCGTCCGGGTCGATTCTCGACAGAACGCCGTCGATCACTGCGTAGAGGCCCCCGTCAGATCCGACATCCAGCGAAGAGATCTCGGCAATCCCGTCCAGGATGGTTTCAACACGATAGTCTCCGGCACGGAGCCTGTAGAGCGTTGTGTCCCCCATCTCATCACCCATGCAGTAGTTGAGTGCGGCGTACAGGGTCCCGTCCGGAGCGGCCGCGAGGGTGCTTTCGCATGCGCTCCGAGGAAGCCGGGCGACGATGTGCCCCCGGCCCGAGCCGTCATACCGGACGACCTCTCCACCTGGGTAGTTGAACCCGTAGAGGCGTCCGGCGTCATCGAAGTCGATTGCATAGGCGTGGCTCGACGCGAACCGACTGATCGATCCGTCGAGCGCGACGAGGTAGATCGCCCCGGCCCGACTCGAGGTCACGAAGATCTCGCCATCTTGACTGATCGCCACATCGGATGGAACGTTCAGCCCGGAAGGCGCGACGACGTACTCGGCCCGGTACCCGCCGGACACGTTGATGCGCTGAGCGGGGGTGAACCACTCCTTCTCGCCTTCGCATGTGCAGAGCTCGCCAAAGACGGCTGAGTCGCGCGTCCCTTCGCCTTGTCCCTCTTCCTCAACCCTTGACGCCCCGAGAACGTTGTAGCGGAGTTGGTTCCCTCCGCAAGCCGAGGAAGGGTTCGTGAACACGGCGCCGGACACGCCGGCAATCGGCGTGGTGTCCGGGACGAAGAAGGAGAACTCTCGAGAAGAGCCACTTCCGATGGCCTGCCACGATGGACCGTCCCACATCCACCAGTTGGCCTCATCGATCCCCGCCTGCCACATCCCGCTTTGCTCCAACTCGACTGGAATGCCGGGGAACGGAACGACACCGAAGCTTTGGAGCTTGCACTCCACACTCTGATTGGTGACGGTGATTCTGTATTCGTGCTGCCTCGCCACGAGGTGATGGGTGACGCAAACCTCGATCTCGAAGCTCCCGAGCGCCGTCTCCACACTCTTCGAATCCTGAGCGAGTGCTCCCTCCGGGCAGTCCCCGGCCGCGACGCCGAGCACGATCAGAATCGCGAGCAAAAGGGAGAGTGTCGCCACTCCCTTCGTAAGTCCCCTCCTCATCGTCTCCTCCTTGCGAATCGCCCGCCGGCAGCAGCCATCGTGAGCAGATCCTCTCTCCCAGCGAGATCAGTCTAGGGCAAATCCACATGCGGCTGTCAATTTCTGCTGAGAGCATGCGGAAGTCGACGATTGCATCGAACGCCGCGTCACCTGTAGGATGCCGTTCGATGCTCGTTAGACCAACAGACCTAGCAAGCTGAGAAAGGATGGTTCGATGGCCGCCGTTGTCCTCGATGGAAAAGCCCTGTCCAAGCAGATCGAAGCGTCGCTCGCCGAGCGAGTCGCGAAGCTGAAGGAGAAGTCCGCAGGTCGGACGCCGATCTTGGCGACAATCCTCGTCGGAGAGGATCCGGCGTCGGCGACGTACGTCAAGATGAAGGGGAACGCTTGCAGCCGCGTCGGCATGGAGTCGAAGAAGGTCCTCCTCTCCGACGAGACGACGACCGAGGAACTCCTCGCCGAGATCGCCAAGCTGAACGCGGATCCTGACGTGCACGGGATCCTGCTCCAGCATCCCGTCCCCGCACAGATCGACGAGCGGGCCTGCTTCGATCGCATCGCCCTCGAGAAGGACGTCGACGGGGTCACGACGTGGGGCTTCGGCCGCCTGTCGATGGGCGAGCCAGCCTACGGATCGGCGACACCGAGCGGCATCATGACGATCCTCGAACACTACGAGATCCCGATCGAGGGGCAGCGGGCGGTCGTCGTCGGTCGAAGCCCGATCCTGGGGAAGCCGATGGCGATGATGCTCCTGAACAAGAACGCGACGGTCACGATCTGCCATTCGCGAACACAGGACTTGGCAGGAGTCGTGGGGCAGGCGGACATTGTCGTGGGAGCCGTCGGCCGTCCTGAGTTCATCAAGGGTGACTGGATTAAGGATGGAGCCGTCGTTGTCGACGCAGGCTACCACCCCGGTGGAATGGGCGACATCGAGCTGTCGGCTGTTGTCGATCGTTGCGCCGCCTACACACCGGTCCCCGGCGGCGTAGGTCCGATGACGATCGCAACCCTCATCACTCAGACCGTCGAGGCGGCCGAGAAGAGCCTGGCATAGAGGAACCCAGGAGGACGGGGCTGTTCCGCGACGCCGCTAGAGGCTTCGCGCCATCTCGTACTGGTCGATGAGGCGGGTGAACCCGAGCGACTCGAAAAAGGCCTGTGTCCCAGCATCCTGCCCGTCGACGTTGAGCGCGCTGAGGCGCGTCACGGACAGGGGCAGCCTTGCCGCAAGGCGCCGGATCAACATGGTCCCTACGCCGCGCCTGCGAGATACGCGATCGACCACAAGGCTCAGCAGCCAATCCAGGGGCGGGCTGTACGCCAGAGCGCCGATGCATGCCTCGTCGTCGAAGGCACCGAATATCCGGACGTCGCTCTCGATGGCGTCGATGGCCGTGAACCGATTCTCGAACGATGGAAGCCAGTCGGCCGACGGCTCGAGATCCGAGAAGGTCGCTCGATCGATCGGCCGGATCTCGAATCCGGAGGTCGCTTCGGGATCGGCCAGGGTCTCCGTCTTGACGGCGAAGCAGCGAAGCTCTCGCTCGATCTCGAACCCGCTCTTCCGGTAGGCCTTGATCGCCGGCTCGTTCTCCTGGAGCACCTCGAGCGAGAACCGCTTGACGCCCTTCTCGCGAAGCGCGGGAAGGGCGTGGTCGAACAGCTTCCTCGCCCAGCCCTGCTTGCGAAACTCCGGCACGATCCCGGTTCCGGCGTCGTAGGCCGTGAGGCAGCCGCCCCACTCGTCGACGCCGACGAGCGTGAACCCGACGAGCCGGTCGCCGTCATAGAGCCCGGGCGAGATCTGATAGTCGACGGCGTTCTTCCGCATGCGCAGGAGCAGGCGCTCCTCCGTCGTGCCGCTTGCGTCCATCGCGTAGTCGGCGAACGCATCCATGAAGGCTCGGTAGACGAGGCTGCGTCGGACAGGTGCGATGTGTGCCATGGTGTGCGATTCTCCAAGCGCTGTGCGAGCTATGCAAGGCATTCACGTGAGCCGGTAAGATCCCCAGCGGGGAGGGATAGTCATGGCGCTGGCGAAGAGGCTCTACTGCCACGAGCGGGACTACGATGCCATCGAGAGGTTTCTGATCCGCACACACGAGCAGGGGACCGGTCACATCAATTGGGCCCAGCCGCGCTGGGAGTACATGCACGCCCATCCGGACCAACACGCCATGGTTTCGCTGTTCGAGCGGTTCGGCCTTTGGGAGGATGCGGGCGAGATCATCGGCCTCGTTCACTTCGAGGATCGACTCGGCGTGGTTTACGTGCAGCTCGATCTCCAGTATCCCCGGCTGAAGCGACCGATGTTGGAGCACGCAATCGAGCATCTTCAGGGCGAGCTCAAAGCCGGCCCAGGTGTCTACGTGTTCTTGGATGATGAGGACCCCGAGTTCGGAGCGATCGCACGGGAGCTTGGCTTCGAGCCGAAACCGGAGCACGCGGAGATCACATCTCGTCTCGAAATCCCCGCGATCTTCCCGGAGATCACATTACCCGCGAGCTTCCAGCTCAAGAGCCTGGCTGATGAGTTCAACGTCGAGAAGATTCACCGCTGTATGCATCGTGGCTTCAATCACGAAGGCGACCCGCCGGCCGATGGCCTCGAGGGACGGCGCATCAAGCTGAACTCTCCCAACTTCCGCCGTGACCTGACGATGGCGGCCGTGGCTCCGAACGGCGAGTTCGTCTCCTTCTGTGGCATTTGGCCGGTGCCGGAGAGCGACATCTGCTACATCGAACCGGTGGCAACCGATCCGGACTATCGCCGGATGGGGCTCGGCACGGCCGTCGTGATGGAGGCCATCCGGCGCTGTTCTTTGGAGGGCTCGACGGTCGCGGTTGTGGGATCCGATCAGGACTTCTACAAGTCAATGGGCTTTGAAGTCTGCTCACGGCAGACTGCGTGGTGGAGGCCTGCGGATTCCTGAACCGATCAGGTGCCTGCTGCGGGCACGGTGCAAGCCAGCCCCGGAATGCTGTAGGATCTGTCCCAGAGGGGGACACGACATACTTCACGGAAGGGAGGCTTCTCATGGCCAAATCACAAGATAAGAAACGAAGCGGCGAGAAGAAGAAAGCGCAGAAGTCGCTCAAAGAGAAGCGCGCCGAGAAGAAGGCGAAGAAGGCCGACAAGGCAAGCCAGTACTAGCAGCCCTCTGCTCCAAGATGCGCTCTCATGGTAGGATGGCTCCGACGTCTCCATGAGTCGCTGGCGAGTTCGACCTGACCGGAACTGAGCGACTGTGGGAGGATCCGCACGTGCCTTACGCACACAATGGTGGCGTCCGCATTCACTATCACGTGGAAAGAGAGGGCCCACCGCATGTCCCGAACCGCTGGTCGCTCGATTCCCTCGCTGGCTGGAATCACTGCGAGTACGTCGGACTGATGGACGGCAGACGTAGATGCGGGGACCGTCAGAGGCACGGAGTCCTTCCATGATGACGCCGCCCGATGAGCTCGAGACAGTCATCTGGGACTTCAACGGGACGATCGTCGACGATCTCGATCTCGTCGTCCGGTCAGTGAATGTGCAGATGGCGAAACGGGGGCTGTCGGCGCTGACGCGGAAGACGTATCGTGAAGTCTTCCGCTTCCCGGTCGAGGCCTACTATCGGGAGATCGGGCTGGATCTCGAAGTCGAATCGATGGCGGACGTGTCGGCCGAGTTCTTCGGCCTGTACGTACCTGGACTGATGGCGTGTCTGCTCCACGCCGGCGTGCTCGACGCGTTGACGCGTTTTCGGAAGTCAGGCATGCGCCAATTCGTCCTGTCGGCGATGGAGGAGCAGTTGCTCCTGCGCACCATCGACCACCTTGGGATCGCCGACTTCTTCGACGCGGTCTACGGGTTGGCACACTTGGAAGCGGACTCGAAGCTCTCGCGGGGCCGGCAGCTCTTGGCCGACTGTCGAATCCATCACGAGACGACGCTCCTGATCGGCGACACGGATCATGACGCCGAGGTCGCCGACGAACTCGGCCTGTCCGCGGTCCTCGTAGCGCATGGACACCAGAACGAGGAGAGGCTCCGCGCGACAGGGTGCGCCGTATTCGGAACCCTGCAGCAGGCGACGAACGCGCTTGCTGCCCCGTAGCTCCTCGCTGCCTGTGAGATCGAACACAAGTAGCGGGGGCAAGTGCGAGGAGGCGACATGAGTCGACACGGGAGACGCAAGGACCGGCAAGGGCGCGACGATCTGGTCGGCGAGCATCCGTGGGGGGATGCGGGCCAGCTTCTCCTCGCGGCTCTGTTCTTCGTGATCTGGATCGGCGATCAGCTCTTGGGATACACGACCTTCCTCAATGACGTCGTGCCTCTGTTCGTCAGGATTCCGGTCGGCGGGCTGATCCTGATCCTCGCCGGGTACCTCTCGACGGTCAGTATGCGGATCGTGTTCGGCGAGAAGAGGGAGACGCCTCACGTGATTCGCAAGAGCGTCTTCGGCGTCACTCGTCATCCGATGTACTTGAGCGAGGTCCTCCTGTATCTCGGGCTGCTGCTCGTGAGCCTTTCGCTGGCGTCCGCTGCGGTCATGCTGATCGCGGTCGCCTTCCTTCACTACATCTCGCGGCACGAAGAGCGCCAGCTCATCGGCCGATTCGGCGACGCGTATCGGCAGTACATGCGCGACGTCCCGATGTGGATCCCGCGGATTCGTTGGCCCCGCCGCTCATAGGGCGGGAAAACCTCTGGGTGGCTCTTGAGGGTTGATCGCGCGTGGCCGCGTCACTAGGATTCATCAAGACCATGCGGCCTCAGGCGAGCAAGCGCGAAGGGGCGGGTCCTCAGCCCGAAGCCATCTACCGCAGCACGTTCACGGTTCCGGAGAGTGCGATCGACGGGAACGGGCACGTCAACAACGTCGCCTACGTGCAGTGGATGCAAGACATCGCCATCGAGCACTTCGCGGCCACCGGCGGCGTCGACTTGATGCACAACCTCGGTGGAACGTGGGTCGCCCGGTCTCACCACATCGAGTATCTCGCGCCCGCCTTTGCCAGCGATGTCATCGAGGCGTCCACGTGGGTTGCCAATCTCCGGCGCGTGCGCTCGTTGCGGCGGTACGAATTCACGAGGGTGTCCGATGGAAAGATGCTCGCAAGAGGCGAGACCGATTGGGTGTTCGTGAACGTCAAGAGCGGGCGGCCCGCATCGATCCCCGAGGCGATTCGACAGGTCTTCACCCTCGCGCCGGACGGCCAGGCGGCAGGAGGCTGAGAGCATGTTCACCGTATCGGATGCGTGGAGAACAACCTATCCCGGGGCGGCGATCGGCGTCTTGGCGATGTCGGATGTCGCGAATCCCGAGAGCCACCCTGAGTTGGATGCCCGCAAAGTTGAGCTGGAGAACGCGCTTCGCGCACGCTTCGCCGGTCACGATCGGGCCTCACTGAAGGCAATCCCCGTGATCCGCGCCTACAACGACTATTCCAAGCGGTTCGGCAAGAGCTACCACGTGCAGCTTCAGTTGGAGTCGATCGTGCACAAGGGGAAGTCGATTCCGCGTGTGGCGGCGCTCGTCGAGTCGATGTTCATGGCGGAACTGAAGAACCAGCTGTTGACCGCGGGGCACGATCTGGACGTCCTTGAGATGCCGGTCGGCGTCGATGTGGCACAAGGCGACGAGCACTACATCCGCATCAACGGCCAGGAGCAGCAGATGAAACCGGGCGACATGATGATCTCCGATGCACGCGGGATCATCTCGAGCGTGGTCTACGGGCCGGATCAGCGAACGAGGATCGGGCCCACGACGACACGCGTTCTGTTCACCGTGTACGTCCCGGCCGGGATCGATGAGAACACGACGCGCTCTCATCTGGAGGACATCCGGACGAACGTCTTGATCGTATCTCCCGACGCTCGAACCGAGGTTCTCGAGGTCATCCGCACCGATTGAAACAGCGCGCGATCCGCGCGACCTCCGGCAAAGGGACCTTCCAAGGCAATCGTTCCCATCCTAGGTCAGATGTGTTCCTCGCATGCGAGCTTGCCCGAGAGGCCTTCTCGTCGTAGGCTGTCGTGCGAGAGCGGCAATGTCAATGTGGGGGAGTAGATGTAGCGAAAGGCCTGACTGGAGCTTGAGAACGAACGGAGAAGGGGCCGAGGCGCTAGTGTACGAGTTCGCACACTAATCATGGTTAGACGGCTCGTCTCGTGAGTCGTCCGGTAGGGCTGAGCCTATGATCGGTCGAAGGATCATCGTCACTGGTGCGGCGCGCGGGATCGGGCGAGCCATTCTGGAACGCTTCCTTGCGGGTGGCGACCATGTGGTAGCCGTGGACGTGTTGGACGTTCCGCCCGACTTGACGGACAAGCCGGTGACCTACTGCCGAGTGGATCTGGCTGAGCCAGCTGCGATACGCGAGTTCGCTGGGAGTACGCTGGATGACCATGCGCCAGTGGACGTTCTGGTGAATAACGCAGCAACGGGATTCGAGAGCATCGATCTAGTCGATATGCCGTTAGGACACTGGGATCGGGTCCAGAATACGAACCTCCGAGGGGCGGCCTTGCTGAGCCAACTTCTGGTACGAGGGATGGTCGCGCGGCACAGGGGAGTGATCGTCAGCGTCGCGTCTTGTGCGGCCTTCGCGCCGGAGTCAGGGCATACAGCGTATGGCGCGTCGAAGGCTGGTCTAGTGGCGTTCACAAGGTGCCTGGCTCGCGAGGTGGGCAGGAGTGGCGTTCGGGTAGTCTGCGTTGTTCCTGGATGGATAGGTACGGAGACGAATCTCCCTGACGACGCCGGGCGGGCGTGGATAGAACGCAACGTCTCTCTCGGTCGGCACGGCGAGCCAGAGGAGATCGCTGAGGTCGTGTGGTTTCTCGCCAGCGACCAGGCGTCCTACATCAGCGGGCAAGCGGCTATTGTCGACGGTGGGATGATCTGACGAGCCGTCTAACTAGCGTATGCAGCCGACGAGCTCGGGTGTCACGCGGTCTGCAAGGGGGGCGCCGCTTCGCGTCGCCGGCACACCGCCCGCCACCCTTGACGCTCGCGGCTGATACGCGGTCCGTTCGAACTGAAAAGAGAGGGATCGGGGTCGACGGTTTGCCGCGAGAAGCACCGGAGTCCCTAGAGGAGCGAAGCCGTGGGAGAGATGACTGCTGAGAAGCCGGAGTACGGGAATTGGGTTTCGGTGAGACTCCTCGTTGTGCCGGCGGTACTGAGTCTCCTCCTCGCAGGGGCGGCGTTCTTCCTTCCTCCATTGGGTATCGTCGCGGGCCTCTTCTTTCTCTGCTTCGTCTACTTTGCGTACGCGCGGCACGCGTTCTCGCCAAAGGGTGGGAACATCCAGTCGAAGATCCTCGACCTGGCGTTGTCTCACATGCCGAACTGGGGCGGGAAGGGGAAGGTTCTCGATATCGGCTGTGGAAGTGGCGCGTTGGCGATCCGGATCGCGAAGAGGTATCCCCGCGCCCAAGTCATCGGCATCGACAGCTGGGGCGCGGCGTGGGAGTCCTCGCAACGGCTGTGCGAGAAGAATGCGAGGCGTGAAGGTGTGGCGGAGCGCGTCTCCTTCGAGCGGGCCGACGCGGCATCGCTGCCGTTTGACGACGAGGCGTTTGACCTGGTCACGAGCAACTTGGTCTTTCACGAAGTGCGGAGGGTCAGGGACAAGAGCAAACTGATCAGGGAAGCCCTGCGGGTGGTGGAGAAAGGGAAGGGGTTCGTCTTCCAGGACCTGTTTCTCTGGCGCCTGGTCTACGGGGAGACCGATCGCTTGCTCGAGGCGATCAGGGGCTGGGGGGTCGAGACCGTAGAGCTCGTCGACACGAGCGGCTCGGACTTCATCCCCAGGGCGCTGAAGCTGCCGTTCATGCTCGGAACGGTGGGGATCCTGTATGGGAGGAAGTGAGTCACCGACCGCGAATCCGGATGGATGCACTGCTTGCCTGCTTGGCTAGGGGAACGAAGGGGCTCGAAGCCGGCAGACCATAGGATGTGCTTTGCGACTGAGTGATTGCGAGTCTGCCATCGTTGGATGGGGGACAAGGATGAACAGGATCGGGGCCTGCGAGGCTCACAGTGCGCTGCCGTCGGTTGCATCGCATCGCGGCATGCACCTCGGGAACGAGGAGAACCCTGCCAGGCGCTAGCGGGGCGATGCAATCGAACGGCCGCTGTGCGGCCGCCGCTGATCGCCGGGCCGCCGGCCGCGCCGGGGGGCGAGGAAGAGATCGCGGTTTCGGAGGCAAAGCATGATCGCCAAAGACGAATTCTGGCATGTCATGGAGGCCTACGGGGCTCAGATCAGGCCCGCCCAGATCGTTTTCTATGGTGCTGCGATCCTGCTCATCGGATGGCTGTTCCTCAGACCCGGTAGAATCCAGACCCTGTTTGCCAAGCTGTATCTCTCGCTGGCATTCGCGTGGAATGGTATTGCGTTCTACTTCGTGCTTGCCGGGGACATGGCCGGAGATAGCCACGGCAACGTCGTCTTTGGTTCGGTGTTCGTCCTCGTCGCGGTGCTGTTCGCGGTCGATTCGTTCAGATGCAGGATGCAGTTCTCTCTTCCGGCAGTCGGGTGGCGGAAGGTCACGACGTTGGTGCTGACGTTGCTGGCGTTCTGCTATCCCTTGTTCGGCATAGCGTTCGGGCATGGCTTCCGGAGCCTGATCCTGCCCGGCACCTTTCCGTGCCCGACAACGGCTCTTGGCTTGCTCGTCCTCACAATGGCCCTACCGCGGGTTGACAAGACAATCTACCTCCTGTTGCTTGTCTGCGCTATTCCGTTCACGCCGTTTGCGCAAATCGCCAGGTACGGTGTCTATGAGGATATGATTCTGCTTGTTGTAGGCGTCTACAGCTTGGGGCTATTGCTGAGATACTGGAAACGCCAGAATGTTGGGGGACGAACGCTTGGCTCCACTTCGACTTGACCGGCGCTGAGGTTATCTCTCGCGTAGCCCGTCAGCTGTAGGGGAGGAGGCGATTCGATGAAACCGGCGCTCTGCTTGATTCCCGTGCTGGCTGGAACGGCGTTCTTCCTCATTAGAGCAGTGATCCTCGAGAAGCAGCGACAGGTCTACGTTCTTAAGCCGCTCTCCACACTCATTGTGATCGCGGTGGCGTCCCTATCCCTTCTGCAGCCTGAACGGAATCTGACCTATGCGATAGGCGTGCTGTTGGGGCTGATGTCCTCGTTGGTGGGGACGTGGCGCTGATGTTCGAGGAGAAGCGCGGCGCCCTGCTCACGGGGCTGGGATCGTTCCTGCTAGCGCATGTTGCCTACGCGGTGGTCTTCACGATGCTGGGGCGCGTTTCGTGGTGGGATGTTCCTTCCGCAGGGGTTCTCCTGGCAGCCGGCGTCGGTGTCTACGCGCTGCTGAAGGCGAAGCTGGCGGCAATGCGGATCCCGGTGATCGTCTACATCGTCGTGATCTCTGTCATGGTGAGTCGCGCCGCGACGACGCTGTCCGGTCCGGCCTTCGGTACAGGCCAAGCCGCAATGATCGCAGCGGGAGCCGTCTCGTTCTACGTATCCGATACGATCCTGGCGCTGTGTCGATTCCGGAGACCCTGGCGATATCGGCGTATCAGCTTGGCGTTCTACTACGGTGGGCAACTGCTGATCGCGCTGGCTGCCAGCGGCTTTAGGTAGCAAATCGAGGGACACACACCAATCCGTGACGGCGCGGCTGAGAGGCCATCCAGGATTCCGCATGGCAGGACTCGCCCTTCCCCTATGACCTTGCGTGCTCAGCGCGGTATTCTAGGCGGCGATGGAGACGAAGATCGATCCCGAGATACAGCCTGAGCCAAACGAGACGGAGACGTTCTACGGCGCGCTAACGTCTTCGCTGCGCGATGGCTCGTTCATCGAGCTGCTCTTGACGAAGTACCGCGGCGAGGAAGAGGGACTGCAGAGGATTATCATTCGCACGGTGACACTGAAGGCACAGCCGCACCTCTCCTTCGTCTATCGATACGAGACGCAGGACATCACGAAGAATCACCCGATTGTGGAAGGTCTGGAGTCCATTCCCGCTCTCTTAGGGAGCGTCTTCAAGAGCGGGCATCTCTTCACCGCGACGCAGGACCTTCAGCTCGAGTTCAGCAAGCGAGGTAGGACGAAGCTCGGCCAAGGGAAGCCGTCGCGGGAGCCGGTTCCGTCCTGCGCGCAGAGGCACGACCGGCAGAAGCACCGGTACGTGGACCCGACGCGCCCGTTCCTGCAGGGGCTCGGCGTGACCGACGAGGAGCATCGGATCGTGCCTGCGATGGCCCGGAAGTGGAAGCAGATCAACAGGTTCGTCGAGATCTTCAGTCATGCCCTGGAGTCCTCCGACCTTGCTGGCCGTGACCAGATCACGGTTGTGGACTTCGGATCGGGCAAGGGCTATCTGACCTTCGCGATCTACGACTACCTGTGCTCCGCGTTCGGGGTCGAGACGACGGCGACCGGCGTCGAGCTTCGCGAGAACTTGGTGAATCTCTGTGGCGGTCTCGCCAAGCAGCTGGGCATGGAGGGTCTCCGGTTCCGAATCGGCGACGTTCGCAGTTCGCCGCCGGAGACGATGGATGCACTGATTGCCCTGCACGCATGCGATACGGCGACCGATCTTGCCATCCACCTGGGCATTCGGTCGGGGGCGGGGATCATCATGTGCTCTCCCTGTTGCCACAAGGAGATCCGGCGGCAGATCGAATCGCCCGAGATTCTCTTGCCGATGCTCAAGTACGGCGTTCATCTCGGGCAGGAAGCCGACATGGTCACCGATGCGCTCCGCGCGCTGCTGTTGGAGGCGCACGGCTACAAGACCCAGATCCTCGAATTCGTCTCGCTGGAGCACACGAGCAAGAACAAGATGATCCTCGCCGTTCGCGGGACGGGGACTGCATCGCGAGACGAAACCCTCGCCGAGATCGATCGTCTCAAAGCCTTCTACGGTATCGAGCATCAAATGCTCGAAACCCTGCTCCAGCAGGAACCCGAGCAGAACTGAGGCCGTACGGCTCGCCAGCCGATCCTCCGTAGATTCGCAACAACGCTTGGTTCACAATGTCGGCAAGTCGCTTCAGCGAAGCGACTTGCTCGAGAGAACGTAGCGCCGCTGCGTTCTCTTGGCCTAGTCTCTGTGCTCGAGTTGCTTCAAGCGAACGCGAGAAACCGCGTTCGCTTCTTCAGATACCTGGCGGGAGAGGATCGGCTTCAGATGAGGATGCGTAGTTCCAAATCCGTTCCACAGCGGTATGCCTGGATTCACAAGCTCCCGTTCTTCTACGGCTGGGTCGTTGTCTTTCTCGGTGCGTTCACTCTCTTCTCCACCACGCCCGGCCAATCCGACTCGTTCTCGCTCTTCATGAACTCGTTCATCGAGACTTTCGGCTGGAGCCGAACGTTCGTCTCCTCGCTCTACTCGACGGCCACGCTCGCGTCCGGTGTCCTGATGTTCCTGATTGGGCGGCTCATCGATCGGATCGGTTCGAAGGCTGTCGCCATTCTGTCGGCGGTCGTCTTGGGCACGGCGTGCATGGTCCTGAGCTTCGTCATGTCACCCGTCATGTTGTTCGGCGGGTTCTTCCTGGCTCGCTTGTCCGGAAAGGGCGCGCTCGATCTCACGTCTCGGACCTTCGCGCCGCAGTGGTTCCTCTCCAAGAGAGCGCTCGCCGTCATGCTGGTGGGGCTCGGCGGGGCACTGGGCGGCATGATCTTTCCGCTGCTGAACAACTACCTCATCCTGACCTTCGGCTGGCGGATTGCGTACCGAATCCTCGCCGGCGGCCTGTGGATTCTCTACGTCCCGATCACCCTCTTGCTTCTGATCAACCGCCCTGAGGACGTTGGAATGACGCCACATGGCAAGATCGCGGCGAGCGCCTCCGAGGACGGCAGCGAGGTCATCGTGCCGGAGCCCGCCTTCAAGCAATCGCAAGCGATCCGCACCTCGGCGTTCTGGATTCTCACGTTCGTCGTCTTTCAGAGCTCGCTGGTGGGGACCGGTGTGATCCTGCACTTCGTCTCGATTCTGGAGACCGGTGGGTTCAACGTGACCTTCGCGGCCGCAATCATGGGGATCAAGCCTCTGGTTGCCGTGATCACGACCATTCTCGCCGGGCTCGTCCTCGATCGAATCCGACATCATCACGTCGTTCTGGCCGCCACCTGCTTCATGCAAGTCGCCGCCTTCATGCTGCTGGCCTTTCTCCGAAGTGCGGCGATGGCCTACCTCTACGCGATCATCGGCGGCATGGCCGGAGGCGTCGCCATCATCTGCGTCGGCGTCTTGAAGCCGAACCTGTTCGGCCGACGCTATCTGGGAGGCATTCTTGGCGTGACGGCCGCGTTGAACGTCATCGGTTCCGCCATCGGACCGATCATCTTCGGGGCGGCCTTCGACGGGCTCGGCGGATACCGGGAGATCATCATCCTCTCGTCGATGCTCCCGCTGCTCGCCGGCATCCTCTGCCTCTTCGTCCGCCAACCCGTCGCGAAGGATTGCGCTGGCAGTCTTGAGCCTGGCTAGCGATCGCTTGCTCAGCGGGCGGCTGCAGGTGAAAGAAGAACTCAGCTACTCGTGATGACGCCACGAGTAGCTTGGTAGAACGCATGCTGCTGCGTTCTACCGGAGCGGTTAGCTTCTTCGTCTGAGGTGAAGCAGGTACTCTCGGTTGCCCTTCGAGCCCTCGATCGGTGAAGGCATCTCAGCAACGACGTGCCACGGGATCTCCGATTCGATGAACGCGCGGAGATCGGCCAGCACGGATTGACGATCGTCTTCGCTCTTGACAACGCCGTCGGACGGGAGCTTGTCCACCCCGACTTCGAATTGCGGTTTGACGAGGGCGATGATGTCGCACTTCGGCGCCACCAGCTCCTTCAGCGGCGGGAGGATCAGCCTGAGCGAGATGAAACTGACGTCGACTGTCACCAACTCGACCCGCTCGCCGCCATCCAGATCCTGCGGTTCGAGGTAGCGGGCGTTCAGCCCTTCCCGAACGACGACCCGCTCGTCTCGTCGAAGGCTTGGATGAAGCTGATCGTGTCCGACATCGACGGCGTAGACCTTCGAGGCTCCGTGCTGAAGGAGGCAGTCGGTGAAGCCGCCGGTCGACGCGCCGACGTCGAGGCAAATCCTGCCCTTGGAATCGATCCGGAACTGCTCCAGGGCCGCTTCGAGTTTCTCCCCGCCCCGGCTGACGTATTGCTCGTAGGAGAGAATCTCGATCTCGGCTTCAGTGTCGATCGGATGTCCCGGCCGTGTGATCACATGCCCATCGACCTTGATCCGTCCGGCTTCGATCATCCGTTGGGCACGCGAGCGACTCCGGATCAGACGGCGCTGCTTGATGATCTTGTCGAGCCGTTCTCTCATCCGGCGGTCGCGGCCACCCGCTGGCGCTGCTCGACGTACGCTTCGATGCCGGCTTTGAGGATCTCGACAGCGCGAATCAGCTTCGGCTCTTCGAGGACGTAGGCGATGCGCACTTCGTCATGCCCTTTGCCTTCCGTCGCGTAGAAGCCGGCGCCGGGCGCGACCATCACCGTCTCCCCGTCGACGGAGAAGTCGTTGAGCATGAACTTGACGAACTCCTCCGAGTCGTCGATCTGCGGGAACTTGACGAAGATGTAGAAGGCCCCCTCGGGCTGTCGACAGACGGCGCCAGGAATCTCCTGCAACGCGTCGTACAGCGTGTCGCGGCGTGAATGGAACTTGCGGCGCATCTCGGCGATGTCATCCTTGTAGTTCGGACTGCTGAGGAAGGCGATCAGCCCGAGCTGCGAGAACGTCGGAGCGGAGAGCCGAATCTGCGTCAGCTTGTCGATCGCCGCCATCAGGTCCGGATTCTTGCAGACGATGCACCCGATCCGGGCGCCGCAGGCCGACATGCGCTTGGAGATCGAGTCGACCAGGATCGCGCGTCCGTCAAGCTCGGGGAACTCGAGGATGCTCGTCGCGTGCCCTTCGTACATCAGCTCGCGGTAGGGTTCGTCGGAGATCACCCACAGATCGTGCTTGATCGCCAAATCGGCGATCCCCTTCAGCTCTTCCCGCGTGTATCCGACGCCGG
>Ga0272444_10002277_pt1 | contig 17822 bp, 16 predicted proteins | sample SSMForm13_FD_201033 | JGI IMG/M metagenome (GOLD analysis project Ga0272444, IMG submission 201033) | Marine sediment archaeal communities from Little Sippewissett salt marsh, Falmouth, MA, United States - SSM-Form-13 | ecosystem: Environmental > Aquatic > Marine > Wetlands > Sediment ... | reverse complement strand
ATTATCAATGATATCGACCTGGTCCGTTTCGATATTCTCAAACGCGACCGGCTGGCGGCTTATCTGAAACGGTTAGAGGCCGATTATATCTATCATCTGGCGGCGGTAACATCGGTGGGCGAATCGTTCGGCCGCGAAAGAGATACCTACCGGATTAATTTTACCGGTAGCTTGAATCTATTCGAGGCGGCTTCCGGGCAGAGCAGAAGGCCGGCCGGGATTCTGTTCGTCAGTTCTTCGGATGTCTACGGGATTTTCCGTCCGCAGCGAACGGTGCTGGATGAAGATCACCGGCTCAATCCGGTCTCGCCGTATGCGGTATCGAAAGCGGCCGGGGAGTATCTGGCCCGTTATCATGGCCGCCAGGGGGGCTTGCCGATCATAATCGTACGGCCATTCAACCATACCGGTCCGAGGCAGACGGACAAATTCGTCGTCCCCTCGTTTTGCCGGAAGATTGCCACGATCGAGGCGGGACAGCAGAAGCCGGATATGGGGGTAGGCAATTTGACGGCCCGGCGCGATCTGTCCGATGTGCGTGATATTGTGGCCGGGTATTATCTGGCCCTGACGGCCGGACGACCGGGCGAGGTATACAATCTATGTACCGGCACGGCCGTGTCGATCAGGAATGTCTTGGATAAGCTGCGGCGGTTTTCGGAGGTTCGGATCAGGGTGGTGGCCAACAAGAAGCTTTATCGGAAGCTGGATGTGCCGATATTAAGAGGAGACAACACCAGGGCCAAAAGAGAATTGGGTTGGTCTCCCACGTATAAATTGAGTGAGACTCTTCTGGAGACTCTGGAATATTGGAGACAAAAGGTTCATAAATCGGTATAAGACGAGGCGGGTATGATAAAAGAGCTGACCAAGAAAATTCAGGACAGGACGGCCAAAATCGGCATAATCGGACTGGGTTATGTCGGTCTGCCGCTGGCGGTGGAGTACGGCGAGGCCGGTTTTTCGGTTATCGGGTTCGATATTTCCAAAGAAAAGATAAAACTGATCGAGGCCGGCAAGTCGGATATCGACGATATCGCCGATGTCCGGGTGGAGACGCTGGTCAAGTCGGGCAAGCTGACGGCGACCAATAACCCGAAGTTGCTGAATAAGGTTGACACGGTATCGATCTGCGTGCCGACGCCGCTTTCGAAGACGAAAGACCCGGATGTCAGCTATATTCTGGCGGCGGTGGAATGGGTTCGAGACAATATGCATCGAGGAACACTGGTAATCCTGGAGTCGACGACCTATCCGGGTACGACCGAGGATATGATTCGGCCCATTCTGGAGCAGTCCGGGCTGAAGGTCGGCAAGGATTTCTTCCTGGCCTTTTCTCCCGAGCGAGTCGATCCCGGCAATGTCAAATTCACCACACAAAATACGCCGCGGGTAGTCGGCGGCATAACGCCCAGATGCACCAAAGTGGCCAAGCTTTTTTATGAGCAGGCGATCAGCATGGTGGTGCCGATGTCATCGACCAAGGCGGCCGAGATGGTCAAGCTTCTGGAAAACACGTTCCGTTCGGTGAATATCGGTCTGGTCAACGAAGTCGCCCTGATGTGCGACCGTCTGGGGTTGAGTGTCTGGGAAATAATTGATGCCGCCGCGACCAAACCGTTCGGATTTATGCCGTTTTATCCCGGTCCCGGGCTGGGCGGGCATTGTATTCCGATCGACCCGCATTATCTTTCCTGGAAGCTGAAAAGCCTGAATTATTACGCCCGGTTTATCGAGCTGGCTGGCGATATCAATTCGCATATGCCGGAGTATGTTCTGGACCGGATACGGCGGATTCTCAATCAATTCGGTAAATCGGTCAAAGGTTCGAATATTCTTATCCTCGGAGTCGCCTATAAAAAAGATATCAAGGATACACGTGAGTCACCGGCCCTCGATGTCATCAAACTGCTGGGCGAGGAAGGGGCCAGGCTCTATTACAATGATCCCTATGTTCATGAGATCAGGTGGGATGGCACCAATCATCGCTCCTCCAAGCTGACGCCGGCTTTGATGAAAAAATCGGATATGACCGTTATATTGACCGACCATTCCAACTACAACTACCAGCTAATAGTCGATAACTCGAAGGTGGTATTCGACACCCGTAACGCGACCAAGCAGGTTACCTCCGGGCGAGACAAAATCCATCTCCTGTAATTTTCCCTCTTCCGGCTCCCGGCCCCGACAGAAGGCGGCTATCTTTCTATGAATCAATGAATTAATACATCGCTGCCGGTCCTTGTAGCCTAAATTTGCCCCATTTTCCGCCGATAACAATAAGAAAATCGACAATATTTATAAAACCTATGGGCAGCAGTCTTTCTAATTCCGGGGTCAACGAAGATAAATTCCGGGAAATCTCCAAAATTCTGGCCGATTTGGTCAAAACGATCAAGATTGTCTCGGTTTATCCTGACAACAATCCCTTGCCGGTCAAGATCAGGGAATCATTCACCGAAAGATTCGTCGATTTGATCGCCGAGACCGGAGGGCTGGCCTTCGATTTCGATTCCGACGAGGTTAAGTATGCCGGACAAACGGTTTATCGGGATCAGTCTCGTGAGGATTCGCTGGCCGGTCTATTTCACAGCTCCGGTATCGTTCGCATCTCTTTTTCCACGTCGTTCGGATACGATGAAACCGATCTTTTACTTCGTTACCTCAAGGCCTTTATCAATAAAGAAATGGGGGCCGAGGACCTGGTGGCTTTGCTCTGGCAGGCCGACATAACCGGTTTCGATTACGATACGATCGAGGATATCGCCCTCAGAAATTACCGCGGAGACTCGTTGATCGAAAACGAAGATGAGTCTCATTCCGGACAGCCAGGAGAACCGGACAACGACAAAGTGCAGATATCATCGGTTTTTCTCGACGACGAAGAGCCATCCGGTGAGAATGAACCGGATTTGCCTGCCGCCCCCGGAGGACACCTGGCCGAAGAACGGATGGGTCATGAGCCGGTGCCCGGCCGCTGGGAGATGGATCTGGACAATATTGCCGATTTGCTCAGCGATGCCTACGAGGTGGAACCACCGGAATTGAACCAGGCCGAAAAAATCCTCGTCGCCGACGAACCCTTCGATATGTACGAGGTGACGGTTGATTTGCTGTTTGAGATAATCCGCCAGGAGGACGAGCTGCACGAATTCAGCGAGGCCGTAACGTGTTTCGAAAAAATCCACACGGAGATACTTCGTGCCGGCGATTTGAAAGCGGCCGGAAAGATGGTGGCCTTTCTGCATGAACTGGAGAAGCAACTGAAGGACAAATCGGAGCCGTGGCGGCAGAGAATTCGGGATGCTATCATATTTACGGGAGGGTACGAAAAAATCTCCATTCTGGCCGAGTCACTCAACGCCAACCCGGAATCACCGGTTGATGCACTGACCGCTTACCTGAGTCATTTCGGCTGGGAGGCACTGTCATCCATCGTCGATCTGCTCGGCGATCTGGAAGATCGTTCGCACCGCATGGCTCTTTGCGATTATCTGGTTCGGGTCGGCGGCGACAATATACCGATTATCGCCCGCGGTATTTCCGATAAGCGCTGGTTCGTGGTGCGCAATACCGCCATGATTCTATCTCGAATCGGCGGGCTCAAAGCCAACGCCTATCTCAAACGGGCTATCGACCATGATGACCCCCGGGTTCGTCTGGAGGTGGCCCGCGGACTGGGTGATGGGATCAGCAAAGAAAACGCCGAATTACTGGTGAATCTGGTCTGGGATACCGACAACCGTGTTCACCGGACCGCCCTGGAGACAGTTATCGGGCTAAAAAGCGATACCGGGCTATGGTCAATCACCCGTATTATCAAGGATGAGCGTTTTGCCGGTCTCAAAGAAATCGACCAGGAAAATTTAATTATGCATCTTTCTCTTCTGGGCGGTGAACGAGCCGTCGATTATCTGCATTCTCTGATCAGCAACGTCTCTCTTTTCCGAAAAGAGGGGCGCACGTTTTATCAGGGAATCGCCTTTAAGGCGCTGGTAGTCAATCGATCGGCCAGAGCCGAGGCGATTTTGAAGAAACTGTCGAGGTCCTGGCGGAAAGGAATCAGAAATATGGCCGCCGAGGCACTCAGGAAACGACATGAGGTCGCTGAAGGACAATGATATGGTAGATTCCTGGGCAAAATGCGAACGACTGGAATTGGCCGGCAAAGCCGAAACGGAATTTGTCAATTCTTTCTTCATCCTTTTTAATACGGCGCGCCTGGTGGAGGTTTCCAACGCCACCTATCAGGCTCAGTCGGCCAAGTTTTACGAGCATTTTGCCATCCTGGCCGATTCGGCCGGTGCGGTTTCCCTGAAGCTCATCGGGGGACGTATCGTTGTCAATGATCGTCTGGTCAGATTCGATCGGGACGGCATGATTCTTGCCCGACGGGTGATGGATCTCTGGCAGAAGCTCGGTATCGGGGCGATCATGATCGACAAGGAATCCCAGAGTCGAGAGATAGACAAGTTCATTTATTTCATAACCAATGCCGAAAGAAAATACGACGATTCCCGCGAGGTTGCCCGCCGTCTGGCCGATCTGGGTATCAACGGTATCCGCCTGATGGAGCAGGATCAAACGGGCCGGATCGAAATTTCCGACGAAGAGCGGCCCAGTATGCGACATGCCGCTCGAGCCGTCTTTTTCAAGGCTATCAGCACCGTGGAGGAGGTCATGGCGCAGGCCCTGGACGATAAGGCCGCCGATCTATCGGTGGCGCGGCGGGTCGTTCATTCGATGATCGAGCGGATTTCCGACGATGAATCGATGATGATAGAATTGACCCAGATACGGGATTTCGATGAATACACCTATGCTCATTGCGCCAACGTATGCATTTATGCTCTCACCCTGGGAATACGGCTGGGGCTGGGCCGCCGCCATCTCTCACAGCTCGGTTTCAGCGCCCTGTTCCATGATATCGGCAAAATAAGGTTACCCGAAGATTTGATTCGCAAGCCGGATGTTTTCGATGAAAACGACTGGCGGCAAATGCAGAAACATCCGATCCTGGGAGCCAAAACGATCCTGCGCAATTTCCGATTCGATATCCATTCGGCCCGGGCCGCCCTGGTCGCTTTCGAGCATCATATCAACAACGACTACACCGGTTACCCGGCGCTGGTGAATCGTCGACCGACCAACCTCTTTTCTCGGATCGTTTCGATCGCCGATACTTTCGATGCCCTCAGTTCCGGACGCGTTTACATGAAGAAACTGATCTCACCTGACGAGGCGCTGAGGAAAATGCTCCACCAGATGAGAACCAAGTTCGATGCCTTTCTTCTGAAGCTCTTCGTGAATATTATCGGTATCTATCCCGCCGGAACCCTGGTGCTTCTTTCCGATGACAGGCTGGCCCTGGTTTCCCGGACCAATCAGGGCAATCTGTCGCGACCGGTCGTCCGGCTTATCGGCGACCGCGACGGCCTTTTCGAGCGCTTTACCGACCTTGATCTGACCCAACCCGAAAACGGGGACAAGAAGATCAGCAAAATAATAAATCCCTCGCGATACAATATCGATATCAGGAAGTTGATTCTCTCGGACTGATCGGCATCGGTTCAGAAACGCCACTCGCATCTGGCGGCCAGGAGGAAATCCTCAGATGTTCCCAGCCTAATCGATACCTTTTCGCTGACTTGCGGGAAACCGGCCAGATGGGCGTCGACATAGGCATCGAACATGGACAAAAATATGACCGTCCCCAAAAACCAGGAATTACGGTTACGATTGTCTTTGGCATCCAGGTATCTCTGGAATTTCAGCTCACGCTCCAAACCCTCGGCGGCCTCGAAAGCTTCTTTGGCATCGGCTGTTTCTCCGGCATAATGGACGATCGCGGCAATCAGGGTCGCCTCCAGCGCGATGATAATACCGGCTTTGATATATTGCCGGTTACCGATTTGTCCCCACCCGGGTACCATCATGGACTTAAACAGAGCCACGGTCGGATTTTGGGTTTCCCGGGCGGTATCCAGCGGCTGGTCGGCATAAACGGCTCCCTCCAGCTCGGCCGTCGGCTCCGATTGCTCCGTCAGATAGAGCCGGAAGGGCGGCGCTGTCTCCTCGATAAACTGCGCCCCGGCCTCGACGCCGGCAAAAATTCCCAGGACCGCAATAAATATCGTAACTTTTCCAAACATGGTATCTTTAGGACGACGGGGCCTGGAAAATCCTGATTTTCTGAGGGTACACCTCGACCGATAGTTCATCATGGGGGAAATCAATCAGGTCACCATCGATATAGAATTTGAGGCCTTTCACCGGAGACACCGATATCTTCTCGCCGCGATACATCCGAATCTGATCGGAATAGGTGTATTTCTTTTTGTATATCTGCCGGATGTAGGCGGACAGGACAGTTTTTTCCGGAGCGACATCGAAGACAACTTCGCCCCGGCCATCATCAGGAAGACACGACGGAACCAGCGGCAGGGTTGCCGAATACGTAAGAAGATTGACACTGAAAATAATGGGTGACAGGTCGAACTGAAAAGAATCTATCTTAATCATAAAGGGGCGCACCCGGACGGCTGCCGCGGCCTGGGAGACCAGTCGACTCCAGCTGATGGCAAAACGAGGCGGTTTACGAGCCATCAGCTCTTCGGCGATCTCCGGGATCAACCCGAATCCGATCGAACCCAGAAAGAATTTCCCGGAAGCCATAGCGCCGTCTATTTTGCGGTTTTTCCGCGAGCATATGTGTCGCACGGCTTCTTTCAAATCTACCTCACCGTACAGAGAACGGTAAATATTGTTGTCCTTGCCCAGCGGCAGGATACCGAGATTCGATCGGCGGCGAAGCAGGTAGCGGGCGATCAGGTTGACCGTACCATCCCCGCCGCAGGCGACTATTCCGAAGGGTTTTTTGCCCAGAATACTCCGGACATAATAGGCGGCCGTCTTAGTCGAATCAGGCTCGGATATATGATAGCGGATATTGTTTTTCTTCAGCTCGGATATCAGAAAAGAGACCTTATCCCGGGCGTAGTCGCGGGCCTGCGAATTGACAATCAGATTGATGACGGGCGGCGGATGAGCCCGGCTTTTTCGATACGGCTGTTTACCCATAATATCGGGAAGATAACTTAGTTTACGCCGATAACAAGTTGAAAATTCATTGTCTTCGATATTCCTGGAGAGTTACGGTCATCGAGGGCTGCCCGCTTTGCGGGTCGATCAGCTCGATCAGCACCGGGACCAGGTTCTCTTCTACAGCATAATAAGTATAGCCGTGAACGCCCGAGACCATATTGAGGACCTTATAGCACTTGAAATCTCCGGCCGGAACGCTGACCTGCTGGATACCGACCACGGAATCCCTGGCGGTGAACGTTTCCACCTTTTCCGATCCCAGTTTGATCAGGTTGACCGACTCATATTCGCGAGAGCTGTCGCTATCAAAATTCTGATACCGGGAAACCAGGATCGAACCGACATTGGTGGTCAAATCCGGGCCGGCAATGACTCTCCCCGAGGGTGCGATATAGGAATTGGTGACGACGTCGAGAGTATCCTCGGTTCTCCGCGCGGAGACCACGACCGAATCGACATGAAGCTGTTCTTTGGCCTCCTCGGGAATGGATATCGTGTTTTCCGATGAAATCAGCTCGAGATTTCGGCCGTCGTAAACCTCCCGGGTGACTATTTTCATGAATTGGGCGGGAATCTCGAGGGTCTGATGGATTATGAAAACAGGCAGGCTGTCATCGGTTTTTTCGATTTTAACGATATTATCATTGGTGGTTTCACGGGGCAGCCTGGTCTTGATTTCGTAGGTGAGTTCTTCGGTTTGCCCGGGCGGCCAGGTTTCAGGTGACTCGGCCGCGATAGCCGCAGCGGTCAGGAAAGCAAGCAAAAAAGTAAGTCTCATCATTTCTCCTTATACAGATGAAGCGGTTTTTATATCCCCGAAAGATTCGTCTGTTTACTCTATGGCTTCGATCCAGGTCCTGAAAAAATCTTTCCGCTCTGGCTTGTAATCGATCATACCGACCAGCCAGCCGCTTTTCAGACCGAGTAAGATACGGCCATGGATACTGTCGTGGTAAAAAAGCCCATAGTTTTCATCGAAATTTATTTCCGGCGGTATATCTCCGGAAATCCCGGACGCTTCGGCCAGGGGCATCATCTTGGCGAATTTGTCGCCCATTTTGTCATCAGTTAAAAAAAGCGTCAATGTATCGCCGTCGAACAGATAATCCTGGCTGTAGACGCCGGTCAGAAAATTCTGCCCCAGAAACGACTCGGCGCTGTATTGATCGGTAGTCATTATTTTATTTTCATCGGGAAACACGGAAAAGACCGGCGGTCTGATTGTGGTACCGGGGATTTTTTCTTCGATGGCGGCGGCCAGATTGGTCAGGGCCAGACTGCTTTCGGTGGTTTCATCGAAGCCGGTCAGACGAACAAGATGTGGTCCCTTGACGAAACTAACGCTGGCCGGCGCCACAAATCCCTCGACGCCCAGATCGATAACCTGGTCTCCGGGGCTCCGAAACATGGTATAAAGACCGTAGGCATCCAGGGGTGTCCGGAATTCATATACATCGGCGACGATTTCAACGCCGTCTCTTTGATAATCGGCCACAGCCACCTCAACGAAATTATACGACTGGTAGATTTCGGCTCCGCCGTTGACATATTCCCATAGAGATGAACCGGCGTAAGTCTCGACCTTCCCCTCTCTTTGAAAGTCCAAATCGACGAATCGTTCCGGAAGATAGGCGGCCAGGTGGCCCTGGTCGGATTCCGATTCGTCGCCGCAGGCGAAAACGATCAACGAAATAATGACAGCAGTCAGAATAAATATTCGGATATGTTTCATATCAGACACCTCAGGTATGAATTTACGATTTATTCCTTTTTCGTTCGAGAAGAATCTGGTTACGATCCGAGCGCGATTCTCCAATGGATGTCACATAAACGGCCGGCTGATCGATGACCGGACAGGCGTATTCACAGGCCCCGCAGCCGGTGCAGAGGTTGGGATCGATATACGGCTTTTTCACCTCGACAGCCTTACCCTCACGGTCGTAGACGATCTCGCTTTTGAGATAAATGCTCTTGGGGGAGGTCGGGCACCATTCCTCGCAGACGATGCAGGGAGTTGCCATGGCCCAGGGGAGGCAGCGATTCCGGTCGATAAAGGCGGTGCCGATGCGGTTGGGCTCGATTTCATCATTACCGATTTTCTCGACGGTGGTCAGCTCACGAATGGCCCCGGTGGGGCAGGCCTGACCGCACAGGGTACAGGTGTGCTCGCAGTAACCGATACGGGCGATCATGACAGGTGTCCAGAGCCCCTCAAGACCGGCCTCGAGGAGAGTTGGATGGAGAGCGTTATTGGGACAAACGCGCATACACTGCCCGCATTTGATACATCGGGAAAGAAACTCACTCTCGCGCTGAGATCCCGGCGGTCGAATCACGCGGGGGTTGGTGTTTACCTCGAACATATCACCGGAACGTAAAAGCGGTACCGTAGCCGCCCCGGCCGCGAACGACAGCATAACCTTGCGCCGGGTGATATCGACCTTCTGCGTCCCGCCCGGATTGGCGGGAGTCGATTCCTGCTCGGGGAAAAATTTAAATTTAATCGAACCATTGGGGCAGGAGGCCTGGCAGTTCAGGCAGAGAACGCATTCCGACTGACGCCAGACCGAACCGACATCGGGATTATCGGCCCCTTGACAGTGGAGGAGACATTTATTGCAACCGTCGCATACGCCGCTGTTCTTTTGCAGACCCAAAATCGCATAGCGTGAAAAAATCGCCAACATAGCACCCAGCGGGCATATGCCGCGACACCAGAAACGTGTATAAAGACGGTTGAGAGCCAGGATGACGACGAAGACCAATCCGATGGAAATAATGGCATGAAAATGCGCCCGGCGATAGATCAGAAAAATCCCGGAAAAGATGTCATACAAATATTCGGCCGCGGCACTGAGGGGAGCGATACCGAACGATTTCACCCAGGACAGGGAAGCCTCGGCGGCGGCCTGCAGACCGGGCAGGACAGCCGTACCCAGCGATCGGGCCATGAGGCTGAGGGGATCGAGAAGGCCCATCTGGAGGACACCGAAAAGACTGGCCCCGATAAAAAACAGGAAAATATAATATTTGATGCGCTGGTATTTTTTGTAACGATTGGATTCTATCTTGTTTTTGCCTTTACGTTTTATTCGCTCCGAACGTATTTCCGAAATCCAATGATTGAGAGTTCCCAGCGGACAAATCCAGCCGCAAAAAAACCGGCCCAGAAAAATGGTCGGAATCAGAATGACCAGCGACCAGAGCAAGCCCTTATAAATAGTGCCGGTGGCCAGAAGAGTATTCAAGGCTACGAGCGGATCGAATTCAAGCGCGATCGACACCGGATAGGGAAGAACGATCTGCCCGTTTTCCTCCGGGGCCATATCGAAAAAGAAATTGGTCTGGAGAATCAGCCAGAAAAATATCAGGAAAAAGAGTATCTGCAAGATACGACGGAGATTTCTAACCGTTTTGATAGTCATTATACGATTTCTTTATATCCGGCCTGGCGGTAGTCGATTCTCCCCAAGCCGCTTTTTTCGGCGAGGACGATATGCCCCACCATTTCTCCCCGCAATCCCAGGAATTCCACGCCGCGGGAATCGGCCGCGACCTGATCGGTGGCACAAAGGACGGAATTTTCGATATTGACATCGGCCAGCGAACCGCCCTGGGGGCCGCCGCGCATAAGCACCCGGGTGGCATCGACCACCGTCAGGGTCGGCCGGACAAAGGCGGCCAGATCCACGATCGACTGATCGATCCGCTGGTGCAGTTGATTGCGACGCCCGCCCAGTATGCCGTAAAGGTTTTTCATGGCGATAGTACAGGAACTGAGTGAGTGCTGTTTGACGATGGGCATGTTGATGAATTTATCGGTCTCGATGAAGTATTTCAGAACCGGCCAGGTGGTCAGAAGCTCGCCGTTCAGATCGGCCTGGAGAAAATCATCGTCAGCGGCCAGCAGAACTCTGGCCCCGGCGCGTTCCGCCTCGTCCTTAATCCCCGAGCGAATAAAGGTTCGCCGGGCGTCATTGCAGGTGATATCGCTGACGATCACGTCGTCGGCACCGGCGGCCAGGCATTGACGGACCATCTCCCCGACCAGAAGGGGATTGGTATTGGCGGCCTGTTCCGGGGTACGATCCCAGCCGACATTGGGTTTGATCGTAACTCGCTCTCCCGGTTCGATAAAACGACCGATACCCCCGATGGCATCAAGTGACTTCCGAAAAGCCTCGATCGGATTTTCATGGCGAGCCAGGGCAAGCCCCGGTAAATCGGGATTGCGGGCCACCTCGAAGCGGGGCATCTCGATAACCGATCCGGCCGCCGTAGTTGTCGTTCGATTATGAAAATAAAAGCCGGTCGAGCCGGTTATAGCGGCCAGGGCCAACGCCCGCCCGGATTTCTTGAGAAAATCGCGTCTTTCCATCTGTCTGCCGCTCTCACCCCCGATTTTACCTTTATTCAAAGAATATAAAGGATGAGAACTATCGAGGCAAGCCAAAGGAGAACATCGATCAATAATGGCAAATCGGTCAAAAGGACATGGGTCGGCGAACCACCCTTGTCTTCTTTATGGACCAGATAGAGATATCGAAATATGCCATAAATGACGAAAGGAATGGTCACAAAAAGATAAGCCGTCCCCAGTTTGGCATGAACCTCCGGGGAAAGAGTATAAAACAAATAGGTGATAACGGTTGAGGCGGTGACGACGCCGATAAGCTGATCGAGCAGATAAGGCGAGTACCTGGCAAGAATCCGCCGGTGAGAAGAGGCCTCTTTTTCCAGGGAAATGAGTTCATGCCGCCGCTTGCCCAGCCCCAGGAAAAGGGCCAGGACAAAAGTGGAGATCAAAAGCCATTCGGAGATAATCACCTCGATCGCCACCGCCCCGGCCACGGCGCGGAGAACAAAACCGGTGGCGATAGCCATGACATCGATGATGACGATATTTTTTAAAGACAAGGTGTAGGCGATATTGAGCACGAAATAGGCCAGGGCGACGACCAGGAATTCAGGACCGATCAAAAGAGAGAGAATAATTCCTCCGACACACAGAATCACGCCCAGGGAAAAGGCCGAGCCGATTGAAATCGTGCCGGCCGCCAGGGGACGGTTTTTCTTGAGCGGATGGAGCCGATCACGCTCGCGATCGACAATATCATTCATAATATAGACCGCCGAAGACAAAAGGCAAAAGGCGACAAAAGCCTCCAGTGCCAGCAGAGATTTTGATCCGGAGAGCGCCTCACCGGCGAAAATCAGTCCGGCCAGAACGACCGTGTTCTTGATCCATTGTGACGGACGAACCAGCCTGATAAACTCAGAAATCATGATTCTCAAAGTAACGCCAAAGCTCTTCTGATTTCAAGTAAAAGTTGTCCTCAAAAAGGCAGCGATTCCATCAGGAAGGGATGAAAGACTCGAAGAAAATCAGCACCCTCTCGAACCGCCTCGGAGATATCCCGCCCGGACGGCTCGATAGTCATCCTGATGATGGCGGCGTCGGTCGGCCGAAAAAGAAGCGCATTCTTTATCAGATCCAGCTTCAGGGCGTATTCGCCGCGAATAACCCCCGAGCGGGTTTCATACCAGTACAGGGTGATCACCCGGGCCTCGCCCGATGAAATAATCATAAGGTTGATCGCTTTCGTGCGGCCATCGGGAAGATCCAGCCGATAAGGCTCGATATGGTCGATTCGCCAGCCTCCACCGGGCAGACAATGCTTGGGGGAATGTATCTGACTGCCGTATTTCTGCGAGCTGAAATAGGCGGTAAAGAGTTCCAGGCCGGATATCCCCGGCCCCTGATATTCCCGGAGTTCGGCCAGGTCGGCCTTGAGGATTTCTTTGGTGAATTCGGCCAGCGGAATCTGATAGCCGAAGTAACCTCCATGATTTTCAGGAATAACGCTGAAATCGGCCAAACGGTCGGGCATACGACCGCTGTAGCGAAGAATATTGCCGAAAATTCCCCCGACAACCAGTAACACGATGGAAAACAGGTAGAATTTCTTCATTCGTATATCTTCCCCAGAATGATCCCGAAAACCACCAGCAGAATAAGGGCGATAACAAAAACCGAGGCGCCCAGGATCGAATGGAGCGGTTCGGCGTTGACATTGATCTCGCTGATATGAGCGATTATAGCCGTCACCGTGACCCGGCCGATATTGCCGATGATGGCGATCGGAACGCTGGCCGCAAAAAGAATAATCCGGGCGGAGAGCCTTCTCTGAGAGAAATAAGCATAAAGAGCCCCGAGGGCCAGAAGTGAAACCAGGGAACGCATCCCGGAACAGGCCTCGGCCACCTCCAGTGCCTGATCCGCCAGAAGTAGAATATTCCCCTGGCGAACGATCGGCATCCCGATCGCATTGAGAAATCCGGCGGCAACCTTGCTGGCCAGAAGCTGCATCGGAAAGGTGGCCGAAAAATACAATACATAAGGCACCGGGATCATGAAAACCAGAAAAGCCAAAGCAAACCACACCCGCCGAAGCACCGGGACTCCAAAATAAAGCAGGGCGAGGCCGAAGATGACGACAATCAACGAAAAACGAACGGTGAAATATTCCGAGGCGCCATTGCCGAGAATAAACAAAGCTATACCGGCGGCAATAAGGATCAGCCCGCTCCGTGAAGGAGCGATCTCTAACCCGGATAGTAGCTTACGATTTTTCCAGATCAAAAAAAACGATATGACCGGGATAAAAAAGCCGTGAGAATAATTGCTGTCGGTATACCAGTCCGAGACCAGATCAACAAGAGCCGGCAAATAAAAAATCAGAAGCAGGGCCAGAGTAAAATAAAACAGCCTGCTTTCAAAGGTAGACTGACGAGTGGTTTCCATAGTCTCAAGCTGAATATAAACAGATTTCAATATTATGGAAAAGGAATAATTGAGGGGCCCGCATGACCCGGTCGATTAAAAAATGGCCGCCCATTGCCGGGCGACCATTTTTAAACCATTTTCTTTATCGGCTGACAAACCCCTATGAAAATCCCCTATTCCTCATCCGGCCAGGGCCAGATGCCCGGGTTCTTGAGAACCCAGCTGTCCGGATGATCGGCATACCAGAGATTCCAGGTCGTCAGGGTCGATTCCAGAGGATATTTCATGAGTCCGGTATATTCGCCGGCAATTCCCAAAAGGGAGCAACCGCAACTGTCGACGCCGTTCTGCGGGCCGACATCGACCGGGAGCCACAAACTCATGGTCTCCCAGTCGAACAGAACAAATGTGTAAACGTAAGTCCACCCGGAGGCGTTCAGGGACAGCACCCGCCCATCGACTTCTCGGCTGTAGACTACAGCCAGGGTGACAAGCGGTCAGTAGGCGATGGATACATGGACCGAATCGAAACTGTCGTTGCAGATCTCATGATAGTGCATGATCGGGATCGGATAGGCCCGGCTCTGACCATTGATAGTCACCCCGATGACCGAAAAGGTCTCGCCGGGAATCGGGTAACCGGAATCACCCGGTTTGTGGAATTCGGGGTCGTTTATGCCCGGATGACCGCCCGGGCCCAGAGCGAAATTGAAATCGGTCGTATCCATTCCGTAGAAATTGACCGGATTGGTCACATTCCATTCCATCCCGGTGACATCGGTAATTATCAACGAATCATCGGGATGCCCGGAACCGGTCGAGGGACACGAGGCGGTGGCCGCCCGCGACTGATACAGGTGATCGATCAATTTGACGACGTCGAGAAGATCGACATTGAAGCTCGAATCGCCGTTGGTATTGGCCTCATCTGGGCAGCACAGCGCCTCTCCGGATATAAACAGATGATCGATCAGCCGGGCAACATCCAGAATGTTAACCTGATTACCCTGATCGCAGTCGATATTCCCCGTGCGCTGACCGCGGCAGCAATCCCATTCCACGACAAAGGCATCCGCGGCACCGTTCTCATCATGCCAGAGGAGATCACCGGCTTTACTCAGCATTAAAAAATCCTGCTTGTCGGCATCATCCGGCTCCCCCGGCGCCCAGTTCGTATAATCGAAGGCCTCCCCGGTCCACCAGATCCAGGTGCTTTCGACGACCACATCGGAACCGCCGATCCAGGCGCTGTCACCTTCTGAAAGGAGCGCGCCGATCAGGGCCTGCTCATCCGGGTCGGTAATCGTCGCCAGATAGCCGCCCAGGCTTTTGGCTGAATCCTGCGCCCGCACCCAGGTCAGCGGCGGATCGGCATAGATAAGCTCATAGCTGTGGCCGTCAAGCGGAGTCTCAGCCGGCGGGGCGGCCTGCCCGAGCGAGGCCAGGACGAAAAACAGGATGAGCATTGACAGAAGAGATATTTTCATTCACCCTCCATGGAAATATAGGTGTAGTTAAATTGAATACGGAAAACAGGATAATTTTAGGGGGGTATATTTATGAATAAATTAAGGCTGCGGAAAGGCCGAATGCTCGCCTTAATTGATTGACCTGTCCGGCAACAAGTTACCAGTCTTTTTTCATTGCCTGGCGGCGTTTGGCGGCGGGATATTTTTCGATTGCATAGCGAAGAGCCGTGCGCGGCATAGTCCGACGATTCAGCAGGACGAATTCGAACACCTCCCGTGGAAATTCCCGGCTGGCCTCCTTGAGCATCCAGCCATAGCCCTTCTGAACCAGATCCTCTTTATCGGTCAGAAGTTTTTCGGCTGTAGCCAGAACATCAGCCAGCCCGGTCCCTTTCCTGACCGCCGGAATCAGGCTGACGGCAGCGGCTCGTCTCAGCCACATATTTCCTGAGCCAGTCCATTTTTTCACCCGCGGGGCCAGCCTGGGGTATTTCCTCAGCAGGATGCCGATAACACTGCCGCAGAGATGATCGCAGGCGCCCCAGTTAGTAACGTATTTTTTCAGCCACAACTCGAACCGGCTGAAATCGGCGGATGTATACCGGCGATGAAGTTTGCCGGCCCAATCGAAAGCCATAAAGCGCTCCGGCCCGCCTCCGGCGGCCAGCAGATCATCGCATATCGAGAGAATTTCCTTTTTGGAGCGGTTTCTTATTTCGCACCGGTAAATATCATTCGATATTTTCCGCAGTACCGGTGTTTTTAAGACAAATCGTTCGGCCAGCTTCTCCTTATGAAATCGCTGAGCGTCGATTTTATTCTCCGGCCGGTCATGTCTGGCCAGTTCTCTTCGTACCATTCGAATCAGCATGGCTTTTTTCCTTCGGGGAGCCTCCCGACTGAAAGACGCCCCGATGAATCAGTTATATTTAACGGCCGTGCCACTGGCCGAAACCATTAGCATATTGCCGCCGCCGCTGCCGATCGTCTCGTAGTCGAGATCGACTCCGATAACGGCGTTGGCGCCCAGCCGCTCCGCCTCGGCGCACATTTCCTCGACGGCTATCTTTTTGGCCCGGCGCAATTCCTTTTCGTAGGCCGCCGAACGTCCGCCGACAATATCACGGATACTGGCGAAAATATCCTTGAAAATATTCGCCCCCAAAATCGCCTCGCCGGAAACAAGCCCATAATAATCGGTCACCTGCCTGCCGTCGAGTAACGGCGTTGTTGAAACCAGCATAAAATCTCCCCTGCTTGTCGTTATCTTATCGTCAGTCGTTTTTATATTTACCTGTTTTATTACCTTGTATTCAGGTTCGACCGATATTTTAATATACGTCCCTGTTTTCGCATCGGCCATCACGAATTACGACCGCCTCGTTCAGGCGAGGCCCGCCGGAAACGATTGCTGACAATGACCGCCACGATTATCACGGTAAAGCCGGCGTAACCGAGCGGCGGAATCGTCTCGCCGAAAATCGTCAGTCCGAAAATGATGGCGTAAATCGTCCCGAGATAATTGAAAATCGACAGGTTCGAGGCGGTTTCGGCCTGATAGGCGCGGGTCAGATAAATCTGCGCCGCCGTCGTGGCCAGCCCGACCGCCAGAAGGATCGAGAGCTCGACCAGGGTCGGCGTCGTCCAGTTGAAAACGGTGTAGACGCCCACGATGGGAACCGTAACCAGCGGAAAATAGAAGACGACCACCAGCGGATGATCGTAGTCTTTAAGCATCCGGATAAAATTGTAGGCGGTGGCCGAAAAGACCGCCGCCGCGACACCGATTGTCAGTTCCGGGATCGTTACACGGGGATCGAAGCCCTTGACCATCAGCACGCCGCCGAAGGCGGCCAGCAAAAACAACCACTGCACGTAGCGGGCCGGTTCACGAAGCATCAGCCCCGAGATCAGCACCGTGAATATCGGCGACAGATGCTGGATCGTCACCGCCGAGGCCAGCGGCATATTCTGCAACGTCCAGAAATACATCACCAGCGCCGCCGTCCCGGACAAGCCGCGAAACAACAGCAGCTTCTTGTTGTTGCCCCAGGGATAAATCTTCCGTCCGCGAAGAATGATATAACCGACAAAAAGCGTCACGGCCGCCCGAAAAAGAACGATTTCATGGGCCGGAATACGGTCGAGCAGTTTCACCCCGACATTCATCAGGGCGAAGAAAAAGGTGGCCAGGAGGATATATTTGATACCGGAGTTATCGCCTGGTTTTGCCACTGACCGTTTCCTCGCCGGGAAGCCTAACGTTTCAGGAAATTATCGAGCATGGCTGCTGTGAGTTGGTACTCATATCCGCCTCGTTCGATTTTGTAGCCGATGGCGGCGTTGACACGTTGAATCGGCTCGTTGATGGCCCGCATGAAAGTCATGATTCTTTTATTCTCCGGGAAAAGCTCGCCCATTTTGAAAAACATGACCGCTTTCAGCCATTTTGACAGCCCGCG
>Ga0272444_10002275_pt1 | contig 17826 bp, 16 predicted proteins | sample SSMForm13_FD_201033 | JGI IMG/M metagenome (GOLD analysis project Ga0272444, IMG submission 201033) | Marine sediment archaeal communities from Little Sippewissett salt marsh, Falmouth, MA, United States - SSM-Form-13 | ecosystem: Environmental > Aquatic > Marine > Wetlands > Sediment ... | reverse complement strand
GGGACATGCTCATCCTCCTGAAACTTAGAATTTGAAAAACCTTCTACATTCTAAGCGGATGACATGTCCCTTTGCATTTCTTTTGGCTTCGTCAATGCTGTTTGTTAATGCCATACATAGCATCTACACACTCATTTCACTCCCCACGACTCATCAAAGCGCAAGGGTGACCGTGACGGGATAATGGTCCGAGATCGAATCAACAATGTCACCTCGGGAGATCGTCGCCTTGGTGCATTTCTTGGCCAGCTTCGGGTTCATCAGAATGAAGTCAATACGCCGGCTGTACTTTTCTTGATCACTTTCGCTCTTCACGTAGCCCACCATGCGGCTGGGGAAGCTGCCGGCCAATCGTTCCGCCTCGGGCATCAACTGATGGCAGACGTCGGTCAGTCCAACATTCATCAGGCGTTCCAGGACAGAATAGTCAATACGCCCATCGCTTAAATTTTTCCCCCGAGACATCCTGGCAAGCAGCGCTTTCTTGCCATCCAAACTCTCCCGGTCATGGGGGCTGAAAGCGTTAAAGTCCCCGAGCAGGACCACTTTTTCGCCTTGCTCGAGCAGTGGCTCCACCTGCTGACAGAGGAAGTCTGCCTCGGACTGACGCTTCTGAGAGCTGGAAGGCGAGAGATGGATCACGAAGAAGTGAATACCCGCGGTTTTGCAATGCAGGTATCCATGATACATGGGGTCCAGCCTTTTCTCGATGACCTGGATTTCCGTTCTTGAAGTAAGCCCGACCGGAAAGCCTTCTTCTTTCAGGATCTCACTATGAGGATGTCCCCAAAGCGCGGCAGTCTGCCGGAGCGAATCCTGGGTGAATCCATTCAACTCCTGCAGCGCGACCACGTCCGGCGCCTGACTCTTGATCCAATCGACGCCAGCGGTCTTGCTCGCACCGCGATCAAAGCCATAGAGCACATTGTAGGTGAGGATCTTGAAATCCCGCGGCGGCGCATCGCTCTTCTTGTATTCACCGGAAGCCCGGCAACCTGCGGCAAGCAACATGAGTTGCAGGACAACGATCGCCAAAAAAATATTTCTCTGCTTTATCATTCGATTCGTTCCTTTCTCGACATGCTGGATACTTAAAGCATCCATCCAACTGCTCTACACAAATACATCCATTCGCCTACGGAGTCCGCACAAGACGAATCCCGATACTGTTGTGGCGATAGATGTGCGAGCAAAAGCTACGGGAGGCCGAGCGGTAACGCTGCGCAGTGTTGTGCCAGCCGGTACCTCGAATTACCTGATAGGAGATTATCGGTGACTCCCAGGCATTGCCGTTTGTCGGAGCGCCATTATAGTTGTCATGCCAACAATCCTGACAGAACTCCGATACATTCCCGCTCATATCATACAATCCCCACGCATTGGGCAACTTTTGCCCCACAATATGGGCGAACTTCTGATTTGCAAACCAAGTATTTCGATCATACCACGCATAGTTGCCTATCATGCTATAATTTGTATCATCCCCCCAATAAAACCTTGTCGTTGTTTCCGCCCGACAAGCGTATTCCCACTCCGCCTCACTGGGTAGTCGGAATGTTCCCTGCCCCAATTGATTCATCGCCGTGATGAAACTTTGCAAATCGTTCCATGACATACACACTGCCGGGCTATCGGGATCATTGATCACATAAGGATATCCCGACCACGGCGTCACTTCCGTTACTGCTTGCCATTGGGCCTTCGTCACTTCATACTTGCCTAAGTAGAAGCCTTGCGATATGGTAACTCGGTGCAGAGGTCCTTCGTTAAGCCGACGATCCTGCTCATTGTCAGATGACCCCATTATAAAACTCCCTGCAGGGATGCAAACCATCTCCATCGCCACATCGCCGGGGAGAGAAATAACAATTTCCGGTAAAGGCGTTGGAGTGGGCGTTGGCGCGGAGAGAAACAAAATTTCACCCTCACTCTTTAATACCCAAACTCGAGGAGGTTCCGATTGCCCCTGGCTAAAACCGGCAGGCGAAAAAATGATGGACAACAGTATAAATATGGAAGATAGGAACTTGATGAATCGCATGATGTGTCTCCATCGGTGAGAAATGTGAACACACAAAATGACTTCGCGATTCGAATTATAGTACTCGATCCTGGAGAGTGTCAATCGGAGGAATCAAAACACGGGAAAGCCGTCAGAATCAGAATGCTTCTGTCATTGTGCCCATGCTCTAATTCAGGAAATTCTGCTTCAGACAAGCCCCCCTAATCCAAATGCGCCTGGGAATCCAGCGCCGAGAAATCGATCTGGAAGGAACCGATGCGCCGGGCCACGTAGTCGCCGGGCGGCTCGCCCACTTCATGATCTTCGTATTTCAGAAATCGACTCGCCGATTCCCACAGGTCCGCCAGGTGGTACCTCAACGACAACCGCCCTTCCCCCGTAACAACAATCTCTTCCATCTTGACTCGAAACAGATGGCCTTCGTCGAAATCGCAGAGATCCGAGCCCACGAGCCGGAGCGTATCGCCAAAGCCGATCGCAAGGTCTTCTTCAAAAAGATCCACGTACTTCTCATACACCGGCCAGGGCGCCTGCTCCAGAACCGCGCTACGCAGATAGCCATAGGCGTTCTCGGTCGTAATGGGACGCACGAAAAGCGATTCCCGCCTCGGACCGTATTGCTCGATACTGACGCCCTCGCTGAACACCCGGCGAAATTGATTCTCATCGACAACCCCGCCGTAGAATTCAAAGTAGTTTTTAATCCGCTCGCAGGTCCTCCACACCTTGAACGCAGTCTTCCTCCCGTCAAAGTACAATACGTGCTCTGGGGCAAGCGTGTGCGGGCGAAACCGTAGAACGTTGTCCCAGCCAATGTCCCAAAGAAAGTTGCCGCATAACTTCGCAAGAAGATCAATCGTAAAGAAAAGGTCATAGTGGACAAAGGTCAACCGGTCAATCGCATAGGCGACGGAATGCGTCCCCGGCCACGTCAAGGGGGAACTCTCCAATCCTGCCAGAATCGCCGCCAGAACGTCCGTGGGCGACTGGTTAAGATACGTGCTGGAGATCCCTTCATTCAGTTCGCTCTCGGGCTCGCGCGCGGCGAAAAAGGACAGTTCGTCCCCCAGCGTATCCCGCCGGACGGCCACGACCCGGCCCCGGAACTTCAGCGCCTCATTGACATACACCCGGCATTCCTGGGCGATTTGCAGCGGCGTCGAACGATCCTTCTGGTAGAGATCGACAAAGCACTTCGCGCGCATCGCGCCGAAGGGAGCCCGAATCACCAGCCGCTTCGGGCGGGTGACTTCGGCGACTTTGTTCCCATCTGCATCGCTGAGTTCGATTCTTGCCTTGGCCAACGCCTTGCTCCTCCCCGCCGGTCACCAATGTTGAACGTCAGACGCTTGGAGCCGGTATCAAAACGGTGTGGGTCCGTTCCGCTTAATGCATCACGACGCAGTCCCACGCCCGATCCAGCGCGCCAGAAAACTGACCGCCAGTCCCGCCGACGCGCCGAGAAACGACGCCGCCGCTTTCAACGAGGCAATCGCCGCCCGGTTCGATTGAACGAGATTATCCAGGCGAGCCGCATCCCGTTGAATATCGCGCACGTAATGCTCGGTCGACTCCACCTTGGAGAACACCTTCGCCAGTTCCGCCTTGAACAAACCGGCCAGGTCTCGCAATTCCATTTTCAGTTCCACGTATTCGCAGGAATACGACCGAATGGTCTCCGGCTTCTGCTTGGAAGAGTCGTTTCCGTTCATGACGTTCGCTCCCCAGGTCTAGTCCACCCAGCCCATCGCGCGCCAGTGGACGGTCGCCGAACCGGAAAGGTCGTTGTTCTGCTCGGGAAAAGTCTCCGCCACGCTGTCCCGACTCCAGCGAAAAACTTTGTAAGCGAATCCTGTGTTCGATGAGGAAGTCAACTGGCACCAATACCAATACTGCTCCGTGCCCGATTGATGATCCAGCCCGGTTAATGTGATTGTAACGATTGGCGTGCACCCACTCTTGAAAGCGACGGGGAATCCATCGTTCGTATAGTTGACGGAGCCATCGGCGCACGTTCCATAGTAAATCATTTGGCGGGGGTTGCCGGCACTGTCGATCATGACCGGCACAATATAGTCGGTGGACCCACCGTAGTCCTGAACAATGTCGCCATGAACGTCGAGGTCTTCGTCGGGCGAACTGTCCTTGAGACCGACTCTTCCATCAGTCGTAACGATCAGGAACTCATTGCTGCCGAAGTTGCCCGCGCCGGCGATCTTCCACTTATCTTCGTCGCTGTCGTCAATGCCGGCGATGAATGTTCGAACGCCCGGCAGTCGCCAACCTAAAACGGGGTCTCCATCCAGGGCGCTGTTGTCGATAAGGATCTGAGTTTTTGCGGCGTCGCCGTCAAGATGAAGAATCTCGGCGGGAGCGGTTTCACCGAAGCCAAATCGGCCATTGCCGTCGAGGGTGAAATCCGTACGGCCGTCGGTTGTGTTGAGGATTCTCCATAGGCCGTTGTCGTTGGAGATCTTGAAGTCGTCACCAACGCTGTCGTCAAAAAGAATCTCCGGCTGTTCTCCCTCCAACTCGAGCTGCGCCGCCGGCGCATCGGTTCCGATCCCGACCGAGTCGGTATCCGGATCGACGAATAGCGATTGAGCGTCAACGTCCAGTTCGCCCGAGAGGATGCCGTTTACCGTCAGATCCCCCACCAGATGAAGATCCCCTTCCGCATTTGCCGAAAAAACAATACTTTCTGCGCTCTTGAGCAAAAGAAGATCCTGGTCGGCGGGATCGGGATTCGAGGCCTGAATGGTCAGCGCCGCATTCGCGCCGACCATCGCATCGGCGCGGTCGTTGTGAAGGAATACGTCCTCAATCTGTTCCTCGCCGATTTTTCCCCAGGGATACTCCTGAGCCTGTGGGATCACAGAAGTCGCGAGTAGGATTCCAACCATCACCATTGGAAATCGCTGCATAGTCAAAGCTCCCTCTTAGGATTGCTCGATCAGATACCGATGTTCGACGCGATACTCCGCGGGAGGCGCACTGGCAAAGGTATACCCATGCCGATCCGTGTGGGGGGTGAATGCGATTCCGGACTCCTGCAGGATTCCATTAACGTAAACGTCCAAACTCCCCTCAACGAATTTGCTTTCCGTGCTGAAGTCGCTCTGAGTTCCATCCGGAGACTCGACCGGCGACCGATCGGCATTATGCCGGTGCGCCAGCCCCAGCAAAGCGCGCGGACGATCGTCCACAATGTAACCATTCGCGCTGTCATCTTCATTTTGAATGCTGGTCATGCCCGGACGCAGATACAGCAGCGCCAGCGAAACCGTCCCCGCTGGCCCGTCGGGCGGAACGGGCGACGCGCTTTCTTCTCCTTGCGAAACGCCCAGCGATCCAAAGGAGTCCAGATGAACGCGGTCGTACCTCGGATTCTCCGACGGCGCTTCGATGAACCCGGTGGCCGGAACGTTCTCCGCCGCGTCCAAACCGGCGAAAAACAGGGCCACCAGGGCTTTGCCTTCATTGACCGTCACCGCCATTGCCGGAGGACTCTGGGCAACGACCTTTAATTCCTCCCCGGCGCCTTCCTCGAGAATGAAATCCTCCGCCTGGCCGCCGCAAAGAATCGAAAGACATTGCGCCAGCCAGCTCAACGCCGCGTCGATGTTGCCGTTCCAGGTGTTCAACTTGTTCGAACTGACCGGCACTTCGCCATAGCCGAACAGCGATGAACCGTGCTGCGACTCGCTCGGATTGTACTTTCCGTATTGACTCATATCGACTCCTTCACCAGCTCGATCACCGAGTCGACGTCCCCCTCCGCCGCTCTTTGCAGCTGCCACGGGGGACTGACGAAGATCTCACCAATCAGCCGTTTCCCGATCTTCTCCGGCGGCGAATCCCCTTTCTCTTCCCAAATACAAAAGCGAACTCGCCGAGTGAGTCGTTTCCACCAGTCTTGTCGGGAATCCAACGTTTGGCGATCCCGAAGCGATACCCAAAGAAGGTCCCAATTCGACAGGCCGGAATCGGTCTCCTCTTGATCCCACCGGTCGATTCCTCTCGCGCCGATGGAATCACGGTCCCCAAGCAATCGAACCGCCAAGCGCAATCCCGCCGCCTTGGCAAGACGAAACAGCCCGATCATCTCGGCAGGACAGTCCGTGACCGCCAAAAGCGAACGAATCGCCCGGGATTGAAGCGCCAGCCGCCGCGCAATCCTCTCAAGCGGCTCACAAGCCCACGCTTCAGGCGTCTCTGAAACCTTTTCCAGTCGCGCTCCCGGATGCTCGTCCGCTCTTGCGGAACGACCCTCAAAGCGTGTCTTCGACTCGGCTCCCTTGTAGACAATCGAGCCTTCCAGCACTTCCTCCACCTCTTCAATCAGGAAAGTGCATTGACAACCGTCGTACATTCGGCCCGGCACGTGCGGACATTCCTGGATCAACCCCTGGCACACGGAACAACGGGCGCGTCGATAGCGCCAGGAAATCGACGCTTCGCGGTAGATCCCTCCATCAATGTTCAACAGCAAATCCTTCGCCCCGCTCGTTTCCCGCAACCAGTAAAACCAAGCCCGCACCCAATGCACCGGCCGCCCCTCGTCGTCTACGGGGTCGTCCTCCCGCCGGACGACTTCCGCCTCGAAAAATCGCGCGATCGGCAGGCGGCTTCGGTCATGCCCGACGATGACCGATTGTCCCACCACCAACCGGCAGATTTGATGAAGCGCTTCGGGACTGAAGCGGCCCCAATCCTGCCGGCAAAGCTTGTCCGAGCAGAGATACATGCTGCGGATGTACACTTGATCCGCGCGAAGCCGCATTCTTGAAAGCCGATTGATTGCTTCCAGGAATTGCTCCTGTTGGGCTTCCGGCAAGGAACTGCGCTGAAGCTGCGATTTCGAGGCATGAATGCACGCTTGAGATGTCTTTTGCATGGCTCTCTTCTCCTGATGCTTGTTTACACCCACAGATCGCGATAGGTAATCTGCAGGGTTCCCGAATGCGAGGAACCCGCGCAGTCGGTGTACGTCAATGTGGTTTCTCCCGGACTCAGGAGCGGAAAATCCCCGCTCATCAGGGACAGAACCGATTCTGTCCCGTTCCTGACCGCCGTTCGCCGGTCGCTGTCGATTTCGAGAGTATCGCCCGCCTCAAGCGTCTCTTGAAAAACAAGACTGCGCGGCCCATCGCTGATTTGCGGTTGAACAAGACTGCCCGTGGCGCTCAAAAGAAATTTCGCAAACGCCAGGCCGTTGCCCGACTGCGACACGACCACCGATTGGCCGGAAGCGGTGAGGGTTACGTTCTCCTGATGCTCTTCGATACTGCGCTCGAAACGGTCGTCGGTCAGGATGAGAAGATGAACGCTCGCGGCCCGATGCCGGGACTCGACAAACCGCTGAAAGTCCCGCCGCCAGCCCGTGTAATAGCGCCCTTCGTGAAGGGACAGCGTTGCTTCCCGGCGATCGAACTTCTCCAATTGCCCTTCGAGCGCTTCCAGATCCGCCTCCAACTGTTCCAGCTCGGAGTATCGAATCAACAGCGTATAAAGATTGATCTCTTTGCGCACTCGGGAAAGCACGTTTCGAGTCCTCACCTGAACAAATGTGCGCTTTTCCGGAAATGTAAAACTCCCCAACGTGACCATTTAACCGTTCTCCTGGTCGCTCGACGCGGAACCCTCGACCGTTCCAAATTCAAACCTCTCGCTCACCGCAACAAGAAACGGCTCCAGCCGCGCTCGCCCTCGCCGCGCTTCCGCATCGGCCCGATGAAGAAGATCCTCCACCTTTTTGGCGCCCGCAATTTTCAGCATCGGCGTCTGAATCTCCGACTCCTGCACCGCGGCCTGGCCGGCCAGGATGCGGAACAGGCAGGATGAGGCCAGTTCCGTCTCCGCCTGTTTGAGCGTGGCGTCCTCTGAGGATTCATACTCGTCGCGAAGATCCCGCAGGACGTCCGCATGGGCCTCGGTGATCGACTGCTCCACCAGCGAAGTCGAAACCGCGTCCGAGTCGATCCCAAGATGGGCATAAACCGCGTCCGTATCGGTAAAGGCCATTCCCTGTATCTCCTTCCGGGGGTTGCTTCCCCGCACCGGGGAGGCGGCTCGATCCCGGTCGAACCAAACCGCCTCCCTCCGCGCCCTGCTCTTATCCGGTAACGTTCAACACGCGGGTTGCCGAATTGATGATTTTGCCGAAGCCGGCCACTTCGGAAATCGCCGTGCCTTCCAGCTGCTGGCGAATCAGCTTCTCGCTCTCGGTCAGCACCGTCGTTTCGTAGACCTCCTCCAGCGCAAACCGGCGGTCGAGGCCCAGGACCTTACTGTTCGGCGCCGAGTCGTCGACCAGCAGATGCGCTCCGAACGGAGTCACCATCTCGCCGCGCAACTGGAAGCTCAGGCTGACCGACGGGTCTTTGAACTCATCGAGCGTCAACAGCGTCTTGGCCATGGCCTTGTTGACGATCATCACGTTCAACTCGTACGGACTGAACGCCAGGCTGAATTCCACCAGATCGTCATAAGACAGGGTCGCGGTGCTCTGAACCACCGCCGCGTTGCTGTTCCCATCGCCATTGATCAACACGTCGACGGCGGTGGCGAACTTGTCCCGCTGAATCTGCACGCCGATGGCCCGGAGAAAAATCGCCACGACCGCCGCCTTCCGCCTTCGGATCGCCTCGTACGTGGCCTCCAGGTAGCGCCCGAACTTGTAAATCTGAAGGCTGTGCTCGGCCGTCTTCAGCTCGATCTTGGGAAGCGAGGCGCCTTCGCCCACCTTCGCCAGCTGCAAATCGGCCGCGGAAAGCACCGAGTCGTCCATGTAGACCGTTTTGTACGTGTCGCTGTCGATCTGCGTTCGGGTTCCGATGATCTTGCCCAACTTCTCGAAGTCGTCCATTCCCGTTCGCACCGAGCGCGATACGAACTCGGGAAACAGCACGGCGCTTTCTTTCGTTGAGAAAAATCGGTCGATCACGTCGGATCGGCTGCCGCCGATTCGAATGCCCGCAACGGCCAACTGCCGCTCAAACGCATCCAGCGCACTGTTCACGTCGCTCGGATCCAGCTGCTCGAGGTAGCCCGTCAGGTCGGTCCCGCGCTGACGCGCCAGCGCGTACATCTCTTCATCCAGGCGAATCGTCGCCGCTCGCTCCAACTGCGGCGACAGATTCGCGCGTTGCTCTTCAGTCAAATACATCGCTGTCTTCCTCCTTTCTTCCTCTCGAGGGCGCGGATGAGACCGCATGAGAAGCATCCCGCTTGGGACGGCAATGCTCCGCCTCGTTTCCACTCAAAAAATCCTTACAACAGAACGTCGCAGGTGGTGTTGGCGCTGTCGACCGCCAGCACGATGCCCCGCCCCGGCTCGCCCGTACCGACCTGCTTGACCGATCCCGCGCCGTTCACGACCACCGCGTCGCCCACCGTGGGCGCCGTCGTCACGTACGGCAGACGCACCACGCCGCCGACCTGCACCGTGGCAATACCGTCCTGCACGTGTTCCAACCGCCCCAGCAGCAGGCCGGCATCGGATCCAAAGTCGACCTCGTTGTTGTCCGACAGGGCGATCGCCTTGCCGACGTCCTCCGAGGTCAGATCGTAGTCCTCACCCGTTTTGTCGATGTCGAACGTCCCGTAAAGGGCGCCGATACCGTTGTTGCTCACGCTTCGAGCCATCATCTTTCCTCCCTTCTCCTTCTCGGTTCTCGATTCGAGCTATCGCTCTGCAATTCGAAATTGGTTCCAGTCCGTTTGTCGGGACGGTTTCGGCAGGTCCAATCCGGTCGAGCGCGCAATCGGCCGAGTGGGATAGCACTGCTCCAACTCGAGCGCCAGCGCCTCCGTCCGCCTCTCCAGCGTCTCCAACGCAACTTCGGACGACTCAAACAAGCGATTGAATGCTTCAAGCCGGGACGCGGCGTCTTCCTGCACGCTCATCGCCCGAATACACCGCTCGCCCTTTCCCTTGAGCTGGTCGAGGTACTTCCCTCCCGCCTGGCGCAGTAACTGCTCTTCCCGGCGCAGTTGTTTCAGCCGCTCGATTTCACCCTTCGCTTGATTGAGATGTTCGGATTGCTCTTCAAGATCGTGACTCATTCGCTGCACACGATCCTCAATGGCGGACAGATCGACCCAGCCGCCGGCCGCCGCAACGTCAAGCGCGACTCCTGAGGGCGCCTCCGCCAACGCATGCGCTTGCCGGTGTTCCTCCCGGCCTTCCTCTTTTCTCGTAAACAAAGAACCGCTCTCACTCGCCTCAAGCAGTGCCCGCTCCTCGCCCGGCCGAACCAACCACTGAGACAAAGTCGGCTGCGCACTCAGGAAGGACCGCACTTGAGGCTCGTTCAGAACGAGATACAGATTCTTCTGAACGTGTTCCCCATCCGCAGCGAACCGGTCGAGCAACGCCTTGCGCTCTCCATAGCTCAGTGAGCGACCCTCCTGGGATTGAAACCGCTCAAAGTCGGCCAGCCGAAAGACAACGCGGACGTCCTGTCCCTTGCCGGTTTCCTTCTCGCCCGAGGGTCCCGCCCCGAGCCATCTCTCGACAACCGGCGCGGGCTGCGCCGTCCAGCCCCGGTAGCATTGAAGCCATCCCAGCAGCACATCGCCGGATCGCACTCCCAGCGGTCCTTCACCGAGTGGAGTCTCCTCGCCGAAGCGATAGCGCAGCGGCCCCCGCTTGAAAGTGGCTCCCTCTTCGTCCACAACAAGTCTTCCGGCGAGTCCCACCGGAATCGGTTCGACAATCCTTTCGTTCATTGTTTCCATTTTCCTTTCCCTCTCGCGTTTGCAGATCAATTCGCGTCAAGGTCGAGCGCCTGCATCAACCGGTCGTCCCGAATCAGGTTTTGCTCCCGCAGCAGCAGAAAGCCTTTCACCCGGCTTTCAAACGCCCGTGCCGCGTCGATATCGTCCAACCGGTGATGCGGCTCAAAATGGTGCTCGCTGCAAACCCGGCTTCCCGCCAAGGCGAGCTCAAGATTGCGCAGCCACTCGCACATCCGCTTTGCGCCCCGCTGAACCGAAACGGCGTTGTTGACCATCAGCTGGTACTGCGCCAGACCCCAGCTCTGCGTCGTGCCCCAGTTGCGGCCGATCATGAACGGCGCAAGATGAAGCGCCGAAATCACCTGTTCGGTGATCGCCTGCAACGATTCGCTCCATCGCTGCGTTCGCCCGCTGGGACTCAAGTACGCAATGTCCACGTTGTCGAACGTGATGAAATTGCTGTCCGCCTGCCGGTCGAACATGTTCCGCCGGATCGCCTCATAGTTTGCCCGCGTTCGACTGTGAAAACTGCGAACCGATTCCCCTTCCTCGCGCTTCGGGGGATGGTAGGTTACGTGAAGCGTCGGCCAGCCCGCGTTGTGAGTCGCGCGCGCCATGTCGGCCAGTAGCTGTTGTTGGATTTTCACCACAAACGGCAGGGCCAACAGTGGCGAACGCCCATAGGGATTGTCGCCGTCGGCGTCGAGCGCATAGTAGAAAAACGACGCTTCGCGAAGTCGGATCACTTCTCCGTCCGGCGTGAGTTGGTAGGGAACCAGGCGGCGGGACGTCTTGAATCGTTTGAAACGAATCGTGGCGGGATCGATCATGAAGAACTTGTCGATCCCCGAGCGATCGTCCGTGAGTACGACTTCTCCGGCGAAGGCGCCGGTGGTAAACACGGAAAGGAAAAAGGAGTTGACCAGCGCGTCCATCCCCTGCCGGCGCATGTGGTCAAACTCGAAGATACGCGCGTCGAGCCGCCGGACGACTTCACCGGCCTGCTTGACCTCGGCCTCGCTGCCTTCGCCATAGGTCACGCGTTGAGGCGTCGAACAAAGCCGCACCCAGGCCCAGACACCCGCCGAAACGTCGGGAATGCTGTCGCGGAGATATCGCAGGAAGGGATAAAGAACGCGGGAGTCAACGTAAGGCTGTTCGATGAACTCGCCATAGCGGAAAAACCGGCTGACTTCGCCCGCCGCGGCCGGCAACGACCGGGGGAACGTGCCAAATCCGCCGCCCGGCTCCGGGACGGTCTCCAGCGGCGTCTGTCTTGCCCGCTCGCCGGATTCCTCTGCCGCTCCACATTCTGCATCAACGAGTGATTTCTTCTTCCGCAACAGCCGGGCCAGTATTTTCATCGTCCCCTCGCATCGGAATTTCGCGATGACGCTCTTACTCTTAGAAGCGCACTGCGCAAATTCTATCCCCCTCACGCGAAATACCCCTGCGGCACAAGCCTTTCAGGCACCCCGGCCCTGCGCACCCGGCCACTTCACACAAACAGGAATCCAATGGAATGAAGCTATTTCGATTGAACAAAGACAGAAGGAACGTCGGGGGGGACTTGCCTGGTCGCTCGCCAACTCACTTGCCAAATTTCTATCCATTGTCCTTTCCTCTCATCTTGCCCACTCATTAATTCAGAAAATTCCATAATCCTGCAAATCCTGCTTCAGACATTCGTTTAAAATCTTCCCCCCTCTACCCCCACACCTCGACATCAATAGGCCAAAGGCGCACACACAACCAATTGATTTAAATGGAGTTAGGAATTACGGTTGACATTTTATTAAAAAAGGCCTAAAAGTAACAAACGTAAGGCGGAATTTTGCGCGCTTGTTCTATTTTTCTTTCACAATGTTTGTATTTAGTTCTTTAATGAAAGGAGGTGAAACACATGAGAAATCTGTTTTTCTGTTTTTGTATGATTGCTCTTTTGGCAGCTTCGGCCTATAGTGCTGATGCAACATGGACTTTTAACTCGGATCTCGAAGGTTGGAATTCTCCCGCCAGTACATGGAATTCTCCGCTCGTTCATAGTTCGACGGCGGGTTATACCGCCAGCGGAGCACTTCAGCTGACCGATGCAGACGTCTGGTACGGTTGCCGAAACACCGTTACGATTGGCGCGGGTGATCCCAACTATGACCTCCAGGCATGGGCCTATATTGTTGTGATCGACGCCTCATACAGCCTGGGATTGAACACCTATAACCTGGACAAAGACACTCCCGGGGGAACCTCGATTGCATTTGCCACGGATACCCTGATGGTGTGGCAGATGCAACAACAAACGGGAACGGCTGCCAGTAGTATAGGCACCGGATACATTATGATTAACAGCAATGCTCCATGGGCTGCGTCCGATCCTGCGGCAGAGCAGTTCTTTTTGGACGACGTCAGCTATACTGAAACGGCAAATGTGAGAGACTGGGCGCTCTACTAGACGGTGGGAACTCAGAAGACGAAACGAAAGCCCCCTGCTTGATTCAATCGGGCAGGGGGCTTTTACCTCCCAAAATGTTTGCTCGAAGATTCTTGTACGCATTGGCCCGCTTCTCGGCCAGAACATTATTATGAACCTGCTCACGAGCCTCATCAAACAAGAGAAAACGGTAAGGCCTCTTCTCTATGCAATAAATGAGCAACAGCGTGCCCTGGTCTTCTAAAACCGGGCTCGACTCGCCCGGACGAAGCTTATCGACTGCCATACTATAAACGCGCCCCTTTTGGGGTGAGACAATCAACCCGGTGTTGTAGAAACGAGCCCGCTTGGGGGATTGCTCAACCAGCCGCCGCGCAATCGCTCGAAACTGCTGAATGGAACTGACCCCCTGAAACTGCACCCGGAGATCTCTCTTGATTTTCTCCAGCTCGCGGTGGCGTTGCGCGGGTTGAGAAGACACCTCAGGACGAAACTCAAAGACCTCAGATCGGCTCAGGGGAGGCTGAATATAGCGTCTTTTATGTTTCGCATAGTACGCTTGAAGTTCTCCCTCCGTCACCTGAAGATTCGAGTAAATCCGCTGCTGAAGATAGTCAAGAGACCGAAGATAATCGCTCACCCAGTTTTGAAGCTTTTTAAAATCCCTTCGCTCCCGATAATTTAAACGTTCTGCCTCTCGAGCAAGGATTTCCCGATCGAGAAGCAGAGGCCAAGCGGTTATCCATTTCTCCGGCGGAGGTGGTGAGGCAGACCGTCGTTTTGCACGCCTCTTGAGATCGGAAAACGTAAAGTCCTTCCCCGCCCACTGAAGTAGAACCGTAGCAGGGGTCGCGCCGGTCAGCCGTTCGGCATGGAATACAGCAGCAGGATCTTCCCTCTGAAGGCACTCATTCAGAAACATAACGAGCCTGGTTTCTTCTCTTTCTTTCCTCAGCATGGCCTCGATCGAATCGCGGATCTCAGCAAATGCAAGGATTCCTTCGGGATAATGTTGATAGGCCTTGAGAACGTGAAAACCGTATTCGGTTTGAATAATGGGGGTGATCTGACCGGGATTCAATGAAAAAACGGCATCCTCAATCGGCTCCTGGGCCTGCCCTCTTCGCAGTCGCCCCGCTCGACCCCGCCAGCGAGCACTTTCCCCTTCCGAGTATCGCTCGGCAACTTCCTCGAAACTCATACCGCTTGCTATGGCTTTCTGAGACACTTCTATCCGTTGCCGCGTTCTTTCGATCTGCTCGGGGGTTGCGTCGAATGGAACCTCCATGAAAATGTGCCCGACCTCGACAGCTTCCTCCTGGTGAAACTCGGAGCGATGAGAGTGATAGTAATCTCTTAAGTCTTGCTCGGAAACCTGAACCTTTCTTTCAATCTCGCTCTCGTTCAACAGTTTCTTTAACGCAGTTTCTTCAAAGAGGGCCTGTGTCCGAAGTGTTTTTGAAGAAGGCGTAAGTCCCTGCCTCTGAAAGCGTCCAGCCAGCGCCTCCTCGACAACCCGGTCATCCTGAAACCGCTGGGTCTCTGAGGGATCTTCCTCGAAATAAAACTTGGAAGGTTCAAAAATCTCGGGATATTCTCGCCAGAAGGTACGATAGTCAGGATCGTCGAAAGCAGCAATCGTTGAAGGTGCTCGAGCCTCGGATTGCTCCAGATTGCCGCGGGCGCAACCAACCGCCAAAACAACCAACAGCAAGGGGATCGAGAAACGCAAGGAACTCACACGGAACACGGAAATCACGATTGATCCCTCAAGAAACAAGGATGTCCTATATAAATCTATAATAGGCCATTGTTTCGGGATACGCAATGCCCTCCCTTTCCGCGACACCCCAAAACAGTAGCCAGACTGTTCTCCCCTTTCTAACATCCCAGACACGCCTCGATGTGAACCAATATCCTCTCAACTCGCTCATTCCCATATCCTGCAAATCCTGATTCAGACAATTTATTCACGCTTCATTCCCCCCGCCGCATCATCCTTCGACACAAGACCCGCACCCAGAGCGCCGCCAGCGGAGCGGACGCCATCTCCGCAATCACGATCCCCCCAAGAACGCCGGGAAAGCCCATCAGGCGCCCACCCAGCAACGCCAGCGGCCACTGAAACACCACCAGGCGAAGGACCATGCAGGCCGAACTGTCCAAAGGTCGATTGATCGCGTTCAAGGCCCCCGCGGCCGACATCGCAATGCCGCGAAAAGCCAACGCCAGCGGCATAATGGATAGATACACGATCAGAGGCTGGATGACCGTGGCGTCTTGGGTAAACAGCGGCGCGATAAACGAGGCAAGCGCCGCCAGCATCACCACACAGAAACTGCCCCAGGCCAGCGCCGCAAGGTAACCGATTCGCTGGGCCTTCCACACCCGGCCATAGGCCCGGGCGCCCCAGTTTTGCCCGACAAAGGGCACCATCGACGCTCCTATGGCGATCAGGGGGATGCCGACGCAGTGCTCGATGCGAACGCCGGCGCTCAGCGCCGCAACGCTGGACGTGCCGAATCCACTGACAATGCGGGTAATGATCCCCGCCGTGATCGGCATCAGAAGATTGGACACCGCCGCGGGCAATCCAACGTAAAGAATGCGCCACCAGGAATCCAGGATGCTGCTCAGCTGAAGATGGTGCACTGTAAGCATTCGCTTCCGCCGGCCGAGGATATAAAGCGAAGCGACCAGCGCCAGAGCCCGGCACAGCACCGTAGCCAGCGCCGCGCCCCGGATTCCCATCGCCGGCACCGGCCCAAAACCAAAAATAAACACCGGGTCGAGAACAATATTCGCTCCCAAATCGGCTGTCATGATCAGGCTGGGCGATAGCGTATCACCCGTGGCCCGGATCGCATTGTTGCCGATCATGGGAATAACTAAAAACAGCATCCCCGCAAGCCAAATCTGCATATAATCCATGGCCAGCGAAAGCACCGCCTCACTCGCGCCCATCAACGTGAGAATCGGCCGCAGGGTAAGATAACCGGCGGCGATAAACAGACACACCAGCCCCAATCCCAACAGGAGCGCGTGCATCGTCAGTTGCCGGACTCGACCCGGATCGCCCTCCCCAATGATCCGGGACAGGACCGACGCGGTTCCAATGCCGATGCCGATCACCAGCCCATGGATGACCATCACGATCGGAAAGGTATACCCCATCGCCGCCAGCGCCTGCGTGCCGAGCCGGGCGACAAAGTACGTGTCGGTGACGTTGAACGCCGCCGCCGCGATGAATCCGATCATCATCGAAGCGCTCATCTTCAGCAGCGAGGGACCGACCGCACCGCGAATCAGCGAAGCGCGATGGTGGGAGGGGATAGATTGAGTTGGCTTCATCCGCGTTTGGCTTTCTTCAGATCCTTCTTCTTCAGCCTCGCCTCGGCTTCTCGCCCGGCGGCAACCATTCCCTCAAAAAAAACTCGGGATTTCAATGAAGTCGAGGGAGTCGCCTCAAGGACCTGCTGAATTCTATGTCACGGAATGTGCAACGGTCATTCAGAAATTACTGCGAATATAGGGCTTTGGAAAATCAGTGTCAAATCCGGATTCTTGGGGGTGGGAAAAATCTACATTTTGCACATTTTCTCTATACGAACAACTGATTAGAAGCAGTTCTCGAAATGATTGTCCAAATGAAAAGCGAGGAATGACGACATTGCCTATCCCTTTCTCCCCCTTACGAAGGGGGAGATCAAGAAGTGGTGACACGGCCCATCCTTTTCTCCCCCTTACCAAGGGGGAGATACAGAGGGGGTTTCTTTTAAAGGCGTAAGCTGTGCCGCTGAAGAAAAATTTACCCCTCCCCTCCCGATCAATCGGGACCCTTGGAAAGAGGAGGGAAACGGACAAAACTTTCGAGAGATACTCGAGAAGCAGGATTCTCTGAATTTATGAATTTTTCAGAATGTTTCAAAATTCTGTTCATTCTCGCATTCTGTAAATTCTGCTTCAGACAATTCTTCGCCATGCCCTCGCAAAATAGTAAAACCCAAGCGTACTCTCTACGTTACGGAGTCCGCACCAAGCGTAACAGAGATGGAGGCCCCCCTTGAGGTGGACTCCATCGGCCGCCAGGGTGCGCCAGGGTGGAGTCCATCTTGTGTATCTTCTGAACTTGTCACTCACCCCAATAATTTGAAAAAATAAAGCAGTCGTCGTGGTCAACTTTCCCGTCGTTGCTCATATCCGTCGAGGTTCCTCCTGTCTTCATCTCTTCAATCAGCATAAAAAGATCGACAGCATCGACGTCCCTATCGTAATTGAAATCAGCGGGCGAAAAAGATACCGCGGTGCCGCAGCTTCCTTCAACGATACGCTCGGTGTCCCCGGCATTGGTATGGACCTGCAGTTGATCCATCAGATCGCTCCCGATAGAAACAGGTTGAAAACGCACGACAATATCCATGGTTTCATCCGGTTCCAGTTGAATGGGTGCCTCGGCGACCGTGATTCCGCCTTCGGTGATTCTGAAATCGACTCCATCTTTCAGCCGGGCCGTGCCGGTGAGAAGAGCGGTTCCGATATTGCCGATCTGAAAGGTTTGCTCCGCGTAACTATTCAGCAGCACATGGCCAAAATCAATATCCGCCGATACCTCAAGCAATGGAGCCGGCTG
>Ga0272444_10002274_pt1 | contig 17830 bp, 9 predicted proteins | sample SSMForm13_FD_201033 | JGI IMG/M metagenome (GOLD analysis project Ga0272444, IMG submission 201033) | Marine sediment archaeal communities from Little Sippewissett salt marsh, Falmouth, MA, United States - SSM-Form-13 | ecosystem: Environmental > Aquatic > Marine > Wetlands > Sediment ... | reverse complement strand
AGTATGGGGTTACACTGGATACCCATGAGCTGGAGGAGTTGAAGCGACTCGTGAACGCCTGGATGCAACAACTTCGTGAGAACAACCAAGTCACCCAAGGGCTGCGCAAGCTCGGCTGGGTGGATGATGGGTTCCACTATGCCGGTCGGTTGTACACAGACAAGGGCTCTACCGAGACCAAAGCCACTGACCACCTGTTCGCGCACTACCAACCCAAAGGCAAGATCGAGCCGTGGCAAGAATGTGCCAACCATATCCTGTCCCAGCCACGGCAGGCGGCATGGTCGGTCATCGCCTCGGCGTTCGGAGCCCCGCTCATCAACTTCACAGATATCGGTGGCGGCACGATGCTCAGTATTGTGTCCCAGGACACCGGCACGGGTAAGTCAACGGCGCTACGGGTCGCACAGGCGGTCTGGGGCGATCCCAAGCAAGGCATGGCGAACCTGAACGACACGGCCAATGCCATTGCCAACCGGATGGGCATGCTGAACAACCTCCCCGTCTACTGGGATGAAGTTCGTGAGAAGAAGGAAGTCCAGCAGTTCGTCAACCACATCTTCCGGCTGGTGCAGGGCAAGGAGAAGGCCCGCCTCAACTCGAGCATCGAGCAACGCGAGGCCGGTGAATGGTCAACCATCCTGACCATCGCCTCCAATGACCCCCTGAAGGATCACCTGCTGCAGACAGTCGGCAACTCGGACGCCGGCACCGCGCGTGTCCTGGAGCTTCGGGCCGAACCGATCAAGGACAAGACCCTGCCCAACGACGCCGCCGCTCGAAACTTCTACGGCCGCATCAAGGACAATTTCGGCAGTGCGGGTCTGGTGTATGCCAAGTGGCTGGCTGAGAATCCCGACACCGCGCGTACCGTGGTCAACAGGTTTGACGAGAAGATCTCGACAGCACTGGACAGCAAGACCACCGAACGATTCTGGGTGGCCACCGCTGCCAGTCTCATTGCCGGTGCCTATCTGGCCACCAAGCTGGGAATCTGCAAATTTGACGTGGCAGGGCTGCACGATTATCTGATCAAGCAGATCAAGTATTCCAAGGCGGAAGCCAGAGAAGAGTGGAGCAACCCGACTGAGCGCTCGATTGGTATGGTGATGCGCTACCTGCACGAGAAGCAGGACTACATCATCCATGCCGAAAACATGCCAGTGCGTGGTGGTAGCAACAAGAACGTGATACTACCGAGAGAGTTTCGCAATCCTCCCGTGGGACGTATCGGACACAAGGACGGCAAGATCCGATTGCTGATCGAAGACTTCCGCAACTGGTACTACGACAACAAAGGCGGCGCGGGTGTGTCGCACATCATCGAAAACCTGATGCGGGCAGGCGCGATAAAAGGTCGCGGCCCCATTGCTACCGGCACCGCGTATGCCGTGTCTGGTGACCGCTTGCCCTACATCGAGATCCCGACCACCAAGAAGAGCTTCAAGCAGCTGTCGGGATTCACAGAAGACGATCACCCCGACAACTCCGACCTTGGCAGCTAGAGATTGTACGCCTCACCGATCCGTCGGATCGACGGCTTCTCGGTGAAGGCGCCAGTTCGAGTTTGCATCTCGCGGCGCCGCTGCTCCTTCAGGCTGGATAGCAGTTTGCCGACTGTGATGTTGAACTCCGGGTTCTTCCGGTTGAACGGTACGATGGTATTCCGGAAGAACGTTGCCCGCTCCTTCGGGTCTTTGCGCCGCCACATCTGCATCAATTTTTTTCTACGATCCCTCAGCTTCGTCTCCCGCCCCTTCATGGCCGTCCGTGCCTCGTAGGTCCGCGCTGCTTCTGCGGACTGCAATCCCAAAGCCTGAGCCCCATACTCGAAAGCGCCGAAGTTCTGTTTGCCGCGAATGACGTTGCCGTTGTAGTCCAGCATGCCTTCATCGGCATACCGGCTGGCCTTCATAACGTCACGGAAGAATTTCGGCAGCATGGCTTCAAAACCCCGCGTGTATTCCTCTTTGCTTATGTAGTCGATGCCGCGTGCAATGTTGCCGCCAGCCGCAACGATAGGTCCGCCGGCTGCCATTAGGAAGTTCTGATATCCCTCCTGTGCGCTTCGGGCATCCCGCATACCCATAAAGGCGAGGTTGTCCAGACCAACGCGCCCAGACAAGTCCACGCCCAAGCCACGCGGGGCACCCCGGGCAATCATCTCAGCAACAGCAGGAGATCCCGTTAGATCGGCCAACGCCTGCGTGACGGCGTTATCCAGATCCAGGTCGTCATCATCATCATCTCCCAGCTGGTTGAACATCCATACCAGCATTCGGACAGGTTCTGCAGCCACTCCGCCCAGCACTCCAGCCATCAGCGAGTGGCTGGCGATTAGGCCGGCAAACATCTTCCTGGCTTCAGATTTTTTCTCTGCCGTACTGCCCTTGATCGAGTTGTATGCACTGGACCCCAACAGGGCGTACATCCCCTGCGCATACATCTTGAACATCATAATGGCCCGCGCACCGGGGAATGCCTTGAAGTACCGAGGCTTGTTTTGATCGGTGTAGTCGAACTGCGTCTGCAGCACAGCTTCCGAGGCTGCCTCGCGCGCCTGTTCGTAATTGGCCCCTTTCTGGCTGGCAAGGTTAAATGCGGCACGTGCCACCACCACGCGGTTGACCACCTCCGCGACCTGCGGTGATGCACGTGCCACATCCATCGCGCGGTTCCACCCTTGCCCAATCCAAGTTTCCTGTCGGCCGGCTGCTGTCTTGTAGAGTTCCTGCATGAACGTGGCATCGATAATGCCCAGCCCCGCCAGATCTCCAATCATCCGTTTTTCTTCTACCGTCGTGCCCGGTGCATTGGTCACGGCATCCAGAATATTCTCCGGCGCACCCTTGAACCCACCGCGCACCCGCATCCATTCCTTACCCGCCGCCCCGGCAATGCTCTTGTAGACCTTACCAAGCTCAGCCACCGACCGAGCCCCGTACTTGGCCTGAAGATACGGCCCCGCCACCAATGGCACCTGCGTCAGGTTGACCATGGTGTAAGACGGTGAGAACAGATAGTTGAAGAATCCATATTGACTGACCGCCGCTTCTACGATTCCGATCTTGCGGTCGGCCAACGACTTCTCGTCGCGAGTCCGCAATTCCTGTACCAACTCGCCCATGGCGACATCACCACGTGCAGCTTTGGCCATCCCCTTGATTGCCTTGTCGTGATCCAGGGCGGTGTTGATATCGGCAATACCCCACGACCCTGCATAGGCCCGCTCAGCAAATGCACGCCGCATTTCCATGCTGGCGCCCTTCACTTTCTTCCTTTGCAGCTCTGATTTTCGTACTGAGTTCTCCAGAAGAAGTTCTATGAATGCAGTCTCAAGTGCTCGAGACTGCGGCGATTCATCGGCGAACTTCCGCTTGGCCTGTGACAACAGGACGTTGGCCTGTGATCCCGGCGGCAGGTTCCATTCTTCCTTCAGACTGGGGCTAATCGCGCCACCACTGCGGCCGGTATACCCCTCTGCATTCATTTCTGCCGCACGGGCATTAGCCTTCGAAATCTGGTCGAACATCTCAACCGTGCGCGTGACCTTCTCGTTCGTATAGGTGCCGTCGGCCTGTTTACGGGTGCGTATCTTCGAATAGGGTTCGTCGGCACGGAGCCGGCGGGCCGCTTCCCACGCCTTCTTGCGCGTCGGGAATTTTCCCACCATCTCACCCTCACGGGTGCCTTCCACCACATATTTACCAAACCGGCGCAAGGGGAAGTACGGACCCTGGACTGAGGTCAAGCGTGTGACCTGTTCAAGGGCTTCCTGTACGCGATCGGCTTCTTCTCCCAATACTGTGAGGTCTACCGCGTCAATGTCTGCGGGCGTCTCCGCTGCCAGGATGGCGTCGTACTCTGCCTGCGGCAGCAGCTCGTCCAGTTTATTCGACCGGGCGACGTGCTGCAGCGATGCCTGACGCATGGCACCGCGCTGGTCGATGTAGAACTGACGGGCCTGACGATAGATACCACGTGCCCGGGGCGACAGAGCATTGAACCGCTCCTGTAGGCGAGCATGGGATTGCTGCAATTCCTTCTTGTTCCAGGCATGTTCGTTGGCCTGATTGAAGAACGCCAGATCCGGGTGGACGCCGATCATGGTGGCGTCATGCATCAGTTGGTTCAGAGCATCATTTTGTTTCGGGTCGGCCTTTTCCAGATCCCGCCAGCGCTGGTTCAGTTTCTCAGCCTTCTGCTGCTCATCGCGCGCATAGGTTGATTTGTTGCGCTGGATGCGGTCGTAATCTCTCAGGGCATTGCCTTCAGGAGTTTCGAAACGGCCTTTGAATCGACGTACCAGCTGGTCCAAAGTGTGGAACCCAAGCCCAATGCGTTGTCCAACCCGTCCTACTTCCCGCAGGTCCACGGAACCCTTGATCTTGTCGTACAGTTGGCCGGCTGCACTACCCACTGACCGGTTGCCAAAATTGGTCGCATTGCTGGTGATCCGGGCACGGTCCAGGTCTGGGCCGCCGCGCATCATCTCGGCAATCTCTTCGGCCGTGAATTCCTCTTCGCTTTGTTGGATGTACGGTGCCCGGTTGCGCTTCTCGATCGCGGCCTGCGCTTCCTCGGTCGTCTGCATCAGATCCGGTGCCAAGGCCATGACATCAGCCAGTGCCGTATTCGACTCGATCGGGATGTTCAGCAGGTTGGCAATGGCTTCAAGGAAGTTCTGCCAGACCGACTTGCCGCCGGTCCCCGGGGTCGTTGCCAGGATACGCTGGAACTCGACATTGGACAGTGCCTCGGCAACGAACTCATCAACGTTGGTCAGACCGTAGGCTTTCAGGTCTGCGGTACGTCCTGCGTCCTTGAGGGCAGCGCGTACCCGGCGGCGCAGCTTCTCCATTTCGTTGGCTGCGGCATTGTCCGTGCGCATGGATTCGGCAGTTGCGGCATGCACCAGTTCATGGAGCGTGGTCTTAACTGCCTTACTACCCCAGTTGTCTGTGTTGAACATCTCTTCGTTCAACACGATCTCTCGGACAAGTTTCCCGTCCTCGATCCTCCGACTGTAATTGCCGGATGACGGCCGGCCCTTGGTGGCGATCATTTCCTCGTTGGAGATGATGCTCACGGGGGTGTCGGCAGCCGCGGTGTTCTGCAAGGCGCGGATCAGGTCTTGGTAGGGGTCGCCGGCCTCGAGGAATCCGCCCAACAGGCGGAAGATGTCTCCTCCTGTGGTCGTGCCCTCAGCTTCGAGCAACATCTCTACCGCTTCCACGGCATCCAGTCGGGTATCGATGATGTCGAAACGATTCCGATATCCCTCCAGGCCAGCCACCTCATCAACAGGGGCCGGTGCAGCCTCGATCTCCTCAACAGTTTCTTCTGTAACTTCGATCGGTTCTGCTGGCCGGGTTATTGGCTTCGGTGCCATTGCGGCCTTCAGCTCGGCTTCGCCTTGAGCCATTTCACGACGCACCCGCGCCCGTTCCACATCCGCCTTGACGATGCTGCCACCCCTACCGGTGCCTTTGATTTCGCTGGTCGGGATGCCGTAACTGGCAGCCATTTTCATAGCCGGTACGCTGGCATATCCCTCGGCACGGGCTTGTTTCAGTTCCTCCCCTACAGGCTTCTTAGCCGGTTCTGCTTTCTTTGCTTCAGTTTCCGGAGCCGCTTTAGGCGATGGCTTCGTCTCTTTTGCTGGTACAGCTTTTGCTGTGGGCTTGGGCGTTTCACGTTGGGCAGGCTCCTTCTTTTTCAGGGTGATCTTGCCTTTCTTGGCAGCTGCGCGTTTCTTCGCCGTCTCGATGGCGGTCTGTGCCTTCTGCGGGCGACGCTTCCCTTTGGTTGATACTGCGACCTCAGACACAGGTTTCGCCCGTGCCATGGCCTCGACGGCTTGCTCGGCTGCCTGTTGGCCGGTAACCGTCTCAGGACGTTCACGAGGAGCGGCCTCTGCCTCCCGTGCCGCCAGGATAGCGGCTTCCTCCTCAGGTGTTGTGGTGTATCCCGACTCAGCGGCCTCTGCAGCCTGCAGGGCGGCCTGTTGCTCGACCGTCAGGGGTCGGCCGGGGGCCGGCGGCGCGGGGATTACCTCGGGCTCGGTGACGGGCGCTGGGGCCGAAGCAGCCTCTGCAACTGGCGCTGCGGGGGTTGGCACCGGAGCAACTGCCCCCGGGGCCTGCTCAACCGGTGCCGTGACGGTCGGCTGGGGAGGAGTTGGAGCAGGCGCTGTGGGGGCAGCAGCCGGTGTACGGATGCCGCCGACCGGGGGCCTAACCGGGCCGGTCTGCAGCATATTGTTCAGTGCGCGATAGACATCCGTGTAGAAGTCGCGGGCCACGCCGCCCCAACCGCCTTTTGGGGTTTTCTTCGAGCGGCCACCCAACGGCACGATGTCGCCGCCCTTGATGCGGCCGGTCACCGGCTGGTCGCCACGCTCGCCGCGCTTCTTGCCCTTCAGCGACTGGATGCCTGCCGCCCGTTTCAGGGCTCTCACCAATTCCTTGGTGTCATATCCCGTGTTGGCCAGTGCATCAATCTGACTTTCCATATATGTCCACATGGAGTCGATCGTGCGCAATTGATCGCCGGTCGCCGTGCGCGGACGGCCCTTCGTCTCCTGTGCCGCTATCTGCTGGTATTCCTGCAGCGGCACGTTGAAGGTCTCGATGGCGGTCGCCAGTTCCCGGGTCGGCTGGACCTCGGGATTGACCTGGAACCCAAATCCTACCTGTTCAGCCTGGACACCGGGTTCTGCCTCGGCCTGCTGGTCGATCTGTGTTTGTAAGCGAGCGGTCACTTCGGCGTTAGCCTGCGCTGCAGCTTGATCTCCGGGCGTCTCCGGTACGATCGGCTCGGGGTTGACAGCGGCGGCTGCGGCCTGTCCTTCGGCAGACTGCTTGATCTCCTGAGCGCCCTGAGACTCATTGGCGGCTGGGGGTGCCTGATTGACAGCAACCGATGCTGCTGCGGCCTCAGCAGGAGGTGCTTTGGTCTTCGGCGGCTGGGTAGCAGTTACCCCCAGCTCCATCTGATCAGTAATCGGGCGCGCGATTGGGGTCTCGGCCGGGGCTTCCAGGGCCTCCTGCTCCAATTCGAGGGCGGTGCGACGACGGCGAGGCGGTGCAGTTTCCTCCGGCCCCGCCTGCGCAGCTCTACGTGCAGCGGCTTCCCGTGCGGAACGGATGTTGGCCGGCACCTCGATGGCGGCGGTAGGCCCTTCGGCTAAGGCTTCCAGACCGATTTCACCAATCTGCAGGCTTTCCTGTCCCGGACCAAGCGTTGCCAGCTGTGCAGCGGTCTCACCACCTGCGCCACCGGCCATCTGCACACCGACCTCACCCCCGGCCCGTGCGGTGGGGGAGACGATGCCCGGTCGGGCTCCTGCCAATAACTTACCAGCAAGTCCTGCTGTCAGGGCATCAAAGGCACCGATCGCGATACCGCGCTTGGTCGCCTTGTCCCGGGCAGCATCGACAACCTCCTTATCCTGAATGGCGCGTGCCCAGGATGCAGGGTCTGAGGGGTCACCCCCCGCTTCACCGATGGCGTCGGTCAGGGAGATCATGTATTCCGTGGCACCGCTGCCAAGGCCGGCGGCGCCCGCCGTGCCCCAAGGCCCTGCGGTCAATCCAGCCACGACAGTGCCGGCCAGCGCCGGAGCGAAAGTCGCGAGACTTTCTACGATCGTCTGGCCGATGACATCTGGACGGTCCCACGCCGATGACAGGAAGTCGCCCCAAGTCTCGGCTTCGGCGATCCGGGCGATAGCCTCCTGATCCTCGATCGACTGACCGGCTGCCTCCTGCTCGCGCTGCAGTCTGGCCATGCTGACGGCGTACCGTTCAGGCTCGTCCTCGTCACGCAGCGCAGTAGTGATGGCCTGCTTTAGACGACCAATGCCGCGACGGGCAGGATCTTCGATGTAGCGTTCAAACGTAGACTGGGGAGCAGCACGCATCTCAGCACGCGGTGCTGGTGCTTGAGGGGCGTCAAATTCCGCCCATGGATCATCCTGTTGTGCGGGCGCAAACTCTGCCCACGGATCATCCTGTTGTACAGGAGAGAACTCTGCCCAAAGGTCGCGTGCCATAATTACCTCGTAAATTCACGGCCGTCAGGAGTCATAAATTTCGTCCCCGGCGGTAGCGCGCGGGCTTCTTCTGGGGTGTTTACCTGGACAACACCACCAGCGCCGGCTCCAGCGGGCGGTGGGACAACGGCGGCGCGTCCACTCATCAAGGCCCTCTTCTGATCTTCAAGCGCCTGCAGCCCGTCAAGCAGTCCGGGTGGGGGCTCAACACCAGCAAGGTCACGGTATTCACCGATCTGCGTATTCAGATCATTGATCTCTTTCTGGACCTTCAGGAGCTGTGCGGCACGATCTTTCTCCCCAAAGGTTTGGGGTCGCTGCTGGGCGCCCCCGGCTGCGTAGTATTCGCCCTCGCCCCGGGCTTTCTCTGCCTGCGCCTGCGCCAGATCAATACCGCCTTCTTCCGCACGGGATTTGCGGATGCGGCCCGGAATACCGCTACGCTCGCGACGATCCAGTTCATTCATCTGTGCAAGCTGTGCCATGGCATTGCGGTTGGGCCGTACAGGTTCCCCTCGACCACTGGTCAATGGCCGACGACCACCATCCTCAGTCTCTTCATAGAATGCCAGTACCATCTCTTCACTACCGGGTTCGCCGGACGGCTCCTCACGAACAAAGACCGCATTGACCTTGCCAGTGTCAGGATTGATGGTCGGAGCCCAGCCAGGAACCATCGACGGCAGTCCTGACAAATCCTTGCCCTGAATCTTCGCCTCACCCTTCTCACGGATTTCACCGTAACGCTGATCCAGCAAACTCGCCATCTCGGCCGTAGCACGGAACCGGCGCTTCTCCTTTTCAGCGTCGCGCGTTTCTTCCATCTGAACACGGCGCTGCTGCTCTTCAAGCTGTGCCGGGGATGTACCTCGCACCGTCTGCGCCAGATCACGAATACGGCCAATCTCCGCTTCGTCACGGCTACGTTCGGCCTCAGCAATGGCAGCTTCACGGATCGCAGCGTTCAGCTCGCGGTTTTCACCGGCTTCACCCAAAGCAGCCAGTCGTTCATTGGCGGCAGCATTGCCTTCGCGGCCTTCCATGAATTTCGCCACTTCACCGCCACCGCGTTCCTCGTCGTCCTTTTTCCATCCCCGACCTGCACGGACGGCCGGACGTTTACTGGAACCACGAAATTCCGGCAGTGCCGCGTCAGTCAAACGAAGACCGCCCAAATTGTATCGATCGAGCGCGCTTTTACGTGCCATGTCTTAGCTCCACTGTTGGCTGCCACCAGCATTGAAATTCGGGTTATACCAAGTCTGCCCTTTCATTGTGTCCTTCATCTGATTGGCTTGACTTACCGCCTGAGCCCTCATGGATGCTTGCTGCTGGCCAAGCTCCAGGGCCTGCTGGCGTTTCTGCTGTTCGAGGCCCAGCAACCCTTCATAGCCACTGGCGCGGGCCTGTTCAGCGGCGAGGCGGGTATCCATCAGCCCTTTCTGGGCTCCGATGAGACCACTCCGGGCACCGAGGAGATCGCCATACATCTCCCCCTTCTTACCGTAGAGGTTGGCGTAGGCTTCATTTGCCTGCTGCTGGCGCTGGATGTCACGGTTGTACTGCTCGCGCCAGTCACCGTATGCCTGATTCGCTGCTCCTGCCATGTCACCAGCACGGGACAGGGCCATTTCTCGAGCGGCACCGCGATTGGCATAGGGGTTCTGGCCTTGCTGGATCGCCTGCCGGCGCATGGCGTCTTCCGCCTGCTCGTACTGGGAGGCGACATTGCCCATGTACTCCCCCCGGGTCCGGGCGGCGTTGGGATCGACAATGATGGAGTCCAGGAAGTCTCCTTTCATCCCCGAGACCAGCCCCTCATAGTCCCCCATGTACTCCTCGAATTTGCCGATATCGCCCTCAATCAGATCCATGATCGGCTGGACTTTGCCCTCCAGTTCTTCATACGAACCGGTGTAGCTGTCGTAGATGGATTTGAGTTTTTTGGTCAGGGAAGCAGATTCTTTATCGTAACCCGCCAGTAGGTCATCCAGGGGGTTAGACCCACCAGTACCGAAGAGGGGACCGCTGGGGCCTTCTACGACCTTGCGTTCCTGGGTCTGGAATCGGTTTGTTATCCCGCCGGGGTTGTAGACGTTGCGGGTCTGCGTAGTGACAGATGGCATGTCGTACCGGAGGAGGTCGGTGAGTGCTGCCATTAGCTTTCTCCTACTGCCAACCAGTTCAGAGTACCAGTGCTCAGAACCTGACTGCCAGACAATGTTGCCGTAAGTGTATTCCAATTCAGCCAGTTATGGGGATCTTGATCGCCAGATGTCGCCGGCAGGCTGTAATCGATGACGGCCTGGATATTCGTCAGGTCGATCTGCGCCTTTGAATCACTGTTGCTGGAGGTTGCCATCTGTATGTTCCAACCGATGGCCGTGGTGTCATAAGTGCCGTCTGAGCTATTGAATAGCCCACTGCCGTTGTTGGTCTGCTGAACCTCGAACCCGTCATTCGTAACGTCAACTGCCTGTGCCCGCACAGTTCCGGAACCGAATTGCTCTGTACTGGTAAAGGAGTTGGTCTGACCGAAGCTGTTCCGGTGGGCAGCCCACGCAAACGCCGTGTAGTCGTAGGAGTATTCGACGTTGGTGATGACGGCACCGGCTGGTGGGGTCCAGCTTTGCAGAACCGCATTCCCGGATTCATCCAGTGAACTTTGGATCGAGATGATTTCCCGGTACTCACTGACGGGCGACGCCGTGCGTGTAACTGGCGGCTGCGGCACCAGCCCGCCGCCAGAACCTTCAAACGTCCCGCCGGAGTCCGAATAAACTGCTTCGATGCGGGCATCATATTGGTCTGCCGGCAGTGAACCGACAGACAGCGTGGTGTTGACGAACGAAGTCTCGTCGGTGTAGTTGACCACCTTCGACTCGCCTATGAGCCATGTCGAAGTTCCCGTCGGCCGATATTGCAACGTAACCGTGGACTGTCGGTAGAAGAATGTCCCTGCGGTTGTCGTCTCGCGATAGGACCGGGTGCTGATCCCGACAGTCAGAGAGGTCGCCAGATCGCTGATCGTAGCGACGATATCTGAAGTCAGGGTGTTGAGTTGTGAATCAGCTATCGACAGGGCCGGAGACTGCACCTCCGTGCCACCCGAAACTATCAACCGGGCGATAGCGTCAAACTGCCACGTGCCGGACCCCGGGGGCGTCTCCACGATGTTGTCAGCAACGCACTGCATCGTCTGGTCTTGCGCAGTGAATGCTTGTAGGTAGGTCGGCAGGTTTGCCGGCGAGACGATAATCCGTGGCTGGTTGCGGAAATAGTTCGAAAGCGTGACCGTGGCGCCATTGTTTGCAATGCCTGTCTCCAGGCCACGAAGGGCTTTGGCCAGCCGGTGCCCGGTGCCGGTCCACTGGTAGGCTTCAATCGACCCGTTGCGGATGATGGTGTAGTCATCGGCAGCTTGGCCGGCCGGACCCGTAACCAGTATCTCCTTGTTCGACAGATCGACCTTGAATGTGGCATCCGGGGACAGTAACAGTCCTGCAGTTACCGTGCCAAGGTTGGCGTTCACCGCCGACAGCGACGACGACACAATCTTGTCAGCACCCAGCGTCTGAATCTTGGCATCGACAATAGCCGCATCTTGTATGTGAGCGGTCACTATCGCTGCATCGTTGATCTTTGCAGTGATGATGGCGGCGTCACCAATGACTGCGGAAGTCACTGACAGATCCTTCAGGACATCACTACCCGTCAATTTTTCGGCGGCGATCTCGAGGTCGGTGATAGCCCCTTCCAGGACTTCCTTGGTATAGGCCGGATCGAGACTGGCGGTGCCGATCGTACCAGTGCCGGAGTTGGGAGCCCCCTCGATGCCGGCTTCGGTCGTGAAGGTGATCCAGTAGTAATAGTCCTGGCTGTCCGGCACGTAGTCGGAATACAGCAGCACCCGCGACGTACCGACCGGGAACGCCTGCCCGAAATCGTCTACGGCGGCGCGGTAGATCGTCGTGAAGGCTACGGGCGGGGATGGTGGCACCGTGTCCCAGCTCAGAATGACCGACGAGAAGCCCCCTGTGGCCACCAGCCCGGTTGGAGAGCCCGGGGGTGTGGTGTCAGGTGGTTCAGTTGTTCCGCTGCCGCTACCGCCTCCTAGGACGGTGATGGTGCCCCCTTCGATCCCAGCGGTGAGGCCGGCAATGGCTGCTTCCAGCTCGGCTTGGGTTACGCCCGCTTCCTGAGTAGTCCCTGACATGATGTCGATCGCGGATTTGACCGACTGCAGGAACATCGTCAGATCCTGCGGCGCCGTTGGTGGCACCGAGGGGACAGCGGGAACCTTGTTTACCATAGCTCTTCCATCGTGTCGGCCATGAAGATCCCCTCAACCATTTCGGTGCCTTCTACCTCCAGGGACCAATCCCGTTCTGTGAACCCGCTGGGCAGCCGGAACGGCCGCTTGCTGTTGACCGTAATCTCCCGCTTCACTGCACCATCCACATACAACCGGAATGTCAGGGGATAGCCCTTTGCCTGGACCCGGGCGGCAGTGAAGTTGGTACGCTTGGCCTCGATTATGCGGGACTGCCAGATGAAGGTCAGATTACCCGTGGTGTCAGAATCCCATGCATAGACTTGGTTCGGACTTTCCTTCACGTAATATAGCTTGCCGTCTATCTGATCAAAATAGCCCGCCGTACCCACTTCGTCAGAGAACACGACGTGGCCCCGGGCGGGATCAAAGACGAAACTGCCGTTGTCCGGCAGCCCCACCGCAGCGCCAACACCGGGATCGGCTTCGTAGAACCCGAAGTATTTATCCTTGTAAAAGTAGCCATGCACCGTGTCAGGGTTGATAAGCGCCCACGTCCGCTTGTCGAAGACCCCTTCGGATATCAGCTGTGCCCCTGAGGTGTTGATACCAATCAGACCGTCTGAGGAGGCGTACACGGCGCCTGCGCCCATATCCACGATCGAGCGGGAGGACGTGCATGCCTGTGACTTCTCCAGTTTGTTGATCGACAGAACCTCGGGATGGTTGCCGATGATGACGTAGGGGTAGCCCTCTGTCATTACGAACAGCATGTTGCCACTGGACGCCAGCCCAATGACATTGAAGTCCACCGACCGCACATAGTCTTCTGGCCATGCATGGGCCTGATAGGGCTCCGAGAAGTAGATCGTGTTGTCCACGAACCCTGCCAGCATGCCGTTGGCCATCGCGGTGATGCCGCGCAGACCCGTCGGTGGTTCCGACCATGTAGCCGAGGGCAGGGCTTCACCCAGCTCTGCGTCGGTCTTGCAATCCACATAGGGCTCCACGACAGGGAACGGCACCTCGTCAACCAGCAGGTAGGTCGTCTGTCCGATACCGGTGCCCAACGAACGGTAGATGCGAACGTTCTCGATCAGGTATGGGCCGGTGGGGGCTCCTGCGAAGTTCGTCAGCTCAACACACTCGTCCTGGTTCGTGTAAGCAACTTGAGAGGGATCTGCTGGAGCCCCTTCCTCGCCGAACTGGTTCACGAAGGTGTACGTGTAGACGCGGGCGATCCGGTCGCCTTGCGCGTCTTCAGCGGTCCCTGCGATATCCCAGTTGAGCTGAACGCCATCAGGAGGAGTGACACTGACGTTAATATCCAGGATCAAATCTGGCACTGGTACGCCCAATGCATAGGACACTTCTGGATAATTGGTGCCGCCGCCCTGTGTGGCCAGCACGCTGTCGGTTACCCGGGGCTGGTCGGTGCCTGTGAAGGCGACCCGGTTAAGATTGTTGTTCTCGATTGGGATGCGCGCGACGTTGACCTCTTCGTTCCAATGAAGCCAGATGCCCTCCTTGATTTCAAACAGGGTCTGGATCGTACCAGTCTTACTCAACGGCAGGTCGAGTTCCGGCTGCCAATAGGGGCGAATGTTGCCGGTGATCAGATCGGTATTGACAGCACGTGTGGCGTTGTTCTCCGGCAGGAGTTTGTCGGAGATGACCGGCTTCATGCCGCCAAAGGCGAAGAAGGATACCTTGCTCATACCTCAACCCCTTCGACGGTAAGCCGCGCGTAGTCATTATCAAACCCTTGAGCCTGTACGCTGATCGTCCTTTTGATCCACAAGGCGATATAGTCTCCAGGATTCAGATCAGGCAGGGAGAGACGTTGGTAATCTGCGACCGGCCGGGTAAAGACCACATCGGCGGGCGCAGTGACTTCATCGGGAATAAGTTCAGCTTCACCATTCAAACCTTCAGGAGCCAGCCCAATGGCTATCCGCGAAGAATTGGATGGGGTGGGTGTGCTGATCCAAACACCCAAGTTGGTGAACGTCTTGCCCACCGGGGCTTCAATGTAGATGCACCGATATTTTTCCGACCCAACCTCTGCCTCCGTACTACCGACATTGGCAAATAGGTTTTGGTCTGCAGAGCTATTGACCGGTGTGGCCGACTTGGCACCGCCGCGCGAGAGCTGGGGATCAGTGTTAGATGCCCCGCCACTCAGGATGAAATCTACCGCTGCAGCCATTCTTAGTTCCCCAGTTTGGAGCCGATATAGACACCGATGACGCTGATAATGGCAGTCAAAACCGCTGCGAGTATCTTCGCCCTCTCCGTGTCAGGTTCGCCCTTTTTCATCAAAAAGATGAATGCGCCCACCATAAAGGCTGTAATGGTAGTAGCCAACACCAAGACAATGACATCAATGGGCTGCCAGTTTGTCATCTTGGCCTCGTGCGAGCCCGGGTCCGCCGTACAGGGCGCACAGGCTGCTGTCGAACCTTTACTCCTTCACGCCGTTTCTCGTTCAGCATTGTTGGCGTCTGTGGCCATGTCGGCAGTACATAGCTGAATTCGGGCCGCGCAGTATTCATAGCCAAGTCACGTGGAATGTCTGTGTTGTCAGGGTCATCCCAATAGCTCTCGATTTCCTCAAGCGCCAATTTAAAGAAAGGAATCAACACTGGTTTCCAACGCAGCCACCAGTCGAGTGCGTTCTGCCCGCCCTGATCACGCACCATGTCATCGGTCCACAATTCCAGGTCATCGACATGCACCTTGACGCATCCAAAATCGACTAGGCCATCTTCGGTCATCACCAAGTTGGAGAAGCGCAGTCCTGTTACATAGACGATTGGAAAAATAAAATCGGACGAAACTTCTGGTCCTGCTCCTTCACTCATGTGAATGTCTCCTGCTGAACTGTGATATACGGCGTGCCTGAAATTGTAGATGGTAAAAAGGTCGTATCGGCATTACTAAACGTAATTGCTTGGGTTGGATTAAAAGACTGTGGCGTATCGGCGGAGAAAGTAGGTATCCACGCCGGGGCCGCTTGTTTGGTCACTGTCAGCGGCTCAGTAGATAGGACAGCACTGTTTGCCTGCGCAGGCCCGGTAGACCCTACAACCGTGTTCTCGGGTAAAATGGTATTGGCGTAGGAGTTGGCATAGATATTAGATTTATAGAGGCCGTTTGGCCCCCAAAGTATTGGTAATGGAGACCCTTGAGCAAAACCTGTTGTGATGGTGAATTTTTGTGAGTAGGTAATTTCTTTTGTCGCCGCATCATAGATAAAGGCATAGGCGATAGGGATTGGCATGTTGCTAATCGGCGCATCAATAATGAACGCCGTCGTGCCGCGAACCCACTGTACGTTGAACTTGGGCCAGAAGGTATCATTACTGCCATCCCACAAGTTGCTGCCAGCAGCAAACGCGGCGACATTGGACAACTGCCCGGTAGTGAGATCCATGTGCGCGATGACAATGCGGTCAGGCTCCAGTTGGGAGGCACCGACGAGAATACAAGTTCCATCGTCCTCGCTGGTCGCTCCCGAACTGAATGCTGCCTTGTTGACATCATCCCCCACCCCAGAATTCCATTTATAAGTGGAATCGACTGCTACGTCGGAATACTGAGGTACGCAAGTCACAATCGTTCTGTTTGGGTATCCATTTTTAATCGGTCCAGGGGTCAATGGCTGAACCATAAAGGTGTTGGTCCCATCAAAAGGATAGGGATCACCTCTGCCAGTATCTGTAATACCTCCAGGTGTAATGGCGACTACACTGGGCGACGGCCGCGATATAACCCCAGTAGCCTTATCCACATCATAGGCGTGCTGAATTCGCCCAGCGGTAAGGTAAGCTCCTCCCAGTCGAATAGAGTTGGCATCTTCGTAAAACATCTGGGTGGGGTAAAGGAAAAAATTACTGCCGTCGAAAATCGCTTTTTCCCATTGTTTGGTCAAGGTCGCGTAGTCGTACTTGGCGATATATGCAGACTGGGTTGTTGTACTAATACTCCTGCGCAACCCCACATAGAGTGCGTCGGATGCCGGAAAGCAAAAGCATTCGGGTTGGTAGCCTCCGTTTACGGTTCGTATGAGGGGGAGATGCTTGTCCAACGTACCATCAGGGTTGAGCACCAGTAGATCTACATCACCCGAGTTATAAGTCGAAACGAGTTTCTGGACCGTGGTGTAGATCTTCCCGTCCGGGGCCGGGGTGATAATGAAGGTATCATTGAACTTGTGCCCTGACCCCGGATGGAAATAGACATAGCCCGGGCCAGTGGGGAGGTAGTCAGTTACTGGCGGCTCACCACCAACATCCAGGGTACGAAGCATGTTACCTACATGCAGCATCAGCTGTAGTTCCCCGCATCAGCCAGATACCACGCTGCGCCATTCCAATAGGCCGAGATCAATGTCCGATCCCCATTGGTCAGGGCAGTCTTGGCAGTGCCGTCTTTCCAGTAGATCGTAGCAGCGCCGGCAGCCCATGTGATTGTGGAATTGATTGTTGCCACCAATGTCAACAGCAACTGCGTAGGTCCAGGCATGGTGCCCAGCGTCAGTGTGGCAGCCGCAGAACTGATGGTGATCTCACGATACTGGGCCTCGCCGTTGATCGTTGTGCTGTTGGACGAGGCTTCGACCAACCCGAAGAACATACCGTCCGCACCGATGCCGCCACGCACTGCGTCGGCACTGTCGCGGACTTCCATCAGGTTGCCAGTCTGAGAGGCGTTACCCTTCAGTATCAGACCGTCATCAGCGGCATCCGCAGGTGTGACTATTGTGGTCGCTTCGAAGTTGGCGGTGGCATCAGTACCCAATACAAGCAGAGAAGTGCCATCGACCAAGAACGTCATCGGCAGTGCTGTGCCAGTGCCAGTCTTGGCACTGTTTATGAGTGATGTAGTAGCATTGATTCCAACAGCGAGGCGCGAGCTGTTGTCAACATCTTCGTTGTTGTGATAATTGTTAGTCGCTACTTCGCCAGCTCCATTCGGGTGGAAACCGACAAGGCAGTTCCCATCTACTACAGAGGTGGTGAAGTTGAGGCGATTCGAGAAAGTGCCGTCTGAAAAATTCCCTACGACTTTCTGCCCAAGCCCAGAGAATACCAAGTCGCCACTGGCGAAGGAGATGCTGAAGCCTTGGCAATCGAGGTCGCCACCCAACTGCGGGCTAGGGTCATCAACTACGGCAGACAACCCGCCGCCAGCGGAAGGAGCGACCCAGGAGCGCACACCTGCGATCGTGGACGACAGGACATAGCCATCGGCGGTCGGGTTGCCCAACGCCGGTTCGGCGCCCAGTGTCGCAGCATCCGCGATATCGAACGTGATGTCATTGGCGTTCTGCGTCAGCGTGATCTTGGTGGAACCCGCAATCAACGTGCGGAAAGGTAGATCCACTCCCACCTTCGGCAGTGCCAGTTCGTTACCGCCACCGACATTACTCGAGGTGTTGACTTCACCAGATCCACCACCACCCCCAGGAGCCCACGACCGTACACCGGCCACAGTAG